>Ga0326728_10014985_pt1 | contig 16266 bp, 12 predicted proteins | sample MB3enrmetagenome_FD_207602 | JGI IMG/M metagenome (GOLD analysis project Ga0326728, IMG submission 207602) | Lab enriched peat soil microbial communities from McLean, Ithaca, NY, United States - MB31MN | ecosystem: Environmental > Terrestrial > Soil > Wetlands > Peat | place: USA: New York...
TCATCTAAAATCTTCCTGGGCAGTCGATAGGCCGGAATTCCAACCCGCATCATCCCGCCAACTTGAGGTAGAGCCTCATAAATGGTAATGGCATGACCCATTTTGGCTAAATAATAAGCTGCCGTCAGCCCAGCCGGCCCTGAACCAATAATAGCGACACGCTTTCCCGTTCGCTTTACGGGTTTTACATCTTGATAAGTTGCGTGGTCAAAAGCGAATCGCTTTAGCATTCTGTTAGCAATAGGCTCCGATTGCTTCCCCTGACGACACTTGTCCTCGCAGGGAGCGAAGCACACCCGACCCAAAATCCCAGGAAACGGCATGGCCTGCTTTATTACGGCCAGTGAATCGTCGTATCTGCCTTCGCCAATCAGCCTAACGTAGCGCGGAATGTCAATGCCGGCGGGACAAGCCGCCTGGCATCTCGACAGAATGCGAGTTGGCGGCTGGAGGGCATAACCCGCAGATTTAATAAGTTCAAATTCAGGACTTTCCTGAGTGCGGATAAATTTGTTCTGAAAGTCGAAGGCTGAACCACTGATTTGGATTTTAAATAGATCCTTTAACTCGTTTTCAATCAGGGTGGCGCAAAGGTAAATCCCAGAGATACTGGGAAGAACATCTCCTTTGGCGATCGTAACCCGAATATGTTTTAAAGGCTCCGGTTTATCCTGAGGTTCGAAGTGGTAAATAATTTCAAATTTATCCCCCTCGTCAAGGCAGGTAGCCGTGCCAAATCTAGCTTTTTCAGCCAGCATTTTTTGCACTGCCGGAACAAGGTCGTCCTTGCCAATTAAAATTTCATTTTCCATATTCTTTAAGCTTCCCCAGAGCTAATACTAAGGCATCAATGATCGCTTCAGGCCGGACCGCACAACCGGGAACATAAATATCTACGGGGATAACTTTATCTACGCCACCTAAAATGTTGGGGCAATTATGGAATACTCCTCCCGTACAACCACAGGTTCCAACGACTATCACCAGCTTGGGGTCGGGCATCTGTTCATAAAGATTACGCAGCACCCGGTGATTACGATAATTGGCCGGGCCGGTCACTAAAAGGACATCAGCATGTTTGGGATTACCCATATTAACGATACCGAATCTTTCCACATCATAAAGAGGGGTCAGCGAGGCAAGGATCTCGATATCGCAGCCGTTGCAGCTACCACAATCAAAGTGCAATAGCCAGGGTGATTTTATTCTTGCTGTGGTCAAAATTCCCATTTTTACATCCAGCCCAATTTAACAAATAATATATTTAGAGCTACCAGACTGATTCCGATGCCCCAGGCAAATTTCACCATCCATGACCAAGTGAGACGGGCACTGATGTTGTCGACGATTAACAAGATAAACCAACTGGCTAAAGCGATGATAATGGATATCCACCATAAGCCACCGCCCACCCAAAAAAGTGCTAAAACGGCTAAAAGCAAAATAACCTCGTACCAGTGACCTAACTCGATGATTGCCAAATAAGGACCGGAATATTCGGTCACTACGCCGCTGACTATCTCCTGGTGCGCATGCACAGAGCCGGAGATATCAAAAGGAGATTTCCTCATGACTATCGCTAAGACGATAAGCAGGGCGATAAAGGTCAGCCACAGATTGGGAAGCAAAGCTTGACCATACTTGTAGATACCGGCTACCGGGAAAGAACCGGTCTTCAGCGCAATCGGTATTACTGCCAACAGGAGAATTGGCTCATAAGCCAGAAACTGAAGTAATTGGCGGTTACCGCCTAACTGGCTGTAAGGCGATTTCACACTCAGTGCGCCGAGAGCAAGGCAGAGGGTGCCGAAGGAAAGGATGAACAACAGCATCAGCAAATCTTGCTGCAGACCGAAAAGTACGACCGCAGCGATAATTAATGCAAGATAAATGTAGGCGAACACTAATTGAGCATTTCCAGCCACCATTGATTTTTTACCGAAAAGTTTAATAATGTCATAGAAGGGCTGAATTATCGGCGGCCCAATCCTCCCTTGCATATGAGCCGTGAACTTGCGATCGACACCAACAAGCAGCCCACCGAGGAAGGGGGCCACTATGACCGCACTGATGGTACTTCCAATTAACCAGCCTGTACTCATATCATCACCAAAACGAATAGAATGATAAGAAAAACGATACCAATAGGCACGATAAATCTAAGTAATTTCTTCTCTCCCAAAATACTTTCGGCATAGAATCCGCCAGTTTTAAGCTGAGTCCTTTCATCACCTAAACCGACAAATTCATCAGTTCCTATTTCTACATTTTCTCCGCTCATATAAGCAGAGCGACTGGTCTCTGGCTTTGCCCTGGCGGTCAAAGACGCCAACACCCAGGCTAAAGCTATCACCACGAAAACCGGCCAGGTAATGAAGATTCCTAGCGAGGACTTTAGGAACCAATAATTAGTAGTAAAGGCTGCAGCATAGCCAGCTTCAGTCAGGCTGGGCGCCACAATGCCGTTATACACCGGAACAATCAATATACTAAATATTACAGCAAAACCAATCAATATCAGCAGGATACCATGATACAGCGGAATAAAAGGTTCTCTCTTGGCACCCCCTGGAACGGGAGAATGACACAATAGACGACCGATCCATTTGGCCCAAAAAAAGGTAGTGGCACCAGAACCGATCATTAACATTATCAGCACCAGAGTCGACCACACTCCAGTTTGAGTCGCAGTTTCCATGGCTCCCCACTTACAGATCAGGACACCGAAGGGCGCGACCAGCATCGAAAGTCCACCAATAATAGTGATACCCCCGAGAACAGGGAAATTCCTGGCTATTCCCTCCATATCCTCAATATTCCGGCTCCAAACATAATGTTCAATTGTACCGGCACACAAAAAGAGTAAACACTTAGAGATCGCATGGAAGAAAAGGAGCATGATGCCCACAGCGATGGAGATAGGGGTGTTAATGCCGGCACAAAGTATAATCAATCCGAGATTGCCAACGGTGGAGTAAGCTAAAACTTTTTTACCTTCACTCTGGGCTATTGCCAGCAAGGCGGTGACTAGGAAAACCATCCCACCATATACGGCAACAAAGGTGGAAATGGTCGTTCCCTGAAAACCCGGAGCGATACGCAGCAAAAGATAGACCCCGGCGGCAACCATAGTACTGGAATGGAGTAAGGCAGAGACCGGGGTCGGGGCAACCATAGCCCCGACTAACCAGCTCTGGAAGGGAACCTGAGCCGCCTTAGTAAAGCCAATCAGACATAGTAAAGCAAAAGGTATGAGAAGCACGGAATGAGCAGCAGCGCCACTCCTAATGAGGTCATTCAGCAAGATACTATTCAACGAACTATGCCAGGCAAGAATAATGACCACCGCGAAGCTGACGCTACCGATGAGACACATCCATAAGGCACGGAAGGCATTAGTTATGGCGATATCGGTCTCATCGTGGCGAATAAGTCCCCAACAGCACATCGTAGTCAATGTCCAAAAGAACCCCAACCATAAAAGGTTATTGGCAAAGACCAAGCCATTCATGGCGCCCAGAAAGATCAGCATAAAGAAGAAAAATTTCGGTTGTTTGGTGGCCTTAAGCTGCCCGAGGTGCATCAGATGCTCTTCGTGGTCTTTCATATATCTAATGGCGTAAAGACAGATAAGCGAACCAATGATAGAAATGATCAGGCACATTATTACAGATAAGTGGTCAAAAAAGAGGGCTGACGGGACTTTCAGTGGGATCTGATGTGCCTGGAAAAATTCGAATATGGCTAAAGGAACCGCGACACCGAGGGTTAATATGACGGCAAGGATGTTATGGAGGAATTTACCACGCCGCACTATATCCCTTATGCCGGCAAAAAGAAGGAAAGCCAGGAGGGCATACTCAGAAAACATAATAACCCAGTCCCAGATTGGGGCTGGCGAATATTTTATCGGGAAAGAACCTTGACTTAATAAAAGAAGAGAACTAATTATGAGAACTATGGCGGTGAGGATTATAATACTGGCTCTGACTTTGTAATTTTTAATCGTAAAACAAAAGAAACCGGTAACAATAGGGAATAAGATAAGTAACCCCACCAGTACATCTATCATCAGTCTGTACCACCTCTTTGGTGTAACTATTGACCTAGTTTTAGATGTTTGTTTCTAACAGGTTGCCTGTATTAGGGGTATTAGTGTCGAGAACTATGATGTGATTCTAAATAAAAACGAGTTGGAAGTGTTGAAAAGCGAAAAGGCACTAGACCGCGATTTTACTCGACTGATCTAGCGCCTTTTTTCATAACAGTTGCCTCTAATGCCAACATTATATCAATATTATTTTGAAGGCATTTCCACAATTATAGCCCAATAGTTCTTATTGTCAATACCCCCAATATATCCGTAATCCGTGCATTGAAAAACCTCTTTCAATCTGAGTTAGATTGGGATAAGTTAAAACCCAAGAGGTTAATATGAAGCAAACATCAGAGCTATCGGGTGTCAAGATTGTTGGAGGTCTGAAGGAGGTAAATACGGTATGGACGAGATCAAGCTTGTTAATAGACTTATTCCGCAAATGAGAGATGGACAGGATAGCCAATAAGGTATTACCTGCTAAGCGGTCATCCAAGGGATTGAATCAAGGGCAGATGTTGGAGGTTCTTTATCTTACTACGGGCATTGGGCGGAGAAAACATTGACGAGACGCTCACGTTGAATAGGCCATTGCCGGGCTGTTTTTAAATTCACACACAAGAGGGTCAGCGGTTTAGATCCGTCCAACCAAACAATAGTGACGTTTTCAGCTGACTTACGAATCACTTTACATTTTGTTCAATTTACAACCAGTTTTGGTGGGAGTATTTCTCCCTTAAAGATTGTGTCCAATTCGTCAGTATCAAGTGTTTCTCTAGAGATTAATGTCTCTGCCAATTTCACAAGTATATCTTTATTCTCAGTTAGGATTTTCGTGGCGGTCTCAGAAGCTTCACAGATAATTCTGTCTATTTCCTTATCAATCTCCATCGATGTCCTTTCGCTGTAATCTTTTGTTTCAGATATTTCCCTGCCGAGGAAAATCAGCTCCTGCTTATCGCCAAAAGTACGCATCCCAAGTTTATCACTCATGCCGAGGTCGGTTACCATTCTGCGTGCCAACCCGGTAGCCTGACGCAGGTCACTTGAAGAGCCAGAAGAAGCTTCATTGTAAATGAATTTCTCCGTACACAATCCAGCTAAAAATACTGCTATGCTGTCCATTAATCTGGATTTTGACCAGTAAGCTCTATCTTCAGGTAGCATTCTGGTATAGCCGCCAGCTACGCCCCGGGCAATGATTGAAATTTTGTGAGGCGGGTCAGCATTGGGTAACATTTTTGCCACCAGCGCATGCCCTGCTTCATGGTAAGCCGTTAGTTCTTTGTCTTGGGGACTCATGCGTTTGCTTCGCCGCTCAGGGCCCATACTAACTTTGTCGATGGACTCTTCCATTTCTTTCATTTCAATCGTTTTCTGTCCTCGCCGGGCGGCGAGAATCGCTGCTTCATTTACTAGATTGGCAAGGTCGGCACCACTGAAACCGGCAGTCTCTTTTGCCATAGTATCCAGATTGACAGTCGGTCCGAGTGGCTTATTTTTCGTGTGAATTTTTAGAATAGCAATGCGTCCAACCACATCAGGAAGGTCCAGTACCACCCTCCGGTCAAAACGTCCCGGACGGAGAAGCGCTGGGTCGAGAACATCCGGTCGGTTGGTGGCTGCCAAGACGATTACGCTTGTGTTTGTATCAAAACCGTCCATCTCCGTCAAGATTTGATTCAGAGTTTGTTCCCGTTCATCGTTGCCACCTCCTAAACCGGCGCCACGATGACGTCCCACTGCATCGATTTCATCAATAAAGATAATGCAGGGAGCATGATGCTTTGCTTGTTCAAACAAGTCGCGCACTCTGGAAGCCCCTACACCGACAAACATCTCCACGAATTCACTGCCACTAATTGAGTAGAAAGGTACGCCGGCTTCTCCGGCAATAGCTTTGGCCAGTAGAGTTTTACCAGTACCGGGTGGTCCGACGAGCAATATACCTCGGGGAATACGTGCGCCAAGCGCTGTGAAACGTTCGCGAGACTTTAAAAAGTCCACGACCTCGTGAAGTTCCTGCTTGGCTTCATCGATACCGGCAATATCATTAAAGGTCACCTGAGGTTTATCACCGGGAAATAAACGGGCATTACTGCGTCCAAAATTCATTACCTGGTTATTCGCGCCCCGCGCTCTAAAGAACATAATGAAAATAAACACGCCAATTAAAATAAGGAAGCCGTAGGTGAGAATAATGCTCAACCAATCAGTGCCTGAGGCTTGAAAAGTTACAGTTACCGGCGGATTGAGATTCAAACCGGTGACCTGATAGATACTGACGCCGGGACCCAAATAGCTTGTGTATGGTGTACCATCAGTCCCGACGATACTGAGATTTTGGCCCTGCACATTAATCGACTTGATTTCACCAGCTTGCGACATGTTGACAACCTGGCTTATGGGGATTTCTGTAGTTTTAGTAGTGGTTGTCGAACGGAACACCCAGAAAACCAGGGCAATAGCACACACAAATAAAAACAAATACAATAAAGTTGAGTTTCTCTTGGGTTGCTGTTTCATTTCATCCCTTGTTAGCCTATTGGGTTCTCTAGTGGATTATAACAAAATCAATTTAAATTAAATACCACAGATTCCGTTTGAACTTTGTTATCAACCTCCATGTCGGGTATTGGTTGACATTTCGTTATTCGGTAAAATCTGTTAACCGATTGGGATTGAATAAATCATTGTTTTGGCTCCGCATTTAATTTCCAGGTTTCACCATTCATTCGTAAAATAGTTTGTGTCCAGCCAACTAAAGCGACATATGAATTTTACTCGGGAACGAATTCATATCGGAAACCAACTCTAACCTAAGTTGCTAATGAATCGCCCGTAACCCGAAGAAAAGTGCCAATGCGAGAACCAGGGCAGCGATAATAATGACTATTACCACTCTGTTTACAAGTCGTTCCAAGTGGTGGATGTGCTGCTCAATTCCTGACGCATCTACCCGTAATTGAATCTCTCCCCGTTCAGCTGTCTTCATCATCCGATCCAACCGCTGCGGTAGTCCCCCAACTAGGCTTACCAGTTCTGCGCCGACTGAAGGCAATCGCCGAAGAGCGGCTTTAATCGAATACCTCTTTTCAACTAGTCCCCGGACGCTGGATTCCAACATCGGGAGAATGTCAAAATCTGGATCCAATCCTCTACCCAGCCCTTGTGCCATGATTATCGTTTTTAGCAGCATGAAAGTATTCGAGGGAAGTTGTATCTGATTACTGCGCAACACAGACAAGAGCTGCTCTAATGTGGAACTCACACTTTCTGAGCTTTTGCGTAAGTTGGTCTTGGGTAAATGCCCCATAATAGATTTCAAGTCTTTCCTCAGGCTATCTCTAGACCCTTCTCGCCGCAGTTTTACCGCACCTAATTCGATAAGCGCATCAATCAGAGTGTCCACATCCCGATCCAGAATGGCTTTTACTGCAGTGGCCAGGCGCCAGCGAACCTCGTCATCTACTGTGTAAACCATCCCGAAATCAACCAGGCCCAGCCGCCCGTCAGACTCCACAAACAAATTTCCGGGATGAGGGTCGGCATGAAACGCTTCACCTTCAAAAATCATTTTTAACCAGAGGCTTACGGCGCGTTTGGCTAATTCTTTTCGATCAAAACCCGCTTTATCCAACGCTTGTACATCTAGAATGCCTATCCCGTTAATCCGTTCCATGGTGAGCACTCGTGCTGTTGTTGAGTCCCAGAAAATTTTAGGAATGTGCACGGTTGGATCTTCCTGGAAAAATTGAGCAAAATACTCGGCATTGTGGCCTTCCTGAATATAGTCTGTTTCATTTTTAATAGTTTCGGATACCTCGCGGACAATCCCCACAAGATCGTACTGTTGCGCTCCTTTCCAATGTTTCGTTGCCATTACTGCCGCTCGACTCAAAATTTCCATGTCCTCTTCAATCTGTTCCGGTACACCAGGTTTCTGTACTTTCGTTACGACCTCGGTCCCGTCCACCAACGTACAAGCATTAACTTGTCCGCAAGTATAGACCTGCCCAATCGATGCAATGCCAATAGGATTCTCAAATGATATAAATACTTCATCAATTGGACGGCCCAACTCATTGCTAATTACTTTTTTCATTTGATCTATGGGCATAGGTTTCATAGAGCTCTGGAGCTTTGCAAGCTCTGTAGTATAAGCCGGTGGCAGCAAGTCAGTGCGGGTCGAAAGGATTTGTCCCAGTTTTACGAAAGATGTTCCCAACTCCTCTATCGCCAAGCGCATGCGCTCTGGCTCGGAATATGTCAATTTACGCCAGGGGTTACCACGGAACATCCAACCGATCAGCCGATAATTTTGCATGCCCACATAGTTCAGGACCTTTTCAAGCCTGTACTTGGCTAAGACCATCACAATCTGACGGTATCTGGCGAGATGGCCCTTACGTTTAGGTTCTGCGTGTATGTTGTTCTGCAAATTCGTACCTCTAATTCAGCTTCTGTGATTCTGGACTGTTTTCATTTGTCATTCGACGCCGGATGCCAAAATGCTGGCGCCAGCTCTTTTTACCCAATTCGTTACTTATGCGAACGAACACGGAACTGACTACGTCTCGAACCGCCCGATCTACCTCTTCGCTACCAATTATTTCCACGACGGCGTCGTAGGTCCGTTCTTCGGCACGCTCCAGAGCTACATCCAGTCCTACAATATGGGCAAGCTCAGGCACAAGTCCCTCATGAGGAGTTACAGCCCGGACACGTTGTAACACGGCAGATTTATTTTTTACGAAGGCCGCTGCAACCCCGTGACTAAAACCAGCCTTATCCATATCCGACTGAACACTCACTATTATACGCCGGAGGACTCTATCTGTTGTCTCTTCCAAGAAACCCTCCAACAAAGCCAAGACATTACGCCGTACGAATCCATCACCGAGAAGACGATCTATCACACGGGCAAACCGCGCAACGACGATAACCCATAACCAAACTAACTCGATAACAATCCCATGGTTGACAAGCGCCAGTGCTGGTATTATCGCGACGAAGTCAAAGAAATGAGTTCGCAGGTAGGCAGCCCGGTTCCAACGGAATCCGCTGCGGGTAAAGAACTCAACAGCGAAAAAGACGCCAAGTCCAATATCAAGCAATATCCAACCAATAGGAACCGGCCCTTGAGAGCTGAAGACCCAGGTTGAAAGCATGACCAAGGAAATCAAAGAGAGGATAAAAGCACCCCAATGCAGAAAGGCATGACGATGAGGTAAAGCCTCTAATTCTTCGAGGCGCGCAGTTATTATCGAACTACCTGTAGGCAATTTACCTTTACCTATGTTCTGTTTTTCATTAACCGCTGTTGAGGATCTGGATAACTGGTTTTGAGATTCATTTTCCTCTTGTAAAACCATCTATTACGCCCTCCAGAAGTGCAAATGCAATATTTAGTAGAAAGCCATGCGCATTTCGTATATCTTTCTCGTTTCTTCTCCTAGCAGGCTGAAATAGGAAGCGGAAATACAAGACAATTCTCTGCTCAGCAAGAAACCTTTACTTAAATATTTAATTTCATCTTATTAAAGAGGAATCGGTTATTTTTTCGCTGTCTCATAGTCGATTTCTACAGTGGTCTTCTTCCCGCTTGCAAAACTGAGTTTAATTTCTACATCATCCTGAACATCCATGAGTTTTTGCGCCAATTCCTTGGCCTTCTTTAGTGGCAGTGGAATAATGATGGAATTGTTGATTTTCAACCAATCGGGGATAGCTGGTAGGTGAGTAGTAATTTTTATTACTTTGTTCGCCATTTTATACTTCCATTAATTTTTAATTTCACCATGTTCCTTTCATTGACGAGTCATATCCCGCCCAGAGGTTCACCGCGTTGGTTTCAAGATATTCTCCATGAACTTGCGCTACGACCAAATGCTGCAGTTTCATCCGGTATTATTCATGCTTTATTTCTTGGTACTTTCTTTTTTACTACTGTCTTTAGTTGGTTCTTCTTTGGCTGCGGTCTTTGTTTTCTTCTCTGTGGTCACACTGACCTTCTTTGGTTTAACCTGCATAGATTTGGGGAGATCGATTTCGAGAACACCCTTATCGAAATTCGCTGCAATTTTATCAGCATCTACGATTGAAGGAATTGCTATTGATCGAGAGAAACTGCCGTAAGTAGTTTCGCTGTAAGAGTAGCCCTTCTTTTTGACCTCAGATTCCGCCTCTTTTTCCCCCTCCACAATCAGCATATCACCCACCAGCGAGACGCTTACATCCTCTTCATGCACCCCTGGGAGCTCGACTTTTACGACAAACTTGTCTTCCTTTTCCAGAACGCGTATAGCGGGTTCCCAAACTGCCTCGCCGTTAAAAAACCTTCCCCAGGATGAGGGAAGAAACGGTTGGCCAAATAATTCGTCAACGCGACCGGGAAGACTCTGACGTTCTGATTGTGGCTTACGGGTTGTCAAACTTTTTTCTGGTCTCTGTTTTTTGATTACCATTATCGTTCCTCCTAAATTACTTTTTTAGCGGTTAAACCACCTATATTATGCGAACAGGGGTGTGTATAAGTCATAAAATTTGACCACAAAAGATTACAAATGTATGAAGTTTTGATCCCCATATCAACACCTGCGGCATTTGGCGACGTCCAAATAATTTATTAAAAGGGGGAAGACTTGCGCATGGGATGGTGCTCATGACGTATTACCGTGCAACCGGTAAAATCAATGCGAACGTGTAGATAAGCATTCTATTGATCACACTGGCGAAAACTCCAAACGCTGATCAATAACCAAATAGTTTTAGTTACTCTGATTTGAACCTTTCTTTTCATAGGTTTATATTAGCCTCAGAGGTTCCAGCTAGTGTACAATACCGCCTATCTTTCCTTCAGTCCACACAGCTTCACCCGAATCCTAAAATCTAATAAACAAATTTCAAATATCTAAACCCGCATTTCTTTGGACATCCATCGCAATAGATAGTCGGGTCAAACCCAAAAATGGCGTATACTTTACAATCGGGCGGGCTTATCCTATTATCAATGTCAGAAACAATAGCAGGAGTATGATAATGGCAAAAATTATTTTAATCGGCGCGGGAAGCCATTTCTTCGCAAGGAATATCATCACCGACGTGTTTTCATATCCGGCGTTACAGAACAGCACGATAACACTGGTGGGGCATGTCCACAAAGAGCCAGTGAATTTAGTTGCAGCTTTCACGAAAAAGATGGTAAAGGAACAAGGCTTCGGGGCCAAAATCGAAACGACGATGGACCGCCGAGAAGCATTGAAAGACGCAGACTATGTGCTAACGGCGATAAAGGTCGGCGGGGCGGTCGCGACGCAGACTGACCGTGAAATCACATCGAAATACGGCGTGAATGAAAGCGCCGGGGATACACTCGGACCGATGGGCGTTTTCTTCGGGCTGCGTAACGTGCCGGTAATACTGGACATCTGCCGCGCCATGGCAGAGGTGTGCCCCAAGGCACTGTTGATTAACTATACGAATCCGCTGGCAATCATAGGCTGGGTGGTCAGTGATTACACACAGATAAAAAATGTTGGGATTTGTAATGGCGTTCTGGGCACCGCCGGCGACCTGGCAAAATACCTCGGAATACCCAAAGACGAGCTTGATTATTGGGTCGGTGGGATCAATCACATGGCCTGGTTCCTAGAACTCAAGCATCACGGGAAGGATATGTATCCTTTACTTAAGGAAAAATTCAAAGACCCCGCGGTATATTCCGGGCCGGAGGCGCATGTTTTCGGGGCGGACATCGTTCGGGCAGAAGTTTTTAAGGCATTCGGTTATTACTGTACGGAAACGAGCCCGCACCTATCGGAATACCTGCCCTATTTTAGAAAGAAACCGGAACATATCGAGCAATTTAAGCTGCTGATGGTTGAGAGAAACATGGCAGAACGGGAAAAAATACGCGCCGCCAATGAAGAAAGCCTGCGGCAGCTGGTGACGGCGAAAGAAGCGCTGCCCGTGGGCCGAAAGAACGACTACGGGGTGGCGATAATGCATAGCATCGAATCCGGTTTGCCGGCGCGAGTGACCGGGAACGTGAGGAATACCGGCTTGATTACGAATCTTAAGCAAGGAGCCTGCGTGGAAGTACCGTGCCTGACGGATAAGGAGGGCCTGCACCCGTGCTACGTGGGGGCTTTGCCCCCGCAACTAGCTGCATTGAACCGGATTAACATCAACGTGCAGGAACTGTCTGTCCGGGGAATCGCGGAGAAGGATAAAACCAAAATCTTCCAATCCATTCTGTTGGACCCGTTAACCGCGGCAGTACTGACGATAGATGAAATACGAAACATGGTGGATGAGATGTTCCGGGCAAACAAGGAATTTGTGAAGGGATGGAAATAAGCGGGGTAAACTACATAGCGACTTCTATCACAGACACTATAACACCGAAGTTTTATAGTTAAGTTAATAATTTTAAAGGGAGTGATGGGGATGTGGTACGTGCATAATGGCAACGGCTGGTGGATGGTGGGCGGATGGATTATTATGTTACTGATCTGGGTGGGGATTGCCATTTTGGCAATTTTTGCCTTTCGGTGGTTCCTGAAACGCGGCGAAGGTGCTGAAAAACAAGCACCGCTCGAAATTGCCAAGGAACGATATGCAAAAGGCGAGATTACCAAAGAGCAGTTCGAGCAAATTAAAAAAGATTTGGGGTAAATTTCACCATTACATTTATCTCTCCTACCGAAGGAGAAGGAACCAAGCATAAATCCTTTACAACTCGAAACAGTTGGTATAATATCAGAATCAAACCAAACAGGAGGATGAAAATGGCTTTTACATTGGAAATCGGGGCGAAGGCACCGGACTTTTCATTACCGGCGACAGACGGGAAAACCTATAAATTAGCCGACTTTAAGGATGCGAAAACACTGGTGATATTCTTTACCTGCAACCACTGCCCGTACGTCAAAGGTTCGGACGAAGTGACGCGGCAGACAGCCGAAAAATACCTGAAGAAAGGCGTCAGATTCGTCGGGATTAATTCGAACAGTGAAAATACCCACGCGGAAGACAGTTTCGAACAAATGGTAGAAAGGATGAAGGTCAATAAATTCCCTTGGGTGTATCTGCGAGACAAAACCCAAAAGGTAGCGCTGGCCTACGGCGCGTTGAAGACACCACATTTCTATGTTTTCGACAACGACCGCAAACTGGTATATACCGGTCGAGGTGTCGATAATCCGAAAGATACCCCAAAGATGACTGTAAACGACCTGGACAGGGCACTTGCAGAACACCTGGCCGGTAAACCGGTAACGGTAAAACTGACCAATCCTATCGGGTGCAACGTGAAATGGGAAGGTCAAGACCAGCACTGGATGCCACCGGAAGCTTGTGACCTCGTCAGATAAAATTCATCTACCGAGGAAACAGAATATTCCGGATTTCTGCGGTTGTGTTCCCCGAGCCCGACTTTCAAGTAAAATAAAAACTACTTTACGGTAACAGATTTGGCCAAGTTTCGGGGCTTGTCCGGATCCAATTCGCGGACAATGGCCGAATGATAGGCAAGAAGCTGAAGAGGTATCACCGTAACCAGCGGATAGAATACCATCTCCACCTCGGGGATTTTAATCCATTCATTGAACCCCGAATGGTTGGTGTTCGAAATGCCGATAACCGTCGCACCGCGTACCTTGGCTTCGGAGATATTGGAAAGTATATCCGCATAAGTATAATCTGTCGGGCAGATAGCAACGACCGGCGTTCCTTCTTCAATCAGTGCCAACGTACCGTGTTTCATTTCGCCGGCCGCCATGCCTTCAGCATGAACATAACAGACTTCTTTCAATTTCAAGGCGCCTTCGCCGGCCATGGCAAAATTGATGCCGCGCGCCAGAAAATAAAAGTCGTTCCGGTCCTTGAATTTTTCGGCGATCGCCAAGATCTCAGATGTATTTGTCTTTAGGTCTTCTTCAATCAGCGAAGATATTGCCAACAGCTTTTCTTTGCCTTCGGTTAACCGACCGTCCATGGCGTAAGCTAATAAATACAGCAGGCAAAGTTGCGCGGTGAAAGACTTAGTGGCCGCAACACCGATTTCCGGGCCGCAATTGAGGTATAGGGTCTTATCACTCATCCTCGCCAGCGACGAGCTTTCTACGTTGACGATAGAATAGACCGTAGCGCCCTTGGCTTTAGCCTGCTTGACGCCGTTCATGACATCAGCGGTTTCACCGCTCTGGGAGATGGCAATAACCAGCGTATTTTTATCCACTGAATCCGAAAAATAGCCGAATTCGGAAGCCATTATAACATCGCTGAAAGTATGTCCTATCCGGGAAAACGCATACCGGCCAATGAGGGCAGCAAAACGTGAGGAGCCGCAGGCCACAAAAATCACCTGGCGTGAACGGAGGATATCAATAGCCATGCGATTCAGCAGCCGGTCGTCCTGCATCAAAGCCTGACGGATAACCGCAGGCTGCTCCCTGATTTCCTTAATCATGAAATGAGCGTATTCGTCTTTCCCTGCTTCCGATAAATCCCACGTTATGTTAACTGATGCCCGCTGTTTCGGATGGTGGTCATAATCGTATATCTGATAAGAATTTTTTGTCATGACGACACATTCATTATCTTCGATATAAACGGCTTCCCGGGTGTACGGCAAAAATGAGAGCACATCGCTGCCGACAAAATTAACATTTTGGCCAATGCCGAGAACCATGGGACTGTCTTTCCGGGCGGCGTACAATTTTCCTTCCGCCAGCGTGGAAATGACAATGATGGCAAAAGAGCCCTGCAATTGCCGGACCGCAGCAAAAAAAGCGTCCTCGAAGTTCAACCCGGCATCAACCTGTTCCCGAATGAGGTGCGGGATAACTTCGCTATCAGTATCCGACTGAAAACGATATTTCCGGACAAGACGGTCTTTCAGCTCTTCGTAATTTTCAATAATGCCGTTGTGAATCACGGCGATTTGAAAAGATGTGTCGCAATGGGGGTGGGCATTCTCTCTGGTAACAGTGCCGTGAGTGGCCCAGCGGACATGGCCGATACCGGTATTGCCCGGTAGATTTTTAATATTGCAGCCGGCGATGACATCAGCAACCTTGCCCTTGTTTTTACAGAGGTAAATTCGACCGTTATCAGTGGTAGCAATACCGGCGGAATCGTAGCCGCGGTATTCCAGCCGGGTGAGGGCGTCTTTGAGGATATCTACTGCCGATTGATTACCGACATAACCAATGATACCGCACATAGCTGTACTCCTGAGGGACCCTTTGCTGAGGATAATCAGGCCGCGGATGTCTGCAATCTTGAGCTAGAGGGCGATTAACTACGAATTATTGTATCCGCACCCACATCTTCCGTCAAGTTGACGTGCGGGTAAATGAGTGCGTTATTGCCAACGCGGACGCCGGGCATGATGCCGACCTGGATGCCCGTGCGGCAATTATCGCCGATGAATGCCCCTAATTTATCACGGCCGGTATTCACCAGCGCGTCGCCGATTTTAACTTTGATGTTTTTCGTATCGAAGCGCCAGTTGGCGGTACTGGTACCAGCACCGAAGGAACAACCCGCCCCAATCACCGAATCGCCGGCATAACTCATATGAAACTGGGTGCCATCCCCAACATAAGATTCTTTGATTTCCGTGCTAAAACCAACTACGCATTCCGCGCCGATGTGACTATAAGTCCTGACCAAAGCGTTATTGCCGATAACGGCATTCCGCCCGATATAAGCTGGCCCACGGATAACAGCATTTTCCAGAATACGCACCCCTTCTTCAACGATTACCTTGCCGTCGAGGACCGCATGCGGGGAAATATGGAGGTCAGGCGAAACCCTAGGTTCTGCCCGGTCTAGAAAATACCGGACGGCATCCAAAACGTGCCAGGGATATTTTATCGGCGTCCATACGCCAGAGTACGGTACTACCTGAACAGCACGGCGGTCTTGGCACATGGCATCGACCGCCTGTTCATAGACATCATCTTTGGTTGTCTTGATATGGGAGATATAGTGTAATAGCGTTTCTGGGTCGGAGTGGAGATGTACCAGGATGCTGACCATATCCGACGGTTCGTTGCCCGAACCAGGTTTTTCCAGGATGCGGGTAAGCCATCCCCGTTCATTTACCACAATATAGCCTCCCGGGAAGTAACTTTTCACTTTATAACCAGTAATCAAGG
>Ga0326728_10014987_pt1 | contig 16265 bp, 14 predicted proteins | sample MB3enrmetagenome_FD_207602 | JGI IMG/M metagenome (GOLD analysis project Ga0326728, IMG submission 207602) | Lab enriched peat soil microbial communities from McLean, Ithaca, NY, United States - MB31MN | ecosystem: Environmental > Terrestrial > Soil > Wetlands > Peat | place: USA: New York...
TGGCGCGCAGCAGCTTCCCATCATCCTCTGTGCCAGTGCGCCAGTACTGAGGAAGGTTGTAATCGATCACTGCGCCAACCGTTACGGGCCAGTAGACGTTTGCTACCGTAAGTCCAGCGTTATGCGCAGCTGTCCAGAGCGTTTCGACGCGGATATCTTCGGCGTACCAGTACCAGCCGTCGTTGTTATGGCCGAGAGGGTCGAAGGTGGCGTTGAAATAAATTCCGTGACGCGCCGGGGAAGTCCCTGTGATAAGGCTTGTGTGGCTTGGATATGTGACCGTGGGCAGAACGCCGCGCACACCGCTGGCATACGCCCCGCTTTTCAGCATCTGCTGTAGATTTTGAAGCTGTAGCCCGTGCTGTTCCGCGTCAATTACGGCGTCTGGACGGAGGCCATCGACTGAGATTAGTAACACTGGGCGGGTTTGTGCTGATAGCAAACAGGCTGCAATGGCCGTGTGCAAGATCAATACGACCCGCAGACGAAGAGAGTAGCGCATGCCCATGCTCCTATGGTCCCCAGAAAGTGACTAGAACCTGTTATAAACCTGGAATGTAGGTGGTGAAGACGAGTTGTCCATCAGAATTTCGTCGTCTCCGAAAAGCTCTGTATGCTATTGAATACAAACGGTGTGATTAAAACTAATAACAGACGCTAGCCTTTTTGAAAGTCGATGTTAGATCAAATGCTCGACCACACATAACATTGTACTTCGCTCAAATCTTCAATGGCATTTGTTGAGATACACGCCATCTTTCGCTTCAAAGGACTTGATGCTATTGCTGGTTGCACAATAAGGGTGTCCGATGTAGGCCCCTCCAGAAAATAGAGCGGTTTGCGCACCGATCCATACTGTTACACCGGTGGACGGAGCGGCCAGTAACGCACCGCCCACCGGGTAACAGCTTGCCTGCAATGGCAACCTTTCATCGCCCGATTAGAATTCAAACTGAATTCCGCTCACGGCGGTTGAACCGTTGTCCGAAGTCCCCGCGATTGCGACAAGTTTGAAAACTTGTTCAGCTCTCGCGAAGATCGGAAGCATTTCTCGTCATCTCCACCACTTTTCTTGGCCTCCAAGGGTGAATGTCACGCCGCTTCGAATCGTGAATGGCAGGCAGGGAAACCCAAAAGCAGCTTGGTAATGCTGGCTAAACAGGTTTTCTATGCTTGTGTAAACTTTCGCATAGTGGGCCAGCGAGTAGCCCACGCTTAAGTCAAACTTTTGATAGGCGGGCGCGAGGTTCCGGTTGGGAAGCAGCATCGTGTTCCCGTAGTATTGATCTGACAGGAAAGTACTATCATCTCGCCGGCCTACAAGGGAACCGCTGAACGATGTGGTGAGCTTGTTCCGGCTGTACGTCAGTATGAGACTTCCCGAATGAGGTGCCCGACGGAATGGCCGCGCTCCTTTCAATGGAGAATAGGCCCCGATAGGAATAGTCGAGCAATTAGGCAAGCATTCAGGATTGGTTACGGCATTTCCGAAGGCTTTTGTTACGACGGGATCGAGGTACGTATACTCACCCTGGAAAATGAATCCGTGTCCCAAGTCGGCCTTAAAATCCAGTTCGCCTCCCAGGGACCGAGTGGACGTGGCGTTCACAGTCGCGCCCCCGAATGCGCCTCCGGGCAGGAGGTCAATCACTTCTTGGGGCACTCCGATCGAAAGCAAGGCAGCGGAGTTCAGATACGCGATGATGTCGTAAAAATCATTATAAAAGAACGTGGCTCCAATCAGCGCGCGGCCGTTCCATACTTTTTGGTCCACGCCAAAATCATAGGTTTTACTTCTTTCCGGACCGGTGGGCGAAACGTGATATTGCGCGACTTGGGCCGGTGTCAATATGTAATACAGGGAGTCAAGCTGATCGTAGATACTTGGTTCCTTGATCCCCTTGCCGAAGTTGAACTTTAATTTTGTATCACCGAAAAACTCCGATGCGGATGGGGCTCGAAGATAGTAAGCGGCCGAAACGCGGGGAGAAGCGGCAAACCCAAAGACCCCGTTGTGTTCAATTCCCACTCCGGTCGTGAGGAACAGGCGATGGCCCACGCTTCCATGAGCTTCCAAAAATGAACTGTAGTTGTCGCGCTGGGCGGCTTCGCCATAGTCGTTGCCATTTTCATGCTCATAGCGGAACCCGACGATTCCCGTCCAGTCGCCAATGAACCGGTAATCCGACTGACCGTAGGCGGAGCGCCGAGCTTCATAGTACGAATAAGACGTGGGATAGTGTCCACCGTAATCTAGAATTGCTTGTCCTGTCACGCTATAGCCGTTGGCGCCCCGGATTGTTACGAGATTCCCTAGGTAATCTCCGTATGCATCTTGTTCACCAACTGGAAAGGCGTCAGCGAGGAGCATGGTGCTCTGCGCATATGAAAATTGGGCGAGGTTGTGCCACCGCTTCGTGGTCTGCTGCTGGGCCGTGAAGCCGACGTAAGTGCTCTCAGTCCTCTGCGTGGAGAGATCCGAAATGCCATAAAAGTCAATCGCGTTGGGCGTACCCAGATCCGTCGTTGTGTGGCGCACCGTCGCGCGGAATCCGGTGGTCGGGGCGATATCCCAGCCCAGGTTAACGCTGACAGTGGCATTATGGAAGAAGTCGTTCGGATAGCTGCCTCGTGTATCAAAGCGCGCAAACTTTGAGAAATAATCAAAGTTATGGTTTGCTCCGCCCAGCGAAACATTCTGATTCATCGTTCCAAAGTTGCCGCCGTCGCCCGCGTAGTTCAGCTCCGGGATCGCCGTAGCGCCCTGCCGCGATGTAATATTGACTACGCCGCTCAATGCATCGCTCCCATAGAGCACGCTGTTTGATCCGCGCAGAACTTCCACACTGCCAACTCCGCTGTTGGAGAGTGGCCCATAATCGAAGTCTCCCCCAATGGCGTTAATGGGTATGCCATCGACCAACACCTTGTTGAAGTTCGACTCCCCACCACGAATGAACAAAGATGTAGTCCCGCCACGCTGACTCGTCTGCACGATTTGCGACCCAGGAACGAAGCGCAGGTTTTCCAAAACGTCCAGCTTGTTTAACGAGTCGATTTGATCGCTGTCAATTAAGGTCACGGAAGCGCCTACCTGTGCTATGGGCATAGCGGTTCCCGTTGCCGAGACAACGATCTGCTGAACTAATGGACCTATCCGCATTGACACACTGATCTCTTCAGTTTTACCCGCTTTCAAATAAACCGGAGCGAGGGGCTGAGTCTCAAAGCCTGCTGCTTCTGCCCGCGGGCTGTAAAGCCCGCTGGCGGGAACTGACAACTCAAATGAGCCTTCTGCATCAGAGGTCCCTTGAACAATTTCATGGCCGTCTTGGAGAAGGATGATTCTCGCATTCGGAATAGGGTGCCCGAGCGGGTCGAGCACTTTTCCGTGCAAGTTTCCATTGGATTGGCAGAGCGCAAACGAAATGGCGCATAAAATAAGGCAAGAAATTCGAAAAAGTCTAGAAAACATAGTGTGAATTCTCCAAGGACACTTGCCGGAAGCAGGCCGGCTTGATTTGTATTGGGATTGTTGTAGCGATGAAAAGTACCCAGATGATTGCTTCGGGAAGGCCCCGCCACAGTGAGCGCATCGAACTGCGCGAGCACAACGACTTCGATCTTGTTGGCAGGGAAGCGGCGGTCTTCAAAGAGGGGTTGCTCGGCTTAACCGTGCGGCCAAACCAAGGCGATTTAGCAATCCTGCCAACGTTGCTGCGGGCACCAACAATCAGAAAAGTCAGCATAATCGAGGAATCCGCGCCTCAAAAGTTTGAGCATGCGCGAACACCTCAGAATTGAATGGGGATGAAAACAGGCAGGAAAGGAATTCTTCGAAACAACCTGCTTTCGTGACCATCCGCCTTCAACCGAAGCGGGGCGCATAACCTCCCAGGCAGGTCTCCTGACTTGCAGGTCATAGCTTTCTCGGCTACCTTCCCATCCCATCTAAGGAACAGTGGAAACTTTGCCGGAAGCTCGCTGCTTACAGTGGCGGGACCGTGCGGGATTTTCACCCGCTTCCCTTTTCACTTGCCTTTCATGGCAAGTACCTTGGAGCAGACAATGAATAGCATTGCGATACCTGCTGTGTCAATTCCGTTTTTCATTCGGTTTTCATCAGAAAACATCGGGCGAAGTATGGAGCCTTCTAACCCTTCCGCCTTCAATCCAGTTCTGACACAAAGAGCCACGTTTGAAGAATATGCCCATTAGTTGTTGACTGCCAGCCCTGAGCTCTATATATTGGGGATCGCTTTCGGTTCTCCGCCATTGCGCGGAGATCATAGAGAACTTGGTGAAAGTCCAAGACTGCCCCGCAGCGGTAAGCAGGAACGAACGCCGTCATTTTAAGCACTGGTCTAGTTGAGGCTGGGAAGCGACGGCAAGTAGGACAACACACGGCCTGCAAGTCCGAAAACCTGCCGATAGCCGGTGTCCAATGTACACCGTAATCACGAGCCGCCGAGGGGACGTGCTGGTGATGCTTGGGTGTCTCGATTTTCCACCTGGCATCGTCCTGCTTTTCCCTATTGGCATGAAGTATGCGAGGAGCAAAATGGCCACCGTAGAGAATCCCATCGTATCGGACATTCATTCATCATTTAAGCTCACGGGACAGATTCGGAAGCGCGACGGACGGTTGGTCACATTTGATAGCCGCAAGATCGTGAAGGCAATTCTGAATGCAGGAAGAGCTACTGCAGAGTTTGGCGAAACAACAGCAGCGCGTCTAGCGATGAGAGTACTGGCTCTTGCCCAATCCACTCTTGGCGAGCAACCGCCTTCCGTCGAGCAAATACAGGATATCGTCGAGGACGTGTTTCTGGCTTCTCCCTTCAAGAAGACGGCCAAGGCCTATCTGCTCTACCGCGATCAGCACGCGCGCATTCGGGAGATGGTCAAGCAGGCGGATGTCGATTTGATTGACCAGTATCTCAAGCACCTCGACTGGAAAGTTAACGAAAACAGCAACATGGCGTATTCGTTGCAGGGGCTGAATAATTACATCGCTAGCCACGTTAGCGAAGTGTATTGGCTGAACAAAATCTATTCCGCAGAAGTGCGTGAGGCACATCTTTCCGGCGACCTGCATATTCACGACTTGGGACTTCTTTCGGTGTATTGCGTTGGATGGGATCTTCAGGACCTTTTACTCTCAGGTTTCCGCGGCGTTCCCGGAAAAGCAGAGAGCCGTCCGGCCAAGCATTTCCGCTCCGCCTTGGGACAGGTCGTCAACTTTTTCTACACCCTTCAGGGTGAAGCTGCAGGCGCGCAGGCTTTCTCGAACTTCGACACACTTCTGGCTCCTTTCATTCGCTACGACAAGCTCGATTTCACCGATGTCCGGCAGGCGTTGCAGGAGTTCGTTTTCAACATCAACGTGCCAACGCGCGTTGGCTTCCAGACTCCATTCACCAACGTGACCCTCGATTTGCAGCCACCCAACGATATGCGTGACCGGTCGGTGATTATCGGAGGGGAGTACCGGAGCGAAACCTATGGCGAGTTCGGTAAAGAAATGGCCATCCTTAACCGCGCTCTGCTGGAGGTACTCGGAGAAGGAGATGCGCGTGGCCGTGTTTTCACCTTTCCGATCCCGACCTATAACATCACACGAGATTTTGATTGGGATGCACCGGGGTTACAGAGCTTGTGGGAAGCAACCGCGAAATACGGCATCCCCTATTTCGCAAACTATGTGAACTCCGAGATGTCTCCGGATGACGCACGTTCAATGTGCTGCCGCCTGCGGCTGGACACGCGAGCACTGGCGCGTCGTGGCGGCGGACTCTTCGGTGCAAGTCCTCTGACCGGCTCGATTGGTGTGGTGACCATTAACATGGCGCGTATCGGGTACACATCTGACAACGAAGAAGAATTTTTCGCCCAACTCGATCATCTGATGCAGGCAGCGCGCACTAGCCTGGAGACAAAGCGCAAGGTGCTAGAACGTTTCACAACACGGAATCTCTATCCCTACACCAAGTTCTATCTACGCGATGTAAAGCGGCGCTTCGGCAAATTCTGGGAAAATCACTTCTCTACGATAGGCTTGATCGGCATGAATGAGTCTTGCCTGAACCTGATGGGCTGCGATATCGCTAGCGGCGCAGGGAAAAGATTCGCTGCACGCGTGCTCGACTACATGCGCGTCAGGCTTACGGAGTATCAGGAGGAAACAGGGCATCTCTACAACCTGGAGGCTACGCCAGCAGAGGGTACGACCTACCGTCTGGCCAAACTCGACACGAGGAAGTTTCCAGAGATTCGTACTGCTGCTTCTGACGGGACCGAACCGTTCTATTCGAACTCGACGCAGTTGCCGGTAAACTACACAAATGACGTCTTCGAAGCACTCGACCTGCAGGACGATCTGCAGTCGCGGTATACCGGCGGCACGGTGCATCACGTATTTCTCGGCGAGTCAGTTCCAAATCCCGAATCAGTGAAAAACTTCGTACGCAAGGTCTGCGACAACTACAAACTGCCGTATTTCACGCTGACGCCGACATTCTCCATCTGTGCTGAGCATGGTTATCTGCGCGGCGAGGTCGAGAGCTGTCCGGAGTGCGGCACGGAGACGGAGATATACTCACGCGTTGTCGGATACCTGCGCCCTGTCAAGCAATGGAACAAGGGCAAGCAGTCCGAGTTTGCCATACGCAGCCGCTATAGCATTGAGGCACAGCAATAATGAGGATCGGAGGCTTTGAACCCTACAGTTTTTGTGATTACGAAGGCAAGCTTGCGGCGGTTGTTTTCACGCAAGGTTGCAACCTGCGCTGTCCTTTCTGCCACAATGGCGGACTGATGGAGGCCTTCATCCCGGGCTCGGAGTTGATTTCACAAGCGACAGTGCTTGCACGGCTTGAAGGGCGCAGAGGCAAGCTCGATTCCGTAGTCGTCAGCGGCGGAGAGCCGACACTTCAGCCCGATCTAGCAGAGTTTCTACGCACCGTACGGGAGATGGGATACGCAGTTAAGTTGGACACCAACGGCACGTGTCCAGAGGTTCTGGAATCGCTACTTGACGAAGGCCTGCTCGACTACATCGCCATGGATATCAAAGCTCCGTGGAACAAGTACAGCATGCTGGCTGGCGTGCCAACGTCTGTGGAGCAGATACGGCGCAGCATGCAATTGATCGCCGAAGATGGCGTGGCACACGAATTCCGCACGACCATCGTCGGCCCCCTGCTAAACAGCGAGGATCTGGTAGCCATTCGTAATCAGATCCCTCTCGGCTCGCGCTGGAAACAACAGTGTTTCCGTCCCGAGCATTCTTTCTCGCAATCGTTACGCGAGAAGGAGCGCGGCGAGTTTGTGCAGGAAGCAGCGCCGGTTGTGTAATGCGCGGCCATTGATACACTATTCTTGTCCAAGGTGCTCATTGTGAAAGATGAGTGAGAAGGGAACCGGCTGAAAATCCCGCACGGTACTGCTACCGTAAGCAGTGAGCAGGTCGGCGATGTTCCACTGTGTCCTGAATTAGATGGGGAAGGCAGCCGATCGCAGGGGCGGGTTTCGTCTTTGGGGTTCTCAGTGATGCCATCGCAAAACCATTTTACTTCATAGGCTGATAGCCGATTCGCTCGTCCGTACGTCGAATGGCGAGATTATTTGCTAGCAGTCTGCTGAAAAATGGCTTTTCTCGTTGAGCCCCGTCCCTTTCATCCGTCGATGATGGGGAGAGAGCTCTGTTTGTTGCTATGTTGCTGGGTCGTAAACATCTTTTTTCACCTAGCACACACACTTCTCCCTCGGCTTACACCGGCTGAATTGACAGGTTTCGCAGGCGCACCAGATTGTAGGCCGCGCACGCAAAGGTGAACACCCAGTCCACCTTCCCCAGTCCACGATGCCGGACTTTGCGCAGCAGAGCGATGGTCTTCAGCCAGCCGAAACATTCTTCGATCCGCTTTCGTTTCCGTTGGCTGACGCGGTAGCCTTCGTGACGGGTCGTCCTCTCGTCAATGGCGCTGCCACCCCAGCGGTGGTGGTTCTGCGCCACATGCGGAGTCACCTGCATCTGGCGGCACTCGGCGACGAAGTCTCGGGTGTCCTAGCCCTTGTCGCCGCCCGCCGTCACCCGCTTGGTGCCCGGAACCTGTTTCAGCATGAGCAGCGCCGTCTCGCGCTCGGCGGTGCCGTTGGCCTGCCACGCCATGGCATCCACGATCAGCCCGTTGCGGTTCTCCACCAGCAGGTTTCCGCTGTAGCTCAACTTGGCCTCCTTGCCACCGCCCTTGCGCGCCAGCTTCGCCTCCGGATCGGTCTTCGACTGGTGCGTCCGATTCGACCGTTTCTCTCCGTGAAAGTTCACCGTCGGGTTGCCGGGATCGTCCGGCGGCAGATTGGTTCCATCCTTGCGTTGAAAGCTCTTGGCGCCAGCCCAGGCTTCCAGCAGGGTGCCGTCCACGGTGAAGTGCTCGTCCGAGGTCAGTCCCTTCTGCTGCGCCAGTGCCACCACCTGCGCCAGAAACTGCTGGGCCACGTCGGCCTCCAGCAGCCGGTCCCGGTTCTTGGTGAACACGGTCGCGTCCCAGACCGCCTCGTCCAGGTTCAGTCCCACGAACCAGCGGAACAAGATGCTGTAGTCGATCTCCTCCATCAGCAACCGCTCGCTGCGCACCGAATAGAGCAGTTGCAATAGCTGCGCGCGCAACAGCCGCTCCGGTGCAATCGAGGGACGGCCTTCTTTGGCATACATGCGGTCGAACTGCGGCGACAGCGCCACGAGAACTTCGTCCACCATGGTGCGCACGGCGCGCAACAAATGGTCCCGGCGAACCCGCGTCTCCGGCGACAAATAACTGAACATTTGGCTCTGCTGTTGGTCTATACCACGCATACCTTTTCGTACCAGATGCCGCCTGTGAATTACGAGTAGTTTTTCAGCAACCTGCTAGTGCCTTTCGAACACCCTCCAGTGATGCGCGCCCGATCAGTTCCCCCCATTTGGTGTCTTTTGCGCAACGTTCATATCGCCGTTCCGGTCCTACCGCGATGGCAACGCAATCAGCCTTGCCGCCACTCGCGGGTTCGCCGGTTCTACTACGAAACCCGAATTCGTACATTGCCTTGGTTTTTGCTTCGGTCGAGATCGCCAGAGCTTCCAGCATCGCCTCCTGGGTGAAGCGATAGTTCGTGATCAAAATAATGTTGATGGCCGTTGCATGTATTTGCTGCAGTTGATCGTCTTCAAAATTCGTAGGGTCGCCCACGGAAGCCAGGTTCGAACAATCTACGTTTGTAATGGCACAGGCCTGGAGTTCAGCATCTGAAGCCGTCACTACGGAATAATGCAGATCCGCTTGAGTCGTCATGCCCACAACTGTACCCCTAAGTCCGAGGTGGCTTGCTGCTTGCCTCGCACTCTGCATCGGCGTCGAACTCTTCTGATGGATGACGATGTGGGAGACTTGCTGACGAAAACCACCGTGGTATGCGGCCCAGCTCAATACCAAACGGGGCAACGAAAAAGACACGGCCAGCGTCTGCCCATAAAGCCGATGCGTGAATGACGTGTCTTTTGATTGAGAAATAAGACCTGCAATGAGTTCCGTCATTGTCGGGCCTATCTCAACTGTTGCTGCTTCTGTGGGAACTTCCATGCGGCCAATGCGTGAATTGTGGACCGTACTGGTGGAGTTGAAATATCAGGAGTGATTTTCGGAAAACCGGTTTGGATTGAGGCCATGGAATGAACGCTCCCTTGGCTCCAAGAAAAAAGCGAAGAAACAGGGATTTCCGCAAAGCGGAAAAAGACTGCCACCTCGACTCCCCTCGGAGGCGTGTGCAACGTGTTCGTGGCAGGTCTTCGGACTTGCAGGCAACCTAATAGCTCGGCTTCCCAACCTCGTCGTGAGGCAGTGCCTCTAGGAGCGTTCGTTCCTGCTTACCGCTGCGGGGCAGTTCCGGAATTTCACCGGATTCCCTTTTCATTCAAATACAGAAATTTGAACACCACGTGAGGACTATTATATACGGCAATTGTCTGACGCAATTCAATGATTAATTGTGCAACCATACATAATAGTTCACGAGCCGGCGCGCTTTGCTCAGCAAAAGGCCACTTCAGATCTCAACGCAGTTGACGTAGTTCACATTTCTAGCCATACACCATCTTCATCCGCGAGCGCATCCGAGCCGATCGCGCTGGGAGCAGCGGTTTCCGTAAAATAGCATAGCAAGGCTATGTGATGTATTTTGTAACTTTTCTTGCTTCCCGTTACGCGGGTAACTTACAAAGCATTCATCTCCTGTTTACAATTGCGGCACGTGAATCCTCCATCCGTTGCAGGCAGATTCGCGAAAAGGGGAGATTTTGTAAATGAGCAGGACTGAACGGTCTCGCAAGTCTGAGCATCCGCCAAGCACCGCCGAATATCAACAAGCCGAACCAAGCACCATTCAAGAGCAGCGTGAGGCATTGGTCGCGCCACTCATAGCCGGGCTCCAAGCGCTTTGGTCGAAAAAGACGCTGGCGCTCACGCCTGACGAAATTCACCTGCTGCAACTCATGAGCACACTTGTCCGGCTATCGGACCTTGACACGCTTCAGACCCTGCCCATCGCAAACAAGACTATGCCGCCCAAGTGGTGGAATTTATAGCCCCAGCAATAATATGTGGGCGACAAAATACAGGTTCCCATGATTCCCCCTCATGGTGATTTCGGTATTTTAGTTTGGCTCACCTGTGGAAGTTAACTTTGGCCCACTTGGGAGTAGCTGGATAAGCTTCGTGGATGGAACGACGAAAGCGTAGCTGGCTACCGAGGAGGGCGAAAGTGGAGCTTTTCGAACAGATACGTCGCGAGTATGAGTTTGGCGTCGGGACGATTTCCGGAGTTTCGCGGAAGTTGGGAGTTCACCGGCGCATGGTCCGCGAGGCACTGAGCAGTGCGGTGCCGGCGGAGAGCAAGCCGCAACAGCGGCGACTGCGAAAGTTGGAAGCAACGTCGGCGTTCATTGATCGGATCCTGACGGAGGATCGCCAGGCACCGCGCAAACAGCGGCACACGGCACGGTGCATCTGGCAGCGGTTGTGCGCCGAGGTGCCGGGATTCAGCGTGGGTGAGCGTTCGGTTTGCGGCTATGTGCGACGGCGGCGCCAGCAACTGGGACTGGGGCAGTGCGAGGTGTTCGTGCCGCAGAGCTACGAGTGGGGTGTAGAAGCTCAGGTGGATTGGTACGACGGCTGGGCCGTGCTGGGCGGCCAACGGATCAAGCTCCAGGTTTTCGAGATGCGTTCGATGGCCAGCGGAGGAGCTTATCACCGGGCCTACACGCACGCCACCCAACAGGCATTCCTGGAAGCGCACGAGCGGGCCTTCCGCTATTTTGACGGTGTTTTCAAGCTGCTGCGCTACGACAACCTGAAATGTTGAGCTCAACATTTAAGGTTTTATGTGCAGCGATTCGTTATGTGGAGTGGCGGCGCAGTTCTGCCATTTTGGCGAGGCCTGCGCCCGGATACACTCCACATAACCAGGACAGGCCCCCTAAAGCCGCTCTAGCCAACTGATCACATCTCGGTTTTTGGCGAGTACCTTTCGCAGGCTGTTGTCTTCCACTGGCGGCGAGCAGACTGCCAGGGCCTTTCGTTTCATCTCCAAGTCGATCTCCACATACGTGTGCGTTGTCGCAAGTTGGACGTGGCCAAGCCAGCGCTGAATGACGGTGAGGTCTACACCGGCCTGCAGCAGGTGCATAGCGGTCGAATGGCGCCAGGTATGAGGGCTAATGCGCCTGCCTGCCAAGCGTGCGCACTTTGCAGTAGCCGACGCGATGCGCGTTCGCAGAATGTGGCGAACACCGAAGCGGGTCAAGGGTTCACCGCGAGCGTTCACAAAGAGATGGGCATCTTCCTGCTTCTCTAGGCCTCGCGCCTTGATGTGGTCGAGCAGGATCGTAGCGGTAGCCTGCCAAAGCGGCACTATCCGGGTCTTGGACCCTTTTCCCGTGAGCGTGACGATCGGCGGGGTGTTGAACCGAATCGCCCCTACGGTGACATCGATGACTTCCTGTACGCGGGCGCCGGTGTTGTAGAAGAAGCTAAACAATGCATAGTCACGCTTGCCCGCGGACGTGTCGCGATCGATCGAGTTCAAAATGGCTTGGACCTCGTCGATTTCGAGATAGCCCAGTATCGGTCGAGGGTTGCGCTTCAGCGGAATCGCGACAATCCTCTGATACTGACCTGACCGGATGGTGTCCTCCGAAATCATGTACTGAAAGAAGGTCCGAAGGGCTGCCAGGCGGAGGTTCCGTGTTGCAGTGCAGTTTTGGCGTTTCTGCTCAATCTCGTCCAGGAAGGCTAGGACCTGCTCGGCTGTGAGATCTTCGAGCCGCAACTGAGCAGCGGGCCTTCCAGAACGACCTGCTAAGAAGGCGAGAAACAGCTTCAGCGCATCCCGGTAGGCCAGAATCGTGTTCTGGCTGAGGCCTCTTTGGCCAGCCAAATACTTCTGGAAGAAGGCTTGCACGAGTGAAAGTAGCGCCTTGGCCTCACTCATTACGACCTCCTGTTGCTTCCGCGTTCGCAGTCACGTGGTCCCGGAATCGAGTTCCCGCTTGAACCAAAACCTCTGTGGCCGGGTGCAAGTAGATCGTGGTGCAGGCGATGTTCACGTGTCCCAGGTACGTTGCCAGCACGGGAAGAACCGCGTTGGGATCTTGCCCATTCTCATAGATCGCTGCCAGACAGCGTGTCGCCCAGGTGTGTCGTAGATCGTGCAACCGTGGTTCCCCGCCGTAGGCCGACGTGAGGCCAAGTTGACGCGTCAGCATTCGAAAAGTGCCTATTACGGTTCGGCGGGCGCAGCGGTGTTTGCGCTCGTTGATAAAGAAGGGCGCTTGCGGATCGTGCTCCGTGCTAAGGCGCGCACGGACATCACGGTAGGCCATCAGCGCCAGCCGAGCGCTGTCGGTCAGCGGAACCAGTCGAGACTTGAAGTTCTTAGTCTGACGGATATGAAGGACGCCCTTCTCGAGGTCCACGTCTTCAACGTTGAGCCGGACTAGTTCACCGCCCCGTAACCCGGATGCCCATAGCAGACCGATCAGAGTGGAATAGGTGTGCGGGCGCAATGAGTCCGCTGGTGGCAAACGCCGGGCTGCGTCCATCAGTTGCAAGACTTCGTTCAGTGTGTAGATGTGGGGATGGAAGTCCGACCTGGCGGTCGGAAGCAACCGGCCCTCAGGAATGTAGGCCTTTGCATCGAGTTGAAACAGGAATCGGCAGAACTGCCGAAGCACTGATAACTGACTGTGCCGCGTAACCGGATGCAAGTGCGAGATCTTCTGCAAGTAGCCAGTGATCATTGGCCGAGTGACCGTTTGGGAGTTTGGGAAGGACTCCGCCGCATACGCATCAAACTGATCGAGGGCGATCTCCGCCGTTCGAAGCTCATAACCGAGCGAACGCCGCAGTTGGAGATGCCGCTTCATGAGGTTGCCCAGTGGACCTGTGAGCCGAGCCTTCATGCATTCACCTCCGGCCACTCGGCGGCGAGCATGCGCAACTGCTCCAGGTCCACCTTGGTGTACAGAAATGTGGTTTCGATACTTCGATGCCCCAGCAGATCGGCAATGTCTTTGAGCGGTGTGCCGTGCTCCATTAATCGTGTGGCGAAGGCGTGCCGGATTGGATGGGCGCCACACCGAGTCGCCCGAAGGCCGGCACGGTGATAATACGACTTCAGCGCGGATCCCAGATGATTGTTTACACCCAATGGGCGTTGCGGCCCGCGGACTGTGAGAAAGATCTCCTCGATGCCCGGCGCCTCGCCACGTTCTCGCAGGTAGCTCAGTAGCGCCTCGGCAACTTCTGGCAGGATCGGAAAAGAAAGAGTCTTGCAACCTTTCTCCGCCGGAAAATAAATCAACTCCCGCGGCCAGTCGATGTCGCGTAGACGAAGGTGAATGGCTTGACCGATGCGTACCCCATAGGTGGCGACCAGCCGCAGAATCGCGTAGTCGCGTTTTCCGGTCAGCGTCGTTCGATCCGGCATGGTGAGCAACTTCTGAACGTCCTCCCACGGAATCGTCTGGGGAAGACGGTCGAGTTTCCGCGTGAGGACGATCGGGACCGCATCGACCAGCGGCCTCTCAAGCAAACCGTTGGCCTGGGCGAAGCGGAGAAAACTGCGCAGGCCTGACACCAAGTGTTTGCGGGATGCTCGCGTCAAGGGCTTGCTGGTTGCAATGATGTAGTCGTGGACCGTACTCGGCGCAAGACTGCGCAGGTCGGAGAGCGCACCGCCCACTTCCAGCGAGTGCAGAAACGGCTTCACATGAAGACGCCGCAGAACCAGCGTCGCGTCAGCGAGTCCCTGCGTAATCTTGAGAAAGTCCAGATAGCGGCCCAGGATCGAGTCTACCGTCTGGCAGGACGAGGCTGGGGAGTTTTTGGTCTTTGATGATGGCAAGATAACCTCCAGGAGACGTATATCCCGAAGGTGCCGACGCCGGTGGTGAAATTATTATGTGGAGTGGATCCGGGTGCAGGCCCCGCCGGATCGCGAACTGCGCCGCCACTCCACATAACGAATCGCTGCACATAAAACCTGAAGAGCGCGGTGAAGAAGATCCTGCACGGATATCAGCGGGAGGAGACCAGCCGCTTCATTGGCTTCCGGTCGCACTGGCGCTTTCAGAGCGAGTTCTGCAACCCGGCACGGGGCAACGAGAAGGGCGGCGTTGAAGGTGAGGGCGGATACTTCCGCCGCAACCACTGGGTGCCGCTGCCGGAAGCGCGCGATCTGGAAGAGCTGAACGCCTACCTCGAGCAGTGCTGCCAGCAGGATCAGCGGCGCATCCTGGACGGCCGCACGGAAACGGTCGGCACAGCGATGCTGAACGAACAGCCGTATCTGATACCGCTGGCGGCCGAGCCGTTCGATCTTTCCGAAAGCAGTTTCCCCACCGTTGACGGACTGCGCTGCGTGCGCGTGCGAACCAACCGCTACTCCACTCCGCTGCCGCCCGGTACGGTAGTCGAAGCCAAGCTGCGAGCCGATTACGTTGAGCTGTGGCATGAAGGCGTGCAGGTTGCTTGTCATGAGCGTTGTTACAGCCGGCAGCAGAAGATCCTCAACCTTGAACACTATCTCGACGTGCTGCGGAAGAAGCCGGGTGCGTTAGCCGGCTCGACGCCACTGGCACAGTGGCGCGAGGCGGGGCGCTGGCCGGAGTGCTTCGACCGATTGTGGCAGGCGCTGAACACTCGCCACGGCCGCCAGGAAGGCACGCGGCAGATGATCGAGTTGCTGTTGCACGGTTCCCGTGAGGGTTGGGACCGGCTGCGTACTGCCGTGGAACAGGCGCTTTCTCTGGGCTGTCAGGATATCGCAGCCATCCGGCATCTGATGGTTGCCGGACGGCTGACGAAACCACCAGTTGCCGCGCTGGAGATTGGTGTACTGGCTCGCTACGAAAGGCCTCAACCAGTGATGACCAACTACGATCAGCTCCTGGCGAAGGTGCAGGCATGAAGGCCGCCACCGAGAACCTGGAGAAGGCCGCCGTGGAGCAACAGTGCCGCGCCCTGCGGTTGCCAGCCGTTGCGGAGCAGTGCGCTCCGATGGCGGAAGTGGCCATCAAACAGCGCCAGACCTACTTGAGCTATCTGGAAGCTTTGCTGGCCGTCGAGTTGGAAGAGCGCGAGCGAAACACCATTGTCCGGCGCATCAAGGAGGCACACTTGCCAAGGATGAAGACACTGGAAGAGTTCGACTTCACCCAAGCGCCGCTGATCTCAGCCACCCAGATCCAGGAACTGGCTCAGGGCGGCTACATCGATCGCGCCGAACCGGTGATCCTGATCGGGGACTGCGGCACGGGCAAGACGCATCTCCTGACTGGCTTGTGCATTGCCGCCTGCCGTCAGAAACGGCGGGTGCGCTTCGCCACCGCCGCCGCTCTGGTCAATGAACTGGTCGAAGCCAAGCAGCAGTTGCAGTTGCGCCGCGTGCTGGCACGATGGGAACGTTACGACCTGATTGCCATCGACGAGGTCGGCTATGTGCCGATGGCAGACCTGGGGGCCGAGTTCCTCTTCCAGGTGATCGCCGAGCGGGCCGAGAAAGCAGCCGTGATCCTCACCACCAACCTGCCCTTTTCGGAATGGACCCAGGTGATCCCAAACGCACGGCTATGCAAGGCACTTCTGGATCGCATCACGGACCGGGCGCACATCATCGAGACTGGCACGGACAGCTACCGCTTCCGCCGCACGATGGAGAAAGGCAAAAGT
>Ga0326728_10014989_pt1 | contig 16263 bp, 11 predicted proteins | sample MB3enrmetagenome_FD_207602 | JGI IMG/M metagenome (GOLD analysis project Ga0326728, IMG submission 207602) | Lab enriched peat soil microbial communities from McLean, Ithaca, NY, United States - MB31MN | ecosystem: Environmental > Terrestrial > Soil > Wetlands > Peat | place: USA: New York...
GTCAACAACGCCATCAAGTTCACTCCGGCGGGCGAGGTTGAGATGCTTGTCTCCATGGTGGAGGAAAGCGACCACGACGTCCTGCTGCGTTTTTCCGTGCGGGATACCGGCATCGGGATACCCAGGGACAAGATAGGGCTGCTTTTCGACAAGTTCAGCCAGCTGGAAATTCACACCGCCAGAAAATACGGGGGCACGGGGCTGGGGCTGGCTATTTCCAAACAGCTGGTGGAGCTTATGGGAGGTTCGGTCGGCGTGGACAGCGACTCCGGGAAAGGGTCCACGTTCTGGTTCACCGCGCGGCTCGCCAAGCAGTCCTGCGAGCCGGGCCGGACGGCCCGGCACCATGCGGCGGACCGCCGCGCCACAACGGAACTTGTCAATCTCTTCGCCGGGCGCAGGGCCCGCATACTGCTTGCCGAGGATAATATAACCAACCAGCAGGTGGCGCTCGGCATACTTAAAAAACTGGGCCTTTCCGCCGATGCCGTTGCCGACGGAAAGGAGGCGCTCAAATCGCTGGAGACCGTTCCCTATGACATTGTTTTCATGGATGTGCAGATGCCGGAAATGGACGGTTTTGAGGCCACCAGAATAATCCGCTCAGCCGACTCTAATGTCCTGAACCATTCCGTGCCCGTGATTGCCATGACGGCCTATGCCATGCAGGGCGACAGGGAAAAATGCCTGAAGGCGGGCATGGATGACTATGTCTCCAAGCCGGTTATGGCGCAGGTGCTGGCGCAGGTGCTGGAAAAATGGCTGCCGGCGGTAAATTGCGCAACGCCGTCCGGCGGGCAATGCCCCCCGCCCGCGCAGTCAGCCGGAGGGAATGCTGTGTTCGACCGCGCCGGTTTGATGGAACGACTTATGGACGACGAAAAACTGGCGGCAAGGCTGCTGGACGGCTTCCTGTACGATATACCCCGGCAGATAAAGCTGCTGGGCGGGTATATAGAGTCGGGAGATATGCGCGGCATCGAACGCCAGGCACATACCATAAAGGGCGCGGCGGCCAATGTCGGCGGCGAAGCCTTGCGCGCCGTAGCGCTGGAAATAGAACAAAAAGCCGGAAGCGGAGATATGGACGCTATTTTGTCGTGCATGGAAAATTTGATCGGCGCTGTGGAGGTTTTCAGGCAGGCGATAGCGAAAAAACAGTTGTGAAAAGGAGAAAGTCATGAAGACTCTGATTGTAGAGGATGATTTCACCAGCCGTCTGCTCTTGCAGGAATTTCTCGGGATATACGGGGCGACGCATATAGCGGTGAACGGCAGGGAAGCGATGGAAGCGGTGCGCCTGTCGCTGGAATCCGGCGCGCCATACGATCTTGTCTGCCTCGATATCAGGATGCCGGAAATGGACGGCATGGAGGTGCTGCGCCAAATACGCAGGCACGAGGAATTGCTCTCCGTCGATTCCGCAAAAGCCAGCAGGATAATAATGACTACCGCCGTAGAGGACATAAAGAATGTTTTCGATGCCTACAAGAATCTTTGCGACGGCTATCTTACCAAGCCGATACAAAAGGCCAAACTGCTGGAGAAGCTGCGCGAAATGAAGCTTATTCTGTAAATAGCCGCATTGCCGTCATGCGGGCTTAAAATGGGCCGGAGAGCTGTATGATTGCTATAATCTTTGATGTCCTTCGCGCGAGGACCGGACAAGCCGTTACTGTCCGCTGTTGGGTCTTGTTTAAGTCGCAGGGATTTTTCCGGAGACGCAATGCCTATCGCCCGACCCGCCAGCGTCGACACGCTGCCGCCAACCGCCGGACTTGAAAAACACGCAGCATGGCTTGTGCCTGCGCTCTGCCTTGCCGTCACCGCTTTTGTGGCCTCGCGGATGAAAGCGGATAATGCGTGGATTCCCCTGTCCGCGGGAATAATAATCTCGGCGCTGCTGTTTTCCCTTATCAGGATGTCGGTTGCCGCCCGCATTAAGTCGCTCCAGATTGTGCGGGAACTGACCGCGCAATTGCGGGAGAGGGATGAATCCTACCGCAATCAATTTATATGCCATTCCGCCATGATGATGCTGCTCGATCCCGCAACCGGGGTTATTGTGGACGCCAATCTCGCCGCGCGGGCTTTCTACGGCTATCCTCCGGAAAGGTTGCTGCGCATGCGTATTTCAGAGATAAACGAGATGCCCCCGACCGAATTAGAGCATGATATCGTCTCGCTCATGATGCCCGGGCAGGGCAGGCGTTTCCAGCGCAGGCACAAACTGGCGGACGGCTCCCTGCGGGATGTGGAAGTGACGGCCAGTTATATCCGGTCCGGCGACCGGGAACTTATCCACGCCATCATATTCGATGTAACCGACAAAAAAGCGGTCGAAGACAACTTGCGCGTCAGCGAGGAAAAATACCGCGGCGTTTTCGACGAGTCCATCGCCGCCATATTCGTGTTCGACAGGGACAAAAAATTCATAAATGCCAACAAGGCGGGGCTGGAGCTTATGGGCTGTTCGCTGGAAGAGCTCCGGCGGCGCAGCCTTGACGAATCCGCCGATCCTGAAAGCATAAAGGTGCATCAGGCCCTGCTGGCCGGGGCCAAAGTCATAAACTTCGAGCATAGTTTCCCCGGCAGGGACGGCGTCATTGTCACCGTCCTGAACAATTCCACGCCGCTTTACGACGAGCAGGGCAATGTCAGCGGGATACTTAGCACGCTGATAGACATCTCCGAGCGCAAGAAAGCGGAGGAGAAATTGCGGGAGAAGACCGCGCTGCTGGAAGCGGAGATGAACTCCACCATCGACGGCATTTTGATGATGGGCATGGACAATAAACCGCTTGCCATGAACAGGCGGTTCGTGGAGATTTTCTCCGTCCCGCAGGATGTGCTGGATTCCGGGGACGGCTCGGCGCTGCTGCGCTATCTCTCCGGGCTCAACAAGCATCCGGAACAATTGATTGCGCGGGTCAGGTATATCGTCGAACATATCGATGAAACCTTCTGCGACGAGGTGGAATACGCCGGCGGCATGGTGCTTGAGCGCCACACCTCCCCGGTGCGTGACGCGTCCGGCAAATGCTACGGCAGAATCTGGACATTCCGCGATATCACCGCGCGCAAGCACGGGGAAGCCTATCTGGTGGATATCAACAGCCAGCTTTCCGCCGCAACCTCCAGGGCCAACGCGCTGTTCATCAAAGCCCGGGAAGCCAGCGCGGCCAAAAGCCTGTTCCTTGCGAACATGAGCCACGAGATACGCACTCCCATCAACGGCATAATAGGGATGGCGGGTTTGCTGCTGGATACCGCGCTGGCGGATGCCCAGCGCAAGTATGCCGAAACGCTGCTGCGCAGCGCCGAATCGCTGATGCTCCTTATAAACGACATACTGGACTTTTCCAAAATAGAGGCGGGGAAACTGGATTTGGAAATAGTGGATTTCGACTTGTCGCTGCTGCTGGGCGAAGTAGTGGACAGTCTGGTTTGGCGCGCACATGAAAAAAAACTGGAGCTGTGTGCCGGCATTGATGCCGGTATCGCCGTAAAACTGCGCGGCGATCCGGGACGGCTGAGGCAGATCCTGGTAAATTTATTGTCCAATGCCGTAAAGTTTACGCCTTCCGGCGAGGTCTCGCTCTCCGTTGCTCTTGCCGAGGAGACCGCGACGGATATACTGCTGCGCTTTTCCGTGCGCGATACCGGCATCGGCATTCCGAAAGACAAGCTGGGGCTTCTCTTCGATAAATTCAGCCAGGTGGACGTGTCCGCCAATAAAAAATACGGCGGCACCGGTCTGGGGCTGGCTATTTCAAAGCAACTGGCCGGGCTCATGGGGGGGACTATCGGCGTGGAAAGCGAAAAAGGGAAGGGCTCCGAATTCTGGTTTACGGCACGCTTTGCCAGACAGTACTGCGAACCGCTACAGCCGGCGCGGCATTCAGCCGAAAAACCCAGGCGTTCCGTCCACGCGTTGCTTAACCTGTTCGCCGGACGCGGCGCGCGTATCCTGGTGGCGGAAGATAATGTTATAAATCAGGAAGTGGCGGTGGGCATCCTCAACAAGCTGGGGCTTTGCGCCGATGTCGTGTCCGACGGCAATGCGGCGCTCCGCGCGCTTGAAACCGCTTCCTATGAGCTGGTGCTGATGGATGTGCAGATGCCGCAGCTGGACGGCCTGACGGCCACAAGAATAATACGCGATCCGAATTCCCCGGTACGCAATCATAATGTGCCCGTGATTGCCATGACGGCCTATGCCATGCAGGGCGACCGGGAGAAATGCATCAATGCGGGCATGGACGATTATGTCGCCAAGCCGATAATGATTAATATGCTGGCGCAGGTTCTGGAGACATGGCTGCCGGGCGATAGCGCCGCCCCCGGCGGGCCGCATAAACCGGCGGTCCCCAGGCCTGCCGCGCCGGTCGCCGCATCCGATACGTCCATGATCTTCGATCGCGCAGGCGTCATGGAGCGCCTTATGGGCGATGAGGCGCTGGCGTCCAAACTGGTCGCGGGTTTTTTATATTACATACCGATGCAGGTCGAGATGCTGCGGACCTGCATTAACGCGGGTGATATATCCGGCGTGGAGCATCAGGCTCATTCCATCAAGGGTGCGGCGCTCAATGTCGGCGCCACGTCGCTGGGCGCGGTTGCCTTCGGGATGGAAAAAACAGCCCGGAGCGGCAACATGGACGCCGTTAAAAGCTGCATGCTGGAGCTGGAGAGGGCGTTGGCGTTTCTTAAACAGGCGATGGAGAAGGAACTGGGAAAAGGAGCGGCATATGAAGACCCTGATTGTGGAGGATGAGTTCACCGGCAGGCTGCTGCTGCAGGAATTCCTGCGCATATACGGCCCGGCCCATATCGCCGCCAACGGCAGGGAGGCGGTGGAGGCGGTGCGTCTTGCGCGCGCAGCCGGCGCGCCCTATGATCTTGTCTGCATGGATATCAAGATGCCGGAAATGGACGGCATGGAAGCGCTGCGGCATATACGCGCCGATGAGGAAGCGGCCGCCCTCGCCCCGGCGGCCATGTGCAGGATAATAATGACGACTTCCGTGGACGACATAAAAAAAGTGTTCGCGGCATACCGCAGTTTGTGCGACGGCTATATTATAAAACCGGTCGCGAAGGAAAAATTGACCGCGACATTGCGCGAATTGAAGTTAATATTATAAGCCCTGTCGCTTTGCGCCATTTCCCGCCCGCATTCCCGCCGTCCCTCCGCCGCGAACAAAGTGCTGTTAAACCTGATAGGTAATTATACCTAGCCCGCGATTGGTACTATCCGGTCGGTAAAACATGCAATGTTTTTTTTGCGCGGACAGGCATATACTTTTAGTAACAGGCCGGGCCGGATATTCCGGCGCCAGCCTTGAAATGAAAAGTAATGCGATTATGCGGTAATTGCGAGGCGGGTGATCTTGCTATTTCATAGGCAATGCATCACACGAGAGGGGCGTATGGAAAGCAAAACTATACTTATAGCCGACGACAGCATTGTTTTCACCGGGATATACGGCGCTTTGCTGCGCGCCGCCGGTTTCTCCGTAATGGTGGCCAATAACGGTTCCGAGTGCCTGCGCATACTAAAAGGGGTGCGGCCGGATTTGATATTGCTGGACGTGGAAATGCCGGATATGGACGGCGAAGAGGTGCTGGAATTCCTTTCGCAGGACAGCAAGGTCAATGATATACCGGTTATTGTCCTGTCCGGCATAGTAAAGGCGGACCACAGCGGCATGCGGCTGCACGGTGTGACCTATCTTTCAAAACATGTCGAGGCGGAGTCTGTCATCTCATGCATCAACGAAGCGCTGGCAAAAAAAACCGGCGCCCCGGCTGCGGGGCAATTGCCGGATGCCGGGCATGCTTTAAGATTTGAAAAACTGATGCAGATGAGAAAACCGTAACGGCGAATGACCGAGGCCTTTTTTATGCCCAGAGAGTTCATCCCGGCGGGACGCATGTACGCGAAAAAAATACTTATCACGGATGACAGCCGCGTCTGCACCGTTTTGTACAGCCATCATTTGAAAAATGCCGGGTTCGCCGTTTCCGTCGCTCATGACGGGGATGAATGCCTGCGCATGCTGCGCGGCGGAGGCAGGCCGGATTTGCTGCTGCTGGATGTGGAAATGCCGGGCATTTGCGGCAACCAGCTTATTGGCATTATGGCGCAGGACCCTGCGCTTAAGGATATCCCGGTCATCATTCTCTCGGGGCTGGTGGACAAGGCGCATAACGGGATGAAAATGTTCGGCGTCACCTGCCTGTCCAAGCATTTGCCGATAGACGACCTGATCGCTTGTGTGAAGGCGGATATGGAAACAATGCCGTCCTGCCGGACGAACGGATAAAGGCCGACTCGTAAATCTCCAGAAAAACCGCGCCCTTTCGAGAGGAGCGCGGTTTTTATTTTGCAAAAAGAAGTTGTCTGCTCAGTCCACGGAAGTTATCCCCTGCTTGATGGCGTACTTGGTAAGTTCCGCTATCGTATTGATCTTTAGTTTGCGCGCTATGCTGGCGCGATGGGCGTCTATAGTCCTGGGCGTTATCCCTATGCGGGTTGCCACTTCCTTGCTGGAAAGCCCTTCCGCTATCAGCGCCAGCACCTGCTTTTCCCTCGCGCTTAACGCGTCGCCGGATTTGGGTTCCGGGCTGCCCGTCAGTATGCTGTGCACCATGGAGTCTGGAAAATACAACCCTCCTCCGTATACATGCTTTATCGCCTTGACCAGATCCTCCGCGGGCTGGTCCTTCATCACGTAGCCGCGCGCGCCGCAGCGCGCGGTTTTTAGCACCTGCTCTTCCTGCGTGTACATGCTGTAAATGAGTATTTTGGTTTCCGGGAAAGAGGAACACATGGCGGGTATAAGCGTATAGACGTCGAGCCTGGGCATATTGATGTCCATGATGACCACGTCCGGTGAAAATTTTTTGACGCCGGCCAGGGTTTCCTTTTCGCAGGAAGCCTCGCCCGCCACGATGATGCTGGGATTGGCCGTCAAATAGGTGCGCAATCCCTGCCTGACCATTACATGGTCGTCCACCAGAAAGACTTTAATTTTGTTTTTCATTGCCGCCCCCCTTTTATGCTATTGAACTGCAACCGGCGCCTGTACTATCAAAACGGAGCCTTTGTCCGACGAAATGAATTCCACCTTCCCGCCCAGCAGCGCGGCCCGGTCCCTTATATTCTGCAAGCCCGCGCTTATGGAGACGCCCGTCTTTGATTTGCCCGACGAATGACTGCCGTTGCCGTTGTCCATCAATTCGACGACCATGTCGTTTCCCTTCATGAACACCGCCACTTCCACATGCGTGGCCCGCGCATGTTTTATCACATTCGTCAGCGCCTCCTGCATGATGCGGAAGATATGCAGGGAGAGCGTGGCCGGCAAAATTTTTGGCACGGCGTCGCCGATGGTACACTTTATCGGAATGCCGGATTGTTCCTCAATCTCCACGCAGATGGTTTTTATGGAAGCCAGCAGCCCCAGCTTTTCCAGCTCGGCCGGCATAAGATGATGCGCTATGCGGCGTATTTCCTGCAAGGTGTTGTTTAAAATGCATTCCTGCGTGGAAATTCTCTTTTTGATCGCGGCGGGCACGCTCTCGTCCAGCGCCAGCGCTTCGAAATTCAGTTTGACCGAGACCAGTTTCTGCCCGACCCCGTCATGCAGCTCCCTGGCCATATGCGCCCGCTCCTCTTCCCGTACGGTCAGCAGATGCTCACGCAGCGCGGTGATCGTGGTTTCGGATTCTATTGTTTCCGTAATATCGCGGCTTATGCCGCCTATTATCCTGTCCGGTCCCGCAGTGTTGGCGACGGGATAGAGGATATCGGCATAATGGCGTTTGGAATCGGGCAACCTGTATTTGAAGTGCACGGGCTGGCCGGTTACCAGCACTTCCATAATTTTGTGTTTATAATGCACTGCAAATTCGGCCGGATAAACGTCGTCTATGTTTTTATTTATGATATCCGCGCCTTTCGGGAATTTCGTATTGCCCTTCCCGCTGTTGCTGGCCAGATAGCGGCCGTCGCTGCTGATAAGGAACATGTGTTCGGTGGAGGATTCAAACAGGGCTCTCAGTTTTTCCTCGGTCCCGGCAAGCAGTTGTTCCGCATGCAGTTTGGCCAGCGCAATGCCGAGCGGGATACCGAGATTTTCCAGATAGGCGATGGCATCCGGGGTGAAGCAGTCTTTTTTCCTGCCCGTTAACTGGAGCAGTCCTATTATATGCCCGTTGTTTTTCAGCGGCATCAGCGCGAGCGACTCATAGCCTTCCCTGATGCAACGCGCGCGCAGATTATGCCTGTTGCCGGTGGCCAGCTTTGTGGCGCTGTTGGTCATGAAACTGCCGTTCTTTGTGAAATGCGGCAGGGCCGGGTCGGTCAGTCCGCAGACAACCTGTCCGCAGAGGCATTCCAGCGCCGCCTTGCCGTCACGCGTGCGGCGCACTTTCCCCGCGGCATCCTTGCCGCAAAGGGATCTTTCCGCCGCGATGAAATCCTCCGGGAATCCGCTGGTTTCGAAATAGGGGAAATCTTCCCCGTCCATAAGCCGCAGGCCGGCGGCGTCGAATCCAAAACTGTTCTTGATGGTCAGCAGGACGGTTTTTACGGCATGGTGCAAATCGGAGGTTTCGTTGAGTATGGACAGTATGTCGGCCGTGAGATCGCGAAAACGGTACTTTTGTTCCTGTGCCGTTATATCCCGGAACAGCCAGCCCCGGTCTTGATGTCCGGTGTCGGGCAAAGGCAGGGAGTGGCATTCCAGTATGCGTCCGGTTTTTAAGAACAGCTTTCTGGTTGTGTCGGCGTTTTCCCCGGATATGCCGGTATTTAGAATGTTATCGGCAAGCGCGGGGTCAGCCAGCGCGGCAGAGACGGCTTTCCCTAATTCTTCATAACCGGCATGACCGGCGGCGTTGCCGGGCAGGCCGAATATCTCGGCAAAGCGTTTGTTGAACAGCCCCGTTCCCTCTGCGGCGTTCATGATCAATATGCCGTCCGGCAGCGAATCATGGTAAGCGTTAAACACTTTAGCGATCCTGTCGGTTTCCATGATGTTGTAACCCATCCCCTGTAAGTATCCCCATCAGTTTACATTATTTTATGCAAATTTGGAGTTGGTAGTTTTACTATGTCGTTAGTACCTAAGCATTACTACCTATTAATCACAAATTATTACCTAGCGGCATATCTGTAAGGTTTTACTGGTAAAGCCTGCAATATCTTTTGCCGGGAAAACAGCCTATACTTTGGATGCGAGTTCACTTTTTGCGGGGGGGAAGCCGCATCGGGACCGGGTCTAACTATGGAAAATGCTGAAAATTATACGGCTCTTTTCTGTCAGGAAGCTGGCGACATATTGCTGGAGGTCGAGGCTACTGTTTTGGCGCTGGAGGAAAACCCGGCGGATAAAAGCGCCATCGATAAATTATTCCGCATGGCGCATACGATAAAAGGTTCTTCCGACATGATGGGCTACGAAAACATCAAAATCCCCACCCATCATGTGGAAACCCTTTTAGGCGAACTGCGCAACGGTAAAATTTCCGCCACTCATGAAATGGCCGATATCATACTGGAATGGCGGGACAGGATTTCGGTGCTGGTGGAGGCAATTAAAAACAATGCCCCCGTGGAGGACGACGGGGGCGGGCAGGTAATCATAACCAAAATCGGGGAGATGCTTGCCGCAAACAACGTGGTCGTAGAAGTCCGTTCCGTTCCGGCGGCAGCTCCTGCGGATGATATGTCCGCAAGGGAGGAGGATTTGCCCGCGCCGGATATCCCGCGGGAGCAAAACGGGGCGCAAAAACCAAAAGCCGTTTCCTCGCAGAAAGACGATATAAAAGTTTCCGCCGACAAGCTGGACCGCCTTATCAATCTGGTGGGGGAGCTGGTCATCACGCGTGCGCAGCTGACGCAGATAACCGCAGGGCTGAGCGCGCCGCATCTGTCGGAATCGGTTGAAAGCATAGACCGGCTGACGGGAGAGCTGCGCGATATCGCGCTCAATATCCGCATGATGCCCATAGGCCCCACCTTCAACCGCTTTAAAAGGATGGTAAGGGATTTGTCCGCGAGCCTTGGCAAGCAGGTCGAGCTGGTCACCCTTGGCAAGGAGGCCGAACTCGACAAGACCGTCATCGACCGTCTTTATGAACCGCTTATCCATCTGGTGCGCAACAGCATCGACCACGGCATAGAAATGCCTGACGTAAGGGAACGCAACGGCAAGCCGCCGCAGGGCACTATAACCATCGGCGCGGAGCATGTGGGCGGCAGCGTCATTATCAGCATACAGGATGACGGCAAGGGGCTGGACCCGGAAATGATACGCGCCCACGCCGAGAAGAAAGGGCTGGTTTCCTCCGACGCGAAAATGGACGAGGAGGATATTTTCGGGCTGATTTTCCTGCCGGGTTTTTCCACGGCGGAAAAAGTCACCGATTTGTCCGGCAGGGGCGTGGGGATGGACGTGGTCAGGCACGAGATAGAGGCCCTGGGCGGCAACGTCAAGATTTCCAGCCGCAAAGGGCGGGGGATGACGATAAGCCTCATACTCCCGCTCACGCTGGCTATCATCGACGGCCTGCAGGTCAAGGTGAACGAGAGCATTTTCATCATTTCGATGAAGGATGTGCGGGAATGTCTGGAGCTTACGTCCGGCAGTTTCGCTTTCAAACGCCACAATATAATGAGCATACGCGACAAGCTGGTGCCATGCGTGCGCCTGCGCAGCTTCATGAATATCGCGGATGGCGGTTCCGGCGCGGACAGAAAGGAGGAGGCGGTGGTCGTCAACGCCGGTAAAACGGCGGTGGCGTTGATAGTGGACAGGGTTATAGGCGACTACCAGACCGTTATAAAACCTCTCGGCAGGATGTACAAGAGCATCGATTTTGTGTCCGGTTCCACGATTATGGGCGACGGGACCGTGGCGCTGATTCTTGACATGGAGGGGCTGTGCCGGCATATAGAGTCCACGCAGCACATTAGCGCGGAGGAGGTGGTGAGGGGAAAAAGCTGTTAAACGATGCGGGTAGGTCCGGTAGCAGGCTGCATAACTAAAATTAACCAAGGAGAGTCTCATGCCCGGGAACGAGGAAAACGTGAAAGAACATGTTTCCGCAAAAAGCAATGTGGCTGCGGAAATCATTCTGTTGGCGGACGCGGTAAAAGCGGGGAAACTGACGGAGCGCGGCGACGCGCGCAGGTTTGACGGAGCGGATGCGGAACTTATCAGGGGCGTAAATTCGATAATGGATGCCTTTACGGCGCCCTTGAATGTGGCGGCGGATTATGTCGACCGCATTTCCAAGGGCAATATCCCGCCCAAAATCACCGATACCTACAGCGGCGACTTCAACACGCTCAAAAACAACCTCAACACCTGCATAGACGCGGTGAATATGCTGGTCGCCGACGCGGGGGTTTTATCAAAGGCGGCTGTGGAGGGGAAACTGGCTACGCGCGCTGATGCCGCAAAACATCAGGGCGATTTCCGCAAGGTGGTGCAGGGGGTCAACGACACGCTCGATTCCGTCATCCGTCCGCTCAACGTCGCGGCGGAATATGTGGACCGCATCTCCAAAGGCGATATCCCGGCCAAAATCACCGATTCGTATAACGGGGATTTCAACGAGATAAAGAACAATCTCAACAACTGCATCGACGGACTCGGCGGGCTTTTGGAAGCCAAAAAAGTGCTTCAGCGCATGGCGCTCAACGACTATAGCACCACGGTTGACGGCTCCTATCAGGGGGTTTTCGCCGAGGTGGCCAGGGCCACCAATGGCATGCGCGAACGCATCGTTCATATAAATAAGGTGATAGACGCCATTAGCATAGGCGATTTCACCAGGGACATGGAGGAACTGCGCAAAATCGGCGCCCGCTCCGAAAACGACAGGCTCATTCCTGCTCTACTAAAGAGCATGGATGCCGTAAACTCGATGGTCGGCGACGCTGCGATGCTTTCAAAAGCGGCGGTGGAGGGGAAACTGGCGACACGCGCGGATGCGACGAAACATCAGGGGGATTTCCGCAAGGTGGTGCAGGGGGTCAACGACACGCTCGATTCCGTCATCCGTCCGCTCAACGTCGCGGCGGAATATGTGGACCGCATAGCCAAAGGCGACATCCCGGCCAAAATCACCGATACCTACAACGGCGACTTCAACGAGATAAAGAACAACCTCAACACCTGCATAGACGCGGTGAACAAGCTGGTGGCGGACGCCGGCATGCTGTCCAAAGCGGCGGTGGAAGGCAAGCTGGCTACTCGCGCCGATGCGGAAAAGCATCAGGGCGACTTCCGCAAAATCGTGCAGGGCGTCAACGATACGCTCGATTCCGTCATCCGTCCGCTCAATGTCGCTGCCGAGTATGTGGATCGCATAGCCAAAGGCGACATCCCGGCCAAGATAACAGACAATTATAACGGCGACTTCAACGAGATAAAGAACAACCTCAACACCTGCATAGACGCCGTTAATAAACTGGTAGCCGACGCGGGCATGCTGTCCAAGGCTGCCGTGGACGGAAAACTCGCCACGCGCGCCGACGCCACCAAGCATCAGGGCGATTTCGCCGCTATCGTGACCGGCGTGAATAACACGCTGGATGCTGTTATCCGCCCGCTGAATGTCGCGGCGGAATATGTGGACCGCATAGCCAAGGGTGATATCCCTCCGAAAATCACCGATACTTATAACGGCGACTTCAACGAGATAAAGAACAACCTCAACACCTGCATAGACGCCGTTAATAAACTGGTAGCCGACGCCGGCATGCTGTCCAAGGCGGCGGTGGAAGGCAAGCTGGCGACGCGCGCAGACGCGGAAAAGCATCAGGGCGATTTCGCCGCTATCGTAACCGGCGTCAACGACACGCTGGACGCGGTTATCGGGCCGCTGAATGTGGCTGCGGAATATGTGGACCGTATTTCCAAGGGCGACATACCTCCGAAGATCACCGACAGTTATAACGGCGACTTCAACAAAATCAAAAACAACCTCAATGTCTGCATAGACGCGGTCAACAAGCTGGTGGCCGACGCGGGCATGCTGTCCAAAGCGGCGGTGGAAGGCAAGCTGGCTACTCGCGCCGACGCGGAAAAGCATCAGGGCGACTTCCGCAAAATCGTGCAGGGCGTAAACGAGACGCTGGATTCCGTCATCAGGCCGCTAAATGTAGCGGCGGAATATGTGGACCGGATATCGAAGGGCGATATCCCCGCCAAGATAAGCGACAACTACAACGGCGACTTCAACGAGATAAAAAACAACCTCAACACCTGCATAGACGCGGTGAACAAGCTGGTGGCCGACGCCGGCATGCTGTCCAAAGCGGCGGTGGAAGGCAAGCTGGCTACTCGCGCCGATGTGGAAAAGCATCAGGGCGACTTCCGCAAAATAGTGCAGGGCGTCAACGACACGCTGGACGCCGTCATCCGTCCGTTGAACGTCGCCGCCGAGTACGTCGACCGGATATCGAAGGGCGATATCCCGCAGAAAATCACCGACACCTACAACGGCGACTTCAACGAGATAAAGAACAACCTCAACACCTGCATAGATGCCGTTAATAAACTGGTGGCCGACGCCGGAGCGCTGTCCAAGGCCGCGGTGGAAGGCAAGCTGGCTACGCGCGCCGACGTGGAAAAGCATCACGGCGACTTCCGCAGGATAGTGCAGGGCGTAAACGACACGCTGGACGCGGTCATCGGGCCGCTCAACGTGGCGGCGAAATATGTGGACCTGATATCCAAAGGCGACCTGCCGCAGAAAATAAGCGACAACTACAACGGCGATTTCAATGCGATAAAGAACAACCTCAACATGTGCATTGACAACCTTTCCAGGTTCGCCATAGACGTGGGCGGCGCCGCGCGGGCCACGGCCTCCGGTTCCGAGGAAATAACCAGTTCCGCGCAGGCGCTTGCGCAGGGCGCCACGGAACAGGCCGCCAGCATAGAGCAGGTCTCAAGCTCCATGGACGAGATGAACAGCACGATAAAGCAGAACGCCGAGAACGCGCAGCAGACCGCCGGCATAGCCGAAAAAGCGGCCATAGACGCGCGGGAAGGCGGCAAGGCGGTGCAGGAGACGGTCAATGCGATGAAGAGCATCGCCGAAAAGATAGGGATAATCGAGGAGATAGCACGCCAGACCAATATGCTGGCCCTCAACGCCGCTATCGAAGCCGCACGCGCCGGCGAACACGGCAAAGGCTTCGCCGTCGTGGCGGCCGAGGTGCGCAAGCTGGCGGAAAGAAGCCAGGGCGCCGCGAAGGAGATAAGTTCGCTGTCGGTCTCCAGCGTGGAGATTTCCAAAAAAGCGGGCAAACTGCTTGAGGAAATAGTGCCGGGCATACAGAAAACGGCTTCCCTCGTGCAGGAGATAAATGCCGCCAGCGCCGAGCAATCGGAAGGCATCGCGCAGGTGACCAAGGCCGTGCAGGAGCTCGAGCATGTAATACAGCAGAGCTCCGCGTCGACCGAACAGGTGGCGGCAACCACCGGGCAGCTGGCCGGTCAGGCGGAACAGTTGCTGACCACGGCGGCGTTTTTCAAGCTGCAGGGCAGGGATATCGCAGCCGAGGCCGTTGCCAAAGCGGAGCTGGCTCCCAAAACCGCCGCGGTTCCCAAAATGGCGGTGCGCACTCATCCCGCGCACAACAAGCCGGTCATTGCGGGACACAAAAAACCGGGTACGCTCCAGAAAGGGGAACAGGGCGTGGACTTGCAGATGGCTGAGGTGGGCGGCGTTTCCGACAGCGACTTCATACACCCCAAGAAAGATAACGGCGGGAGGTAGCGATAATGGCCAACGAGATCGCCATCCAGCCGAATCAGTATCTTACCTTCACGTTGGGACAGGAGCTGTACGCTGTCGCAATAGACAAGGTACGGGAGGTATTGGATTATACCAATATCACCAAAGTGCCGCGCATGCCGGAATTCCTCAGAGGGATAATCAACCTGAGGGGCAATGTCGTGGCGGTCATCGACCTGAGGCTTAATCTCGGCATGAAAGCCATTGAGCGCAGCGTGGACACGTGCATAGTGATAGTCGAGGTCAAAATAGGCGAGGATTCGCTGCAGCTGGGGGCGCTCGCCGACTCGGTGCAGGAAGTCGTGGATATCGAGCCGGAGCAGATAGCCCCTCCGCCGAGGATAGGCGCAAAGCTTAATTCCGAGTTTATCAAAGGGATGGGCAAGCGGGACGATAAATTCGTGATCATCCTCGATATAGACAAAGTGCTGTCCCTCGCGGAACTTGAAGCGGCAAACAGCGCCATAAGCAATGTCGCTTGAACGCCGGTGATTCATCCTCCTGTCCGGGGGCGCATGCCCCCGGACAGGGAGTTTTTTATGGAGCTTATATGACCGAGGGGCTGGAAAGTTACAAAATGTCCGATGCCGAGGCCGCAAGGTTTATGAATTTCATCTCGGAAAATTGCGGCATTTCCCTGTCGAAAGACAAAAAAAACATGCTTTCCGCCAGACTGTACCGGCGGATATGCGCGCTGGGGCTGGAGTCTTTTTCCGCATACTACGACTATCTGGTTTACGGGGAGGACAATCAGGACGAGATACTCACGCTCATAGATATCGTCACGACGCATAAAACCGAATTTTTCAGGGAGGCAAAGCACCTTGACTATCTCCGTTCCGCGGCTGTTCCGGAGCTGCTCGGGCCGCAGGCGGGAAGAGGCAATAATACGCTTAACATCTGGAGCGCCGGTTGTTCCACCGGAGAGGAGCCTTACAGCATCGCGATGGTCATGGCCGAATATTTCGGCGGACCGGAGAATGCGTATTTCCATATTCTGGCCAGCGATATTTCCATGCGCGTGCTTAAAATAGCCAAACAGGCGGTTTACGACAAATCCGAAATGTCCGCCGTGCCTCCGGCATTGGCCGGCAAATACATAATGTGCGGCAAGGACAACGCCTGCAATTTATGCAGGGTTATCCCGGAGCTGCGTAGCCGGGTCTCTTTCGAGCAGATAAATCTCATAGAAGACGATTTTTTATCGCATAAAAAAATGGACATAATATTCTGCCGCAACGTGATAATTTATTTCAACAATGCCGCCATAGCCACGTTAATCAAAAAATTTTACAAGGCGCTCAATCCGGGCGGCTATCTGTTCATCGGGCTGGCCGAGAGTATTTATAACAATACCAACAACCTTGTTTCGGTCGCGCCGTCCATATACCGCAAGCCGGAGCGATGATGAATGAGATTAAAGTGATGATTGTGGAT
>Ga0326728_10014990_pt1 | contig 16262 bp, 15 predicted proteins | sample MB3enrmetagenome_FD_207602 | JGI IMG/M metagenome (GOLD analysis project Ga0326728, IMG submission 207602) | Lab enriched peat soil microbial communities from McLean, Ithaca, NY, United States - MB31MN | ecosystem: Environmental > Terrestrial > Soil > Wetlands > Peat | place: USA: New York...
GTGGCTGCCGTGCCTGTGCCGAGGCAATGAGGAGAATTAGAAGTGAAAGACTTAATGTTGGATTGGCCGATGAATGTATTCAGAGATTTCATGGAGATTCGATGAAGAAGAAGATTTCCATTACGCTTTCGACGGATTTGCTGTCTGAGATTGATCGACTGATCGGTCCAAATGGCTCGCGCTCGGCATTTATTGGGAAGGTATTGAAAGACCACTTCCAAAAACTAGAGCGGCAGGCGATCAACCAACGGGACCTAGAGCTCATCAATGCCAATGCGGACTATTTGAATCGCGAAGCAGAAGATGTGTTGCGTTATCAAGCCGACATATTTGCCATTCTCGAGGAGCAGGCCAATACGCAATGATTTCTCCCTCACTCCATCCCGCCCCAGTCAGCGCCGTCTGTGAGCGACGCCGCCGCTGGAGCTTCGGGCTCACGGCCCGAACCATTGGCCTGCTGCTGATTGGATTCGCCTGGCTGATTCCGGGATTTTGGGATGGGCGGCTGGCCTACACGATGCTGGCCTGGGATGGGCTGGTGCTGTCGTTCGCGTTATTGGATGGCCTGCGCTTGCCCGCCGCTGCACAACTCACCGCCAGCAGAAGCTGGTTGAATGCTCCCGCCCTTGGCGACGAAACCGAGATCGAGTTGACGATTGAAAATCGTGGCCGGATGATTCTTGATTGCCGGCTGGTGGATGATCTGCCGCCGGCGCTGGTTGCAGAGCCGGAAACACTTCGTTTAACCGCATTTCCGCATGTTCCCGCGCGCCTGCGCTACCGCGTGGAACCGAAGGAGCGCGGCGACTGGGAGGCTGGCTGGCTCTATGTGCGCTATCGGTCACCTCTAGGCCTCGCCGAGCGCTGGGCCCGCGCGCCGCTTACGCAAACAGTGCGCGTCTACCCGGCCCTGCGCACCAGCGAGGAGCAGCAAATCTTTCTGGCCCGCAGCCGCCAGATCGAGCTGCAACTGCGCCGCGCGCAGCAGCGTGGCCTGGGCCGCGACTTCGAGAGCCTGCGCGATTACCGCGAGGGAGACGATCTGCGCGACATCTGCTGGACGGCGACGGCGCGGCGCGGCAGCCTTATCACCCGCCAGTACCAGACCGAGCGCAGCCAGCCGGTGTGGATTGTGCTCGACTGCGGACGGCTGATGCAGGCGCGCGTGGCACTCGCACAGTCGTCCAAAAATTCCGACCCTGCGCCGAACAGCAAGCTGGACCACGCCTGCACCACGGCAGTCGCGCTGGCTCAACTGGCGCTTTATTCCGGCGACCGGGTGGGCCTGCTGGCCTATGGGCAGAACATTCAGCAGCGGCTTTTGCCCGCCCGCGGCGCAGCCCACCTGCGTCAGCTGATCGAGTTGCTGGCCCAGGCGCACACGGAAACCGGCGAGGCCGACCACCTGAGAGCCACGGCCGTGCTCAACCGCCTGCAACCCCGCCGCGCCTTGATTTTGTGGGTAACGGATCTGGCCGAGACCGCCATGCGCCCCGAGGTCATCGACGGCGCGCTGCAACTGCTGCGCCGCCACGTGCTGTTGTTTGTCGCCATGGCCCAGCCGGAGGTTGAGCAAATCGCCCAGGCAAGACCGAAAGATTTGGAACAGATGTTCCGCTCCTCCGCCGCCCAGGAGATGGCCGGCCGCCGCGAGCTGCTGCTGGCCCGGCTGCATGAGCAAGGCGCGCTTACCCTCGACCTGAACCCAGAGGCGCTCACCTCGTCGGTGCTGAATCAGTATTTGACGGTAAAGGAACGGGCGATGGTGTAGGGGTGGAACTCAACTTGGCTATTTTAGCTAAATTGGCGTAGAGTAGACCTATGAGAACAGTGAATATAGGCGTTCTGAAGAACCAACTCTCCGTCTACCTGCAAATCGTCCGGAAGGGTGAAGAGGTGGTGGTGCGCGACCGGAACAAACCTATCGCGCGCATTCTGCCCTTCACCCTGCCTCTCCCCCCGGAAGGCGACCATGAAGCCGAAGTGGCCTATCTGATTGCCACCGGACAGATGAAACCGGCCAAGCGGAAGATGGACTGGGAGGCATTTTGTGCGCTGCCCATGCCAACTGTCTCCGATGAAGCCATGAAGGAAGCCCTCGACTGGGCAAGGGGCGACTGAGAATGGACGATGCTTTTTGGGATGCGAGCGCGCTGGTTCCTCTTTGTGTGAGGCAGCGCTCTACTTCGACCGTGCAAGCGTTGAGCGCTCAATACCAGAAAGTTGTTTGGTGGTCCACGCCCGTTGAAATACGAAGCGCCTTTGCGCGCTTGGTCAGGATGGGCCAGTTGTCGCCCAACGAACTCGCGCAAGCTCAGGTCCGGCTGGACAGGATGCGTTCTGATTGGCTTGAGGTAGATCCGAGCGAAGCGTTGCGCGAACAAGCCGAGCGGCTCGTTGATCGCTTTCCGTTGAAGGCCGCCGATGCACAGCAGCTTGCCGCAGCTCTGGCCTGGTGCATTGGCCGGACCAAAGGACGCGCCTTCATCTCCGGCGACAGCCAACTGCTGGAAGCAGCCCGGCAACTGGGGTTTAACGCGATTGAGGCGTGAAAAAGCGTCGAGACTACAGATGGTGATGGGATCGCGCGAAGATAGAGAGCTATACTTTCCCCATGCGGAATGAATTCACGGCTGAGATCAAGCAGGACGGCGAATGGTTTGTCAGTTGGACGCCCGAAATCCCTGGCGCCAACGGGCAAGGCCGAACCATCGAAAAATGCCGTGCCAGCCTCGACGCCGCTATTTAGCTGATTCTGGAAGACCGCCGTGAAGATGGCCTGCGAGGAATCCCTCCCGAAACAATTCAAACCAAATAAGGAGAAAACAATAAATGACCTCAAGTAAGTTCACACAAAGTCTTCTCGTTGTTATCGCGTTGCTTCTCACATAGTTGGCGATTCGGCCATATGTTTCGACGACTGTCGTCCATGCGTCTCCTCCAATCCAGTACAAAGTCGAACGCATACAAGGCATTTCGACAATGGAAGAAACGCTCAATACCCTATCGAATAATGGCTGGGAATTGATCACATGCGGTGGAGCCGAGTTTTGCATTTTCAGGAAGTGACAGAAACCTGTGGAAGCATAGAGCCTCCTGATGTGCTGAATTAGTCTGACACACACGCCGCCCCTCGGCGAACCGAGGGGCGGGGTGAGTAAGGTTGAGAAAAGCTACTCGGCCTTGGCAGCTTCTGCGGCGGGCTCGGCTGGCTTGGCTTCTTCTTCCGTAGCTTCGGCCAGAACCTTGACCTTTACGTGCGCAGTGACTTCGCGATAGAGCCGGATAGCCACATTGAACTCGCCGACGCTCTTGAGCGGCTCGTCCAGGTAAATCTTGCGGCGATCAATCTCGAAGCCCTGGGCTTCAAGGGCAGCGGCGATGTCGCCCGAGGTGACCGAACCGAAGAGATGGCCAGCCTCACTCGACTTGCGGGTGAATTCGAGCTCGATGGGCTCAAGCTTGGCGGCCAACTCCTCAGCCAGCGCCTTCTCCGAGGCAAAGCGGCGGGCGGCGGAGGCCTTCATCTGCTCGATGACGGCCTTGTTGGCCTGGGTTGCCTGCATGGCCAGCTTGCGGGGCAGCAGAAAGTTGCGGGCGTAGCCGTCGGCCACTTTAACCAGATCGCCGCGGTTGCCCAGGTGTAATACGTCTTCCTTCAGAATGACTTCCATGACTAGATCTCCAGTGTGCGGGCTTCCACCACGGATGGCTTTGTCATTGCGACAAATTCACCAGCCGCCGGCGGGCCGCACTCGGTTCTATTCGGCATCCACAATATTGCCTTTCGCAAAAAGCGTTTGATTCCCACCCTTCAATCACCCCAACGACGAAGACCTGTCGTTGGGGACCCCGATATCGCAAAAAGCGCGAAGGATGGGGCACTCGCAATCAGGAAAAGGCGGCCGATGGTTAATGACGCGTGGCAAAGGGCAGCAGGGCGATGTTCCGGGCCTGCTTGATGGCGCGGGTGAGGCGGCGCTGGTGCGTGGTGCAGACGCCGGTCAGCCGGCGCGGCACGATTTTGCCGCGCTCGGCCACAAAGCCCTGCAGAAGCCTCACGTCGCGGTAAGGAATCGCGTCGATCTTCTCGGTACAGAACTTGCAGACCTTTTTGCGGCGGAAGAACTTGCCGCGGCCTCCGGGACCGCCGGAGGGCCGTCCGCCGGGCCGTCCGCCGGAGCGGGCCGGGGCTGAACCTGAAACCGGGCCGGACGCGGCTACGGGAGCTTCAGGTGCGCTCGTCTCGGGCACATTGACTTGATTCTCTTCAGACATGCTGTTTCCTCTTTACTCTCTTGTTAACAGTGGACAGTGAACAGTGATCAGTTAATGGCGAGCGATAGGAACGTATTTCATGACCACTGACCATTGACAACTGACCACTGGTTAAACCGCCTCGGCAGCTTCTTCCTCTTCCAGAGCAGGCTCCGCCATAGCAACAGGCGCAGCAGCCACCGCCGCAGCAGGAGTTGCGCTCCGGCGCACGCCGCGCAAGGCCTTGACCTTAGCCAGACGCTTCTCTTCCTCGTCGACGCGCACGGTGATGAACTTGATCACCGGCTCGGTAACGCGCAAGCGGCGCTCCAGCTCCAACACCACCGCGCCGTTGGCTTCGATGGTCAGCAGAACATAGTTGCCGTCGTTGAACTTGCGCACCATGTAGGCCAGCTTGCGCTTGCCCATCTTCTCGACCGTCTTGACCACCCCGCCACCCTTGGCGACGTTGTCGGAGAAGCCGGCGATCAGCTTGTCGACATCTTCTTCGGCCGCATCGGGCCGAACAATGAACATGACTTCATACACACGGGACATCCGGTTTCCTTTTCCGCCGGAGCCTTGCTGACTCCAGCCATTGCCGCCCACTTGAGCGGCCATCTCGATTGAACAGGCCTGAAGACTAGTCCCTATTCCCTAGTCCCTAGTCCCTGCTTTACTACTCCTCGCCAGGTGAGTTTTTCTCGCGGCGGTTGAACTCGTTCATCGCGGCTGCCGGTCCCGCTTCGAGGATTCGCCGTGTAGCTGTTGCCACCCGGTCCAACACCTCGTCCAGCATCGTCAAATCCGCCTTGCGCATGGGCGACAGCAGATAATCCCTGCCGGGCCGCCCGCCACCACCCGCGGCAATCGCCTCAGGAGGCAGGTCGAGTCCCACGCCAATGCGAATGCGCAACCAGTCTTGAGAGCCCAAAGCGCCGGTCACGCTTCGGGCTCCGTTGTGCCCCGCAGGCGAACCGCGCTCCCTGATCTTGAAGCTGCCCAGCGGCAGGTCCAGCTCGTCTTGAATTACGAGCAGATTCCGGGCTGGGTCAACCTCAAACTCCCGAACCAGCGCGGCTACAGCCAGCCCGCTCAGGTTCATAAAGGTTTCCGGCTTGGCCAGAACCACCACGCGTCCCGCCATGCGGCAAGTTGCGGTAGCGGCTTTGCATCGCCGGTTCTGGACCACAACGCCCTCTTGCTGGGCGATGCGGTCGATGGCCATGAACCCCGCGTTGTGCGGGGTCCACAGATAATCGAGTCCCGGATTGCCCAGCCCCACCACAAGAAAAGGGCCGTTGCGCACGCCGGATTCGGAGTTCCCAGCAAGTGATTTTGACTCGCTGGCGTGAACGAACTGGCTTTCCTCGGCCAAGGGTTACTTCTTTCCCTCGGGCTTTTTGGCCGTGGCTGCCGCCTCGGGCTTCTTGGCCGCATCTTCCGGCTTGCCGCCCTTCCTGGCAACTTCCGGCTCGACAGGTGTAGCACCCTCTGCTGTTGCTGCCGCCGCCGCTGCCGCCTCGGCTGCTTCGACCTCGGCCGGGGTGGGCGCTTCTTCGCGAATGGTGGCAACGTGAGCCACAGTCGCATCCTCGGAGTTGAGGTACTTGATCTTCTCCGAGTGAGGCAGTTCGCTGACGCGTAACACGCCGTGCAACTCCAGGTGGCTGACATCCGCAGTGAAGTGGCTGGGAATGTCTGCCGGCAGGCACTCGATATCCACTTCGCGCATGACCTGGTCGAGAATTCCGCCGACCTTCACGCCCTCCGGAATTCCCAGCAGCTTGACGCGCACCTTGACATGCAGTGGCTTGTCCATGGCGATGCGCTTGAGATCGATGTGAATCAACTGGTCTTTCATCGGCTCGCGCTGCAAATCGACGATCATGGCCTTGGCCGCTTCTTGCCCGGCAACTTCGACATCGAAGATGGTGTTGTGGCCGGTTTCGGAGAAAAGTATCCGGGAAATCTGCTTAGGGTCCACCTCGATGGCCACCGGATTGTGCCCCTGGCCATACAGCACGGCGGGAATCATCCCCGCGGCGCGTACACGGCGCGCGGCATTCTTGTTGAACTTGCCCTCACGGGGCTTGGTTACGACTACTTCTGGCATTCGGTCTCTCGTTTCCTGGGTTCGGGCACGGTAAGATAGCTTTTAGCTACTAGCTTCTAGCTAGGCCAGTGAAGCCGCGAACTGAATTGCTCCGCTCCCTTTGTTGAAAAACAGCTTCTAGCTACTAGCTTTTAGCTGCTTGTTGCTGTCATGAATTGAATCGGCTAACCCGTCGATTCGATCCGTTTGTTCCGACTTTGAATGCGACGCAACCAAGCCGGCAATCCTGATGAACCAGCTAAAAGCTAGTAGCTTTACTTAGTTAAACAGCGAACTCACGCTGGTTTCCATGTGAATGCTTTCAATAGCCGCGCCCAACAGGCCGGCGATGGAGAGCACTTTGATCTTAGGCAACTTCTGGGCCGCATCGCGCAGGGGAATGGTGTTGGTAACCACCACTTCCTCCAGACGCGAGTTGGCAATGCGGTCGATGGCCGGGCCGGAAAGCACGGCATGGCTGGCGGCGGCATAAACGGCAGCCGCACCAGCCTCGTAGAGCGCGTCGGCAGTTTTTACCAGCGTGCCCGCGGTATCGATGATGTCGTCCAGGATGAGGCAATGTTTGCCCTTCACGTCGCCGACGACATGCATTACTTCGGCAATGTTCATGTCGGTGCGGCGCTTATCCACGATGGCCAGCGGCGCTCCCATCTTCTGCGCGAAGAAGCGGGCACGTTCCACGCCTCCGGCGTCCGGAGAAACCACGGTCAGGTTGGGAAGATGCAACTCGCGAAAGTAGCTCACCAGCACCGGGCTGGCGAAAAGATGGTCGACGGGAATGTTGAAGAAGCCCTGAATCTGGGCGGCGTGCAGATCAACGAAGAGGGCGCGGTTGGCGCCTGCGGTGGTCAGCAGGTCGGCGATAAGCTTGGCGCTGATGGCCACGCGGGGACGGTCCTTGCGATCCTGGCGGGCGTAGCCGTAATAAGGAACCACCACCGTAATCCTGGCCGCCGAAGCCCGCTTCAGCGCGTCGATCATCACCAATAGCTCTACCAGGTGCTGATCCACGGGGTAACAGGTGGGCTGGACGACAAACACATCGACGCCGCGCACGTTCTCCAGCAACTGAAAGTAGACTTCACCGTCGGCAAAGCGCTGCATCTTGGCGTCGCCCATCTTAACTCCAATGTGAGTGGCGATCTCCTCTGCCAATGGCCGGTTGGCCGTGCCGCTGAAGAGCTTGAAGCGTTTATCCTCGCTCAGGTTGCGGCTCTTCTTGCGCTCGGGGGCCGATTTGGCATCCTTCGCGCGTGCGGCAGCGGCAGAATCTGGAGGCGATAGAGCGAACCCCGGGGAAGCGGAATCTTTCCCTGCGCCGTCGCCCGGCGTCTTTGCCTCGCTCGACTGTTGTATCACTTCGTTCGTCACGGTCTCCGCTTTCATCTCCGAATTACCTCCAAGCTGGTTGGCTTTGGCTGTTTCCGGGTCCACGCGCAAAAATTTGGCTGGGCGACCAGGATTCGAACCTGGACAAGTGCCTCCAAAGGGCACTGTCCTACCATTAGACGATCGCCCAACTTTGCAGCCGACTCTCTCTTGCGCAACGGCTGGCTTTCAACCTATTCATGGCAGAAGCATTTCGCGCCAGTACTTTGCCCGCGGCAGGGTGCGGGTCAACGTGCTCCGCACTTCCGCTGCGCGCAAGCGTTCGCACGCCGCTTCCGCATCTCCACGGGTCCTGTACAACCCGAAGAGCGCCGAACCGGACCCGGACAGCGAGGCATAGCGGGCTGCCCCCGGTGTACCGTCACCCAAAAGAATGCGCTTGATTTCTGCAAGGGAAGGATGCTGGGGAAAGACGACACGTTCAAAGTCGTTCTCAATCCAGCTCGTAATCCCGGTGCGGACAAGCGCGGACTCCATCGGTCCGGCCAGGTTCCCTTCATCGAAAGGAACACCGGAGGAGCCTGCTCCCCGCTTTCCTTCGGGGATTGCTCCCGCAAAGGCGCTGGCATAGGCGCGGCTCAACTCTTTTAGTTTATCTGCGCTGGCCTCTGCGGTCAAACCCTCGGCAAGGCAAAGAGCGTCCCAGTCGCGAAAGGCCTGCGGGGTCGATACGCCCACCTCCGGCGTAGCCACCACGCACCAGATGGGCTCAAAATCCGGCAGGGGACTGACCTGCTGGCCGCGATCCCGGCCCAGAACCGCTCCGCCAACGAGAAACAGCGGCACATCGGAGCCGACCTGGGCGGCTATCTCCAGCCGTTTTACTTCCCAGCAATCCCAGGTCCCCAATTGCGAGGGACCCGGGGCACCCATATTTTGGGTGATCCCCAACTCCGCCTCCAGCCCCACCAACGCGGCCACGGCATTCGCCGATCCCGCGCCCAGCCCACCCTGGACCGGCAGACGTTTTTCTATATGAATCTCGACTTCAGCGGTGAGGCCCAGCGCCTCCAGCGCCAGCACGACCATCTTCCAGGCAGTGTTGCGCTCATCGGTAGGAACGCGGTTGTCGTTGGAGGTCAGCCGCAGTGTTGTTGCCGCAGCGGGACGAGCAGTAACCGTAACCAGGTCATAGATTTCCAGCGTCTGGTAGACGGTGGCCAGAGAGTGGAAGCTGTCGGGGCGCGGCGCGCCAATGTAAAGGCCGAGATTGATCTTTGCGTGCGAACGAACGGCGGTGGGCATACCGCTTCATTGTAAAACGGGACATTCTCGGACCTGTTATTCTTGCCGCGTCATGTTTTGGGGAACACCTCCGGTACAGTCTTCCGCGCCGCCACCGGTCTACTGCGCGGAATGTGGCTGCCAGGTGGACCCTGCCGCATGGCTCTGCGCCACCTGCGGCAAGAATCTGCACGAGCCGGGAGCTACCACCTTGGAGCGCCTGGATGCGCCCGCTACCTCAAAAAACTCAAAACCGGATTTCATGATCAGTGCGGAAATATTCGCTATTTTGCTGATTGTGGGTTTCTTTATCCTGGATATTGGCTTAAGAACTCATTTGATTCCCGCCTGGATTCCAGGACATCCTTTCGGGTCGCCCTTCGTTATTTATCTGATTGTGATTTTTGTCATTCTTTGGGCTGATATTTCCGACCGTATTATTTAGCGATGGAGACCAAGATGGACTGAGAATAGATAGGCGCCGGAATAACGAGAGCGAAAAGCGATAAATAAAATACTGGTGCCGAAGAAGGGACTCGAACCCCCACACCCTTGCGAGTACGTGGACCTGAACCACGCGCGTCTGCCAATTCCGCCACTTCGGCACGGGACACAGATTCAGCGTACTGCTGAACCGGCAGCAACTTTGAGTCTCGCAAATGCGAGACCCGGTGTCAAATTCTGGCGCGTGAAAATAGGCCGGAAGGAGCGAAGCTTATGTGCTATCCCACCCTTGCCACAAACTGTCGAAACGCAGATCCTTCGACTTCGCTCAGGACGGCAAGGATGGGGCACACAGAGTCTCTAGACCAGCTTGGCGTCGAGGGTGATTTCGGTGTTGCCCGCGAAGAGCTTCGAAATCGGGCAGCCGGCCTTGGCGTCAGCCGCGGCCTTGGCGAAGACCTCCGGAGTTGCTCCTGGAACGCTGGCCGTAGTGGTCAGCGCGATACGGGTGATGGCAAAGCCGCCCTCGACCTTGCCCAGCGTGACCGCCGCGTGGGTTTCGATTTTGGTGGGAGTCAGCCCCGCGCCGCCCAACTGCGCTCCCAGCGCCATCGAGAAGCACCCGGCGTGTGCCGCCGCAATCAACTCCTCGGGCGTGGTGCCGGAGCTGGCGCCTTCAAAGCGCGTGGCAAATGAGTAATTTGCGTCCTTCAGCACGCCCGTCGCCGTGGAGATCGTGCCCTTGCCTTCCTTCAGTGATCCTGTCCAAACCGCGCTTGCCTTGCTTGCCATTGTTCCTCCTTGGGGGTTGTTGCTGAATCCAGTTTTCGTTGACCGCACTGCCGCGCCGAGGGGAAGTCCCTGATGGCGCGAAAATCACCTGTCTTATAGTTGATGCGCCAGGCGCCCGTCAGGATGCGATGAACTATCCGGCCGAAAAGCTGGCTCGCCACTCAGGCCTATCTCAGTGGTCACCGCACGAATTCGCAATTTCCCAGTTGACGTAGACGGGATTTCCCAGCAACCACATCTTGCCGCCCGCGCCTATGACTTCCGCGCGGAACCAGTGACGGCGGCCATCGCTCACCCAGGCCAAAGAAAAACTTTGATCCGGCGATGTAACAGCCGCGCTGGTTTTCATGGCGACTTCCTGGCCGTCCTCCAGCCAGCGAACCTTTCCGCCTGCCGCGGCAGTTACACGCAAATCGAAGTTCACAGCTTCGCCAGCGGGCGCGGTGAGAAGATCTCCCGCATGGACAACCTGGTTACCGGCTCGCGCTGTCGCTTCAAGAAGGCGATCGCGGGTTCCCGCAATATCAATAAACACATGCCCGGCTCGGATGCCGGCAAGAATCGCGGGCGTCGAAAGCTCGGTTGCATAGACCACCGTTGTCGGGCTTCCAATAGAGCCAATTTCATCGAGCGGCTGCATGGGCCGGTGATTATCGCTTCCGCCGATCCCCGTGAGCCGGCAGCCATTGTTCAGTTGCTGATCCCAAAAGGGAATGTTGGGAATTCCGTACTGTTCGCTGCCACCGTTGACAGCCTCGATAGCGGTCAGCAGATGCATATCCACCTTGGAAGCCGGCGTCCAGCCGCAGCCCATGCACATCTCGCCGCTTGGGTCGCCGGGATGATTGATCGCGGTCAGCCCGCCCACGCTTGCCGCGCTGCGCAGCAGTGTATTTATGTCGGGAACCTCTTTGCTGCCCAGGCGGAAATCGACAAAATCTGTTGTGCCGAGAAGGTTGATGTGGCCCTGAAAGGTGGTGATCTCGCGGCCTGGAATCAGCAGCAGCTTGTCGAAGTACGGTTGCAGCTCGCGCATGGGGTTGTATTGCGAGCTCGCGTTATGGTCGGTAATGGCGATGAAATCGAGCCCGCGCCGGGCCGCGGTGTCCGCAGTGAAATAAACCGGGCAAGGCACCAACTTTCCCGACTGGCTGGGACATTCTCCATCGCTCTGCGCGGTGTGCGTATGCAGATCGCCGCGATACCAGGCCGGCCCTGCCTTCAGCGGCGTGTTCAATACCGCAGGCTCGCCGGCCGCCGCGCCGGTGGACGAAAAGTACACATGCACGATGTAGTGCGATTGCACATTGGGGCGAATGTTGGGCACGCCGATCAGAACATTCCATGTGCCCGGAGAAATAACTCCCGGAAGGCACGAGGGAGTCGCATCGGCAATCGCCACGGTGAGCAGGGATTTGTTGCCGCCGCTCCAGCAGCGAAGCTCGGCGGGGTCAAGCAAGCCCAAGTCAAGCGTTGTGTGCTGCTCCTTGCCGGTGTAATCAAAGGTCAGCGTAACTCGCTCCGTGCCGGCGGGAACGACAAACGGCGCCTGGATATAGGTTTCATTTTGCGAGCCGGCGACCACGCCCTCGAGGACCAGATCCGGGGCAGAAGCGGCAGCGGAAGCCTGCTGGGCGTTCACGAAAATGGCCGCAGTCGAAAACAAAAAGGAAAACAGAATGGCGCAGGCGAAGGTTGTTCCGGGCCGAAAAAGTTGTTGGTTCATGGAAATCGCTCCCTGTATGTACTGCAATATTCTCATGCCGCCTTTCAAACGATCCAAAACATGGAACCTTTCGCCGGAAAAAAGAAACGCGCGGAGAATTCTTTCTGAAGAAGAATCCTCCGCGCGTCGTCAACGTAACGCTTCTAAGCCGAAAATCGGTTAAAAGACGATCTTTGCGGCCATCTGCAACTCGCGCGCCGGCAGGGTTGAGTTGACGATGCCAAAGGTGCTGCCGAGCGAGGAATTCGGATCGCCGTAGTTGGTCCGGTTGGTGATGTTGAAGGCCTCGGCGCGGAACTGGAAGTGGGCTCCCCGAACGAGGGGAAAGTCCTTGGTCAGGCCCGTGTCTAGCTGCCAGAAGTCGAATCCGCGGACGGCGTTGCGGGGCGAATTGCCAAAGGGCGCCGTGGGCGGCGGGACGGAGTATGCGCTGGCGTTGAGGTATTGAATGCCGCCAATGTTTGAGTTGTAGGCCCAATTCGAGGTCTTGATCGGGCTGCCGGTCAGGTTGGGACGGTAAGTATTACGGCCATCAATGGTGATAAGCCCCGAAACCTGGTTGTTCGAGTAGCTGTCCGGACTATAGGCCATGGTGAGCGGGTCGCCGCTACGTGCCTGGAGGATATCGGTCATCTGCCAGCCGCCCAGCGCTGTGTTCCAGGCGCGATTCATGTTCCCTCCCAGCCAATGGCCCTTGCCGATAGGCAGCGTCCAGACCAAGGAAGTCGCATTGACAAATGGATGGTTGTAGGAGGAGATGCCGCGATCCCCTTTCCAGTTATAGATGTTCTGCACCGAAGGGAGGCCATTGCCGCAGTTGTCGCAGTTGCCGCCGCCGTCCAGTGCCTGGGCGGCGATGTCGATTGCCTTCGACCAGGTGAAGGAGTCCAGCAGGTAGAGCCCGGAGGTGAAGCGCTTCTCCACCTTGGCTTGCAGGCCTTGGTAATTCGACGTACCCCAGGGCAGCGTGCCGATGATCGAGCCGAAACTGGGATAAAGGCTCCCTTGACTATTCGTCGTGGTACCTAGGGCAATGCGTTGCTGTAGAGTCAAGCAGCCTGATGAACTGGGTAAATTCGTGCAAGTCGCATTCGGCTGCACCTCGGCCTGGTTGATGTCGTTGAAGAAGACTTCGTTAATGCCGCTGTTGCCCACGTAGGCCAGGTCGACCAGCAAATTGTGGCCCATATCGCGCTGCACGCTGAAGAACCAGCTCCGTACCTGGGTATCGGGCGAGTTAACCGGCATGTACTGCAGGGCTATGTACGAAGCATTCGAGAGGCTGAAGGTTGCGGGGTTGACATAGTTGGTTGGGAAGCTGTTCTCGGTGTTGCGATAGGTGGACAGGCTGGGGTAAACATATTGCAGCGCGATGATGCCGTAGGGCGCGTTCAGGGTCAGGTAGCTGGAGCCGGCGCGGTTCCAGTGCGAATAGCTGATGCCGAAGCCGCCGCGCAGCACCGTGTTGTGGGTGAGGCTGTAGGCCGCGCCCACACGGGGACCGAAGTCCTCCTTATTCGAATTGATCGTATAGCGGTTGCCTGAGCTGGCCAGCGTCATGGTCTGGGTGGTGATATTGAAGTTGGACATCTGGTTGTTGGCTTCGTAGATGGGGGTGGCGAACTCGTAGCGCAGACCCAAGTTCACTGTCAGCCGCTTGTTCACCTTCCAGTCGTCCTGCACGTAGCCGTTCCAGCCCCAATCGCGGATGTTGGCGACAGGGGCGTTGGAGAGGGCCATCCCGTAGCGGTAACCGAGCAGGAAGTCGGCGTAGTCGAACATTCTCTGCGTATAGGAGGTCTGAGTTCCGCCGTTATAGAGGTCGATGTCGGAGGGGTTGATCGAGTAATAGAGACCGTTATTGTAGCCATAGCCGCTCATCTGCGCGGCATACATATCGCCGCCCATCACCGGATGCAGATCCTGCTGCGCTACATGGAGCATGGTGTACTCCAGACCGGCCTTGATAGTGTGGCCGGGAAACAGCCGGGTGTAGTTGACCTTGGGATTCCAGATCGTGGGGTTCTGGTACTGGGGGCTGGTCCACAAGCGGCCAAAAGCGGAGAAGCCGGTTGAGAAGAGCTCGTAGGTGATGCCGCCGGTATACTGCGGGTCGGTGGGCAGGCCGGTGATGCCGAACTGCGTGAACATGCTGGGTCCGCCGGCCAGCGGAGGAGTCTTGCCCGCCTTCATTTGCGAGAAGCCGAAGCGCGCCTCAAAAAGGGATTTCGGACTGATGGTCCAGGTGGCGCCGCCCACGATCTGCTTCACCGGAGCAATGACGTTGCCGTCGCCGTTCATGCCGGCCGAGCCCATAATGGTTCCGGGGTCATAGGCATTCCACCGGGCTTGCGAGTAGCGGGTAAAAAGACGCAGGTTTTTCTTTACGTCATAGTCCAACTTTATGTCGCCCTTGTCGCGGTCGAAGGTGTCGGGCTCCAGGATGATGTAGTTGTTGGTCGTTGCGCTGCTATTGGTGCGGGGCAGGTACGGTTTCCCATTGCTGTCATTACCTTCCAGGATCGTCGCGGCGTAGTTGATGACCGCCCCCGCGGGAATGCCGGCATGTGCCGCATAAGGCGGGAAGAAGTACTGTGTGCCGCCATAGAGGTTCTGATAGTACGTGCCGGCTGCTCCCAGGCCAATGCCGAACAAGGTGGTCGTGTTGCACGGGTTCGCGGAAGTGGTCGGGCCGCCATTCGGGCCGGTGTAGGGGCAGGGGTTGCTGATGGGCAGGTAGCCTAACCCGACGCCGGGATTGTCGATCACGTAGTACCCGGAGGGTGAGCAGGTGCCGGCGCCATTGGTTCCGGTGCAGGTGAGGCCGCGCTCGGCATCGGTGGGCAGGGTAGAGTCTGTGGTAGAGGAGCTGGACTGGCGGAAACCTTCGTAGTCAGCGAAGAAAAAGAGCTTGTCCTTCTTCAGCGGACCGCCCAGGGTAACGCCGAACTGGTTTTGGTGTAGTGCCGGCTTCTGGATTTGGCCCGCCGCATTCGGGTTCGGTAAGAAGTAGCCGCTTGCATCCAGGGCCGTGTTGCGCAGGAACTCCCATGCCCGGCCATGGAGCTCGTTGGTGCCGTAGCGAGTGACGACGTTGATGGTGGCGCCGCCGGAGCGGCCATACTCCGCGCTCATGTTGTTGGTCACCACCTGAAACTCGGCAACGGCGTCGGGCGACAACTGAACAACTTGATTGCTGAATCCCTGGTTGGAGGTGCCATAGAAGTTGTTATCCAGGCCGTCCAGCATGTAGTTATTGAAGACGCTGCGCAGGCCGTTGATATCGAACGATCCCTCGCGCTGGCCGTAGCCTGTGCTCAACTCGCTGGGGCTGGGAACAACGCCCGCCGTCAACTCGACCAACTGCGAGTACTGGCGTCCATTCAACGGCAACTCGGCGATTTCACGCTCATTGACCACCTGCCCGCGTTCGCTCGATTCGGTCTCCAACTGGGTCACATTGGCCGTGGTGGTTACCGTGGTCTCCGCCTTACCCAATTTCAGTGGTATATCCACACGCTGGTGAGCGCCGACTGTAAGCTCGAATTTGGCCGAAGCCGATTGGAAGCCCGGCGCCGTCACCTTCAGCTCATAGGGGCCGATGGAGATGTCCACGAAGCGGAACTCTCCCCGGTCGTCACTGGTTGCCGTGGCGAGCGTCCCAGTGGCGGTGTTGCGCAACGCCACCTGGGCGTGTGGAACAACCGCTCCGCTCGGATCGGTCACGGTTCCGAGCACTGTTGCCGTGTCGAATTGCGCGCGGGCGCAGATCGCAAACACTACAAAAAGCACAAAGACTGCTAAACGTCGCATCGCTTTCCTCCTGGAATTGGATCGAACTCTCCTTCACGTGGATTCCGGTTTGGCTGGCTAATCTCCGCGGCCCTACAGTAGAAACCTGGAGGAATTCCAGCCGTCCTTCTACGGAACGCGATGAAAGAAAAATTACCTATCTTGGGATGAATCTACCTTTAAGGGAGCAACTGTCAACCCTTTTCACGTGAATTTCCGGTCTAAAAATATACATTTGTGAGATAAATCACCTGAAATGAGCATCTTGGGCAAGATTTTTTGCAATAAAAACGGGTTCCCCCTTCCCGCGAAAATCACAGAAAAAAGGGGAACCCGCATGGAATGCTTTACTGCGTGGGCCTGGCTTTGCGAGCAGCTTCAAATTCGCCGCCGGGGAGCCATTCAATGCTCTTCGGCTGCTCGCTGGCCAGCCAGCCCAGCACAAAGCCGAAGCGCGCCATCTTGGCATTGCCGCTAAAATCCCAGTCTGCGCGATACTCGTCGGAGGGCTGATGATAGTGG
>Ga0326728_10014991_pt1 | contig 16262 bp, 15 predicted proteins | sample MB3enrmetagenome_FD_207602 | JGI IMG/M metagenome (GOLD analysis project Ga0326728, IMG submission 207602) | Lab enriched peat soil microbial communities from McLean, Ithaca, NY, United States - MB31MN | ecosystem: Environmental > Terrestrial > Soil > Wetlands > Peat | place: USA: New York...
TTGCGTCAGAAAGGCGGCGATGTGAAGGGGCAGCGCGTCGGCGCCGAAAATCGCGGGCAGCACCAGCCAGTACGCATTTTCGCCCAGCGGCCGCATATTGCCGTGCGCTTTGGGGGCGAACAGGACGCGGGCGAGATCAGGCAGGGAATGAACGTCGTGGTGGAGATTCAGCCAGCCGAAATCGTCCTGGAAGAACCAGGCCGTTACCGCCGGCCAGTAGAGCGCCAGCAGCAGGATGGCGGGCAGAACGCGCACGAGAACCACCCGAGCCTTGGCCATCAGAACGATGGTAACTGAAGACAGCTCCCTCGCGGTCGCGGCTCATAACAGAGCCGTGCGCGGGAGCAAGCGGTGGTGCAATCCGCCGCGCAACGCCTAACGGATTTCATGGTCGGACGTCTACCCTCTTGGAGGCGATTCAAGGTAGAATGTCTACTAACGATATGCCAAAAGACCCTTCCGGCCGGATTGACCTCCTGCAAGGCACACTGGACATGCTCATCCTGCGGACCCTCATCCTGGGCCCCGCCCATGGACATCAGATCGCGAAACACATTCAGAGAAGCACCGACGATGTTCTACAGGTGGAACATGGTTCGCTCTATCCGGCGCTCCATCGCCTGGAACGGAAGGGCTGGATCGCCGCAAAATGGGAAACCGCCGCTAAAGACCTGAAGCGCGAGTACAAATATTACCGTTTGACGCCGGCCGGGAAAAAACAATTCCTGGCCGAAGAGTCGAAGTGGAAGCAAATGACGGGCGCGATCGCGCGTATCATGTGGCCGGCCGAGGAAAGCTGAAGTGTTCTGGCGAAGGCAAAGCGAACGCGAGCGCGATCTGGAGCGCGAACTGCGTTGCGATCTCGAGCTCGAAATGGAAGAACAGGCGGAGCGCGGACTATCGCCGGCGGACGCGCGCGCGGCGGCGCAACAGGCGTTCGGCAACACGACGTTTTTGAAAGAGGAGGTACGCGAAATGTGGGGATGGACCTGGCTCGAGCGTCTCTGGCAAGACCTGCGATATGCCGCACGAACGTTTGTGAGGAATCCCGGATTCGTGACCGTGGCGGCGGTATCGCTGGCGTTAGGCATCGGCGCCAACGCCGCCATGTTCGCCCTGGTGAACAACTTGCTGATCCGCCCGCTGCCCTACGCCGAATCGGACCGGCTGGTGCGGCTCACGGGAGTCTATCCGAAGGCCGGCCTGGCGATGTTCCAGGAAGCGAGCCGCGGAATGGACATCGCCTCCGCCGCTCCCGGAGCGGAGTACAATTTGACCGGCATCGGCGAAACCGCGCGCGTGATGGGCAGCGTGGTTTCCGATAATATGTTCTCCGTTCTGCGAACGCCCGTGCAAATGGGAAGATCCTTCGAGCCAGGCGAACATCGTCCCGGGGCCGATGGCGTAATGATTCTGAGCTACCGGTTGTGGACCACACAATTCGGAAGCGATCCGGGAGCGATCGGCCGCACGGTGAGGTTGAATGACACACCAAGGCAGATCGTCGGCGTGATGCCTGCGAGTTTCAGCTTTCCTACGAGCAACGTGCAGTTTTGGATTCCCGCGAAGCTCGACCCCTCGAATATCGAAGATTACTGGGGCGGAGAATATGTCCCGCTAATTGCGAGGCTCCGGCCGGGAGTGACTCTGGCGCAGGCCGGCAGCGAGGTTCGCGCGCTGATGAATCGTCTGCGGCCGCAGTTTCCCTTCCCCATGCCGCGCAATTGGAATGGCGACGCCACCGCCATCCCGCTACAGACCGATATGGTGGGCGAGTTTCGCGGCAAGCTCCTCATCCTGTTTGCCTCGGTGGCGATTGTGCTGGCGATTGCCTGCGCCAATGTGGCCAGTCTGCTGTTCTCGCGGGCCGCGGCGCGGCGCAAGGAGATCGCGCTGCGCGTGGCGCTAGGTGCCGGGCGATGGCGCATCATGCGCCAGTTGCTCACCGAAAGCGTGCTGCTGGCTACAATCGGTTCGGCTCTCGGACTGCTGGTGGGCGCGGGAGCGCTTTACGTGTTCAAGTCGGTGCTGCCGCCCGATACGCCGGGCATCGGCAGTGTGAGCATCGATTGGCAGGTCGCCGGGTTTGCCGCCGCGCTGGCTCTGCTCACCGGGTTTGCCTTCGGCCTGGCGCCCGCTTTGAGCGCCTCGCGCAGCGACCTGGTGGGGTCCATCAAATCGGGCAGCGGCCGTTCGACCACCACCACCTGGTCGCGCATTCGCAGCTCGCTCATCGTGGGTGAAGTTTCGCTCACCGTGCTCTTGGTGGTGTCCGCGGGATTGCTTCTGAAGAGCCTGTATGTGATGTCGCAGGTGAATCCCGGATTCAGTCCCGCGCACGTGCTGACGTTGCGGATCAGCCCCAATCAATCCGCGTGCGCGCAGCGGGAGACATGCGTGTCGCTCTACGACCGGCTACTCATCGAAGCGCGCGGCATCTCGGGAGTGTCGGATGTCGCCATCGCCAACACCGTTCCGCTGGATGGCCAACTCCCGTCCATTCCCGTCGACGTGCAAGACCATCCCAAGACTGCCGACTTCCCCGCCCCGATGTTTTGGACCGGCGCCGTCAGTCCCGATTACTTCCGCATGCTGCACATTCCGCTCCTCACCGGCCGGGAGTTCACGGGTAGCGATGGGATCAAGTCGGACGCGGTGGCGATCGTCACGGCATCCACCGCCCGCCGCTTCTGGCCCAATCAGCCGGCCGTGGGCAAGCATGTGAAAGCTGTCTGGGAAACGCAGTGGCGCACCATCGTCGGGGTGGTGAGCGATGTGCGCCAGTTCAATCTCGCCGGGCGCAATCCCGAGTCTATCAGCGGGGCTTTCTATATGCCGTATGCGCAGGCGGTCGGGGCTGACCATCAGGTTCCCGCCGCGGTCAATTTGCTGGCGGCAATCGGCGGACGCCAGCCGGCGATCGCCGCGGAAATGCGGCGAATGGCACAGTCGCTGAATCCCAACGTGCCGGTGAGTCAAGCTGCCGCTCTGGAGGACCTGATCTCGCAATCCACCGCGGATTTCCAATCCACCATGTGGCTGTTCCTCAGCTTTGCCGGCGTCTCCGTTCTGCTGGCAGCGGTCGGAATTTACGGGCTGGTATCGAATTCCGTGGCGCAGAGGACGCATGAGATCGGCCTGCGGGTGGCCATCGGAGCGAACCGGCCGGAGATCCTCAAACTAATGCTCAGCCAGAGTCTGCGGCTGGCGCTCGTGGGAATCCTCGTGGGAGTTGCGGCGTCGATGGTGCTCACGCGCTATCTCGCCAGCCTGCTGTACGGCGTCGGCGCGACCGATCCGGCGACATTCGCGTGCGTCTGCGGCCTGATGCTGGCCATGGCGGCAATCGCCAGCTACGGGCCGGCGTGGCGCGCGGCCAATCTCGATCCGATACGGTCTCTGCGGGCGGAATAATAGGGCAAGCTCCGGACAAGCTGAAGCATGTTCCACGGAGACGTGCAGTTGTATTAATTACTATCCCTCCATATTCTTTGCACGCCGCGGCGATTTCATGCCGCTCAAAAGCTGAGAGCTGACCGCTGAGAGCGTGCGCGGAGCGCATGTATTACTATCCCTGCATATTCTTTGCACGCCGCGGCGATTTCATGCCGCTCAAAAGCTGGGAGCTGACCGCTGAGAGCGTGCGCGCAGGCATTGTGGGGCATGCTTCAGCTTGCCGCGGCGAGCGCAGCTCGCCCAATCACGCTTCGAAATATCGCTTGGGTGTCTGTCCCAATTCGCGGCGGAACATGGCGATGAATGCGCTGGGGCTGTTATATCCCAGCTCGCCTGCGACGCCGCTGACGTTCTCCCCGGCCGCCAGCCGGCGCAACGCGTGCAGCAGCGTTTGACGGCGCTGCCACTGACCCAGGCTCATGCCCGTTTCGGCGCGGAATAGCCGCTCCATGGTTCGCCGGCTGGTGGCACACTGCCGCAGGAGCAACTTCGTCGAAGAAGCGCCGCCGGATTCGCGATTGGCCAGCGCCGCGAACTGCAGGGCGCGCGGGTCGCGCGGCGCGGGCAACTGCAACGGCACCGCGATCAGCACTTTCAGTTCGTCCAGAATGACGCCGATCAGACGCTTTTGCTCGGGGACCGCCGCATTCAACGCACCTAACGCAACCGTCCGCTGGATCAGCTCGCGGAGCAGCGGCGTAACATTCACCACCGAACATTCGCGCGGAAACAAGCGGTCGCCGCTCTTTCCGGGACGGACGTAGAGCATCCGGACGGCGACCACGCCGCTCATCTCAAGACGATACTGGAATCCCGCCGGCAGCCAGACGGCGCGATGCGGCGGCACCACCCAGGCGCAGGAGTCGGTGCGCACCGTCAGAGCGCCGCGGGTGGCGCAGACCAGCTGATGCCACATGCCCGCCGCCGGCGGCACCAGATATTGCGGAGAGACCTTCTGGCCGTGGCGAAAGGTGACCCCAAAGCTGCGAATCCGGACGGTGGTATCGTCCGCCTGGCGAAAATTCGACATCTATTGGCAAGATAGCGTAATGCGGGCAGGCGGTCCAGCGGGTAGAATCCAGGAGAAAGGAATCGACGATATGTCCACTCCGGTCGCTCATTTCGCCATCAACGCGGACGATCTGCCGCGTGCCCGCCGCTTCTACGAGAATGTCTTCGGCTGGAAATTCTCGGCCTGGGGACCGCCCGGCTTTTACATGATCGATATGGGCGCCGCTACTCCGATGCCCCTGTTTCGCGGCTCGCTGCAGCAGCGGCGCGAGCTGGCGCCCGGCGTTCGCATGACCGGCTTCGAATGCACCATTTCGGTGCCCGATATCCAGGCTACGGCAGCGGCCGTGGAAGCCAACGGCGGCGTGATCGCGATGCAGATCTGCACGCTCGCGGGCATCGGCCGGCTGTTGTTTTTCCAGGATCCGGAAGGTAACCTCGCCGGCGCCATGCAGTACGACTCCAAAGCGGAGTAACGGTGGGCCTTCGGTCACTCTTTCGCCAGATCGGCAAAGACCTGCATCATCAGCCCGTGAGCCAACACCGCCGCAGGATCGCGCTGCATCGCCCGGTCGTAGTGCTGCGCGAAATCGGTGCCGGATTCCGACGGCAGCAGCAACTCGCGCGCTTTAGCGATCAGGCGGGCGGCGTCGGCCGGTGTGGCCGGCTCCTTCTGGGCGAGCGTCTCATCCACGATCACGATGAATTGCGAGATCTCGCGCAACCATGCGAACCACGGGTCGTCGAGCACCAACTGCAGATACTGGCCGGTGGACGTAATACGCGCCACATCCCGCTCGTAGGCCGCGCGCTCCGAATCGAGCAGCGATTTGTGCCACCGCAGAAGCCCGTTGCGTAGAGCGGTGAGATGGGGGCGGGTGAGATCGGACATTCGGTTTCATGTTACCGTGCCGTAACCATGTTGGGGGAAACTAAGGAGAATGAGTTTCCTCGACAATCTGGAAAACAACCTGAAGAGCCTGGAATCGCAAGAGGAGGGCAAAGAAGCAGCCGAACGCTCGCAGCGCGCGCGGGAAAACGCGAAGGCGAACGCACAGGCCGCGGCGCCATGGGCTGAAGAACTGAAGAAGGGGCCGTTCACCGCCGACCTGCTCAAGCAGGCCGCGCGCATCGGTTTTTCGATGCGGGTGAAGGTCCACGTGGCCTGGCTCGGTACTACTCTACGCCTGGAAGCGCGCGGCCGGCGTCTCGAACTTCGTCCCACGGCAGGCGGCGTGGTGGCCGCATACCTGGAGGGCGGCGTGGAGACGCACAGCGAGCCGCTCGATTTGAAGTCCGACGCGGGCGAATTGGTGCGCCGGTGGCTGGAGCCGGCGGCCGAGGATCGGGCGTGACCGGCGGCGCTTGCGGGGAAACGCCCGCCGGATAGACTTGCCCGCCCGATAGACTTGCCCGCCGGACAGACTTGCCCGCCGGATAGACTTGCCCGCCGGATAGACTTGATAGATATGCAGACTCCGACCTTCGACCCCGGCCTGACCAAACAGGTGATCGCCCCTTTGCGGCGTGTGATCGGTGAGGACGGCCAATTCAACGTTCGCCGCCGCGGCACCACCTGGCGCGATTTCCATCCGTACCTTCACCTGGTGAACATGTCCTGGCCAAAATTTCTGTTGTCGCTGTTCCTCGGGTACGTGGCGGTCAATTCGCTGTTCGCCGGAGTTTATTTCGTGATCGGTTCGGAGCAGCTCAGCGGCGCGCAGGCAAGTACGGCCTGGGGCACGTTCCTGAATGAGTTTTTCTTCAGCTCGCACACGCTCAGCACGGTGGGCTATGGCAACATCGCTCCCAGGGGGATGGGGGCGAACGTGGTGGCGACCTTCGAAGCATTGGTCGGAGTCTTGGGATTCGCGGTGGCTACGGGCCTGCTCTTCGGCCGGGTGTCACGGCCGTCGGCGCGCATCGGCTTCAGCGAGAATATGTTGGTTGCGCCCTATCAGGATGGCGCCAGCCTGCAATTCCGCGTAGTCAACCGGCGTTCCAATTCACTCATGGAACTGGAAGCCAAAGTGATGCTGATGACGGTGGATGTAGTGGATGGCAAGCTGCAGCGCAACTACAATTTGCTCCGCCTGGAACGTCCGCAGGTGTTATTTCTGCCACTATCGTGGACGGTGGTCCATCCGATCGACGAGGACAGCCCTGTATGGGGCAAGACGGCCGAGGATCTGGCGCGCCTGCAGGCGGAGGTGCTGATTCTGGTGAAAGGGTACGACGACACGTTCAGTCAGACCGTGCTGGCGCGCCATTCCTACCGGCACGACGAATTCGTGTGGAACAAGCGATTCGCGCCGGCGTTTTTCGTCGACGAGGAAGGCGACCTGGTGCTGGAGTTGAAGAAGGTCGGCGAAATCGCGTGAAAGTGGGGCGGACCCCCTGGTCCGCGCGGGACGCCCACGTCCCGCGGTCCCGTCGAAGAATCAGGTGCGCGCCATCGTGCAACAAGCCGGCCAGGGGGCCGGCTGCGGACGTGGGCGTCCGCCCCACCTTATTCGTAGCGGAGCGCTACCATCGGGTCGACGCGGGAGGCGCGGCGGGCCGGCAGATATGCGGCGGCGAGCGCGACAGCGGTCAGCGCCGCGGCGCCGGTGACGATCGTGAAGACACTCGTGGCCGGCAGCCCGGTGACTAAACTTGCGGCGAAAGTGCGCGACCAGATGGCCAGCGGCACTCCGATGGCGAGACCGGCGCCGGCCATCCAAAGCGCGTCCGCCAGCACCATGCGGGTGACGTCTCTGCGCGTTGCGCCCAAGGCCATACGGACCCCGATTTCGTTGGTGCGGCGGGCCACGGTGTACGCCAACAGTCCGTAAATCCCGATAGCGACGAGCAGCGATCCCAACCCGCCAAAGAGCGCCGAGAGCGTCGCGCTAAGGCGTTCGGGAACGATGGAAGCGTCCATTTGCGCGGCCAGCGTGATCGTGTTTTCCACCGGAACGTCTTTCAAGACGGCGGCGGCGGTGCGGCGCACGTCGGCCGCCAGTGCTGCCGGATCGCCAGCCGAGCGAATGGCGAAGCGATGCGAGTTGACTCCCTTTTCGGAGAATGCGCAGAGATAGACGGTGCGCGGCGCGGGCTCGTGAAGGTCGAGATACTTGGCGTCGGCCACCACCCCGACAATCTCGAACGGCTGGTCGTCGCGCTCCAGCGTTATGTGCCGTCCGATGGGGTTGGCATCGCCGAAATAATGGCGGGCCATCGATTGGTTGACGATGGCGACATGCGACGAAGCCGCATCCTGAAACGAAAATTCGCGGCCAGCCAGCAAGGGCGTACCGTACGTTTCGAAAAATCGCGGCGCGACCCAGTTGACGAAGACACGCCCTTCGGGGGCGGTCGGCTGGTAGCCATCGACCGTGGCGTAACGGCTGGCGGCGCCGCCCGATATCGGCGAGGCGGCGCTCAAAGTGGCGGAGCGAACGCCGGGGATAGCGGCCAGGCGATCGAGCAGTTCGCGGTAAGCCGCCGATAATCGTTCGCCGGTATATCCGGAGCGGCTGGGATTGAGTGTGGCCAGCAGGATGTGCTCGCGGCGGAAGCCTAAGTCGGCGTTCCGCAGGTCGGAAAGATGGCGCAGGAACAGGCCCGCGGCACTCAGGAGCACCACCGCGATCGCCACTTGCGAGACGACGAGGCTCTTGCCGAATAGCCGGCCGAGGCGAGTTTCGCCGGCGCTGCCCGTGCTCCGCAGAGCAGATGCCGGCGCGGTGGTCATGGCGCGAAGCGCCGGCGCGAGGCCGAAGAGCAAGGCGGTGAGGATTGAGATGCCGGCGAGAAACGAGAGGACGCGGACATCGGGGCTCACGTCGAGCACCAGCGGGACGCGGCCGCTGGCCATGATCCCCGCCAACGCGCGCGCGCCGAAATACGCCAGCACCAGGCCGCACGCCGCGCCACTCATGGAGAGCAGCAGCGATTCCGTCAGCACCTGCCGCGTGAGCCGCCATCGGCCGGCGCCGAGTGAGACGCGCAGTGCCATTTCGCGTTGCCGCGCCGCTCCGCGCGCGAGCAGCATGCTGGCCATGTTGGTGCAAGCGATCAGCAGGAGCAACCCGACCACCGCCATGAGAAATAGCAGCGGCCTGGAGTAGAGTTCACGCACGCGGCCCCAGGGAGGAACGTCGCGCGACAAACCGGCGGCGGCCGATTCCAATTTGAACTTCACGCGGCTCCAGTAGAAATCTCGTCCCAGAGGGGATGCATCGATGCTCTGCCGATAGAGCAGCGAAAGCTCGGATTGCGCCTGCTTCATCGTGACGCCCGGTCTCAATCGGCCCAGGAGCGATACGTGAGGCGGCGTCGGGACGTGGAACATGGCGGGCACAGCGGCGCTAGAGAGCCACATTTGCGTGCGGTATTCCGCGACGATGCCGAAGAAATCCTTCGGAGCCACACCCACTACCGTCACCGGCACATCCTGGATGGCAATCTGCCGGCCCACCACCGCGGGGTCGAGGCCGAACTGGCTTTTCCAATACGGCCAGCTCAGAATGGCCACGGCGACGGCGGAAGGGCGATCGTCCTGGGGATCGATAAGGCGGCCGGCGGACGGCCTAAGCCCGAGGAGGCCGAAGTAGTTGCCATCGACGAATTCGCTATCGACTCCCGCGCCGAACGCGGTAAGAGGCATGGGATTGGTCTCGATGAGACCGGCCAGCGACCGGTTGTGGTCGCGGATGTAGCGGAACTGATCGAAGGTGGCGCCGTTCAACCACGGGTCGGTGGGGACAAGATATAAAGGTTCCACCAGCGAGCCGGGATCGCGCACCGGCAGCGGACGCAGCATCACCGTATCGATGAGGCTGAAAATCGCGGTGTTGGCGCCGATCCCCAGAGCGAGCGACACCACCGCCACCGCCGTGAACGCGCGACTCCGCCGCATCGTCCGCAAGGCATATCGCAGATCCTGCCAGAGCATCCCTCACCTCCACGGACATTATACGGTGTACTAGTTAAATAATACAATACTATTTTCGCGTGAACTCCTCGTTAGGCACGAATGTGCCCCCGTGGAGCAGGATATCGAGCACTTCCTTGGATCGCGACTGGAATGCGCCCTGCTTCTCCGGCGTGATGTGATTGTGGTCCGATTCGATCATGGGCACCGCTTCCTTCGGCCCGGGAATCTGGTTGAGGGCCGTCCAGATGCCGGCGGGTGGACACGTGGTATCGATGAAACCCATGGCCGCGAGCACCGGCGCTTTGATTCGCGACGCGAAGTTCACCACATCGAAATAGGGCGCCGTCGCCATCGCTCTCGAATCTTTGGCGGACCAGTTCGGATAGCCGCCCTGGCGTCCGTTTAGTTCGGCGCCGATGTCGGCGCCCGCCGGTTCGTTGACGATCACCGCGGATACCTGCGGGCGAAGACCCGCGGTGACGAGGCTCTGCTGGCCGCCCATGCTGGTCCCCATCAGGACGAGCGTCTTGCCGTCCCAATCGGGCCGGCTGCAGATGTAATCCACGGCGCGCGCGTCGCGCAGGTACATAAAGAGGAAGTACGACGTCTCGCGGTTGCCATTGCCAATCGCCTGGTAGTTGGGAGGAACTCCGGCGGACTGGCTGGGCAGCATGTCGTGCGAATCGACGTCGAAGGCCAGCCAGCCTTCGGCGGCGCGGTCGGTGACCGTCTTCGGATCGAGCGCGTACACACCGGCCCATTGGTAGATCACCAGGGCCGGGAATTTGCCGAGCTTGATCGGTTTGGCGAGGTACCCATGAACGCGCGAGCCGAAGGCGTCCACCTGGACCGTCGATAGCTCCACGCCGGCCTGATCGGTCTTCATCGGCTCGATCACCGGCCGCATGGGAGTGATGCTGAGGTATTGCAGTTTGTTCAGCCAGAAGGCTTCGAAATCGGGCGGCCGCGGGACGGACGGTTTCAACTGCGTGGGGGCAACGGCAGCTCCCAGGTGAACGGCGGAGGCCGGCGGCGCGCCCTCGGCATTCACCGTCACGTAGAGCATCGCCGGTTCCTGGAGCGTAGTTTCGATGGTGGCGCCGCCGGAGGAGAGATCCAGCGTTCCCACCTTGATGGTGTCGAAGTTATTCTCCTTGATTTCGTAGGCATATTTCGCCGCGGGCGCCGCCGCGTCTTTCGGTAGCGATACCGTCCAGCCGGCCGTCTCTGCGATTCGATAAATGCCCGTGCTGTGAAACGGCACAAACTGCAACTGCTGCGTTTGCGCCAGAGCGGCACAGCAGAGCAGTGCAACACCCACGACGGGGAAGCGCAAGATGCGATTCATGTGAACTTTCGACACGATTTAGCATATCAACCCTTGCAGGGGCCGGAGCGCTTTGCTTTCATAAGGTCGTGCGGGAGGTGCCGGCGCTGATCGGTTCGGCGGTCTTCCTGGTGGCGGCGCCGGGATTCGTCGCCGGGCTGGTGCCGTGGTGGATCTCCCACTGGCGTTTTCATGCGCCCTTCCTCGGGCTGACGCCGGTCCGTTTGGCGGGGGGAATTCTTCTCGCGCTAGGGCTCGCGGGCCTGTTGGAATGCTTCGGCCGCTTCGCCCTCAAGGGAATCGGCACACCCGCGCCGATTTTCCCGACGCGCCATCTGGTGATTAGCGGAATGTATCGCCACGTCCGGAATCCCATGTACATCGCCGTCGTGGCCGCGATATTCGGCCAGGCTCTGCTGTTCGGGAATGGCGCGCTGCTGGAATATGGCGCGCTTGTGTGGCTGCTGTTTCATCTATTCGTACTGGTTTACGAAGAACCCACGCTGCGATCCACCTTCGGCTCCGAGTACGACTCGTTTTGCGCCAGAGTCCCCCGCTGGATTCCCAATTTCAAGAATCGGCCATGACTACCGCTCCCTTGCGGTCGCGGCTCTTTTACGGATGTGGTCCGTATTCGCAGGCAGATCGTGGCCCGAACGGACCAGAGCGAGCTCCGCTCGCTTGGACAAGCTAAAGCTTATCCCACAAAACCCTGATGTGGGGTACACCTCGGCTTGCCCAGCCGGGCGACAGCCGGCGACAGCCCGGCTTTGGCCTGCTGACCACCAAAGGCGATGAAAGCTGAGCCCGCGAGGTTCTTCAAACCGGAGCGGACACGACAGCGCACGATTCCACCCGCAATGATAAAATAGACCGACCAATAAAACATGGAACGCGCCAGCAAGCTCATCGGAGGGATGAAACTGCCCCTCGACACGCTCAGCGCTGAGGAATTGGCGTGCGCCGTCTGGCCTCAGGCCGTCGGCCGGAAGATCGCCGCCCATACGCGCGCGGCCAAACTGGTCCGCACGCGCCTGGTGATCGAAGTGGAAGACGACACGTGGCGGCGCCAGTTGAACGCGCTCAGCCGCCACATGGTTTGGAATCTGGAACAAATTCTGGGCAAGGGCATGGTGGAAGACCTCGAGTTTCGCGTGGTGCCGCGCCGCCGGGAACCGCAGCGCGCAGCCGCAGCCGTGCCCGCGCTATTTGCCGACGAATCGGCCGCCATCGCCGACCCGGTGCTGCGCAGCATCTATCGGGCCGCCCGCAAAAAGGCGCTGGCGTGAAGATCACCGAAAAGGAAGTCCGTTACGTTGCCGGCCTGGCGAACCTGCAACTCACCGAGACGGAAGTGGCCAAATTCCAGTCCGACCTGAACGGCATCCTGGAACATATGGACAAGCTGAAGGAAATCGACACCACGGGCGTCGAACCGATGGCGCAGGTGCTTTTCGGCGCCGGAGAGGCGGCAACCCTGCGGGAGGATGTCGCCATCCCGCCGCTGGGAAACGAGGCCGCTCTGGCGAATGCGCCGCAACCGGGCGCCGGATATTTCAAAGTGCCCCAGGTCATCGAACGCTGAACCATGGACATTTCTTCTCTGACAATCGATGCCGTAAGGGAGGGCCTGCTCTCGCGCCGTTGCAGCGCCAACGATCTGGCCATCGAGGCCCTTCGCTTCGCCGAAGCCGAAAACGCAAAGACCAACGCCTATCTCCGTTTCTCTCCCGAACGCGCGCTGGCGGCGGCGCGCCGCGTGGACCAGCAGATCGCCCGCGGTGAGGATCCGGGACCGCTCGCCGGCGTCCCGGTGGCCGTGAAAGACGTCATCGTCACCAAAGGTGTGCGCACTACTTGCGGGTCGAAGCTGCTGGCGAATTACATTCCCCCGTATGACGCTACGGCCATCGTGCGGATCGAGCAAGCCGGCGGGCTGGTGATCGGGAAAACCAACTGCGACGAGTTCGCCATGGGATCGTCGAACGAAAACTCGGCCTTCGGCCCGGTGCGCAATCCGGTGGCGCCCGACCGCGTGCCGGGAGGGTCGAGCGGCGGATCGGCGGCGGCGGTGGCGCAGGGCACGGCGGTGGTGGCGCTGGGGTCCGACACCGGCGGGTCCGTCCGCCAGCCCGCCTCATTTTGCGGTGTGGTGGGCGTCACACCCACATACGGCCGTGTGTCGCGCTATGGCCTGACGGCGTTCGCCAGTTCGCTCGATCACATCGGACCGTTCGGCCGCACGGTGAAGGATGCCGCCACGCTGCTGCGCGTGATCGCCGGCCGCGACGCCAGCGACGCGACGTCGGCCGAGGCTCCCGTGCCGGATTATGCGGCGCTCCTCGACGGCAACGTAAAAGGTTTGAAGCTCGGCTTGCCCCGCGAGTATCTAAAAGAACTGACGAGTGAAACCGGGGATCCGCTTCATCGCGCCGTGGATGTGTACCGGAAGCTGGGCTGCGAAGTGCGCGAAATCAGCCTGCCGGCCACCGATTACGCCATTGCGTGTTATTACATTATCGCTACAGCGGAAGCCAGTTCCAATCTGGCAAGATATGATGGCGTGCGCTACACTTTCCGCTCACAACACAGCGGCACCCTTTCGGAGATGTACCGCAACACACGCGGCGAAGGCTTCGGGGCCGAGTGCAAGCGGCGCATCATGCTGGGCACGTACGTGCTCAGTGCGGGATACTATGATGCGTATTACCTGAAGGCTCAGAAAGTGCGAGCGCTCATCGCCCGCGATTTTGCGAACGCGTTTCAAGAGGTGGATGCGATCGTGGCGCCGGTTTCGCCCTTCCCGGCTTTCCGGCTGGGCGAAAAAGTGGATGACCCAATCGCTATGTACCTTTCGGACATCTATACAATTACCGGCAGTCTGGCGGGCATTCCGTGCATGAGCGTACCTTGCGGAAAGACCGCCGGGGGGCTGCCGGTGGGAATGCAGATTTTGACCGGGCATTTCGCCGAGACCACGATGTTCCGGCTGGCGGATGCCTTCGAACGAACTCAGAGAGAATAAAGGAGACTGATATGCCATTCACACTGCCACCGCTGCCGTATGCGCCCGACGTTCTGGAGCCGCACATCGACAAGATGACGATGGAAATCCATCACGGCAAGCATCACAACGCTTACGTCACCAACCTGAACAAGGCTTTGGAATCGGCGCCGGATCTGGCCGGCAAGACCGTAGAGGAATTGCTGGCCAACAACTGCGCCATCGTTCCCGAGAACATCCGCACCGCCGTGCGCAACAACGGCGGCGGCCACATCAACCACTCCATGTTCTGGACCATCATGGGTCCGGGCGCGGGTGGAGCTCCGGTGGGCCACGTGGCGCAAGCCATCGCCGGAACCTTCGGCAGCTTCGATAGCTTCAAAGAGAAAGTCAATGCCGCCGGCGCAGCACGGTTCGGCTCGGGTTGGGCCTGGCTGATCAAATCGGGCGGCAAGCTCGACATCATTTCGACCGCCAATCAGGATAGCCCCTTGATGGAAGGCAAGTTTCCCGTGATGGGGATCGACGTGTGGGAGCACGCGTATTATCTGAAATACCAAAACCGTCGTCCGGACTATCTGGCCGCATGGTGGAACGTAATCAACTGGCCGGAAGTGGAAGCGCGCTTCAACTCCGCCAAGTAAATTGAAGACGCGGGGCAGGTCTACCCTGCCCCGATCTCCACCTCTATGCGCAACTACGATTTGATCGTCATCGGCTCCGGGCCTGCCGGCCAACGGGCAGCTATTCAGGGGGCAAAATGCGGCCGCCGCGTCGTCCTCGTCGAGCAGCGCGAAATCGTCGGCGGCGTCTGCGTCAACACTGGAACCATCCCCAGTAAGACTATGCGCGAGGCCGTTTTGCATCTCTCCGGCTTCGAATACCAAGGCATCTACGGCGTCAACTATCACGTCAAAGACAAGATCACCATAGCGGACCTCGGGTTCCGCACCAACCAGGTGATCAAGACGGAATCGGACGTGATGCAGGCGCAATTAGCGCGCAATGGCGTCGAGGTGCTCCATGGTAAAGGCAGCTTTCTCGCGCCCAACCAGGTGCGGGTGGAGAATCCGCGCGGCCAGGCCGACCTCGAGGCCCAGGTCATCATCGTGGCGACGGGCACCAAGCCCGCGGTATCGCCCACGGTGCCGATCAACGGGCGCAATATCGTAAACAGCGACCAGATCCTGAGCATGCCGGAAATTCCGAAGACGCTCATCGTGGTGGGCGGAGGCGTCATTGGCGTGGAATACGCGTGCATGTTCGCCATCCTGGGAGTGCGTGTGATCCTGGTGGAGAAGCGGCCGCGCCTGCTGGAATTCGCCGATAACGAAATCGTGGAGGCGCTCTCCTACCATCTGCGCGATCATCGCGTCACCATGCGGCTCAACGAGGAAGTGGCCAGTGTCGCCGAGACGCCGGAAGGCGGCGTGGTCGCGAATCTGCAAAGCAACAAGCGCATTGTGGGCGACACGCTGCTGTACGCCGTGGGACGCTCCGGCAATGTGGACGATTTGAACCTGGCGGCTGCCGGTTTGGAGGCCGACAATCGCGGCCGCATCGCGGTGGACGCCAACTATCAGACCAAGGTACCGGGCATCTACGCGGTCGGCGACGTGATCGGTTTTCCCAGCCTCGCTTCCGTCTCCATGGAGCAAGGCCGCACCGCCGCGGCGCACGCTTTCGGGCTGAAGCTGCACTCCAACCCCGCCACTTACCCGTATGGGATTTACACCATTCCCGCAATTTCTTTTACCGGTAAGACGGAAGAGAAACTGACCGACGAAGATGTTCCCTACGAAGTCGGCCTGGCTTACTATCGCGAGACCGCGCGCGGACAAATTAAGGGCGATACCACTGGGCGTCTGAAGCTCATCTTCCACCGGGAAACGCGTGAAATTCTGGGGGTGCACATCATCGGCGACGATGCCGCCGAACTGGTGCACATCGGCCAGGCGGTGATGATCCTGAAAGGCACCATCGATTACTTCGCCGATACCGTATTCAACTATCCCACCCTGGCCGAATGTTACAAGATTGCTGCCTTCAACGGACTTAATAAGTTGAAGTAACGATCAGCGCCCAGTTACCCTTCGATCGCACCTCGCGGCTCGGCGGAAGGGCGGCCTTCACCTGTTCCACTTCCGGGATTTCCAGACCGCTCGCCAACACGATTCCATTGGGACGCAGCACCCGCACCAGATCCGGCGCGATCCGCACGATGGCCTCCGGGCTGATGTTGGCGACCGCCAGATCCACCGAAGCTGTGGCGACGGCATTCACCGACCCGACAAATCCGTTGCCCGCAATCTCCACCGCGACGGGATCGATATCGCAGGCATAGACCTTGCCCGCGCCCAGGAGCGCCGCCGCCTGCGCGAGAATCCCCGAACCCGTGCCGACATCGAGCACGCGATCTCCGGGCTTGACGAACTCTTCCAGCGCTTCCAGGCAGAGCTGCGTAGTTTCGTGGACGCCCGTGCCGAAGGCCATCCCCGGATTCACCACGATGCGGAAGCGGCCCGCCGGAGTAGGATCGTCGC
>Ga0326728_10014994_pt1 | contig 16257 bp, 12 predicted proteins | sample MB3enrmetagenome_FD_207602 | JGI IMG/M metagenome (GOLD analysis project Ga0326728, IMG submission 207602) | Lab enriched peat soil microbial communities from McLean, Ithaca, NY, United States - MB31MN | ecosystem: Environmental > Terrestrial > Soil > Wetlands > Peat | place: USA: New York...
GAGCCCGAGGATCAGCATCATCGCCCGCTCCATCAGGTCGCCGTGGTAGTACTTCCCGGAGTTCCAACCCATCATGATGCGGGTGCGGCGTTTGGCGATCTTGCGGGCGATCAAGCGCGTGGTGTCAGGATGGATGCCGGTGATCGCCTGGGCTTTCTCCGGAGTGTACTGCGAGTTCAGCATATCGCGCAGCAGCGAGAATACCGGCCGCACTTCGACTTCGGCACCGCTGGCGAGCTTGACGCGCAGCGAGCCGTTCAGCGCCGGATCCACGGCGCCGGGATCGAGCGTGCCTCTCGGGGCCTCGGCAAGCTTCCCCGTTTTGGCATCAAGCCAGTAGAACTGCTCGCTGCTGCCGCCATTGAGGTCCAATGCGCGCAGGAGGCGCCGGTTGTCGGCGCGCACCAGCAACGGCAGGTCGGTCTGCTTCTTGACGAAGTCGAGATCGGCGAGCCCCTCTGCAATCACCACCTGTGACATGGCGTTGGCGAAGGCGGCGTCGGTGCCGATGTTGATGGGCACGTGGTAATCGGCGTGCACGGCGGAGGGGCTGAAGTCCGGGGCGATGGTGACCACTTCGCCGCCGTTGTAGCGCGCCTCCTGCATGAAATGGTACCAGGTGATGTTGGTGTACACCGGGTTGGCGTGCCAGATGAGCACCAGTTCGGTTTTGAAAAAGTCGTCGGCGCCGGGGGCTGGATCGAACTTGCCAAATGTAGTGTAGATGCCGGGGCTGAAGTCGTTGATCTCCGCCTGCAGGTCGGTGACCTGGAAGCCGAGCTGCGCAGAGAAGTTGGTCCACAGGATCTGCTGCGTGCCGCCTTCACCCGGCGTGCCGATGTGGTAGCACGAGCACGGCCCTTGCTCCTGCACGGCGTCGAGGATGGCGTCAGCGATATCGTTGAAGGCGGTCTGCCACGACACGCGCTGCCACTTGCCTTCGCCGCGTTTGCCGGCGCGTTTCATCGGATAGAGGACGCGCTCTTCGTTGTAATGCTGCTGGCTCCAGGCCGCGCCCTTCTGGCAGCCCATGGGGTTCATGTCGGGCACGCCCGGCTCGATGGTCGGGAAGATCCCGGCCTGCTCTTCGCGCACGATCTTGCCGTCCTTGGAGTACACGCGCCACGGACAACCGCCCGGGTAACAATCGACGGCGTGACAGCCCCACGTCACTTTGTCCCACCTCCACAGCTCGCGGTACTTGTCCTCGGAGGCGCGGCGATCGGTCTTATTGGCAGTCATGACAACACTCCTTTGTGCCCTCACCCCAACCCTCTCCCACAGGGAGAGGGAGAAGAATTGGTTACCAAGTGATCGCGGCGGGATCTCGGTCGAACGGACCAAGAACTTCCTGCCACTTGTAGGCGATCAGCGTGTCCATCAGCTCCGAGACCTCACCGCGCCGGCGCTTGGCCATGTGCTCTTCCAGCGTCCGCAGAGCCGAATCCACGCCCGAGCCGAAAAGCGACTCCAGATATGAAAGCGGGATGCGCCGCTGCGACTCGTCGATGCTGCCGTCGGGGCGCACGACGAACGCCGAGAGCGGTGGCACGTAGAAGACGTTGGGCTCGGTGTTCCATTCCGCGTGCGGTGGCAGGGCAACCTTGTAACGGTCGACCAGCGTGTGGATGGCGCCTTTCGTCTGGTCGCGGAAGCTGACGAACATGGCGCGTCCCGGACACTGGCGCACACAGGCCGGCGCCACACCGTGCTCCAGGCGCGGGAAGCAGCCGATGCAGTGCTCGCTGGTCCTGCGCACGGCGTCGAAATAGATCTTCTTGTACGGGCAGGCCTGGGCGCAGCGCAGCGCGCCCTGGCAGAGATTCTCGTCCCGCAACACCACTCCGAAGTCCTCGCGCTTGTACATCGCGCCGGTGGGGCAGGCCTCGACGCAGCTCGGCTTGGAGCAGAAGTTACAGATGCGGGGCATGTAGAAGAAGTAGGCGTTCGGATACCGGCCGGCGCCCTCGTCCTCGTCCCAGTTCATCGCCCACTCGGGTTTGCCGGTCTTCGGCTGCAGGACGACCCGCTTCCCATTGCCGCCAGACTGATGGACCTCCTGCCAGTTGAACTCTGTCACGCCGCCGAAATCCTCCGGGCGAGGCAGTCGGCCGAGGACGAGTTTTCCCGCGGCATCGTAGCCACCGCCCATCTTTTCATAATCGCGGGGAGTTCCGCGCCCCGGCTGTGTGTTCACCGAGCACCACCACATCGCTTGTCTGCCACCCTCGTTGGTCCACAAGACCTTGCAGGCGACCGAGCAGGTCTGGCAGCCGATGCATTTGTTGAGGTCGAAGACCATTGCGAGTTGTCTACCCATGCTCATCCTCCCGGCGGGCCTTGGCCCGGTGGACCTTGCCCGATGGGCCTGGCCAAGACGCGCCGCGCAACCTTCCTACCGTTCGGTAGGGAGTCGGCGTAGGAGCCTGGTCAGCCGCCAACGTGACGAAGATCAGCTTATCGAAGAATTAGGCGGCTTGAGGGCTCGGGATATCGGGCGAAACACCGGAGCTTCGCTCTTCCGAGACCGCCCGGGATAGAGCTCGGATGAGGGCCGCAACAGAGGGTGGCGCTCGTAGCGGAGGTACTCGGAGACCCAGCGGAACCCCGTAGTGCAGCGCGGTCTTGCTGCGCGGCGCTTCCAGCGTTCGGAGATGTCACCGCCAGCCTCCCAGTCAGGACAGTAAGCACGTCCGAGCTAGGGACATTCGGGCGGTTCCCCGGTGAAAGGGTAGCCGTTGGTGAAGTACACCGCCCCCTGCCCCCCATTATTCTCGCTCATGTCTATTGATGCGATATCCTTTAGCTGTCCAGTGGTATCGTCGAACATCTTCACTGCCATCGTGCTCTGCAGTCCCCAGACGCATTCGTAAGTGCAGACTGGCACGGTGAACGTGTAGTTGTAGGTGTACGACGTGAAATCGCTGATGGAGGTTTGCTGCGACCAGCCAAATTTGGTACTGAGGGTGGCGGAGACTTTGCCCCCGGCCCCGAGGAATGTGACGCCGGATTCCACTGTCAGTGATATTCCTACCTCTACCGACCAGGTGGTGGTTTGGGTTGTAGAGGTCCCCGTCGTGACTGAATAGCTTATACTCGTCGAGCCTTGGCTGTCGTTCGCCGAAGCATCCCAGTACGTCCACATTTGCTCCCGTTCCACCCGCACGAAGGGTGAGTTCTCGACCATCCACCCCACGCCCTTCGCGGCATAGTCGCTGCCGCTCAGGACCGCCGTGAAGGGGACGAGAACCGCCTTCATCAGCACCGGTTCCGAGTCGAGCGGTGGCTGGTACGGGCCGGTGAGGTGGGGATACCAGTTCTGGTACGGCACGTCGATGAGCAGCGGCAGCTCGATGGCGAGCACGTTGAGGACCGGGTGGTCATCGAGCGGCCCGGTGAACGTCCCGGTTTCTAGATACGTGGTCGTGTTCGTATAGTCTGAGTTGTTCGGCGCTGCGACGCGTGTAGCCCAATAATACAAGATGCTGTCGCCGGCTACGCCAGGGACCGTAAGGTCCTGCCGGACGCACGTCGCGTCGTTCACGTCTGTTGAGTCCGCCACGTAGCCCATTGCAACGTAGCCCGCAGGGCATTCGGGCATATTGAACGTGATCGAACCGTACGAATCGGAGATTCCACCATTGAAGTAGAAACCCGTGGGTGATACCAACGGCGGGGTCACCGGGTTCGCCTGCTCCGGGTTTTCCTTCACGGTCATCATCCACTGTTGCCCGTTGATGTTGGGGCAACCGGCCTGCGGGACAGCAAACGAGCCGAGGGGCTGCCATCCTTCCGGGACCACCGGCCTGTAGAACGATACGGGGCCATAATCCTGTGCAGCAGGCGTGAGGCATTCGAAGGTATCGGTGTACCGGATCGAGATCTCACCGGCATCCAGCACCATGGGATCATAGACCCGCACCGGCACGCTGCGCCGGAGACCCGTCTGCGTCGTCACCATGATCGCGGCGCTCCCCAGGCTGACACCGGTCACGTTGATCTGGGACCCGGTCTGCAACACGCTGATGATGCTCGGGGCGCTGGACGCCACGGTCCAATCAGCCGGGTTGTTGTCGGCGTCCGTTGCGGTCACGCTGACGGTTTCTTCTCCGCCCGGAAACACCGCCAGGGAGATCTTGTCGAAGCTCAACTCACCTGTCGGGCACCCGTTCAGCGCGTTGTTCACCGCTATGAGGATCTCATCGACGGTCACTGCCCCGTCACCGTTTAGATCGAAGGCCGAGCACTGGCTGAGTGGGAGGGTGCCAAGGGCAATGTTGACCCCCTTCAGCAGATCGTCGACGGTAACGACGCCGCTGCCGTCGCAGTCGCCCGTGCAGCCAGTAGGTTGCGCGCTCGCCGGGGAGCGTTGCAGAACCAACAGGACCGCCAGCGCCGGCAGCATGAAACCGAAACGAACGCGGCGCACCGGACTCCGCTCCGTCGCGCCTAACCGAGGTGACGCTTCCACCCTTTTGTTGGCAGCGCTGGCCATTGCTTCTTAGCGACTCCTTTCGAACAGCCCGTGGTCTTCGACCTAAACAGGTTGCACCGGAGGTTGCGGCAGCAGCTCAGCCCAGCGCATTTTCCCTAGCCTTCCCTAGGGGGTCCGCACAGGAGCCTGGTCACCATTACGCATGACGAAGGTCAAAGCCCTTGAGTCGGACCCGAGCGAACGTATAGACGCCGTTTAACAACAACCGAGTCTTCTTGACCACGGGAAAGCGATTTGGTCAAAGTCTCGCGTAACAGGTCAGGTCTTGCCGCGCACTCACCGAAGCCGCGGCGCACAGACACAGGAGGATCTCCGTGGACTTTCAACTCACTGAGCAACAGGAACTGCTGCAGCAGACCGTGCGTAAGTTCGCGCAACAGGAGTGCCGCGAGGTTGTCGCCCTGTGCGATCGCGCGGGCTCGCTGAGCGACCCATCTCTGCGAAAGAGGATGACGGAGCTGGTCGAGAAGATGCTACAGATGGGCCTGATCGGGATGTGTCTGCCCGAAGCCTATGGCGGGGGCGGTCAGGAGCTGCTCTCGGCAATTCTGTGCATCGAGCAGTTGGCGGCGGTATCGCCTTTGGCCGCGGGGGCGGTGTTCGAGTCCAACGTAGGTCCGGTGCGTGTCATCGAGTTCTTCGGCAACGACGCGCAAAAAGCGCGGTGGCTGCCGCCGGTGGGGCAAGCCAGGCTCCAGATCTCGATCGGCATGAGCGAGCCGGAGGCGGGCAGCGCCCTCACCGACTTACGCACGCGCGCCGACAGGTGCGACGGCGGCTATCGCGTGAACGGCCGCAAGTGCTTCTGCACCGGCGGTGGTCACTCCGGGGCCTACATGGTGTACTGCCGCGTCGGCGGTGTGCCGGGGCCGAAAGGCATCGCCGGGCTGCTGATCGAGAAGGACACGCCCGGGTTCACCTTTGGGAAGCAGGAACAGTTCATGGGGCTGCGCGCCTTTCCGAGCTGCGACCTGATCTTCGAGGACTGCTTCGTGCCGGAGGAGAATCTCATCGTGCCGCCCGGCGGCTTCGCCATGCTCATGCAGTGCTTCGACATCGAGCGCTGCGGCAACGCCACCATGGCGCTGGGGATCGCCACCGGGGCGCTCGAGTTCGCCGTCGAGTACGCCAAGCAGCGCCAGACGTTCGGGAAGCCGATCTGCGAACGGCAGGCGATTCAGATGATGCTGGCCGACATGGCGGTCCGCGTCGACGCTGCGCGCCTGCTCGTCTACCGCGCCGCGGTCAATGCCGGCGGAGGCATACCATCGATCAAAGAGACCTCGATGGCCAAGGTCTTCGCCAACGAGACGGCGAAGGCGGTCACCGACATGGCCATGGAGATCCTCGGCGGCTACGGGTATTCAACCGAGTATCCGATCGAGCGCATGTTGCGCGACAGCCGCGGCTGGCCCATCGCCGGCGGCACGCTGCAGATGCAGAAGATCATCATCGCGGCGATGGTGTGCGGACGGCGCTTCGATCAGCGCAAGTGAGGATGGAGATCTCCGACGAAGTCGCCTTATTCTCCGTCTGGTGGGCGTTGCCCTTTTATGATGGATCACGTCCCTTCGGGGCTTTGCTTAGTGTCTAGCGGGGGTACTTGTGGGTAAGGCTCAGCCCGAGGAAGAGGGAATCTGAAGGAGCAGTGCCTGGACGGTCGACTCTTTCGACTTCACTTCCCATACGGAGGCTTGCCCTTCGGCCAGGTGGTATCCACCTCTCGCGCGTACACCTGCTGCACGACGTTGACGAGGTCCGCGTGTCGGATGAGGATGCGCATGTCACCGGTGACCTTGATCGTCCCCTTGAGACCGGCGGCGACGGGATCGGCGAGTCCCGCGGCTACCTCTTCGAAGACCGAGGCCGGAATCTCGAAGATGAAGTCGAACTCCTTACGGGGCGGCGGCACGTCCACTTGATAATAGTCCGTGCATTTCCCGTCGTTCAGGTGGACGACGAAGAAGCGCTGCTCCCCTTCGTTCAAGTAGGGGGAGCGGCGGTCGCCGTAAAGCTGGCCGAGCACCTTCATCGGTCCTTTCGGCGCGCTCTTCGCCATCTCCGGGTTGCGGTTGAGCAGATCTTTCAGCGTGTCGTACCACTCGGTCGTGTAGATGTCAGGCATGCCAGCTTCCTCTCGCCGGTCTCAGTAGATGCGGTCGTCTCGTTTCCAGATCTCGGGGAGCTTGAAGTCCTCCGCGATCGCCTTGAAGGCGCAGTAGCCGGGTCCGGCGCTGACGCCGTTTCCCGCACACAGGTAGACCCCTTCGGTTCCGGTCCGCGTCCAGCCCAGGGACCAATCGCCCACCGCCTCCGGGTCCAGAAAGCCCGTCTTGGGCCGCCCGTGGCCGAAGTCGCCCTCGGGCATGCCCATCTCCCGCTCGATGTCGAAGGGCGTGTAAAGTGCGTCGGCGATCACCTTGTTGCGCGTCATGTTGGGCGCGTACTTCCCCCAGAGATCGAGGAAGCGGGCGTTGTAGGTGTCCCGCACCTCGTCCCACTCGGCCTCGGTCAGGGCGGATGCCTTTGGCAAGAAGTACCAGCCGTTCATGGCGTGCTTGCCCGGCGGGGCCTGGCTCGGATCCCACAGCGTGTTGATCCAGATGCCGGCGGCCGGCCGCTCCGGTGGCCGCCCGGCAAACGCCTGGAGGATGTACTCGGACACCTGCTGCGCGCTCTCGTACCCGACGATGGTGTAGAAGCACCGGTTGATGTCGGGATCATGGCGGGCCGACTTGTAGTCGGGAGCCTCGTGCAGCGCGAATGACAACGTGCCCAGGCAGTGTTCGGGACCGAAGCGCCAGTTGTCGAGGAAGTCGCGCATCGCGGGCGTGGTCTGATCCAGGCCGAGCAGGTCGCGGCAAGTCGTTCGTATGTCGAGGTTCGAGACCACGATCTTCGCCGCGATCCGGCGCCCGTCGGTGAGCTCGATGCCGGTCGCGCGTCCATCCCGCATGAGGATGCGGCGGACCCGGCTGCTGTAGCGGAGATCCACCCCCGCGTTCAGACAGGCGCTGGCCATGGCGTGGCCCAGCATGTGGGTCCCGCCGACCGACATGTAATGCATTCCGCAGAGCCAGATGGTGCTGACGACGAATAAGACGCCGTTACCCTGGTGTGGGTCGACCCCCCACTCCAGTGACTGCCGGTAGAGGATCGCCCGCATCTCGGTGCTCTCGAAGCACTCGTCGATCAGCTCCTTCACCGTCTTCTGTATGTCTTCGAGCTTGAAGCCGAGGTCCGTCCACAGCTGCAGGAGCTCTGCGCGGGCGGCATCAACGTCTCGCGGCAGGTAGATCAGCGAGGCGATGAATTGGTCCTTGGCCATCACCTTGCTCCGGATCTCGGTGAAGGTGTCCGCGTCGTGCTTCGAGTAGCAAGCGATGCTGCGATGCGTCTTCTCCTCGAGCCCGGGCCGGTAGATCAGGATCGGGGCCCTGCCGTCGGCGAAGGTGATCCCGACCTGGCAATCCGGCTTGATCACGCGCGCGCCGAACTTTGGAAGATCGAAGTCGTGGTAGAAGGGCATGTAATCGATGAACTCCATGTACTGCGCATGGAGGTTGTGCCAGAAGCCGGGCACCGTGGCCTCCGACGTGTGAACGGCGCCCGCCTCCTCGTGACGGCTTTCGAATACGCCCACCTTCTGTCCGGCCCGGGCCAGGTAGGCGGCCGCGCAGAGCCCGTTGTGGCCACCGCCGATGATCACCGCATCGTAGCTAGCGTCCCACATCTCCGAGACCTCCGTCATGAGCGCAGTAGGAGAAACACCGCCAGCGCCACGGCCACGACGACCCCGGCTGCGAGCACGTAGCTCCGGGTTCTTCGCTGGCCGCGCGCTTCCGGCGGCAGCTTCATCAGGCCGTGGACCTGAAGCGGGAAAAAGGATTTCCGAAGGCTGGAGCGCACGCGCAGCCGGCCCCTGAGGTGCTCCAGGAGCGGATTGGCGTCGCCCTGCAGCAACTCCACCAGGGCTTGGTAGGGCCCGGCTATGGAGGCTTGTAACGGCCCGTGCTCGCCATCCCAGATGACGATCTCTTCCCCTCTGAAGTCGAGTGTCACCGTCATCTCGTGATCCGCAGCGGTCATGGCTATGCGTCCGCGCAGTCGGCGGGCGCGCCGCCGCCGCTGCTCGGACTCGTCGAGATTCTGCTCCAGGAACTGTTGGACGATGTTGGCCAAGCCGCTCTCGGCCCCGTCGGCCAGTCGCACTCGGACGGGGAATGCCGCCACGGCTCTACCTCCACCAGCGCTCCAGCTTGTAGTCGTCGGCGATCACTTGCAGGGCGTTGTACGCCGGCGCGAAGGTGATGAAGCCATGCGGGTGCTGGGTGGCTCCGCACATGTAGAGGTTCCGCGCCGGCGTCTGGTACTGGGAGAGTTCCGGGAACGGCCGCTGATCCAGCATGTTGTCGAGATCGATCAGGCCACCCATCCAGTCGCCCTGGACCATGTTGGGAATGCGCCGGGTGATGTCCAGCGGCGTGTAGGTGGCCCATTTGAGGATGGCACCGTCCGTGAGGTTGGGCGCCGCCTCCTGCCACTTCTTGATACAGGCTACCGCGAACTCCGCGGCCCTGTCGTCCCACGCCTCGGGGCCCCCGGGGCTCAAGCTGTAGGGGGCGAAGTGACGCAGAAGCCCGGTGTAGTAGCCCTCGGGTGCGTCGGTAGGATCGAAGAGGGAGTTGACCGCCGCGTTGGGGCAGGGATTGGGAAGCTTGCCGGAGCGCACCGCCTCCCAGTGCCGGTTGATCGCTTCCGGGCTGTCATAGCCCACGTTGACCACCCACGCCTGGTCGATGTCGGGGTCGAACTCGGCCGCCTTGTACTGCGGCGGGCGGTTCATGGCGAGGTGGACGCTGAAGTACGACCAGTCCATGTGGGGGGACGCCTCGGCCGCCTTGACGAAGCCGTCGGAGAGCACGCTGCGGTCCAGCATCTTCAGGAAGGTCTGCTCGAGGTTGATAGAGCTGGCCACCAGCTGGCGGGCGCGCACGGTGCTTCCGTCCTCCAAATCGAGGCCCACCGCCTTTCCGTCCTCGACGAGGATGCGCTCGACTCCGTGCTGCAGGAAGACGCGCCCGCCGGCTTGGGCAAAGGCCTCCCACAGGGCGTGGCCGAGGGCGTGGGAGCCGCCGATGCAGACGTGCCAGTTGTCGATCTTCCCCGCCAGCAGTGGGAAGGAGACCGCCAGACCGCGGCGGTCCGTGCTGTAACCGGCGAGGGAGGCGTGGAACGCGAGGTGAGCCTTGACCTTGTCGTTCTCGAAGTGCTGGTCGAGGAACTGGTTAATGCTCAGGCGCCGGAGGTGGACGCTGAGGAACTCGGCCTTGTCCTCCACACCCCAGGCGACCAGGGCCTTGGTGATGTCGTTCATGGAGAGCGGCGGCGAGAACATCAGGGTGGTCAGGACGAGGTCGAGGTACCCCTTGGTCTCGTCGATCAGGCGGCGAAAGGTGTCGGCGTCCTTCGGCGAGAAGCGCGCGATGGAGGCGCAGGTCTTGTCGAGGTCGGTGTGGACGGTGAGGGCGGTGCCATCGCCGAAGACCGATCCCATCTGCACCGGCGGCTGCTTGTAGCGCAGTCCATGCTGCTCGAGCTGCAGGTCGCGATAGACGGGAGAGACGCCAACCAGGGTGTGGTAGTTGCAGTGCAGGTTGTGGAGGAAGCCGGGTCGGGTGAGCTCCTCGGTGCAGAGCCCACCGCCCTCCTCCGCCCGCTTCTCGAAGATAGCGACCTCCCAGCCGCTCTTGGCGAGGTAGGTGCCGAGAGCCAAACCGTTGTGGCCGGCTCCTATGATCACGGCATCGTAGGTCGCATCAGCCATGGGCGTCTTCTCCTCACACTCGAGAGTCCCTCGAGAGGGTCACGGACGCTGCTCTTATATCGAATTTACTTGTTATTGACAAGCAGTTTTTCCGCTGAAATAATCGCCCATAGTCTGAGCGGCTTCTACCTTTCTCTTGTCGTTAACAAGAAAGTGGCAAAGGCCTCGCTCGACGAAGGGAGGATGCCTTGCGATCCGAAGCGGCCAGCTCGAACCGGCTTACACAGGCAGACCGAACTGCGCTCTCGGAGAGGCGGACGCTCGAGGCGGCGGTCAAGCTGATGGGGGAGCGCGGCTACGAAAAGACCACGCTCGCGGCCATCGGTAAGGCCGCTGGGTACAGTCGCGGACTCGCCACCCATCACTTCGGCTCCAAGGCCGACCTGTTCGCGCGCGTGATCCGCTGGATCTCGGACAAAGCTCGACAAGGGCTGGAGCCCGCACTGCAGGGACAGAGCGGCGTCGATGCGCTGTTCGCTTTCGTGGATTCGCACAGGCGGTTCGCCGACCAGAACCCGCTGATGGCACGCGCGCTCTATGTGCTCTGGTTCCAGTCTCTCATCTCCGACTCGCCGATGCGCCACGCGGCCATCGAGGACCTGCTCGGTCACCGCGATCGGGTCCGACGGATCATCGAGCAGGGCATCGCGGCGGGGACGGTGCGTGGCGATGCCGATGCCACCGCGGAGGCGATCCACTTCTGCGGCGCGCTCTTCGGCCTCGGGCTCCAGTGGCTGATCGATCCCACCGGCTCGCGGATCGAGGATATGCACCAGCGCTTCAAGGATCGGCTCGCAGCGACACTGCGGCCGTGAGGGGTTCGCATGACCCCGGAAACGGTGCGACGGTTCAAACTGAACCTGCTCGGGAAACGGCTGGTGAAATCTGGCACGCAGGCGTGAGTCGCCGTTCACACCAGATCAGCCCTCCAGACGCTTACCTGCGCGCGGTTCCAGCCACCGGTCCATCCGCGCCCACGGACCACAGCGGGTGCGGACATAACGCCGACTGAGCAGACTCGCGACCGCACCGAGCTCGGGACAGTCCGGATAGCCGGTCCAGCCTGCAACGAGGTGCGAAATTCCAAACCACACGGCAATGCTTGCCAGTGGCCACGCAAGAGCCTGGACGGGCACGTAAAGGAATGCGCACGCAAGCGCCAGGCAGCCCACACCGGCAACAGCTCGGGCCATCCGCTGGCGCTGTCCGATCACGTGCGAAGGTCCTCTGTCTTCGCCGATCGCGCACTCCGAGCAGTAGGGCATCTTCATCGCCACTCGCTCCAGGGCCCCGTACTTGTTGTCCTCATAGCGCCCTCCAGGTCGTCGTTCAACCGCGTTGCCTACTCGCCGATGCATAGTGTCGGGGTGGACGCTCGAGTCCGACTGTTGGGTGGATTCATGGTGTGATAACGGGTGCCGTATGGACCGCACAGACTGGAATGAGCGCTACGCCGCCGAGGAGTTGCTCTGGGGCGCCGAACCGAATCGGTTCGGCGCCGAAGAGTTCCGCGACGTTCCTCCACGCGGACGGGCGCTGGACCTGGCGTGTGGCGAGGGCCGAAATGCGATCTGGCTCGCCAAGCTCGGCTGGGTTGTCACGGCGGTCGACTACTCTCAGGTCGCGCTCGACCGGGCGCGCCGGTTGGCTGCTGAGCAGCACGCGGACGTCGAGTGGATCGAGGCCGACGTGACGCGGTTCGCTCCGGCGGTTGGCGCCTTCCAGCTCGTGCTCATTGCCTACCTGCAGGTGCCAGAGACCAGCAGGCGTGCCGTGCTGGCGCACGCGGCCTCGGCGCTGGGCCCCGGCGGGACGCTCTTCATGGTGGGGCACGCGCGTCTCAATCTGGTGCAAGGCGTGGGCGGACCGCGGCAGCCGGAGGTGCTCTGGGAGCCGTCCGAGATTCGCCGCGAGGTCGCCGCGCTCGGACTCTCGGTCCAACGCGCGGAGCACGTCCGCCGTCCGGTCGAGGCCGCCGAGGGAGTCAAGGACGCGATCGACACCGTGCTGCGCGCTGAACGGGAAGTGGTTCGAGCCTGAGCGGAAGGAAAGCAGCGCGCCCGGGGTGATTCGAACACCCGACCTACAGATTCGACGTCGCCCCCAAGGAGAATGGGGAGCGATTCTACGTGTGCCTCATCCCATGTCGCCCGGGGTTCGCGGCCCGGAGGTTGCCGCAAGACGACATGGACGAGCTGGCAGGCAGCGATTGCGACCTGTAACCCAAAAGGTTACGCTGTCAAAGTGTCCATCAAGGGCTTCCGGCATAAGGGGTTGGAGCGGTTCTTCAGTACGGGGAGCAGAGCCGGGATTCAGGCGAAGGACGCGGAGCGGCTCCGGCTGATCTTGGGTCGACTGAACGTAGCTGCCGAGCCGAGGGACATGAACCTGCCCGGACTCGATCTCCATCCGCTGAAAGGCGCCCGGAGAGGGTACTGGGCCGTCAAGGTGAGCGCGAGCTGGCGGGTCACCTTTCGTTTTGCGGGCAAGGACATCGAGAACGTGGACTATGAGGACTACCATTGAGAGGAGTGACGCCATGAAGATGCATGACCCACCCCATCCCGGGGAGTTGCTACGACGCCTGTGTCTCGAGCCGCTCGGACTCACGGTGACCGAAGCTGCGAGGGCGTTAGGTGTCAGCCGAAAGACACTGTCGGCCGTCCTGAATGGCCGGGCGGGTATCAGCCCCGAGATGGCGGTGAGGCTGTCGATCGCATTCAATACGACCGCCGAGAGTTGGTTGCAGCAGCAGGTCCAGTACGACCTCCGGCAGGCAGAACGCCAGCGAAAGAAGCTGAGGGTGGAGCGCCTCGCGGCTGCGTGACGGCGCCGCGCTCTCCAAAGAAAGCGCGCGCCCGGGGTGATTCGAACACCCGACCTACAGATTCGAAGTCCCATCAAGGACGATGAGGAAAAGCCCGACTGACGCGGGTTTCCGCATGTTTGCTGGATTTATCGCGTCACGACATTTCGACCACGTTCGACCGATTGCGGTCATTTGCGATCACCAACTGACACCAGTACTGACACCGGGACACTGAGCCGCGGCCGGAACAACGGGACCGTCGCGGGCACAGTTTCGGGCACAGTGGTGACCGCACTTCCCATCCAGATCTCAGTTTGATTTCATGCGGTCCGCCACGAAGGCGAACCGGTATGGTGATGCCGGAGCGTCAGGTCCAGACGCGAAAGACCGAACGAAGCCGGGATTGCAGGACGGGCGGCACCGTCAAGGGCAGGTGGCATCCTGTGGAATCACCACCGTGTTCGGGGGAGGGCACGCGACGTGTGCTGGAAAATCCGGTGGGTTACCACACGGGCCTGCCCCGGCACTCATCGTCCAGGCCCCAGGCGGCGTGCTGCTCTTGCCATTGCAGTTGGCGGTGAAAGCCGCCACCTCGGCACCCGTCCCCGTGTACTGGAAGCAACTAACTTGCGCGCCAAGGCCGAACTCCTGGTAGCAGCACGCCGTCGAGCACACTGGCGGCACCGGTGCGCCGCATTCGATATCCGGTTTGTTATCCACGGGTGTTCCGTCGATCGCAGCCTTTACGGTGTCGAGCGCCGTCAGGGCATCTGAGATCTTTGTCGGATCAGTCGCTGGCGGCGTGAGTCCAGCCATCACCGGGCGGACGAGGCCCAGCCATTCCAGCGCCCGTGGATATTGGGTGGATATCGCCGTGTCACCGGCGCACTCGTGGGAATCATCAATACAAGTGATCCAATCCGATACCGTCGCAATGGTCGCGCTACCCGTGAAGCGCTCGCACCAGGCTTCAATGTTGTTGGTGTCGAGCCCTGGGGCGGCGACCAAGCCGCCCGCATTTCCCGTTATATCGTTAATGTTGTGCTGCACCCCTGGCTGTCCCGGCTCGCACTTCTTGTTGATCGCTTTTGCCTTCTTTTCTTCGAGGCTGAACCCCTTGCCTCGGGTGTCGTGGATCTTACGAAACTGGCTGACGCACGCCTTCGCGGTGATTGTTGAGACAGGGACGTTCTTATTGATGATATTCCCGGAGATCGCTTGCAGACAGGTGCTGACCGCCGCAATCTTTCCCTGGACAAACTGCGCCGCCGCCGCTTTGACAGCATTCTGGCAGGTATTGAGACTCGCTTGCGGCGTTACAAGGGCAGCGGCAGTCCCCGCCCAGAGCAAGGGAGCGCTCATCGTGAGCCACAATCTCCCGCTGCTCAGCCTCTTCCCTATGCCACCAAATTTCATTGTTCCCGTCGCCGGGCGTTCTCTTTTCATAGGCCCCCCTTTTGTCCGCGATGTATCCCACGACGAGATCCTCACTGTCAAGCAGGCTTTGTTCATGGAGGCGGAGCTATTCGCAGCCCTCCGCAGTGGATTACATCGACGCCCAGCAGGCCGCTGGCGTGCCAGCCCCGGTGATGAATCAAAGACTGCTTCGTAGCGCCCGTCCTTCCCGTCGCACGATCCCATTTGCCATCCTCAGGGCGGTGAACAACGCGCTGAACGGGTGCGATGGAAACGGAGGCAATCCGAGCGGGTGAAGCGATGACCGGCACCGGCACGGCCGCCTCTAGTTGCCAACCAGCTGCTGCGCCTTAACGATATATTCGACTGGACCGGGGCAGCCGTGCTATCGATCGGGCGTGCGCCGCCCCGCTAAGGATGACTCCGTCCCGATCCCGCCGTTGCCGTCGCAGTTCTTCTATGCGTCGAAGGAGTCAACGCCAGAGTGCCGGCTTCTGGCGGCGGTGCTAGAGGACGCCGTGCACATGATCCGGCGTGGCCCAGAGTATCGTAAGGGCCGCCCATACCGCGATGCGGTGGCGTGGATCATGGCCGAGCGCAATGCGTGGCCGTTCTGTTTTGTGGCACTGTGCGAAGCACTAGGACTCAATGCAGACAAGGTGAGAGCACAGCTCTTGGAACGCAACGGTACGGCGAGCGGCACGACTACCGGGCCGGTCATGCTAGGAGCGCGGCATGCATGAAGGAACCGCGCCGCTCCTCTCGGAGCCGGCCTGAAGACCGCTCGCCCTACAACGGACAGGCAGGAATCCAGGCAGGGACCGCTGATTTGACATCAACGGTCCGATCATTGGCCCCTTGGCGTTCAAGCACTTGCGCGCGTGTTGTGCCCAGACTGTGCCCGTGCTCTCGTGCCCACGTCGGCAAGTGGCGGTCACGCCAACGAGCCGGCACGAACGGGAAGCGGGCTCAGGGGAACGAACGTCCGGCGGCACAGGCGACCCTCAAGACCGAGGCCCTCCGCCGGGGGAGGGGGATAGCCCCCCACGAGGTTTTCTCGATCGCTATGAAGGTGCTCCTATAACTGTGCAGCAAATTTCGAGTGGGACCGCTGAGCACGGTGGCGCAAACCGAACGCGCGACCCGCTGATCGCACTGTCGGGACCGTCGCGGGCACAGTTTCGGGCACAGTGGTGACCGCACTTCCCGCCCAGATCTCAGTTTGATTTCAAAAGACGTTGATTCCGTCGGGCGCAGTCTGGCCTGTCCGCGCGATTTTGTTTGACAGCCGTACTTGAACTGAGCCATACTTTGTGACGATTTTTCAGTCACAACGTCTTCCGGCCCGCTGGTCGGGCACGAGGGCCTTGATCGGGGCAAGCGAGCGAGCCTCCATTCAACGCGCACGGGCGCGTCAGCTTTAGGGGGTGTATCATGACCAGAGGATCTCGCTTCGTAGTAGAGGGAGTTGTGTGCCTCGCGCTGCTGTGGGCCGGGACGGCGCTGGCCAGAACGACGCCGCAGGAGAAGTGCGCCCAGGCGCGGGCGGGGGCATGGAAGACCTATCTGTCCTGTGTGGAAGCGGTGGCCACCAGGGTCGCCGGTTGTATGAACTTCCCAGTTGCAAAAAACGCGGGGTTTTCGGGTCGGGAAAGCCTTGCGGGGCATGCTGAACGCTGCGAAGAGGAGGGGTGGTCTGGAAGCCACTGG
>Ga0326728_10014995_pt1 | contig 16256 bp, 11 predicted proteins | sample MB3enrmetagenome_FD_207602 | JGI IMG/M metagenome (GOLD analysis project Ga0326728, IMG submission 207602) | Lab enriched peat soil microbial communities from McLean, Ithaca, NY, United States - MB31MN | ecosystem: Environmental > Terrestrial > Soil > Wetlands > Peat | place: USA: New York...
CTGAAGGGCTGAAGGCTAACAACCGAACCGCGCGAGTGCAACCATTTCAATCCGGACCGAATTTCTTGGCAACGACACTAAGAGCAGCGAACCCGTGGAGGAGTTGGCTATAAGTTTTTTCGACTCTAGTTTGAAGAATCGAAGCGACGGCTGAAATAGCGATCTCTTCGTGAATTACCAAATCGTCGCTCTGAGATAGATACCGATGTCTTATCACTCGCAATCAGCCTGGTAGCCTGCAAAAAATCGCCACCCAACCGCAATTTCGTTTAGAATAGGGCCAGCAACCTAACTGCTTTTCAGGCATTGCGCGAAGTGTCCACGTGGAAGTGTATATTTTTTCAGCCGAGTCGATCTGCGGGGCTGAGCGAAAGTTCGGAGGTTTTCAGAATATGACCAAAGCGACATCTGATATCAGAGCTGAAAGAGGATATGCCGACAGAAATAACAGGGTAAATGAAGCCATCGCGATGAAAGTGCCGGACCGCGTGCCATTTCAACTCTTCGTCGGCTACTTCGCAGGCAGGTATTGTGACCTTCCTTTTTCCTCCGTCTATTACGATTCCGCAAAATGGCGGGCGGCCAATATCAGAACCATAACTGAGCTTGAACCAGATGTTTACCTGATACAAACCGCCACTCTTTCCGGAAAAGCCTTAGAGATTCTTGGCCCCCTTCAAATGAGGTGGCCGGGTTTTAACGTGCCCCCGAACCTCAGTCATCAGATGGTTGAACTAGAGCCGATGAAAGCGGAGGATTATGAAGCCTTTCTCAGCGATCCTTCCGACTATATGATGCGCGCTTATCTGCCCCGGGTCTTTGAATCGGCGGCGCCTATGGCCAAGCTGCCTCAATTTCGGTCGCTTTTAGGCCCATGGGGGTTGCCTTCCTGTTTGGCGCAATTCACGCGGCCGGAGATAGCAGAAATGCTTGAAAAATTCCGCAAAGCAGCGGAACTGCAGTCAAAGTGGCAAAGCCAGGATATCAACTTTGATGAAGAGATGGCGGGGCTTGGTTTTCCCAGCTACACCGCTTCCGGGATGATGGCCCCGGCGCCATTCGACATGATTTCCGACTTTCTTCGCGGCATGCGCGGCGCCATGCTGGACATGTACCGCCTTCCCGACAAGCTCCTTGAAGCCTGCGATATGCTCTGTAAACAGACGACAGACAGGATAATGGCATCGCCCGCTCCCGAAAACGGCAGCGTCAAGAGGGTTTTCATGGCGCTTCACAGAGGATCGGACGGATTCATGTCTCTGCCGCAATTCGAGAAATTCTATTGGCCGACTCTCAAGAAAGTTCTATTGGCCCTGATCGACGCCGGGTGGACACCATGCCCATTTTTCGAAGGAACCTGGGATCAACGCCTGGAATACATTCGCGAATTGCCCAAGGGCAAAGTCCTTTGTCATTTCGCACAAACTAATCCGGAAAAGGCAAAGGCTATCTTGGGCGGGCATCTCTGCTTCATGATTGATGTCCCCGGCTTCCTTTTAAAGGCTGGTACAGTCTCGGAAATCGAAGACTATTGCAAGAACCTAATCCGGGTATGCGGCAAAGATGGCGGTTTTATCATGACAGCTACGTGTTTGGACGAGGCCGCACCGGAAAATGTGAAAGCCATGATAGACATCACCAAGAGCTACGGCAGGTACTCCTAGGCGGCGATTATAGCGATGGGTCGCGGTCGGAAACAGGTCTTAATCACTCACCATTGGTTGAGTGTGGAAATAAAAAAAGCCAGCAAAGTTCCCGAGGGCCCGCTGCTGGCTGTCCTCCGCAGACTAGATTTATCGCCACTTGTCGATCTGGATTGACTGGGTGGGCACCATTCCGCCCATGCACCAGTAGTTGTTGTTGGATCCGCCGGCGACAACGACGGTAAACGCACCACCTCCCAGGCCGCCTCCTCGTGCTCCAGGGCCGCCAGGTGCACCAGCCCGAGATCCCGCCGGTGCAGGCTGTACCCACTCGGTGAATTTCTCCACCGTATCGTACCCAGCATCTTTGACGAAATTGGCAATGGGCGGACTCAGGACTGCAATCGTCCCGAAAAAGGGATCTTGTTGGTTATAGATGTCCTTGATGATTTGAGGATAGTTCATATTGGGTCCCCAAACATCGACTTTCCAGTTTTTCGCAGAAAGAACACCCCACCCCATGAAGAGGGTGACCACATTCTCATTCTCTTTGAATCCGCGCCTGACGGCCAATGGCTTGAACGGAGAATCCCGCTCATTTTCGGCAAGGATAATGTTAATCGCATTGTGGCCATTGCCCACCGTGCCCATGTAGGTTGTGCCGACCTTCCCGCAGTTTCCGCCATTGATGGACAGCAGGTTCCAGGCTCTCCCGATAGCCGTATTGGCATGTGCATAAGGCCCCACGGCGCCGATCTCGTAATTGAGTTTGATTTCATCGCGGATAGGACCATTGATGACAGCGCCCGACATGAAACCGTTATCGGAAACGTTAATGCCCGTCATGCCGGTTGAACCTATTGCAAGAATGACCGGGAAATATTCCGGTTTGGCTCCCGCCATGACCGCGTTGATGGCCGCATCCTTTACCGTATAGGTCCAAGTCTCACCGGCCTCAGATCCGGGATTCATCTTGCCGAGCATCTCGTCGGGACTATGGCTCGTGGCTTTCAGCATCTCCGCGACCTTTTGTTCTGTCGGCAGGACCACCGGCATGAAATCGGTGAATCTCTTTTCGAGAAACATCTGCTGGAGTTCATCGGGAGTGCCGGTGAAAGCAGGCTGACCTTTGGTCGGCTTTATCTCCCCCGTTTTCTTTTCTTCAGCTGTCAGAGGTCTGGTGAGTTTGTCCACCAGTTCCTGCATGACCGGTTTTCCGGTTATCGGATTGTTGCCTTCAACAATCTGTTTGTTGAGTTGCTCATTCGTTTTGCCCCAAACCGGGCCGCGGAAATACTGAATCCGGAGGCCGGGCATGCCGCTGTTTGAGGATACCTCTGCTTCCTGTTTTGCAAAATCGTATAGGATGAGGGGCACTGCAGGTTTTTTTACTGTGGATTCAAGATCAACGGCGAGGCGAACCGCCCCGGGCGCACAGACGCTTCAATGCCCCAGGCCGAGGACCACGGCGTCCGCTTTTGCACCAATCTCCGCCCACAAATCTTTATCCACTTCGGTCATTCCGGTTTTGCTCACCTTATACTCGACGTTGGTTTTGGGGCAGTGGGCTTTGAACCACTCCATCATTACACTCATAAGGCGATCGGTTCCGATATAGCCTGTATTGACAAAGTAGATGGTCTTGCCGTCCAGCGTGTCCGGACGCGCCGCCTGCGGTTTCAATTTTATCGGCGGCGGTGTGCCTAACGGATTGAGCACCGTAATTCTTGGCATCTGGGGCTCGGCCGGCGACTCCTTCTTGCCTTGCGCAGAGGCCTGATTGCTCGACAGTGAAATGCTGCAAGCAAAGCCTATGCAAAAAATTGCAATCACTGCGACTCGCCATTTCATGCGTTTCCTCCGGGATTTAGTCTAGGTTAAGCCCATTAGAGGCAATTACGGCTCAAGCCGCGCAGAAATTCAATAGAAAGCCGCATTGCCAGACCGGGATTTGAGCATGGATCTCTGATCGTTCCTTGCGGGAAGCGGATTTGACGAGTCCGAAGCCATAGAGCTCGGGAGATTGCAGCCGCATTGCATCGCGATATTCTCTGCTTCCCCGCAACCTCCAATTTCTGATGAAAGCGTGAATTCTGCATGCTTTCTGTTGGAATGAACTGATCTAGACAGAATCCCATCCGCAATGCTGAAGCGATTTTTTTATAAACTGGAAACGGTCGAGCCTGCCAGACGCATACGCCAGAGGGCACCAAACGGGCGGCGTCTCAAGCAAGACAACATCGAAATCATCCAATATCGGGTTGAGCTGACGGCGCAGGAGAGCTCACGATTAACCTTTTTGGCCTCCAGGAGATCGGCTGCTTCAATTTCGGTGGAATTGGGGCAGGAGTTTCCGTTGAGGAGGAATTTCGATCAGATAGCGCCGGATTTCAGGCGCCTCACTGATCAGCCAACGATGCGCCGTCGTGCCCGGTTTGTTCAGATCGACCCCAAGTCCGGCACTGACGTTCCCCTGCTGTCCGAGATCGATCGCAAGTGTACGGTTGCCTGTTCTGGCAAAACAGATCGCAAGATTCAGGGCGACCGTGGTCTTGCCGCACTCGGCCCTTCGCATCGGTGAAAGCAAAAATGCACGCCATGACGTCACCTTGGATTTGAGATGGTGCTCACGATCGAACCTATGGATGGTTTGGCGGCCCGTGTGACGGCCCAGGCACATGAAGCATCCGAAACCGTCCTAAACCAGCTCTGCCGAATCCAGACATTATTGGCGTCTTTTGTTTTGTTTCAGGTAAAGGCTTGGCAGGGATTCAAAACCCAAGGTCGGTGGTCCGGATCCACGCGACGCCGCGAAAACCCGCTCAAGAAAAACCCGGCAAACAATTGCGAGTGAGCGAGTTGGAGAGAGGTTTTTCCGTGCCGTGCGTCAATTGGCCGCAGTTTTGTTCCCAGTTCCCAAATTGGGAACAATTCCTTCCCGCGCCGAATTTGTACGGGGATTTTGAATCCCGTTCCGCCCGGGGTGTGGATGGGATTTGAGAGGTGCGCCCAATGACGTTTTGGGCCCACTCGACGGCTATGACATGGATGCCGACCCATGGGGTTTGTGAAAAATTCCGCTTATACTCGGCTGTTCTGTCGTAGAATGGTCGCATACCAGTTCGCCCTACTCAGAGAGGAGCCCGGAAATGCAAAACGAGTATGCATTTGAAATGTCGGCTTCGAACATTCGGTTCGGTCCAGGGGTTACGCGTGAAATTGGAATGGATTTGGCTGAGCTGCAAGTCAAGCGAGCCATGGTTGTCACGGATCCCACAATGGCCAAGCTGGCTCCTGTGGCGAGGGTACTCGAGTCTCTGGAAAGCGAAGGGATTCAGTTCGAATTGTTCGACCGGGTGCACGTGGAGCCTACCGATGTTTCCATGCATGAGGCCATCTCGTTCTCACGGCAGGGCCGGTTCGATGCCTATGTGGCTGTCGGCGGCGGTTCGGCAATGGACACGGCAAAGGCGGCAAATCTCTATTCAACATACCCGGCCGACTTTCTGGAGTATGTCAATGCGCCTGTCGGCAAAGGCAAGCCGGTGCCGGGCCCCCTCAAACCGCTGTTTGCAATCCCCACTACAGCCGGAACCGGAAGCGAAACCACCGGTGTGGCCATTTTTGATCTGCTGGCCATGAAAGCCAAAACGGGTATTGCCCATCGCTCTTTGAAACCGACTCTGGGACTGATCGACCCTGAAAATACCAAGACCATGCCGACTATGGTGGCTACATCCACAGGATTCGACGTGCTGGTTCATGCCCTGGAATCGTATACTACAATCCCTTACGACCAACGCGAGCGCCCCACGAGACCTATCCTTCGCCCCGCCTATCAGGGACGAAACATGGTCAGCGATCTTTGGTCGTCCGAGGCGATACGGATTGGGGCCAAATTCCTGCCGAGGGCGGTCGAGGATCCCGATGACATGGAGGCGCGGAGCCGGATGATCCTGGCGGCTTCCTACGCTGGCGTCGGCTTCGGCAATGCCGGCCTGCACCTGCCGCACGGAATGTCTTACCCGGTTTCCGGCATGGCCCACGATTATCGGCCCCCCGGCTATGTTGTCGATGAGCCGCTGATCCCGCACGGAATTTCCGTCGTGCTCAACGCCCCGGCAGCCTTCCGCTTTACCGGGCCCGGTTGCCCGGAACGGCACCTGGAGGCCGCAGGCTTCCTGGGAGCCGACGTTTCGAGGGCCAAGCCGGCGGATGCAGGGGATATCCTGGCAGATCAGCTCATCAAACTCATGCGGCGCCTGAATGTGCCTAATGGACTGAGCGCAGTGGGCTACACCAGGGCCGATATCCCTGCGCTTGTGGAAGGCACGCTTCCACAGCATAGGGTCATCAAGCTCTCGCCGCGGCCGGTCGGTCGTGAGGAGTTCACGCAGCTTTTCGAAAAATCGATGGTAATCTGGTGAGATTGATTGATAGCTTTGATGCAATAAGTCTATCTTGAAGTGCAGATCGCGCCAGAGATTTTGGAATAGGTATGCACCTGCAGGCCGCCTGCGGCTCTTGACAAGATCATCAACAACGAGGAATACAACCAATGCCAGATTCATTAGACAAGCGGTATTTTTTTGAAGACAGCAAATTGGATATTGACCCGATCAGCGGCGAAAAACCGATCAAGCTAAAGTTTTACGCGGGCGGACAGTGGATCCAATCCAAGACCGGCAAATACATGCCTTGCTTTAATCCTTCAACAGGCGCAGTCATTGCCTATGCACCCCAATGCTCCTCTGACGAAGTCGAGCAGACTATCCAGGCTGCTGTAAAAGCTTATCCCGCGTGGTCGGATACTCCGGTCAGCAGACGCGTCCAGGTGCTCTTCAATCTGAAAGTTCTATTGGACAAACACCTTGAAGAATTGACCTATTTGCTGGCCAGAGAGATGGGCAAGAAATGGGATGAAGCGATGGGAGACGTTCTTAAGGTCACTGAAGTCGTGGAATTCGCATGCGGTGCGCCGCATATCATGAAGGGCGATGCTCTGATGAACGTCGCCGCCGGATATGACACGACGCGATACAACCATCCCATCGGCGTGTTTGCCGGCATCGCCCCCTGGAATTTCCCTGCGATGATTCCCCAAGGGTGGATGGCTCCGATTTGTATAGCAACCGGCAACTGCATGGTCCTTAAGGCGGCCAGTTTTGTCCCTCAATCGGCGATGCGGATTGCTGAGCTTTGGGAGGAAGCTGGGCTTCCTGCCGGCGTTCTCAACATCATCACTGCCGGACGCAACGAGGCGGAAATATTCCTCCGTCATCCTGACATAAAGGGCGTTTCCTTCGTAGGTTCCACGAGCGTGGGTTTGCACATCTATTCGACTGCGGCCGCAAACGGAAAAAGGGTCCAGGCATTAACGGAGGCAAAGAATCACGCACTGGTCTTGCGCGACTGCAAGTTGGACCGCACTGCTCAGGGCATCATCAACGCGTTCTGCGGCTGCGCGGGAGAACGTTGCATGGCACTGCCGGTGATTGTCGCTGAAAACGCGATTGCCGATCAGTTGGTGGCACTGCTGAAGAAGTATGCATCGGCAATGAAGGTCGGACCAGCCTACGACAAGACGACAGATATGGGTCCGCTTGTGAATCAGGGCCATCTTGATTCCGTCCTCACGTGGATTGACATGGGTGTAAAAGAAGGCGCCGAACTTGTCCTCGACGGTCGCAAAGTGAAAGGGCCCGCCGGATACGAGAAGGGCTTTTATCTTGGGCCCACCATCTTCGACAGGGTTACGGAGGAGATGTCGGTTGGGCGCGAAGAAATTTTCGGCCCGGTTGTATGCATCAAGCGCGTGAACGGATTTCAAGAAGGCTTGAAGATAATGAATGCAAGCCGTTTCGCGAACGGATCGGTCATTTATACCCAGAACGGGTACTACGCGCGAACCTTCGCAAAAGAAACCCACGGAGGGATGGTCGGCATTAACGTGGGCATCCCGGTCCCGCTCGGCATTTTTGGATTCACCGGACAAAAACAGTCGTTCTTTGGCGACCTGCATATGATGGGGCGGGATGGATTCATCTTTTACACGGAGAGCAAAAACGTCACCCAGACATATTTTGCCGAAGACAAGCAACAGGCCGGCAAGGTCGACACTTGGGATGGGACGATGGCCGCCCTGTCCAAATAGTCGACTTGGGCGGGCCGAAGTATTGCTTCGGCAGTGGGAAGGCCCGATTGCATGCTCAAAGGAAACTCGCGACCTCGAAAAGTCCGTCCATTCGGAAGGTAGCTTTTGCCAGCTTGATCGGAACATCCATCGAGTGGTATGACTTTTTCCTTTACGGAACTGCCAGCGCCCTGATTTTTGCCCGGCTGTTCTTCCCAAGGTTCGATCCCGTCACTGGGACGCTGGCTGCCTTCGGCACTTTCGCCGTAGGCTTTGCCGCCCGTCCCATCGGCGGCATTGTCTGCGGCCACTTCGGCGACCGAATCGGGCGCAGGTCCATGCTGGTTATCACGCTCCTGATCATGGGGATCGCGACATTTCTGATCGGGCTGCTCCCGACCTATGACCAGATCGGCATATGGGCTCCGGTCCTGCTCGTGCTGTTGCGCATCGTGCAGGGATTCGGCCTGGGTGGTCAATGGGGCGGCGCCGTACTTATGGCCGTCGAACATTCTCCTCGCGGAAAGCGCGGCTTCTATGGCAGCTGGCCTCAAATCGGGCTTCCCACGGGGCTGCTGCTCGCAACTGTTGTCTTCGGGCAGATCTCAAAGCTGCCGGAGGCGGCTCTGCTCGAATGGGGCTGGCGCGCCGCGTTCCTGGTGAGCATCATCCTGGTCGGCGTGGGTTTGTACATTCGGTTGTCCGTGGCTGAACCTCCGGTCTTCGCAGAGGTCAAGCAAGCCCGCGCAACATCAAGACTGCCGATCCTTGAGGCGTTACGCCGGCACCCCAAGAATGTGCTGTTGGTCATGGGAGCCCGAATCGCTGAAAACGGGGCATTCTACCTCTTCAGCGTATTCGTCTTGACCTATGCAACGCTGCCCGCCATCGGATTCTCACGCTCCGTTGCGCTCAACGCAGTCTCCATCGCAGCACTTATTCAGATATTTACAATCCCTGCCTTCGGTATGTTGTCGGACCGGTTTGGGAGGAGGCCCGTGTATCTGTTTGGGGCTATTTTTACTGGGGCCTTTGCCTTTCCCTTTTTCTGGCTGATCGAGACGTCGAGTCCATTCCTGCTGGTGGTTTCCATGGTGCTGGCCCTCTCCGTCGGCCATGCGGCCATGTATGCACCGCAGGCAAGCTTTGTCGCGGAGCTTTTCGGAACCAGGGTCCGGTACAGCGGCCTGTCGCTCGGCTATCAACTGGCCTCGGTTATCGCCGGAGGACTTTCTCCCTTTATCGCCATGAGCTTGCTAAGTCATACCGGCAGATCTTCGCCAATTGCGCTGTACATCATCTTAATGGCGGCGGTGACCACGATTTCGGTCTACCTGGCAGCCGAGACCGCCCACAAGGATATCGCAGACACTATCGCCGAATCTCAGGTTGAAAGCGGCGCTTCGCGCCAAGCGGAGCTCGAAACCCGTTTCACATGAAGTTTCCCTAACAGGAGGCCGACATGAGCGCTCACTGGCGTGAACTCATCAGCCAACCACAATTTGGCATTAGAACGGAAAGGGATATTTTTATCCCCGTTCGGGATGGCACTCGCTTATGCGTGAACATTTACCGCCCGGATGGTAACGGGAGATTCCCGGCATTACTGGCAATGGGAGGGTATGGCAAGGAGTTGCAGGAAGTTTTGATACCGCCACAGCCCCTCCAGAAAAGTGCGGTTTGGGACGGAAACATCGAAGCCGGCGATACTCCCGATATTGTTCCGCGCGGGTATGTCCACGTCATAGCGGATGCGCGCGGCACCGGCAAATCGGAAGGGGAATACCCCGGCATGTGGTCCTCGCAGGAAGGGAGGGATGGTCATGACCTTGTTGAGTGGATTGCCGGCCAGCCGTGGTGCGATGGAAACGTAGGGATGATCGGATACTCCTATTACGGTTGCATCCAGTTGAAGGTGGCCATCGAGCAGCCTCCCCATCTCAAAGCCATTTTCGTCTCCCACATCGTGAACGATTTTTACCGTGACGGTGTGTATGGCGGCGGCATACTCAGTCTTTTTTATTATGGAATCTGGGACGGCCGGCACGGTACGAGCGGCTTTGCCGCGAAGAATGCTCCGTCACTGACAATGAAAGAGCTTCCCAAGGAGGAGTTCGAGCGGCGGCGGCAAGCCTTATTGAACGACCCTGATATCCGGCATTATCCCAATATTTACCACCTGCTGAACTACCCGTATAAAAATCCCTGGGTTTTCGATTTTTTGATGCATCCTTACGACGGCCCTTTCTGGAGGGACCGATCAATTTATCCGTTCTTCGATAAGATCAAAGTTCCTGTCTATGTGGTCGGTAAGGTGGCTCACGGTGCCGGCGCCTTCTGGGATATTTACAACGGAATTCAATCGACAAAGAAACTCCTCGTAAAGCCTTTTGGGCCAGAAGAGCGTCCCTGGCGCGAGGATGCGGAGTTGATCATCCGATGGTACGATCATTGGCTCAAAGGAATCGATACCGGCGTACTTAATGAGCCGCCCATTCACATGTTTGTCCAAGGCATCAATCAGTGGCGCGACTACACGGAATGGCCGCCGCCGGGAACCGAGTGGGTAAAGTGCTATTTGCGTCGATGGGAAAATCTTGCCTTCGCCCCCGAACGATATCAGCCGCACCCGGACTGCTTCCTGCAGCAGCCGTTGCACCTGTCAACCAAGAGAGATTCCGTAAAATACTTAAGCATGCCCATGCCCGAAGATGTGACGGTCTTCGGCCCGGCGGCTTTCAACTTTTATGCCTCCATAGACACCGACGACACCAACTGGATTGTCAAGCTGAGTGATGTGGCGCTCGGCGGTGCAGAAACGCCGCTGGCCAAAGGCTACCTGAAGGCATCCCATCGCGCTTTGGATACTGAAAAATCCAAACCGTACGCCCCTTATCACACGCACATCAAATCGGATCCGGTCGTTCCGGGTGAAATCGAAGAGTACAACGTGGATCTGGGCAAGCTGACGAATGTATTCAGGGCCGGTCATCGCATAAAGCTGGAGATCCAGAGTCTGGAATCTCCCAGAGACCCGGAGATGCAAATTCATTATCACCCGCACCTGCCCAGCAGCCGGACGACGTTGCACAAGATTTACCGCAACAAGGAGTATCCGTCTCACCTGGTGCTGCCCATTGTCGGCAAAAAGGAAAGCGTGATGGAATACCTAAGCGATGAGAGTCATGTAGGCGCGCTTTGAAGAACGGCAGTGGTCGCCAGCGATTTTACCTGGGCAAAGACAAAGGCGTCCGCCGCCTGTATATCGACAATTTCAGTCAGAATTTCACCGGGAAAAAGAACGGCCCCATCTATGGTTTTTTGCTGGTTCACATGCAACTGCAGGACATCGTAGACGTCGCACCGGATCGCAAAACTGCCAAGGCTCGATTCCGCTGCTTCATGCAGAGGCAGGGGCCAACGTGCTCTCGAGGCCTGGAGAAGCGGCAGTCAAACAAGGCCGCCCCCCATGCAATGGCGGGAAGGCGGCATAGATGAAAATGAATAGGTGAAGGAGGGAAACCTCTGGAAGATTAAGGTGCTCGATTATCGTGCGATATGGCACGCCGACTATGCAAAAGGCTGGGCTTATACCAAACCGAATTACGTCCTGCCTGCCTCAAAGACGTACCCGGAGGATCCTCTCGGCCCTGACAAGCTCTTGCCTAAACAAGTGCTCTGGCCCGATACGGGCGTAGTGCCCTTCCATTACCCGAATCCGGCAACAGGGGAGCCGTGGAAAGGGTGACCGACTTGCGCAGCGCCAGCCCATGCCCATGATCTGAGACGGTGATTGTTGCACTGTCGGGCCGATAGGATACGCACATCGATTTACTGACCATGCATGCGAAAAGAGGATGTGTTCGTCTCCGAAACTTCATCAGCTCCGAAACCATCGAACGCCTCACGGGGTCCACTATCGTCTTTTAATGGCGACGCCAGGGCAGGAACGGCTCGGTCGATCGAAGACTTCGAAGGGTTTTTTTGCCCGGATGGCTTAAACACAGACCTTTTTCAGTATCGCCCCGCGCGCGTGGGGTAGGCCGTCTGCGCTTCACGGGTTTCTCTAGGCTGCAATTCGGACCGGGTTTTGGCAAAGGACGGGGTCATTGGCCGATGAACGGGAAAAACATACTATCGACAAGCAAAAGGGATAAAGGAAATGAAATACGGGTATACGATTATCTATGTTTCATCGGTGGAGGAAACACTGGGCTTCTACAAAAGAGCTTTTGGCTTTGCCATAAAATTTATCCATGAATCCAAAGGCTATGGAGAGCTGGAAACCGGTGAAACAATCTTGGCTTTTGCGTCCCATGAAATGGGCGACATAAACCTTGGCAAATACCACAGGGCAAATATCAATGATATGCCTTTGGGTATAGAACTGTCGTTCACTACAGAAGATGTCAACGCAGCATTTAAGAAAGCCGTAGAATCGGGAGCTGCGCCCATCAGAGAACCGGAGCAAAAACCGTGGGGTCAAGTTGTGGCCTATATCAGAGCGCCAGAGGGTTCCATTATTGAGCTTGGCACACGAATCGGCGGCTAATAATACCGGACTGAATTCGAGTTCGACATATTCGCCTGCCACTGCTTGGGCGCAACTTGCCCGCACCGCCAACCCATCCTGCAGGAAGAAAAAGCTGTGCGCAACGCCGCGGCTGCCGGTTGCACCGCTTTTTTGCCCTGGTCGATCATGGCCATCATGGTAAAGAAACCGGGCAGCTTGCGGTCTTCCATCGTTGCGACGACCTCGGGCACGCCCTGCACGCCTGTCCTATCGGCGGCCTGGTTCCGCGCATCGCTGACCGGCAGCCCGTTGATCGATGGGCCGACCATTGCGGCCATCTGATCTAAAACAGCACGGGCTTGGGGATCAAGAGCCATGACGACCTCCGGAAGGCTGGGGGGTCTTGCGCTATTTCCCAGCATAGCTGTAAAATCGAAAGCAAAACCCGCAAAACAGGGCAACGCCCATTCTTTCTAAATGGCCCTGGCAACCCGGTATCCATTGCCAATGGCATTCATGATCGAGCTAGGTTCTTTGTCTTCGAGACCCAGGAGACAGACTTCGGGTGCTTTCCCTTCAATGGCTTTCAGGAGCTCTGTGTTTAGCCTTGGGCTCGTAGCGGTAATGATGGTATCTGCCTCAATGGTCCGGCTCTTGCCTTCCTGATTAACCTTCAGTCCTTCGTTTGTTATTTCCTCACATTTAACTTCAGGGATTGTTTTTACCTTCTGCATAGAAGGGAACCTCATGAGTGGCTCACCTCCCAGAATCTTACCCTCGTCCACTAGCGTTACGTTTCTGCATCGCTCGGCCAGGAATCCAGCCAGCCCGCAGCCTTCGATGGTGCCGCCGATGATCACGACATTCTTTCCGACAGGCTCCCAATATCTGCTCATCCAGCGCAGGATGCCTGGTTCGACCAGCTCAAGATCATCCTTCATCCTGTGATAGAGCTCATCGACGCTGATCACATTGCTTCTCTTTATTCCGGGTATTTCCGGAGCCGTGGGGATGCATCCTGGAGCCAGAATCACCGCATCCGGTTTTATCTCCTGGATTACGGAGGGAGTCAACTCTTTCCCCAGCCTGATATCGACGCCGAGCTTGATGATCTGGCTCTTCAGGTAGTCCGCCAGGATCATCGCGTCACTATCGACATCAAGCCCTCTGATCAAAGCCACCCAGCGCAGCATGCCCCCCAGTTGCCGCTCCTTTTCATAGAGTATTACATCGTGTCCTCTGATCGCGGCCACTCTTGATGCCTCCATTCCTCCCGGCCCACCGCCGACTACAACTACTTTTTTCTTCTTCTGCGCAGGTTGGATTTCATAATCCTGATCGCTGCCCAAAGCTGCATTGACCCTGCATTGAATCGGAACAAAGTACCCCCTTATGATATTTAAGAATAGTGATCTCGAGCAGTCCCCGCATCCCGTGCAGGGAGCAATATCCCCCAATCGGCCCGCGGCGACTTTATTGGCCATTTCCGGGTCCGCCATCAAGCCTTTGCAGATGCCGATAAAATCCGCTCTGCCCTCTTGCAGGATCTTCTCTCCCACAAATGCGTCCAGCCTGCCTACAGTAATAACCGGTATCGAGACTACCTTTTTCACTGCGGCGGCCAGGGGCGACATGGCTCCTCTCCCCCTTTGGCTCCAGTCAAGCTCCTTCGGCAGGGGTTTGGTATATTCGGAATGGTAGACCCCTTCCGAGGATGCGTCGATGATGTCAAAACCATGGTACCCAAAAGCCCTTACATGAATAGCATCCGCACCGGCATCCTGCAGTATTTTGGCAAAGCCTTGTGCCTCGGTGATGGTGATGCCCTTGTCGATTGCGAGCTCAATGCCATTGATAAGCGTTATGACGGGGAAGTCTTTTCCCAGGCGTTTTTTGATCTCACGTATGATTTGAACAAGAAACCGGGATCTGCTTTCCAGACTTGCGCAACCATAAATATCCCAACGTTTGTTCCAGGCACGCGATAAAAAACTGTTGATCAAATGCATTCTCGCGGCATTCACCTCCACGCCGTCAAACCCTGCCTTATGCGCCCGTACGGCCGCACTGGCAAACTTGTCCACGAGATCCTCGATTTCAGGAATAGTCAGCTCTTTGGGATTCATGGGCGCCATCAGCTCGGAAATCTCATTTTCGGCCAGACTTGAGGCGGAGATTGTCTGCTGCCCCTCGGCGAGGAGCGCTTGAGGCCCGGCATGGAATAACTGCATAAATGTTGGGCAGCCATGTTTGTGTATGGCTTCGGCTATTTCGCCGAATACCGGAATATTTCCATCATCCTCAAGATGTCTGGTGGTGATAGGGATAGTAACGCCTCTGGGACATTCAACGGCGACATCTCCCCAAACTATCAGGCCTGCACCGCCCCGGGCTATCCCTTCAAGAAAAGCCCTGTTGACGCCGGTCACATCTTCTGCCCCGCCACAGGTCTTTACCATCCGGTTTTTGGTTCGCACTTTCCCTATCTGACCGGGTTGCAGAATTTTTTCAAATTTCATCTTGTCTGTCATTGGCATATCTCCTCATGGTTTGCACGTCTTGGCAAAGGCGAGAGCTGGCGTCAAACACAGGAAGGTGACTACAGGTCAGTGCCGGACTGCTCCAGCATTTTCCCCAGGATTTCCCGACGGCCCGGGGACGCCTTTCTGAGAGGCGTATGGATGAACCATTCGAAATATTCCGGATCGTAAAACAGGCCGTGTTTGGTGAAGGGATCATTCTCCCGCAACTGCCGGGCCATCTCGATCGATCCGACAGAAAAAATCGTCAAATCATAGAAGGAATCTGCGGACGGCCCGCTCTCCCAGTCATACCCCATCGCCGTTGTGCCTCCCGGCCCCAGGCGGTTAAAGGCGTGCTGCACCAGAAATGACGGTATCGGTCTGCCGGCCTTATCGTTGTTTTCAATCTGCTTGATGCGAGCAGCGTCCGCCTTGGCTAGAGATACGACGAGTTTTGGCGGCGTAACAATCTCCACATTGATGACCTTAATTGCAGGATTCAGGTCTGGAGGGTACGAAGGCAGAACCCCAATGCCTCGCATAAGTCCCTCGATCATGCCCCGGATGGGCTGGCCCGTTTTCCAGTAAGGCGTATGGACGGACCATTCCATCCACCAGTCATTGGCGAAAAGGCCGGCCCGGTAAAAGGGATCGCCGTGCATCAGTTGTTTGGCGGAGTCCAAGTCCTGGCAAGAATAGATATACAGGATCTGCATAAAGCCGGCCGAGGGCCCCGCTTCCCAGATGGACCCGGTTTCTCCCAGTTGGTGAGTGTGCAAGAGGTGTTGCTGGTGGAGGTCAGATAACTCTTCAGGGAGGGCTTCCCCCGTTGCATAAGCCTTGTTCAGCGCCGCTCCCGCTTCCGGGTTGACTTGGGCGAAACATGCGAACAGCCGGGCCGGGATGGTCTCATTGGAGATAATCCTGGTTTCCGCAGGACTCTGCCAGTTCCCACTCATCGGTCGCCTCTGATTGATTGGATACTGGTTATCTCGTGCGCCCCTTCATAGGGACAGGTTCCAGGACGCGTTCACCGGTGGTCGGCATGATCACCATGGTCATGACCGGCCGCTTCACGTTTTTCCATATTTGCGGGAAATGAGCTACTCCCGGCGCGACATATACAGCAGACGAGGTCGTGAAGACCACTTTTTCCAGGGTATCTCCTTCGCCCAACCAGAACTCCACCTCGGCTCCCAACTTGGCCGTGTCTTGCGGATCGGTGCCCAGGAAGAGAAATATCTCTTCGTAGTTGTGCTTGTGGGGCACAAAATCCTCGCCGTTTCCCACGGCAGTGTCCCCGGTAATGTAGCCGTATTCGATTTTTGTTTTTGCATTGACGATGAGGTCATTCGAGAAGATCACCCTCGGGCCGGTGTTAACCTGATTGAGAGCGGGGATCGCGTCGGTTTCCGGCACTTGATCGATGTAATCGTCGCCCACGC
>Ga0326728_10014996_pt1 | contig 16256 bp, 13 predicted proteins | sample MB3enrmetagenome_FD_207602 | JGI IMG/M metagenome (GOLD analysis project Ga0326728, IMG submission 207602) | Lab enriched peat soil microbial communities from McLean, Ithaca, NY, United States - MB31MN | ecosystem: Environmental > Terrestrial > Soil > Wetlands > Peat | place: USA: New York...
CGCGACGCGGTCGCGGGCCCCACGAAGGTGGGCGTCTCCGGTAGATAGGACTCGGTTTCTGGGCTCAGGTAGGGGCGGGGAACGACCGTCCTTCCGTGGGGAGATGCTCGACGGAGAGGTCGGCGACGGTCCGCACCGTAGGGCCGAGCGGAAGACAGGCGATGATGACGCCGCCGTAGCGCTCGTAAATCCTGGAGGTGTGGAGCGTGAGGCAGGTCCCCCCGTAGAGCGGCCGCCCGGTGAGGTCCGGGTCGTGACCGCGCAGCATGATCCGAAGGCCGGTCGCGCGGAGGAAACGGTCTAGGTCCCGCCCGCCCCAGGGCAGGGCCGCGCCTCGACGGATGTGCGAGGCGTCGCACTCGGCCCAGACGAGCTCCGCGACCCGTTCCTCATCCGGCGCCACGAACGCCTCCGTCCAGGGCTGGGGGAGTTTCCCTCGGGGAAACCCGGCGTGCGCGAGATAGCCTCCGTTCGGAGTGGTCACGGCGAGAGGTCCCCTCTCGAAGAGCCCAAGGAGGCGGTCGTACCGTGTAGAATCCGGCCCCCACAGCTCGTCTACCTCGTCGGGAAGGCGGTGGGGCACCGCCGGAATCCTTCGGACGGTCTCGTGATTGCCTTGGATCAGAAAGACCCGATCCGGGGCCTCGGCCGCGAGGCTCAGGAGATAGAGGCCGTTCGCGACCGAGCCCGCGCCACAATCATCGGGCGGTCGGTCGACGTAGTCGCCGAGGCCGACGAGGCATCGGTTCCCGGTCCGGTATCGTCGGACGACCTCCTCGGTCGACCTCCAGTCGCCATGGGAGTCCCCGAACACGATCGCCTCCTCGGCCGTCCCCGCGGCCATCTCGACCAACGGAGGTCGAACCGGGACCGTTCGCTCGAGGTGGTCCAAGAGGTCGTCCGCCATCGTGGGGGAGAGACGGAGGAGCTCGGAGGGGGACGGTGGAGGCCGTGTCGGAGGCATTGCCGCGATCCCCCTACGTCACCGAGGGAAGTGCGGGGGGCCGGAGTTCCCGGGGGCCGGTCCGGTCGACCGACCCACCCTTTGAACCGGCGAATGCCCTAGGCAACAGGGTCCTAAGCCCTGCCTCGGTGGCCCCGTCGGACGGGTCCGACGGATTGGCCGAGCTGGAGCACCCCCGCACCGTGAGAATGAGACGAGCAGAAGAGTAGCCCCGGCAGGAGTTTCGGCCGGCGGGGAACCCGACCTCCGCGGCGTTCGAACCTGCGTCGCGAGATCCAGAGTCTCGCATGATTGGCCACTACACTACGGGGCTACGACCAAGCCAGCTTCGGGCCGTTGATAAACGTTGCCGCGCGGACGAGCTTCCGAGCGTCCCGGCCCACGAAGGGACCACACGGCACAAATAGACCGGAACCGTCCCCCGCGCATCCATGCCGGGAGGGCTGCATGGCGGGAGGGGGGTGGATCCACTTGCCGGGTCAAGCGGATTCTCTACCGAGGGCCGAGGACCCGGCGACGTCGGAAACGGCGGTGGGATCGGCTCCTTCCTCTGACCGCGCGCGACTGCGGTGGAGCCGCCCGGCGACGTTCCTCTATCTCGCGGTCCCGCTTTCCATCGGGGTCATCGCGGCCTCCGACCCGGGATTCACGGCCGCAGGGCTCGCGGGCTATCTCCCGACCGCTACCGTCGACGTCTCGTACTCGTTCCTGCGAATGTCGGCGGCATACCTGCTGTCGCTCGCGTTCGCGCTTGCCTACGGCTACTACGCAGCGTCCCACCGGGCCGGCGAGAAGGTGATGATCCCCATCCTGGACATCCTCCAGTCCGTCCCCATCCTGGGCTTCTTCCCGGTCGTGGTCCTCGTTCTCTACAACCTGCAGCCATCCGGGTTCGGACCGAACCTCGCCTCGGTGATTCTGATCTTCACGTCGATGTCCTGGAACATGGTGTTCGGGGTGTACGAGTCCCTGAAGACGGTGCCCTCCGACCTCCGCGAGGCGGCGGACACCTTTGGGCTCCGGGGATGGCTCCGGTTCCGTCGGCTCCTCTTTCCGGCCACGGTGAACCGCCTCGTGTACAATTCGGTGCTTTCCTGGACGGGCGGCTGGTTCTTCCTCGTCGAGGCCGAGATCTTCACCACCAACGGAGCGGCGCTTCCCGGGATCGGGAGCTTCCTCTCCTTCGCCGCGAGCGGCCACAACAGCGAGAAGTTCATCGCCGGTCTCATCGTCCTCGTCATCGTCATCGCGCTGCTCGACTTCGCCCTCTGGAGGCCGCTCGGCCACTGGGCCGAACGGTTCCGCTACGACCAGTCTCCCTCCGGGGAAGGAGAGTCGTTCGCAACCCCCGGCACTTCCGGGCGGTTCCGTCGTGCTGCGGCGTACGTCACGCGCGGGGTCCGCACGGGTGTCTCGCGCCTGAGCACCCCGCTCGTCCAGCTGACCGCAATCCGGGTGCGACCCAACCGAGAGGCGAACGCTCGTCGCCAGTCGGTGATCTACCACCTCTCGCTGGGAACGATCCTCGTTCTCGTCTGGCTGATGCTGATCGCGATCATCGTGGCCGTGTACACGGTGTTCAGCGGAACGATCGTTCCGTCGGTCCGTGTCCAGATGCTGCAGATCCCGTTCGCCGTGGGGGCCTCGATCATCCGGCTCGTGCTCGCGTATGCCATCTGCCTCGCCATCGCATTTCCTCTCGCGATCATCCTGGCCCGAGGGCCGCGGGCGCGACGCGTGGGCCTGCCCATCGTCGAGGTGGTCGCATCGTTCCCCGCGACCGCCCTGTTCCCGGTCATCATCTTCGAGGTGGTCCCCTACATCACCCCCGAAGGTGCCTCGATCGTCATGCTGATCACAGGGATGATCTGGTACCTCTTCTTCAACCTCCTCTCGGGCATCCGGTCGATCCCGCCAGACCTCGAAGAGGCGGCGAGGTCGTTCGGGCTCAAAGGGCGGAAGTTCCTGCGGCGGGTCCTTGTGCCCGGGGTCTTCACGGCGCTGATCACCGGCTCCATCACGGCCTTTGGGGGCGGCTGGAACACCCTGATCGTGGCCGAGTACCTCAAGGTCGGCAACGGCCCCTCCTTGAGCGTCCTCGGCGTCGGTCAGCTGATCGACATCGGGTGGGCCGAATCCGGGAGCGGTGGGTACCCGCTCATGGTCGCCGCGCTGTTCGCGCTGATCGCGAGCGTCATCGTCATCAACGAACTCATATGGAAGCCGCTCTACCGCCGGGCGGTCGAGAAATACCGGTACGATTGATCCCGGGGATTGGTCAGCAAGGGAGAGAGAGGGACCGTGGCGCTGATCCGGGTCGAGCACGTGGACAAGAGCTTCGCCTCGCGCCACGGCTCGATCTCCATCATGCGCGACATTTCCTTCGAGGTCAAGGACTCCGACTTCGTCGCCATCGTCGGGCCCTCCGGATGCGGGAAGTCGACCCTGCTCCGCCTCATCCAGGGCCTCGACCAACCGACCGCGGGCGCGATCTGGTTCCAGGACCGGAAGGTCGAGACGGTCTGCCCCCAGATGGCGATGGTCTTCCAGAGCTTCGCCCTGTACCCCTGGCTCACGGTCGCCCAGAACGTCGCCTTCGGGCTCGAGGCGCTCGGCTGGGCCTCCGAGCGGATCGGCTCGCAGGTCGAGCGGTACATCTCCGTCACCGGTCTCGACGGCTTCCAGGAGGCGTATCCCCGCGAACTTTCGGGCGGCATGCGCCAGAGGGTGGGGCTCGCCCGCGCCCTGGCCGTGGAACCCGCCGTCCTTCTCATGGACGAACCGTTCAGCTCGCTCGACCCCCTCACGGCGGAGAGCCTTCGTGAAGAGGTCCTCCAGCTCTGGCGGGACCCCCAGCTCCCGCCCGACGCCGTGCTGCTCGTCAGCCACAACATCGAGGAGGCGATTCAGCTCGCGGACCGGGTGATCGTCCTCTCGCGGCGACCCGGGCAGATCCTCGCCCAGGTCGAGGTCGACCTTCCGAGGCCCCGGGACCGCAAGTCCACCGCCTTCTACGAGCTCACCGACCGCGTCTACTCGCTCATCACGGAGGGAGGGGTACCCTTCGCCGCCCGGACCCGACCCGCCGAGGGGTCTCCCCCCTCCGGGTAAGACTTATAGAACGGTCCTCAGTAGGGTTGTAGCGAGGGGAAGAGGACCGAAGTGCCGACGACGTTCCCAAAGTGCAACCCCACGGAGATGATGGGGCTGCTCGTCCTCCTGAACTCCCACAATGGCTCCGAGGACGTGGCCCTCCTCGCGGACGACCTTGACCTCGAGATCGACGAGATCTTCCCCGCCCTCGAGTTCGCCGAGGTCCTCCAGCTCGTGAAGGTCACGGACGGGCGGGCCACGTTCACCGAGCTCGGCAAGAAGCTCATGGGCGGCTCGATCCGGGAGCGGAAGACCACGATCCGCGACCAGCTCCGCAAGACGACCCTCTTCAAGACCCTCCTCCGCGCCCTCGAGAACGCCCCGGAGCACGCGCTCTCCGACGAGGACCTCGGCCAGATCGTGTCGTTCACGACCGCTCCGGCCGACGATGCGGTGCAGAACATCGTCAACTGGGGCCGCTACGCCGACCTGTTCCGATACGATTCCGCCGAGCAACGCCTGATCCTGACCCGGCGTGCCCTGAGCGGAAAGACGGGCTCGGGCCCGTCCCGTCCCCCGTCGCCTCCTGCGGCCCCCGGGGAAGGCTCCTCGACGACCTCGAAAGGGACCACCTCGGCCTCTTCGGGCTCCGAGCTCCGCACGTCGGCAGCGCTCACTGCCACGAGCTAGCTAGGTTCGATTCATCGGGTGAGGGCTCCCGGGGCCTTCCGACCCCCACTTTCGTAGCGCGATACGGGCACCGGCGGGCAGGACCCCCGACCGACCAACGTGCGACCCGCCCGTTCCCGGCGAGCAGGAGTTTCCAAAGGGCTTAAGCGGCCGTCCCTATCCCCGCCTCCGCGGGCACGTAGATCAGCGGAAGATCGCTGCTTTCGCAAAGCAGAGGTCGGGGGTTCAAATCCCCCCGTGTCCATACTTTAAAGGGTTAAGAACCACCGCGTTATTGGCCTATTGATGCCCCGGACCGGCTCCCCCCCAGCTAGCCTTCTTTCGGACCCGGACGTCCGCCGCTGGTTCGAGAACCTCGCCCGGGGCTCGCGCGCGACCGCCGACATCAACCTCCGTCGTCTCGCCGCATTTTGCAAGTCCCTGGGGACGACACCCGCCGAATTGGCACGACTCAACGAGAAGCAGCTCCACGACCAGTTCCTGGATTTCGTATCGGCCGAGGAGAAGCGCGGTGTGGCAGGGTCGTACATCGTACGGACCGTAAAGGCGGGAAAGTCGTGGCTCCTCCATAACGGAAAGAAGTTGGAGCGACCGATCCGAGTCCGCGGCGCGAAGGACACCCCATCTCTGCGCGATGAACGGGTACCGACCCAGGAGGAACTCCGGAGGATCCTCCTCGCAGGAACGCCACGGATTCGGACGGCGGTCGCGCTTGTCGCGTTCTCGGGCCTTCGTCCCGAGGTCCTCGGGAACTATCTTGGCAAGGACGGCCTCACACTCGCAGACTTTCCCGAACTGAAAGTCGGGAAAGAATCCGTGGAGTTCGTGGCGGTCCCGACCCTCGTCCGCGTCCGTCCGGAGCTGTCCAAGAATTCGGCCGGCTACGTTACGTTTCTTTCTGAGGAGGGGTGCGATTACATCAAGCAGTATCTCGAGGATCGCATCCGGACTGGGGAGAAACTCGGTCCCGGAACGGACCTAGTCCACCCCGACCGCGCCGGGAAGCGGTTCATCCGAACCCTCAATGTTGGCGACGCCATCCGACCGGCGATACGCGGGGCCGGCTTTCAGTGGCGCCCGTATGTCCTCCGACACTACTTCGACACTCAGCTGCTGACGGCTGAATCGAAGGGGAAGGTGGCCCACGACTTCCGCGTCTACTGGATGGGCCACGTTGGCAGCATCGATGCCAGGTACACGACCAACAAGCGGCAGCTCCCCAAAGAGCTCTTGGACGAAATGCGTGCGGCTTACAAGCGCTGCGAGCCGTTCCTATCAACCGTCCCTTCCCGCAACGAGGCGGAGGCTCAGTCGAAGATCGCGAAGGTCATGCTGATGGGCCTGGGCTACACGGAAAAGGAGCTGGCGTCGCTCGACGTTGACAGCCTGGACGTGGCCACGTTCCAGGAACTCGTCACGAGGAAGACGGGGCAGAATGCTTCTTCGAATCAATCCTGCCAACGCCTGGTCGATTCCGAACAGTTGCCCCGATACCTCGAGGAAGGCTGGAGGGTCGTCACCGCGGTTAACGGTCACCAGGTCGTGTTGAATCCGCCGGGCTGACTATGAGGCGGAACCATCCGACGACCTTGTTCGCGTATTCGTGACGGGGCATCTCGTCCGGCTCGCCCAAAACCAGGATCCTCAGCGGGTGGGAGGGGTCGAGACTCTGCGCCATCGCCTTCATCTCGCGCAAGGAGACCATCAGGTCTGCACCCGCGAATCGCACGAGAGATGGCGGCCGGGAGGACGATGTTAGGGCTCCCGCCCTGGAAATCGATGTTCCGCGGGCCATCCCGGTCGCCACCGTTCCTCGCCATGAGAAGCAGGGATATTCCGATGCACAGACCAGCGGAAGCTGAGCGGTGGGTCGACGGGAACCGCTTTTTGCTTAGGTAGTATGACCGCAGCCCACGGGATACCTGCCGGCTAAGAGACCCATGCGGGCTTGGATTCAGGCGCTTGCTGCCGTGACGTCGACAGTCCTCATCGTGGCGGTTGCTCTTGCGCTTGCTCTGTTCTTCGGGACCACCTCGTCGCCTCAACCGCCCGCTCTAGCACCAAGTCCAGCTGTTTTCGCTGTGAGTTTCCGAGCCGTAGGACTGCCCTCGGGAATGCCCTGGAATGTCACCCTCGACGGTTCCCGAATCACTACTACCACAGCCTTGATCGTCGATCAGGTGGTCAACGGGACGTACAGCTATACGGTGGGAACGACTTCTGGCTACTCTACGCTCCCGTCTACCGGAACAATCGCTGTTGCCGGCCAGTCCGTCTCGAGCGTGGTCCTCTTTAGGGCTGGGCCAGCCATCTCCTACCCGGTCCAGTTCAACATCAGCGCCTTCTCAGGAAACCAACAAGCCGATTGGAACTCCGAATCGTATCTCAATCTGTCGGGTGGCATCGGCTTCTCTTCGCTGAACGATTCGATCCGCTTCGCGGTTCCCAATGGTACCTACGGGTTCACCGTGGCGACAGGGAACTCATACTGGGCGCCTGCCTTTCGGCACGGGTCGTTCACCGTGTCTGGTGAAGGAAGATGGTTCACCCTCGTCTACAACGCGGTCTACTTCAATCTCAGTTTCAACGAGTCGGGGCTTCCTGGAACCCTTTCCGCGTGGGGGATGAATTACACGGTCTGTCCAGGAAGCGGGAGCACCATTTGTCAGTACCCGCCGCCGTTCTCGGATCAGACAACCATTGGCTGCGCTGGCTACGGCACCACGTGCACGAGTTCTGCTCGAAACGGGTCCTTCGTGTTCATCGTGAGTCCCAAGCCCGACTACTCCGCAAGTCCGGCCACAGGCGCAGTGATTGTGCACGGCTCGGACGTGACCGTTCCGATTCTGTTTACACCAAACTCCGTCCGACTCTACACAATGACGTTCGCCGAAACGGGGTTTTCCCCCGGTCCTCAATGGTGGGTGACGATCCGGGAAGCCGTCGAATGGTCGAACGCGACGAATGCTCAATTCACGGACCCGAACGGGACCTACGCCTATTCTGTCCACTCGCCGGCAGGATTTGTGGCCCAACCCTCGGCGGGAAACGCTTCTATCAACGGGACCAACGTGACAATCCAGCTCTCCTTCACCGGATTGCCTCGGTCGAGCGCGCAAGCGTCCGGGCCGGTGCAAGCCTCTCCGTTCCTCGTCGCTCGCGATCGCGAAGACGTTCGAATCTAGTGAACGCCAGGGCTTCCGGAATCTGAACCGGTCTGGCCCAACCGGTCGTCGTCCTTCGTTCACCCTTCGCCGGGGGGTGTCGTCTAATCAGCCCGGATCCGTGCTCGCCTGGGCATGGACAACAGGCCCGTCCATCGCGAGCTGCTCCTGCCGACGCCCGTCAAGGATCCTCCCGAAATACCACCCCTGGTCTGGAGCTCGGGTGACCCGTTCTGGCTGGAGATCCACCGAGAGACGGGCGGGCGGGTGCGGTACTCGCTCGGCACGAACCACCCGTCGGACCTCGAGTCGATGGTCGCCTACCTCGAGAGCACTCGTCCACGCCTTGCGGGAGGCGGGCCGATTGAGTGCCCCGCCGCGACGCTCGTTCCCCAAGGGATCTTCGCGAGAGCGGTCCCGGTCATGAAGCATCACCACCTCCCAATCCAGGTTCGAACCGAGACTGACCCCGCGGGCTTCCTCCTCCGGATCCTGGGCTCGTCCACGCTGCGCGAACACGACGTGGTCCTTCAGCTGCTCTTCCGAAGGGTGGGGTTCTGGGAATTGGGGTTCTTCTCATCCCTCTACGATACCATCGCCGAGCGCCAAGCCCACCAGCTGAGGGGGCAGATGGAGGCTCGTCAGGGTGAGGCGGCCTATCACGTCGAACTGCGGACGAACATCAAGGGGCCACAGCCGGAGGAGGCGCTGTTCGCCTTGGGGAACTGGCTGGGGCAGTGGGTGACCTCGGGCGGGAAGCCCTGGAGACGGTGGAAACTCATCCGCCCTAAGGCGGAATGGGCATTCCACGCGGCTCTCGCCGCACACGACCTCCGCCGGTTCGCGAGCAGGAAGGCCCGCCGGGACGTCTCCGCAACAGAGCTCGCGCACCTGCTCAGTATCCCGTGGGCCGCCCATCATCCTGCGTGCTCCTATGCGGGAGCGCCCCGCGGTCAGCCGGGGTCAGAGCTCGTCGTGGGTCCGCCCCCTCCGCCTCGTCGCGGTCCGCACGGAGGCGCGGCACTGGCCCTGCACACGCCGGGGCGGTGCCGGAACGGCCCGGCTGAGTCCGGCCGCGATCCGCGATTGGTGGTCGGGGCCTGCGGCGCGCACCGGGTCGGGTTGCCGCGGGACTGGCACCACGCCGCAATCCTGGGCAGGACCCAGACGGGGAAGTCCACGCTCGCACTCAATCTCGTCCTCCAGCTCCTCGCCAAGGACCCGGGGGCGACCGTGGTCGTGATCGAGCCCACCGGGACGCTCGTTGAGGGGATTGTGTCACGTCTTCCCCGCGAGATCGCATCGGAGACGGTCGAGATCGACCCTGCCCACTCCACCTTCGAGCATGGTGACGCGACCATGGTCTCGGTCCCCCTCTCGTTGCTCCTGCCGCCCGAGAGCGCAGGCGGAGACACGTCTTCTCGCGATCAATGGTCTGAAGCACTCGCGGGCGACCTCCTCGCCGCGATACGGAGCGCTTGGGGGGAGGAGAGCATCGGCGGACGGGCCGAGTTCGTCCTGCGCGCGCTGGTGCAGGGTCTCGCGTTGACTCCCGGCTCGAACCTGGTCGACGCCTACCAGATCCTCTCCTCGAAGCCCGCTCTTCAGCGGTTCGTCAAGAGCGCCCCTCCCGGGCCGCTGCACGACTTCCTGGAGCACCACCTGCCGCGGCTCGACTACAACTTCACGATGTCGTCGCTCGACAAGGTCGGCAAGATCGCTACCAACTCCCTCCTTAGGATCGCGCTCTGCCAGCGGGGCCGGGCGGTCTCGTTCGACCGGCTGCTCGGGCACCGTCTCCTCCTCCTGAACCTCTCCAAGGCCGCCCTGGGAGCGGATGGGGCGAACTTCCTGGGCGCGATCTACCTCACCCAGCTCTGGGCCGCCGTCCAGCGGAGCGGACGACCGGATCGGCCGGTCTACGTAGTCCTCGACGAGGCCCACAACTACGCGGTCCCGGCCCTCGCCGACATGCTGAGCGAAGGGGCGAAGTTCGGTCTCCACGTCGTGGCCATCACCCAGTACCTCCACCGCGTGCCGCCGCGGGTGCGGGCGGCCCTCCTCGGGAACGTCGACGTCTGGCTCCTCTTCTCGCTCGGAACGGAGGACATGGACGACGCCTGGAAGATCGTCAACGGGGAGGCCCACGGATGGCTCCCCCAGGACCTCGTCGACGGCCTCCGGCCCTACGAGGTCGCGATGGCGGTGTCAGGAGACCTTCTGAAGCTTGGAACGCGCCCCAGCCCCCCTCCGGACCCGCAGTCGAACGAGCTTAGGGACCTCGTGACGACGAGTTCGCGAAGATATGCGCAGCCGGAAGATTCGGAGGCGTCCCCCTGGATCGTGGGCCAGGAGACGGTCGAGGGACTACTGAAGGCTCTCTCCATGCAGCCCGGGAGCCGCGAGGAGCTGGGAGTAAACACGGCCCTGTCGGGGAGTCGGCTCGATGGTGTAATCGCGTGGTCCGTGGCCGCGAGGGATGTCGTAAAAGACGCGGCCGACGGAAAGTTTCGCCTGACTTCTCGTGGTAGCTTCCACCTGAGAGCGCTTGAGGCCCGCAGGAACGAGGGCGAGGACCACTGCGCTATGCTGGCTGACGCGGCAACTATCCTCGATGCGGTTCGCATTCCGGTTCAAATCGTTCCTCAGGCAGGCGGATACCTGCTTCCGGACGCTGAGTTCGAGTGGCGGGGGCGCACCTACAGCGTTGAGGTCGAATCTACCACTCTAACCTCGCGATTCGACCAAGTCGTCCGCAATATCCGGAAGGCCTTCTCATTCCATCGGAGGTGTCTCGTGGTCGTGGAAGACCGCGAGAGTGCGGAGCTTTTCGCGAGAACGCTCGCGAAAGGATTCCCCGAGGCCGACCTTTGGGGCGATCTCGGCCTGGCATGGCGGGTCGGTGTCGAGTCGATGATTCCGTACGTCGACGGTCCGCGGAAGCCATGGGCGTTCCTGACGGGTGGGGTTGACGAGGAGGACGGGCAGGAGACAGTGGGCACGGACGAGGAGAACCTGAGAACTAAGGCGATCTCATCTGCCGCGGATGACCCCTTGGCCACGGATCTTACTCGCGTGTACGAGTGTGCCGAACGGCTCCGCGCAACCGGAAACATCGAGGTTACCGCCACCGACTTCAAGGAGCTGACCGAGTCCGACAACGGAAACTCGTTGAGCCTCCGACGATTGGGAATGGCGCTGAGTTCGCTGGGCGTCCGGAGCCAGCGTGTAATGCGCGATGGGGTTCAGGTCAGGGTGTATGACCTGCGGACGCTTCTTCAGGGCGCCGGGCCGCGCCGCGCATATCCGGGAGACCCTGCGGGCCGGGATCCCAAAGACGCTTCGGAGGAGACGTAGTCGGAGACGCGACAACGACGGTTGGCCTCGACCCCTGGAATCGGTGCTTGCCGACCTTGCCAACCTTGCCGACCTATTCTAAAGGGTAGACAGGGGTCAGCAAAGGATGTCGGCACAGACGGTTGAGCCGACGTCGGCAAGGTATCGCGGAGCGTCAGAAAAGCTGTCGCGGAATGAGCGAAGCACTCACCGGATTAGGTCTGAGCGCCGGCATAGCGCGGGAGGGGCCCGCGACCGAAGGGAGCGGGAGGGACCCGCGCGAAGCCGCCGGCGCGTTACGGGAAGGCCGTTCGCGAGACCTTTGACGTGGCCTATAGGATCCTCAAACCTGTCACGGCCAGAACGATCCCGACCGTCAGGATCGCGAAGAACGCTCCCACGTTCAACGCAGACGCATCGGGAAGGCATCCCGGGTCCGCGACGCACGCGTTGAAGACCGCAAGGGCTTCCACGCCCGCCGCGATGAAGATCAGACCGACCGCGAGAGTGACCTCTCCCGCGCCACGGAACGCGAAAGCGGTTCGAACGTTCACCGCCATGGTTCCTCACGTGGGGACGGTCGCCCTGGCCGAAATAAGCAACGCGCTCGCCGCGGCTCGCTCGAACCCCCGGGACCGCTCCGGGCTCACGCGCGGACCGACCTCGTGGGTGAGGAGCTCGGTCGCAACCTGGTAGGCCGACCAGTGGGTGAGGAGCGCATTGTGCGAGGCAGCTGCCTCCGCTCGCGCGCCAATCCTGGTCGCGTGGACGCGGGGGAGTCCCGCCGCAATGAGCAAGGGGGTCACGTCCTCCGCGAGGACCTCCTCGCCCATCGCGTCCGCATAGATGCTCAGCGCGTCCTGGAAGCGCCCCAGGATCGTGTGGATGGCCCTCTGGAGCATCGCCATCAGGTCCGTCTCCGAGGAGAGGTGGACCTCACGGAGCTCCACGAGGGAGTGCATTCCCGCGTAGAGCTGGTTCGCGCAGGCGATCCGCACCCCCGTTCCCTCGGCTCGGACCGCCCAACTCCCGTCCAGGCTGTTCATCACCCGGACGCCGGGATAGACGGACTCCCCCGGCGCGAGTTCGTACCGGGTCCCGACCACGAGACGGATCTCCATCCGGCGTCCTCCAGCGAAGAGGCGGATCTGCTCGCGGGGGAAGGCGGGGGCGCTCGCGTCAAGGGCGGGGCGTTCCAGGGCCTCCCCGACAGCGTGGACGGCTTCCGCGACCTCGCGATGCTGCACGAGCTGGTAACGGTCGCTCACGATCGACACCACCCGGGAGGTGTCCTTACGGCGGACGCCCCGGTAGGCCTCGAGAGGCTCCCCCTGAGGTCCATGAACGGGGACCAGATCGTAGAGGGGAACCTGGTCGGGAGTGGCCACGATCTCGTACGGTCGGCGCAGGCTCAGGCTTTCGGTCGGGTTCGAGGCGATCATCGTTGTCCTCGGTCACGAGGGACAACGAGGGAGCCTCACGGGATGGCTGGGTCCGTCGAGACTCGAAAGCGCAGCTCACGAAATTGACGATGACGGCTGAAGCACCCCGGGGCTCGGGACGCTTTCACAGGAGGACTCGCGCCGCGACCCACCCAGGAGCGACTAACCACTCGAAGTTCTTGGTGACGCGGGGGCAACCGGAGGGACGAGCGCGTCCGCGAACTGGCGGATGCGGAACGGCCGGAGCAGAACGACGTCCGGACGTTGGGACGGGTCATCTGGGAGGCGAGGAGGGCGTGACACGGGTGCGACCAGGATCACGCGCAGCCCCGGGACCAGGGCTCGCGCCTCCCCGACCAGGTAGTTCCAGCTCGCCCCAGCATGGTACTCGTCCACGACCAGGAGCGAAGGGCGATGCACGCGGACCAATTCGGTTGCCTCAACTGACCCTTCGGCTTCCCCGTCGACCCGACAGTGGTGCACCCGAAGAAGGCCTCGCAACAGGACTCGCGTCTCTACGTCGCCCGCGACCACTATGGCAATGGCTGTGGTGGTGGCTTCGGGGCTGCTCAAGGTCTTGGCCCCGATGCGAGACGAAGCAGCCTCGCCAACTACAGGATCGGCATGAGCCGATACGGTTCGGTCGCGTTTCCCTCGTATAGGATGCGCGGGGCGAGGTAGGGACGGTAGCCGGAAATGAAGACTCGGCCGTTGGTATACTGGACCTTGATGAAGGTTTGCGCCAGCGGGATCACGCCCGGAAGCAGAGGGTCTCCCGAGTGTCCCATGGCGACCACGTGGACTGGGCTTCCCTGAAACACCGCCGCTCCCAGTGCCGGAAGTATCCCATGGGAGACGGGCATGCCGGATGCCTCGGCCATCGCCTGGAGGCCCGACAGGTACGCCACGACGAGATTCGTGTCATTGGATTCGTGGGCGGCCTGAAGGAATTCGGGGTCCTTGGGCACAGGCACCAACGGACCTGCCTTCGTCCAACCGATCCGGTCGAATGGAATCAGTATCCCGGGCGCCCCATCCTTCCGAGAATACAGTGGGATGGCGGACATGACTCGTAGTCGGGTCGTCACCGCGTCCCTGGATAGGTGGTCCGAGACCGTTTGGTACGCGTCTTCGGGCTCTAGCAGAGGGGGAGGGAGAATGAGGGCCCGCCCGCCGGCTTGGATCGTCTGAATCGCCATCGGGCCTATGATCGCCCGGGGAACTTCTCGCGGGATTGCCGCATCGAGTTCAAACAGCGTTAGCGCAGCCGGGAGAAGCCGTCCAAATGCCTCGGCATAGTCGGTACTTCCCGGCCAGATTCCCGAGTCCTTGGGGCTGGGGTCCGGGACCGGAGGGTTGATTCGTTGGAAGGTTCCCGGACCCGTGGTAGTGATCGTCGTAAAGCGCCCGTCAACGAGAGTGAAAGGGTAGGTGTCGACCGTAATCTTCACGCCGCGCAGCTTCGAAATGGTAAGCCAGCGTTCCAGTCTGCCCTCCCTGAGCAGTCGCGAGGTTTCCACGATCCCGTCCACATGGTAGTCCAACGTCGACGGCGTATCCCGCTCGAGCACGAGAACGACCGAGACGTTCCCCTTCGCCATCCGCCGGACCAGGATGCTCTCGATCTCGGATCGGCTGGGTATTGGTTCGCCGGGAGTCACAACCCTTTCGAAGTATTGGTCGATGATTGCGTCCCAGGAGTCGAAAACGATCATGGTCGGGTTTTGGGTGCTCGCGAGACTCCACGCCGATTGGACGGAACTCGGGAGCCAGAGGAACTCTTCCAGTTCCTTGGTCTCCCTTGGCGAGGCCATGACAGCGTCCTTCAGCGGTCGCGGGTTGTGGTCCTGGACGTGGTCGGGCTCTTCCTCGTACGCATCCACAATCTCGATCTCTGGGGACGGTACCTGCGAGGGTAGTTTCAGGAGCCAGGGATTCTGGACGAGCAGAGATTCTCGGGCCACGCGAAGGCTCACGTAGACGCGGCGCCCATGGAACGAGTCCATCAGCGCCAACGAAAGCATCGTCTTTCCGGAACCGGGCGGTCCGCGAATCATCAGAGTCCGCGCCTTCGGCTGCTGTAGGAACGCCTCCAGTTCAGGAGGGATCCGCACGACGCTGCTCCCCACCCCCGCTCGGGTCATGGACCGACCTCAGCACTATTATCGCGTTTTTGCGGATAGATTAAATGGCGAACATGTTGCCTTTGGCGTGTCAAGCGCCCGCCATGGCAGCGAATTCCGCGAGTCTCCGCTCGACCCTGGTGAGCGTCTTGGAGACCGACGACTTGTTTCGGGAGACCTTCTCCGCGAGCTGGGTGAGCGTGACCCGGCGCGGCACTTCGTAGTAACCCGACCTGAGAGCTTGGCGGAAGAGGGCACGCTGAATCCGGGTGAGATTCACTACGTTCGGTTGGGTGAGCGAACCTGAATCGTTAGGGCGGAACGAGAGGAGACGGGGATCGTTTCCAGAAGCGTGGAGGCCCGACACGAAACGGCGGAGCCGCGAACGTTGACCGACCAGCTCGCAGGTGCAGACCCCGTTCTTGTCCGAGAAAGGGTAACGAACGAGGATCTCAAGCTCGTTCCTGAGTGCGACTGGTCGCGACTTGCGATACAGGACCCGGTACATCGCGAGGTTCGGCCGCACGCCATAACATTCTACCTCGGCCACGTCAGGAAACGACGCGATCTCCTTGCTCCGATCCTCGGGGGAGCCGAGAATGTCGAAATCGCCAACGACCTTGCCATTGTCGACGGCCATTAGGTTGAGACCCTTGATCTCCAGGTCCGGGTGGCGCCGAGTGAATCTCGACAGCCAGACCCCGTGTGAGATCTTGAACTGGAGAGCCAGTATGGCAAGGCGATTGGAAGAATGGGAGGTCGAATCAGTCGACCGAGGACCGCGAGGCCCCTTCTTCCCCCCCCACTTTGACGAGGGCTCGGTGGTCATGACGCCTGCGCGAGAAGAGTGGCGTGCGGCAGGAGGCAGGTCAATGGTTCTTGCGTAACCAGGCCGATGCGGATTCGCCGGAGGGTGAGTGTCTCTCCTACCGTAACTATGTATCTGGCCCGGTGTCCTAACGGTCGTCGCGCTGCTCTACGGCGCGCGTTTGCTCAATCATCGACGGCCATCTCACGGAACTCGGATGGCTGGCTCCCCTCCTCCGCCGGATCCAAAGAGGGAACCCCCTGACGGAACTGACCCTCCGTTATCCCGAAGGATGTGTAGAAACGGGCGGCTTTCACCCAGTCCTGCCGGAGGACCTGCTCGGCACCGGCCGTGGCCGAAATCGCGGCCCGCGCCGCCTTGACGCATCCTCGCAGGTCGCGCAGCCTGCGCGCCGCCGCGCGCTCGTCCGCCTCCCGCGAATCATCGGGCAGGCCGCTCGTGATCTCAAGGAGGCTAAACCGGCGCGTGGCGGGCTCCTCTCCCGTGTCCTCGTCCGGGCCGCCGAACGCGACCCGCGACTCGAAGCGCGTTCGCGTCCGGGTCGCATCACATCAGGCCCGTCGCGCGCGAGCGTCTCGGCCCGACATGTGGGGGGGACCCGCGAGCGGGGAGGAC
>Ga0326728_10014997_pt1 | contig 16255 bp, 14 predicted proteins | sample MB3enrmetagenome_FD_207602 | JGI IMG/M metagenome (GOLD analysis project Ga0326728, IMG submission 207602) | Lab enriched peat soil microbial communities from McLean, Ithaca, NY, United States - MB31MN | ecosystem: Environmental > Terrestrial > Soil > Wetlands > Peat | place: USA: New York...
ATTTTCTATGACGACACAGAAGAAACGGGTCTCGACTCATACTGCCCGCATCATGGAGAGTTTCAATTGACACCAAGCATTTCACGCGGAGTTGTCAAACTCGTTCGAAAATTGGATGTGGAGGCGAGGAGACGGCTCAGGTCCGGGGGCCGCTGAACGTCGAGGCATCGAACTCCCTAGCTTTCGCCGCCGTTCCGTGACCGACTCTATATGATGAGCACCCACTCTTGCCCTAGATGGAAAGCAGCTGCCGCCTATGGTACATATCCCACTCGCCGTCGCCCTGACTGCCCTAAGAAAACGCAAAACTACCTGAACCCGATGGAACCAATTTTTTGGACTTATCCCATGCCGAAGAGAAAGTCTTCGGTATCACCTTAGCGAATCGCTACGCATTTCCTCGCCCACGATCTGACAAGGGCGCTCCACACCTCACACAGAAACTTCGAGCGTAGGGAGGATTTTCATTCCCGCATGCAGCACACTTCACTGACCGCCGAGCCACGCGGCCTCGCAAGAGTACCAACATGATAGCCACTGCGACGAGTAGCAACCCGCCCAAGATCCAGAAGAGCATGGCGCTAGACGGTACATAGGTTGGGGCGAGGGTTTGAAGGGTGGATGTGATGGTGGCGATAGCCAGGCCGGTCGTAATTATGGACGTTGACTGAACAACCTGGGTTGACGTGGTCGTCACACCCCCAGTTAGATAGCTCGTAGCGACTGATGTAACAACGGTCGTTGTAGTATTGGGAGCAACCGCAACCTCAGACGTACGGGTAACGATCGAAGTCTGAGTGCTCAACGAGGTTACAAAAGTCGTCGATGTCGATGTGGTTTCGGTGACAGATGTCGCCGCCAAATTCGTTGAGCTAAAAGTTTGTGTTGTCGTCGTAGTGGAACTGTACATCGAAGTAGCGTACGCCATGGACGTTGAGTAGACCTGCACTACCGTCGTGGTCACGGAGGTCGTGGGGTACGTCAAGGTTGTAGTGGTCGAGCTAACTTGGTTGGATTGGACTGTGAAGGGCCATTGGGCGAAATCGCCCTGATCACCAGCCACCTGAACTGAATAGGTCCCAGCCGGGGCATTGTCACTAACCGTGAAGCTCCCGATCACTTGCCCCCCGGACATGTTACAGTCTGGGGAGGATAGAAGGGTGGGCGCATTCGTTGAGAGAACACAGGTTTTGTCTGCGAGCGAAAAGTGTCCGCCCGAAACCGTCACGGACGTTCCAGGCGGGCCGATGGCGGGGTTGAGTTCAATGTAGGGACCAGTCGCGTTGTAGATACCGTTCGACGCCACCAAGGGCAGTAGCAGTATTATGAGCAACTGAAGCGCAAGAGCGCGAGTCTCAATCAACAAAGTGTCACTTCTCTGATTCTTCTCGACCTACTCTAAAGCGCAGGAGGAGGCAATCGAGTAAACAGCCTTCGATTTCTCCACTAGTCTGCGTCCCCTCTCGCTGCATGTTACACTACTTCAGCCATTTACCGAGTATATCAATTGTTGAATCGTTCGCTCATCCGACTGATTGCGCTCTGTCCGTCTTCCCCTAGTCCACGTTCTCCCAAGCTTGCGCTATATTCTGAGCGCGACGGCTAACAAACCTATGCCTGCAAGAAGTACCATGTATATTGCGCCTCGCACCTTCTCTTCCTTAATCGAATTCAACACACTGACCTTTTGCGATTTGAATAGACTGCGAGTCAAGTACGTCGCGATGAAGCCAACACCACCTCCAATTACGAATACAATTGTCGTGTAGATGGTCGGAGACAACTTTTCCATGAGCATCGGCATTGCAGTATAGGTTATGGTGGCTTCTACTCCAAACGCGAAGGCGGTTGGAAGGTTTTGTGCGGCTAAGTGAGTGATGAGTTTCGATGTTAGTTCCAAATCGTCCACACCCGTCTAGACATGTATCGACGCTACTATATACTTCTGACTAATATGGGTTTCGAAAGTGTCGATACGTTTTTAAACACTCATCAACACACTGTACTGGACGAGAATGAGCAAGGACCTAGAAGTCTGGCTCAACAACAGAATGAAAGAGATTGACCGAAGGCTGGCAGACTTGAAAACTAAAATGTTGAAAGGAACGGACTCAAAATGACTCAAGACGAGGAACTCAAACGCTGGCTTGAAACTAGATTTCAGAAAGTCGAGCAGCGAATCGGACAACTTGAAAAGAGTATTTCCGAATCGAAACAGCCCCGAATAAGAATAGCCTGGTACAGAACTCTCCTCGGCATGACCGAACTTGGCGGCCAGTCCGGAACAGAAAAACTCGCAGACCACCTCGGCATAAGCCGAAGCGTCATTAGCGAATATCTCAACAGAATGGAAGAAGAAGGCCTGGTCAAGCGAGACTTCAATGAGGACTCGGCAGACACATCTCGATACCTCTGGAGAATAGACTGGAACGCACTACCACCAGAAATAGCCTCAAGACTCAAAAAGAAATGAAACCCAAGCCGCGTCGTTTCACTAAACGGTTTAGGATTCAGGCTAGTATAGGTACACGGTAGAAGTTGGACAGAAACGGGCGTACGGTTTCTGAAATCTCATCAACATCACAATCAATGCATGACGGATCCAACCGCACCGGTAACCTCCTATCCTTGTCGCTAAGATCCACTTCCAAGATAGTGTGGCCCGCAACACTCGTCTCTTTTCCAGTTTGAGCGTCAATATACGTGCCACCTGCGAGTACTAGGAACTGCATCCTCCGGAAAGCAAGGCTCGCCAACATTGATGCTAGTAGAACGACTTTGCAGTCGCAGTCGCCCCCTGTGCTAAGCGTCTCCCAGGGCCAACGTACGTGCTCTCCGAAGGTCTCGCCCTTGTAGATCACTTTGTCGCGAGTATATTCAAACACCAATGTCAACAATCTAAGCTGGTCTTGAAATGAGAGTTCTTGAGCGTCCTGAGGCTTTTCTCCACCTAAAGCCACCTTTCCTATTGTAGTAGTTAACTGGTCGATTGCGGAGTATTCTGGATGTTCCTTTGCCTCTGTTACTCTGCTGAGCATGGTGAGAATTACCTTCAAGGTGCGCGGGTCAAGTGACGCCTGTAGTTTTTCTTCTTCTCTGATTTGTTTAGCTCCACAATATGAGCAGAACCTTTCCTCGGCGCCGATAGTTCGCTTGCATGCGACACAATTTCGCATCCTCTCGATGAACGTGGATTCTTTCTGGGGTAATCCTTTGCCTTGCAAGCGGGTAACCGACGCAAGTAGTAGTTCACGGTCGACGCCTAGCTCCTCTGAGGCTCGCCCAATCGATACTCCTCCTGGATGATTCGCTAAATACTGGCTGATTCGACAGTCGAGACTCGAATCAGCGATCGGAGGAGTCCGGGAAGTCGCAGGGGAAATATTCGGCGACATAATTTGTTGTGCCGGTAAGATTCCCACACTCGAAGACGACGATGCTCTGGTTGGACTCGGTTGTGCAGTCGCAGTCATTGCCAGCCGTTTCCCGCAATTGTGACAATACGGGAAAGATGCAAGGTTTATTGCACCGCAGATTCCGCAAGACGTTAGCCGCTCTCTACACTTTCCACAGAAGCTTTGTCCGAATGAAGCAGGCGCGCCACACTGTGGGCATTTGCCAATGCTCTTTCCCGACATTCGGATCAACCCTCCGTCTGCTCTACGGACAGCGCCCATCGAACCCATGTAACGCTTTCGATTTTCGACACCAAACAGCGCTAGATCTTAGATGGCTCTTGCTGAGCGAGTAGTTTCCATTCTCGAAGGGTCGACCCCGTGATAAGGTCAAGGCCGAAACTTGAGCAAGAACTGAAGGTGGGAACTCGTGTCGTTTCGCATGATTTGGTAAGGCAGGTTAAGGTGGGGAGTCAAGCTGCCAACTTGGTCATCATTTGAACCCGGCGGTTTTCTGTGTGTGCGCACCAGTGATACCACACTCACAAATTACGTGAATGACGGCGGTCCGAATTTGAACGGACGCACTAAGGGATATAGCTCCAAACAAGTTTATTTTGGTAAGGGACGGGTGACGTGGAGCGTTAGCAGATTTGACAGACGAACTCCTTCTCGGAATCACAATCCTCAGCAGGGGCGGAAGCACGACCGTTCCTAAACAGGTAATGAAAGTGTTGAAACTGAGATACACACCCCAAAAGAGGGAAAAACTGCTATGGACGCAAAAGCAGGATGAGATTATCGTCAGCAAAGGAACGCCTCAGTCGAGTTTCAGAAAGACAATGCTCAGAAGAGGCGGAAGGGCAGCTGTTCCAAGACACATAATGGAATTCTTGAAACTGAAATCCGCACTCCACAAAGAGGAAAAAATGCTATGGATACGGAAGGGGGATGAAATCATTGTCAGGAAGGGAACGCTCCAATTGAGTCCCACCGACTAAGCCGCCGTTTTCCCCTTAATAATTTAGATTTTAAAATTTAGAATTGAACGACTAACCCGCCACACCACGAAGCGCTAACGACACGAATACGATAACCGATAGTACGCTACGAACTATGACACAATGAATTATGAATTACAAGAATTGAAGAAAAACGACGACACATCGACACGTTGTAAATTAAGAGAGTAAACTGTGGCTGAACGACATGAAACTTTTCCCGAGCCTTTTGTTCATGGAAGGAGTGTTGGATTTCTATTTCAGATGAAGCGCTTTAATCGTGTCCCGCATCAAAGGCGTTGTGTCAACGTCACGTTGCGTGTCCCTTCACGCGATCATACGATTCGACGGCTTTAGCTACTGGAGTTCTTCAGATTCAGATTTGCTCAGTGCAGTTTTCGCCGAGGTGAGTAGACGGAACACACAAATCTAATATCGCCGGACAACGGCCTAGTTTAATCAAGTAGGGGTTTTTATTTGGATAAGAAAGCCGGCACGACGAACCGAGACTGGTGGCCGAACCAGTTGAGGCTTGGTATTCTGCACACGCATTCCGAGTCCAATCCGATGGGCGAGAGTTTTAACTACGCTAAAGAGTTCAAGAGTCTCGACCTGAAGGCCGTGAAGAAGGACCTCCGTGAACTGATGACGAAGTCGCAGGACTGGTGGCCGGCGGACTTCGGCCACTATGGGCCGCTTCTCATCCGAATGGCGTGGCACAGCGCGGGCACCTATCGCATAGGGGATGGTCGCGGGGGCGCAGGGGGCGGCAACCAGCGCTTTGCGCCCGTCAACAGCTGGCCCGACAATGTGAACCTCGACAAGGCGCGCCGGCTGCTTTGGCCGATTAAGCAGAAGTACAGCCGGAAGATTTCCTGGGCCGACCTGATGATCCTCGCCGGCAACGTCGCCTTGGAATCGATGGGTTTCAAGACCTTCGGTTTCGGCGGTGGGCGCGAAGACATCTGGGAGCCCCAAGAGGACGTTTACTGGGGGAGCGAGAGGGAGTGGCTTGGCGACAAGCGCTACTCTGGTGACCGGGAACTGGAAAATCCTCTCGCTGCTGTGCAGATGGGCTTGATTTACGTGAATCCGGAAGGGCCAAATCGTAACCCGGATCCGCTTGCTGCTGCCAAGGACATCCGCGAGACATTCGCGCGTATGGCGATGAATGACGAGGAAACCGTTGCGCTGATTGTTGGCGGTCACACGTTCGGCAAGACCCATGGCGCTGGCGATGCGTCACTCGTGGGTCCCGCGCCTGAAGCTGCCCCCGTCGAGGAACAGGGCCTCGGCTGGAAGAGCAAATTTGGCACGGGCAAAGGCGATGATACGACCACCAGCGGCTTGGAAGTGATCTGGAGTCAGACGCCAACGAAGTGGAGCAACAACTTCCTCCGGAACCTGTTCGGCTACGAATGGGAACTAACTAAGAGCCCGGCCGGTGCGCACCAGTGGAAGCCGAAGGGTGACGCCGGCGCCGATTCTGTGCCTGATGCGCACGACCCATCGAAGCATCACGCGCCATCCATGCTGACCACGGACCTCTCTTTGCGGTTCGACCCTGCCTACGAAAAGATTTCACGGCGCTTCATGGAAAATCCGGATCAGCTTGCGGACGCGTTCGCCCGGGCGTGGTTCAAGCTGACGCACCGCGACATGGGCCCGCGCACACGCTATCTCGGACCGGAGGTCCCAGCAGAAGAACTCATCTGGCAAGACCCCATCCCTGCCGTCAATCACAAACTCATTGATGCGCAGGACATTGCCTCCCTCAAGGGTAAGATCCTGGCTTCTGGCCTGTCAGTGTCGGAGCTAATTTCGACCGCCTGGGCATCAGCGTCCACCTTCCGTGGCTCCGACAAGCGCGGTGGTGCCAACGGTGCCCGCATTCGTCTGGCGCCACAGAAGGATTGGGAAGTCAACCAGCCTGCCCAGCTAGCGAAGGTGCTCAAAACCTTGGAGAGCATCCAAAGAGCGTTCAACAGCACGCAGTCCGGCGGCAAGAAGGTGTCACTGGCTGACCTGATCGTTCTGGCCGGTTGCGCCGGCGTCGAGCAGGCCGCGAAGAGTGCTGGTCACGAAGTGGCGGTTCCCTTCACGCCGGGACGCATGGACGCCTCGCAGGAGCAAACCGATGCAGCCTCCTTCGCCGTGCTCGAGCCGATCGCGGATGGGTTCCGCAACTACCTCAAAACCAAATTCTCTGTATCGGCCGAAGAACTGCTGGTCGACAGGGCGCAATTGCTGACGCTGACGGCGCCTGAGATGACGGTTCTCATTGGCGGCCTGCGAGTCCTGAATACCAATTTCGGACAGTCCAAACACGGCGTCTTCACCACGCACCCCGGGACACTGACGAACGACTTCTTCGTGAACCTGCTCGACATGAGCACGACCTGGAATGCAAGCTCAGAAGACAAAGACGTCTTCGAGGGTCGTGATCGCGCAACGGGCAAACTCAAGTGGACCGGCACCCGTGTCGACCTCATCTTCGGCTGGAACTCCCAACTCCGGGCCTTGGCAGAAGTCTACGCATGTGAGGACTCCAGGGAGAAGTTCGTGCACGACTTTGTAGCGGCGTGGAACAAGGTAATGAACCTTGACCGATTCGACATCGCCCGATCGTAACATAAAAAATAGTATAGCGGCTATTATCATATACTTCTAACGGAGACTCATAAGACTGGAACGAGATTAGACATTCGTCAGTATTCCTATAACAACTAATGTCCACAGGGGCATCAATACAAGAAGAAATTCTACGGAATCCATCCACTTTCCGGTTTTGAAATCTTTGAATGTGAGCAGCAACCCGATCCATGCTAGAATTATCGACCACTCAATGCCGTGCGTTAGGACTGTCTGGGGTCGGATAATTTGTCCCCACATCAAAAAACCATAGAAAAGACCACAAATTCCAACAGTCAAGCTGTGACTTTCGTCTCTTATTGGAACATCTGCCAACGTATGATCTGGCTTACTTGACGTCTGATAGATTACATACGCCGCAGGTAGGAACAGAAGATACCCGAAGAATAGAGCTAAAGCCTCTATGTCCTTTAATTGCAATGCATTGAGGTATGTACCTGTCCAAGTCTGCTCCCTTGCATAGCCCGCGAAGAAAGCGAAAATGAACAGCCCTAATGAAATGAGGAGATACTTCGCAATCGTGCGTATGGTCTTTCGTGCTTGGCCGCGCTTGGTATTGATTTTCAACACCACACTCGAGTTGCCATAAAGCACGAAAACGGGAGAGAAAACCGAAAAGAGAAAACCGAAAAGAGCTACATCTAGACCTGCGTATATCAAGTCGGATGACGTGATCAAAGTCGCTCAACAGCAATCTGCTTGAGCGCTTTCTTCATCCATTTTGCCAGCAACATTTCATTCATCTACCAACTAGAATTAGTAGAAAACCGTATAAACCATCTCTCACAACTACTACTAGAAAGAGGTAGAAGACATGCAGTCAACCCTTAGCCAAAGACGTGACGAGGACGCCGAAGAAAGCATTGCGGCCAAGCTCAGGGAGCTCGGGTTCTCCAGTTTTGCCGCTAGAGCGCTTGTGTCGCTGCTCGGCAACTCGCCCCAATCGGCTGGCAGCATATGCAGGGCAACTGGCATACCTGACTCGAAGATCTACTACGCTTTGGAGGAGCTGGATAAGGCTAAGGTTGTCGAATCGCAACGTGGAGTACCAAGACTCTACAAGCCGGTGAATCTCGGTCAGATGGTATCCAACCTGACACACGCACAGGATGAAGAACACCAGCGACGACTCCGGTTCGTAGAACTCTTCAAGGAACAATCAGAGTCGATTGTGAAGGCACGCTCAGAGCCCACGGAGGTCGAGCTCGCCTACATTGTCAAGGGAAGGCGAAACATCGTAGAGCGAATGCTTGCAGCGACAGAGCACGCGAGAAAGGAACTTGTCCTATTGATCAAGAGCGAAGAAATCTGGAACGGAATCGCCCACGGATTGTTGCAGGCGAAAAAGCGAAAAGTGAAAATCGGCATTGCTGTTACCGCCAACCTCAGTGGAGCCCAAACGTTACGATCATTCGTCGATGTGAGGACACTGAAGTGCGACTGTGATATCCTGATCGCAGATTCAGAGAAACTCGTAACGGCTTCCGAGGTCGATAGCGACGATGCATACGCCATAGTCACATCAGATAAGTCCATGATTAGAATAAACCTCGAACACTTCGACAATCCGAACTGTTGCACAATCTTCAGGAAACGCTCGTAGGATCACTAGATTTCTGTTGTTGGTGTAACTCATCTGCCGTGAATTGCCGGTTTTATCGACAGTCTAAAAGTATAGTCTACTAGCCGCCCTATGAAAAATACTGTAGCGGCTAATACTCTATACTTCCATACTACCGTAAAATCAGGCCAACACATCCCATCAGTACGCCCGAAGGGCGCGTAAAGTGTGTGTGCGCATCAGTGATACCACACACGGAAAAATCAGATGACGACTGCCTGAAAGGAACAAAGATCACTTTGAGTTTCACAGTCGCCTATTTTTGAGACTCTGCGAGTCGGGTTGTTGATCAAGGAGACATCAGATCCAACTTTCCAATCGCGAACCTCATATCTTCTTAGGACGAACACTCTGACAAAACCAGTAATCATGAGCCCCGTACATAGCAGTGAATAGAAGCAGTAGAAGAGAAGAAACTCATGAATTCTGAACGCGAAGCCAAGCTTTCTTGAAAACGTCACCATTGCCACTGCAAATACGAAGAATGTGAGTAGTGAAACTGCCAAATTTTCTATCATGTTTAGACTAACATGTGTCAACAATAGAACGGGTAATAGTATACTGAACTTGAGTGGAAGGAGCAGAAACACTAACGCAAGAGTATCGTAGATCAACAAGTGTGGAAAGAACACGTTTGAGATCAGGACTACCGATGATGGAAAGAGGAGGAATATTGCGAAGATGTATAGTTTGGGATGCTTGCTGGCTTTCTTCAAGAGTTGCTTATGCCATTCTCCTACCCATAACGCGGCTCCAATAGTCCATCTTCTTCTCTGTATGATCCAGTCTTTCCAGGTTGACTTCACATGATTGTAAACAGTCACGTCATTCATGTAGCCAAATCTGTAGTCATCAAGATATGCTCTTGTTGCTATGTCGAGGTCCTCACTAACAACGTTCCTAAAGCCGCTCAGAGAATTGAACACGCTTCTCTTGATTGCAAATGCAGCTCCGTTGACTGCAGGCGATCCACCGGATTTGGCGAGTAGGTACGTGCATACATTGAAACCAACATACTCATAATACGTTAACTTCGAAAGAAATGACTCTCTTACGACCTCTTTTCGTATGTCGAGAAGATCAGTCTCCTTCATCTTCTCAATGACATGCTGAAGAAATGTTCCGTCCTGTGGCAATTCTGTGTCAGCGTCAAGGAAAAGCAGAATCGGTGAGTTTGAAGAATCTAATTCCACAGCGCTGTTTAAGGCATCAACCTTGCCAACTCTCTCTCTGTTGATTACGAATCTCACTCGTCCGTTGAACTGTTCTGCGATATCTAGGGAATCATCTGAGGGCTCGTCAACGATAACCACGATTTCTTTGTTTACATTCTGATCCGTCAAAACGGTTAACGTCTGAGAGAGGAATATGGAGTCTTTGTAAACTGGAATGAAAACACTGATTTCGGGCATCGTTGGCTGCAGACTACTCACCCCAGTCTCTTTCTGAAGAACGCAGTCGCTAACGCAGTTACGATGCCCGCATACAGTCCAAGGCTTATGAGGTCACCAATGACGACCTCGAGACCTGCGCCTCTCGTAATGAGCGATCGTAAGGCGTCGTTCATGTAAGTTTGTGGGATTACGTAGGAGAGAGGAACAAGGAAACTCGACATTGACTCTAGCGGATAAATGAGACCCGAGAGGAATACGGACAAAAGAATTAGCGGTACCATCTGAAGGAAACCTTCGATCTGGTTACTCGCAAACACGGAACTGAGTGCTCCCAGACTTACAGAAGCAACTATGAAAACCACCATGAACAACGCGACAAGCGTGATGCTTCCTCGAATAGGCATCCCGAAGAGCAGGACCGCGACACTAAGCGCCAGAAACGCGTCCACCAAACCAATTATGATGTATGCGGTCATCTTGCCGAAAAGTATCTCAAATCCTCCAATCGGCGTAACCACCAGCTGCTCTATCGTACCTCTCGCCTTCTCCCCCGTGAGAGAGAACATCATCAAGAAAGTTGGAAAGAATTGTACGACGAGTCCAACCAGTGAAGGCACTAGAAATTCGAAGTAGTGAAGTTCCGGATTAAACAAAACAATGTTTGTAACACTAATGCGAGGCCCGGGTGAGAGAGCCCCTGCGATTGCACCAACTGCTGGAACAGCCACTCCGGCTACAATCGGATCTGATCCGTCCAGGAGGAGGTAGACCTGGCCGCGACCAGCCCGGCTGTCAGATTCGAATCCTTTAGGGATAAGGACGGCGGCCCTCACCTTGCCATCTCGAATCAAAGCCTCCGCTTGTTCTCTGGTTTGCGCCGTATAGGTGACGTGAAAAGTGTCAATCAAACCCAGCTGATTAGTGAATTGAATGCTCGTCGGGGTCATGTCTTCGTCGACGATTGCGAGAGTCACATGTTTTATGTCGTTAGTGTAAGCGTATCCAACTAAAGCCATGAGCAGCACAGGCATCAGAAAGCTGATCATGAGTATTCTCTTGTCTCGAATGATCTGTCGGAACTCCTTTGTTGTCATCAGCAGGATCCGGTCCAGTTGCATCTAGCTTGCCTCAGCTTTCTCTAGGCCGATGAAAACGTCCTCAAGGGTGACCTCGGAGATAGTCAAGCGGTCGACGCTTATGCCAGACGTTGTCAATGCGGTTATCATTCTGGGGGTTGCTAGTTCGGCGTTGTTTGTGTTGACCTTCAGCCAGCCGTCTTGCTTTTCAACCGAGACGACGAAGTCCTCTCTTTCAATGATAGACTGGGCAATCTCGATGTTTGAGCAAAGCAGGTTCACGGTGTCTCCGTGTGTGTTTCTTCGCTTGAGTTCTTGAGGGGTTCCGATTGCGTCGAGTCGACCTCTGCGCATTATGCCGAGTCTATTGCATTGGGTAGCTTCGTCCATGTAGTGCGTGTTGACGATTATTGTCATTCCTTCTTGATTCAATTGCCTGAAATATTGCCAGAATATTCGTCTGAGCGGTGGGTCGACGCCAGCAGTCGGTTCGTCTAAGAAGACTATTTTCGGATGATGAACAAGCGCGCATGCCAGAGCAAGCCGCTGTTTCATCCCTCCTGATAATGTTCCGGCCAGCCGGTTCCCCACATCACTTAGTTGTACAACTTCGAGGACCGCGTCCGACCTTTCCTTTGCCTCACTCCTCTTCTGCCCGTAGATTCTTGCAAAGAAGTTCAGGTTTTCAAGAACGGTGAGGTCTTCGTAGAGGCAGAATCGCTGCGGCATATATCCAATGCTCTTTTTGACAAGATTGGATTGTGAAGCAACATCATGCCCAGCAACCGCGGCAGTTCCATCTGACGGGGACAGCAAACCACAGAGCACGCGAATGATCGTGGTCTTCCCGGCGCCGTTCGGGCCGAGAAGACCGAATAACTCTCCTTCATCAATCCTCAAATTCACATGATCAACGGCTACGAAACGACCAAAACGTCTTGTTAGTTTCGTTGTTAGTATTATTGCTGTCAGAAACCGTTCGCCTTCGCTGTTTCCGCATCATGTTACGTCCTTATCGTTATCATTCGGTGTCAGACGATTTGGAGGTGCAATTACGAACCCCTCCAAGAACTGCTTCTCGCTAATCCTGCCACTTACAAACTCCTCAACGATCCATTTTTGCCGCGAGACCTTCTGCTCGAGTAACAGCACCGAATAGTATTCGCCGTCAAAATGACGACTGTCTAATCGATCTGTTTCGCCAGTAGTAGTGAGATTCATTTTGTAGTCTCCTGAGCGGAGTTACTTCATAATGCCTCTCGTGAAAATGTCGACGAAGCCGTCGAACATTTTCTCGTCACCCGCTCTAAGAATGTCTGGAAGTATTCCCGAGGCTAAACTATTGAAGAACGGATAGCTAATGTAAGTAAGCGCTGCGGTCTTCGGATCAACGTTTCGAATTTTTCCCAACCTAGACTGCTTCCTAAAATATTCCACAAGTCGGTCAAACATTGTCTGTGGAATCGCTGAGAGAGACTTTGCAACGGTTGGGTTCCTTCGTCCCTCAGAGATGAGAAGAAAGATCGATTCTTCCTCGTCTCTCATGAGCTGCATGATGCTTCGACCCAGCGTACGTAAGCATGTTGGGAGATCCTCTGCCTGTTCGCTCAGGAATACTGAGTCAATTGCCTTGAGACCCGTCTCCTGCAACTTAGCTAGCGAGGTGCGCAAGATACTCTCCTTGGATCTGAACCTGCGGAACAGAGTGACCTCGTTAACACCAGCCAGATCCGCGATTCTCCTAGTGGTGGCTCCTATAATCCCGCTTCTGCAGAACTCGCGGATTGCGGCACGCTGGATTCTTTGGTCCACATCCGTCATGACTTATCTGGAGCATGCAAGTACATGCTTGCATTTTAATCTTGGGATATACTACCGCTTTTAAAAAGCGACGGTTCTTCATAGGATCGTTGGGATTTGAACCCACCAATATCGTGGGTACAATTAACTTCCAGAAAGCACAGATCACCGTGTCTAATATGAGAGGGCGTGGAGGCCGCTAGGATGTGTGCTCCGTGCGCTGGACAGGTTAGAGGTTCTCAGCTTGAACATAACGCAATTCTATACGCTCTTCGCCTTGTTCCAATGGAACATGAATAGGTCGGCGCACCATTTGTGAAAGTTGGGATCGTTGCTGCCGAAGCCGCTGTTGAAATCTATCTCCCCGGTCAAACTTGGAAATGTTACGCCTGCTCTTTTCTCGTTCATCGCTATTCCGGTATTCACTCTGTCAACTAGCCTTAGCTCCGTGTTGCTCCCCAGCTCTGCACTTGGCGTTTCGGGGATATTCGCGCCGGTTCTCGCTACAGGGACGATTATTCTAAAGGGAACATTTTCGCCACATCTTTTGCCTCCCAGAGTGGTCAGATCCATCGGATTATCGGAGCAAAGCCAGACATACTCTTCGGCTTCACGGATAACGACGGCAGTGTGATTCAACACCTCACCAACACCATGCCTGAATTCACCCTCCTCTAGCTCACCGATGCGCTCTATGAATTCGGAGGGAAGGGTTGAGAGGTCATGTGACAGGAAGTATTCTTTGTGCCGAGTGAGAAATTTCAGTGAAGGAAGTAGTACGAGCAAGGATTTTCCGAAGGGTGTTACATTGAAGCATCCGTCGGCACGCCTCTCGATAATTTTCGCTTCCTGGAGCCGAGAAAGATGCCTCGAAGTTTCTTGTGTTGAGGCTGGGAGCCTCGAGGCGAGCTGTGTTAGTCTAAGTCTTTCCTTGGAAATCGTATAGAATAGAGTTAACCTATCAACGCTTGCAGCGGCGAAGAGCAAACCTGCCACGTCTTCCAAGTCTTCCATTAGAATTCAGACGTGCGTTTGCATTTTATGGCATATTAAGCATTGACGAGCAGGGGGCTCTGGCGAAAGGTCAACGAATCACTTCGACGAACAGCGTTAACGTTTTCCGGCCTCGACAAAGACCGGACTTGCAGAGCCATTTACTCCCTGAATGGGGTAGAACAACATCAGTGTTGATTTTACATCAAATCTGTTGCAGAGTGTTCATACGTCTTCTTCGACATTCGGACAGATATGGATGTGAGTACGTTGACGAATCCTATACGTAGAAGAACAAACCGTTTCCCTAGCACGGCGTGGGTTGTTGTAGCCTTTGTTCCTTGGATTTCGTACTGGCTGCTCTCTGGCACGAACATGCCGTTGTATGGAATTCTCGTCGCGCTGTCAGCTTCAGCGCTCCTGAACAGTTATCGCGTACTCACTAAGAAGATTATGATAATGGACTTCGTGACTCTACTCTATTTCGTCGCAGACGCCCTTTCCACAATCCTGTTGCGCAGTACTTTATTCCTACGCTTTGGTGGATTGCTCGTGTACTTAGTTCTTTGTGGAATGGCGTTCGGATCGCTTGCCGTACGAAATCCATTCACATTCCAGTATGCGAGACAAGATTGGCCTCGGGAGTATTGGAACCTCCCCATATTCCGATCCACGAATAATCGTATCACTGGATTCTGGGGTTTAATCTTCCTCGCCGACGCCCTCTTGTATCAGATTGGTTCTCTCGTCGGAGACATCTTCGTCTCCACCGTGCTGCCGAATCTCTTGCTTGGCCTTGGAATCGCTTTCTCCATTGCATACCCGAAATGGTATCCGAAGAAAGTCCTAGAAACTCAATTCAATCAGGCTCGGCGTAGTGGTTGGCCCTCTCCAACGTTGGCTGATGGAAGCGCACTCGCAGAAAACGAGTATGACGTTGCAACCGTTGGGGCGGGAATTGGTGGACTAAGCTGTGGAGCACTACTGGCTAAACGGGGGCTGAAAGTTCTGCTCGTGGAGCAGCACTATCTTCCTGGCGGTTACTGTACATCCTTTCCGCGCAAAGGGCATTCAACGTTCGATGCTGGAGTCCACGACATCAGCGGTTTGGGGCCTAAAGGTCCCGTTCGGTTCCTATTGCGCGAGGTAGGAATCGAAAAAACGCTTGAGTTCAAGCGAGTCAGAAGTGAATACATATACCCAAACATTCGATTCCAAGTTCCTTATGATTGGAAGGATTTCGTCAACCTCTTAAGCAGCCATTTTCCAGCGGAAGAAGAGAACATCTCGGCCTTCTTTGATGAGATGAAGGGGATTTACGATGACATCTACAGAGACATTGACCTGCGAAGCGGCGTAATAGGTCCGCCTGTAACTGTTGAGGAGATGATGAAGTATCCGTTAACTCACAGATTCCTCTTCCGTTGGCTCAGGAAATCCTACCTTGAAATGCTCGATAGCTACTTCTCGGATGATAAGCTGAAGAAGATTCTCTGCACATTAACAGGCTATTTGACGGACGACCCGAAAGCTCTGCAAGCCTTCACTATGGCCCCCATTTTTGGGTACTACTTCGACGGAGGCTACTATCCTGAGGGAGGCTCACAAGCCCTCGCAGACGCCCTTGTCTCTGTTATCAGAAATAATGGCGGCACCGTCCTACTCAACAAACGGGTCCGTCGCATCCTGGTGAAGGATAACGTAGCCTATGGGATATCAGTAGAGAGTACGCTTCCTAGAGAAGCTCGAACTGATGAATACAAGGCAGGAATCGTCATTTCCAACGCCGATATTAAGAGGACATTCCTGCACCTCGTAGAACCTGGCAATCTCTCAACGGAATTCTTGAAGCGCGTTCAAGAAATAGAACCCTCCGCGTCGGCATTCATGGTCTTCCTGTCGCTGAACTATGACCCACCTATTGCACCACTCACCTTCTACGCGCCCGACACTGGTCCAAGTGTAGGAATTGCTACGCCATCTAAGTTCGATCCTGATTTGGCGGCTCCCCGTGGAAGCGCTATGACCATAGTAACCTTGACACCCCATGCTGAGGCAAAGACTTGGAATCGGGATGCGCCCGATTACAAGGTACGCAAAGAGAGGTTCATGGAGCAGCTAATCGACATCGCGGCTCGGGTCGTTCCGGATCTTCGCTTCCACATTGTATACAAAGAGGCGGGTACGCCCGCTACCTTTCTGCGCTACACGACGAGTTCGGATGGCGCGATCTATGGTCCAAAACTTGGGCAAGGTCTCCCATTTAAGACTCTCATTCGGAACCTCTACCTTGTCGGATCGGGAACATTTCCAGGAGCTGGAA
>Ga0326728_10014999_pt1 | contig 16254 bp, 11 predicted proteins | sample MB3enrmetagenome_FD_207602 | JGI IMG/M metagenome (GOLD analysis project Ga0326728, IMG submission 207602) | Lab enriched peat soil microbial communities from McLean, Ithaca, NY, United States - MB31MN | ecosystem: Environmental > Terrestrial > Soil > Wetlands > Peat | place: USA: New York...
GAGAGGGTTGACAAGCAAAATCAGATTTGGAGCGATTCCAGACACTGCGGCACAATTCGGGATCAGGGGGAAGGACCGAAAATGAGCAAGGTGCTGAGATCAGTTGCAGTCTTCGTTCTACTTATTGCAATGAGTGCCGGCGCGGCAATGTGCGTTTACGCGGCCGACGGGACGTCCTCAGCCGCCGCTGCGGGACTACCCAATCCACAACCCAGTCCCTTGGCAACATACTTGGGGGTTGAATTCGTGAAGGATTCGAGTACGACAGTCATTCTGCAGCGCGAGGGGAAAAGGTACGTAGTGGATTTGGTGGCTCGAACGATTCGTGAGGCCGAACCACTGTCACCAGCTCATGGTTCGGGCGTGGCCCAAGTGACGTCATTTGTAACACCTCGCAAGGATCCGCCGGACATGGCGAGCATCTTTAAAAGCAACTGCGCAATGTGCCACGGCCCCGATGGCAAGGGAATAGCAGCCATGAAAACGCCGGACTTTACCGACCCCAAGGTCCTGGCCTCCCTCACTGACCAGCAAATGCTCGAATTCATTACCAACGGTAAGAAGGGGACCGCAATGCCGGCTTGGCGCGACAAGCTATCGGAAGGAGATATTCGAGCTGTCCAAGCTTACGTGCGCTCTCTGTCTACCGCCAAGCCGTCGCAAGCCATGACTCCAGTGGCTGTTCACGAAGGCGCCCAGGCTAAAGTCTATGAGCCGGGCGACGAGCGGCTTTTCACTTTGCCTACCGGACGCCGCCTGAACCGCCACGGGTTGGTTATCAACTTTACGCATCGTTTTGCTTTCGATCCGGCATTCTCAGGGACGGCGCGAGGTGCAGCGCTGTTGGGGCTGGATGGCTTTTCGATTTCCTCCTTCGGTTTTCGCTACGGGGTAACGGACAAGCTGAGCGTGAGCATTTACCGCTCGCCGTCCCTCATTGGAAGGCCGATCGAAATGATGACGGCCTATAACTTTCTTGACGAGCATGACGGCCAGCCGCTCAATGCCGCAGTTAGAGTCTCCATCGATGGTCTAAATGATTTCGACAGAATGTTCAGCGAGAACATCGAAGGGGTTTTTTCTCGCAGCATTACCCGGCGAGCTCAGATTTATTTCGTGCCTACTGTTTCATTCAACGACCGTCGTCTGTTTTCCCCCTTTACGTACGAGACGAGCTCGTTTCCCTCGCTGCCCGGATACAATGCCGTCTCACTGGGCGTAGGCGGAGCACTGGACATCAGGCCTACAGTTGCTCTGGTGGCGGAAGCTGTCCCTACCGTTTACAACAGCAGGCCCTTAGGCATTCACCGCCCCGCGTATTCCTTCGGCATTCAGAAGAAAATCTGGCGGCATGCCTTTACCTTCGGCTTTACTAACAGCCCTGGGACCACCGTCTCACAACGCGGGGGGACTGATGCCAGCTTCCTTGGAGAACCATCCGCGGACACACCCAGCGGTCTGTTTATAGGGTTCGATTTGACTCGCCAAGTTCGTTAGGGACGGTTTTTAGGGGCGGCGCTTGTGGCCGCACGAGGGCAGGCACGGGCCGGCTTAGGGATCGACCTCAAGACCCCGTGTGAGGCGTAGAGGCGCATGGTCCCCTCAAGTCCCACCGGAGAAGCGGGTAGGGGCATGGCAGGGTGGCCGAGACTTTTACAACTTATTGACTAGGTGGTTACAACTAGGTGGGGTACGCGTATTAAACTAACAGTTTCGTAAACAACAGGGTGACAAAGACCAACTCGGAAGCTGTGAAAGATCCGAGTTTTGGCGCGGGCCAGCGGGGCGGTTCGCCAACGGACGGATAATTGCTCTTGGGCGGCCACAAACGCCGCCCCTACTTCGAGCACGCTGCTAGCGGCTGGGAGGTTTCCAATGACGAGGACCTCAAAGAAGGTTGTGTTTTTTATCCCCTCTTTTTCGAGCATTGAAGCCACAGCCCCGCTGGGTCTGCTCGCCATCTCCACTCCCCTGCTCCGCGCCGGCTACGACGTGTGTATCATCGACTCCACCATTTCCCACGACTACAGGGCGCGAATTCTCGAAGAGGTGAAGGACGCTCTCTGCCTGGGCATTTCGCTTGTCACCGGACCGATGATCAGCGAGACGGTGGAGGTAGCACGAGGCCTGAAGAAATGGAACCCGGATTTCCCTGTTATCTTGGGCGGATGGCACCCTTCTTTATTGCCCACCCAAACACTCGAAGCGGATTATGTGGACCTCGTTGTGCGGGGCCAGGGCGAGGAAACGATGCTGGAGGTGGCCGACCGCCTGCGGGAGGGGGCACCCCTCGATGACGTCCCCGGCGTTGGGTTCAAGCGTGACGGGAAGCTTCACTTCACGCCTGAGCGGCCGCTGAAAGCCCTCGAGCTCATGCCGCCCAAGGCGTACCACCTTGCGGACTTCGACGCCTACGAACGGGTCTGCGGGCGGCGCTGGGCCATGTACATTTCCAGCCTTGCCTGCCCCTTCAACTGTTCCTACTGCACCAATGCGGGAGTTTATGGGCGCAAGTGGAACGCGTTGCCAGCCGAGCAGGTCGTGGCGGAGACTGTCGATCTCACCCGGCGGTACCGGCTGGAACTGCTCTGGTTGTCCGACGACAATTTCTTGGTGGACCTGGACCGTGCCCTCAAAATCGGGGAAGGACTGATTCGTGCCGGAGCTCATTTCAAATGGAGCATTCAGGCCACCACCAACCTCACCGCCCGCTTGACGGTCGATGAACTCCGCCTCTTGCGCCGCTCCGGTCTGCACCAGATCTGCCAGGGCATTGAGACCGCCTCGCCCACCGTGATGAAGCTGATGAACAAGGGATTTCAGGACATTGGCGACATTTACCAGTCCATCGCGCGCTGCCTCGAGGCGGACGTGATCCCTTCCTTCAACATCATTTTCGGCTTCCCGGGCGAAGGTGTGTGGGAACGCCGCGAGACGATTACCTTTATGATGGATGTGTGCCGCCGCTTCCCCGGCGCCGAGTTCTGGACGAATATCTTCACACCCTACCCTGGTTCACCCGTCTTCTATCGGGCCAAAGAACTCGGCATCGACGTACCTACGTCGCTTGAAGGGTGGGTGGATTACTTTCCTCGCTACACCGCTCTTCCTTGGCTCAAAGGGAAGGAGCACGAACGCGTTCAGATTATGCGCGACTATCTCCGCATCGCATTTGACCGGAAGCCCATTGCCGAAATGAAGAACGGCAGGCTCGCCAATACCCTTAAGCGACTTACAGCTTTCCCGGCACGCTGGCGACTGGATCATGACTTTTACGCTCTGCCGTGGGAGCTTTGGGTCAACCGGAAACTCAAACATATCCGCTCCGTGCAGAAGCCCAGAGTAGATGCCAAGCTGCTGGAGCCGGCAACGTCGCCGAGCTGACTATGAAGGATAAGGTTGTTCTCATCTATCCGCCCTACGCGGGGCCCCCGTTGGGCGCGCCGCTCTGCCTGCTGTCGCTCGCCTCGCCCCTCCTCGAGGCGGGATTCCGTGTGGCGTTGCTTGACGGGGCCATTCATCCGAACCTCCCTAGCGCTGTCGCCCGCGAACTCGACGAGGCGCTCTGTCTAGGAGTTTCAGTCTTGACCGGCCCCATGATCGGCTCGGCGATCAGAATCTCGCAGATGGTGAGGCGAATCAGGCCGGATTTACCCATCCTCTTCGGCGGCTGGCACCCCAGCTTGCTGCCGGATCAGACCTTGACTCCGGACTTCGTAGATGTGGTGGTGCGCGGCCAGGGAGAGCTGACGCTCGTGGAGCTCGCGCAGCGACTGAGGGACGGGCGGAGTTGGGAGGGTTTGCGCGGCACTTCGATCAAGGTTGATGGCAAGACCATTCACAATCCGGAAAGGCCGGTCGAGAACATCAATAACCTGCCGACTCCGGCCTTTGACCGGGTGGACTTTGACGGCTACGAGCGAACGCGAGGCCTGCGTGAACTGGGTTACGCCACAAGCGTAGGTTGTCCTTACGCCTGCAACTACTGCACGGACCAAGTGTTTTATAAGCGGCGCTTCAACGCCTATCGCGCCGAGCGGGTAGTGCGAGAGGTGGTCGAGCTCGTCACACGTAATCGCCTGACGGATGTGGCATTCCTCGACTCGAACTTTCCTGTCGACGTAAAACGTGCTTTGGCCATTGCGCGCGGATTCCTGGAAAGCCAAGTAAAGTTCCGTTGGACGGTTCAAGCCTCCACAGACCTGATTTGCCGGATGAGCGACGAGGAGGTTTGCCTGCTCGGTAAAAGCGGACTGCATCACATGGGTTTCGGCACGGAGTCGGCATCTCAGGATGTGCTTGCCTTGATGAACAAAAAACACCAGCGGGTTAACGACATGTTCGAGACGGCGCGGAAGGCCGAGCAGGCAGGCATCCGCGTCACGTTTAACCTCATTCTTGGATATCCTGGCGAAACCGAGGCAGATCGTGTCGAGACATTTCGCATTATGAGCGATGTTGCGCGGCAGCATGCAAACGTCAGCTTCTCTCCGAACATTTTCACGCCTTACCCTGGGATTCCAATCTGGCCTCAGTTGCGCCAGATGGGGGTGCGCGAGCCGCAGTCGCTCGAACAGTGGGAAAGCCTGCCACTGGGGAAAAACGTGTTGCCTTGGCTACGGGGCGGCGAGCTTGAGCGACTTCATCGTATGCTCGAGTTCTTCCTGTTGAATAACCACATTCGCAAGGCGACTTACGCCGTCCCCTGGTTGCGCAACAGCGTCCGAAGGGCCCTGGGAGCTCCGCTTCGTTGGCGTATGCGCAGGAGTTTCTTTTCGTTCCCTTGTGAACTCTGGTTGGCGCGCGCCACAGAACGACTGGTAACTCGGCGGTCGCTCTTAACAGGACAGGCGCTGAGCCATAGCATGCAGGAAGTTTGTTGATGTTAGCTCGCCCCGTTGGGGCTGGAGGTCAACGCTTGGTCGACGTTCTGCTGACCCACTGCTACCACCTCTTCTACGATCCGAAGCAGATTCGTAAGATGCAGCCCTATCCACCCCTGGGCACACTCTATGCCGCAGCTCTGCTCAGGAAGCACGGCTTCTCAGTGGCTTTGTTTGATACTATGCTGGAAGACCCCGACCAAGGATTTCCGGCGGCACTGGCTCGCCACCGCCCGCGCGTGGTTGCACTCTACGAAGACCACTTCAACTTTCTCTCCAAAATGTGCTTGACCCGCATGCGCGAGGTAGCTTTCGCAATGATCGAGGCGGCGGCGCCGACAGGTGCAACGGTAATCGCGAGTGGGTCGGATGCCTCGGACCATACCGAGGAGTACCTACGGCGAGGTTGTCGTTATGTCCTGCTCGGCGAAGCGGAATGGACATTATTGGAGCTCGTAAAGGGTTTATTGAGTGACTCTGGGCCTCACCCCGAGCATATCCCGGGTGTCACTTTTCTGCATCCTGACACTCGCCAGCTTTTTCGTACTCCTCGCCGGCCCCTCTTGCGAGATCTCGACACGCTTCCTTTGCCCGCCCGCGACCTTATCCAGCCTGAGGCATATCGGCGTGCCTGGCAAGACAGACATGGCGTTTTCTCGCTGAACCTTGTGGCCAGTCGCGGCTGTCCGTACCGCTGTAACTGGTGCTCGCGGCCCATTTACGGTGAGTCGTTCCACGTGCGCTCGGCGGAGAGCGTAGCGGAGGAGATGAAAGAGCTCAAAGAGTGCTATGGCGCCGAACACCTCTGGTTTGCGGACGATGTATTCGGACTCAAACATCGGTGGGTGGAGGAGCTGGCCATTGCAGTCGAACGACGGGATGCTTTGGTTCCCTTCAAGATTCAGTCGCGAGTAAATCTTATGACCCGGGAAGTGGCGTCTGCCCTGCGGCGGGCCGGGTGCACCGAAGTGTGGATGGGAGTTGAATCCGGGTCGCAAAAGATCCTCAACGCCATGGAAAAAGGCACGCACGTGGAATGGGTAGCGGTGGCGCGCGAGAACCTGCGCCGGGAAGGAATCCGCGCTTGCTTCTTTCTGCAGTTTGGCTACCCAGGCGAGACCTGGGAAGACATTCTAAGTACTATCGAACTGGTTCGCGAGACGCGCCCGGAGGACATCGGCGTTTCGGTTTCTTATCCCCTGCCGGGCACCAAATTCTACGAGAGGGTGCGCCAGGAACTAGGAGTGAAAAGGAACTGGGTGGACAGCGAAGACCTTTCGGTGATGTTCAAAGGGACCTACAGCAACGATTTTTATCGCGCCCTGCGCGGTGCCTTGCACGCCGAGGTTGACATGTGGGCGGCCCAGGCGTCTGGCGGAAATGGCAACGGCAGGCCTAAGACGAATGAGACGATGAAAAGCCCTGAGGAAGTTGCGCGCCTCTGGAAGATTGTCGAGCAGATGGAAAAAAGTTGCCGCAATCCCTCTCCGACGCTGGTGTAGCGCCATGGACCTGCTTTTGACCCACGGCTACTTCCTCTATGAGGATCCCAAGGAGCTTCAGATCATGAAGCCCTACGTTCCTCTCGGGATCCTCTATATCTGTTCACATCTGCGGGCGAAGGGCTTGGCCGTAGAAGTTTTCGATACTACATTTTCCACCCGCGCGCAGCTTTTTGAGGTGTTACGGACAACACCTCCCTCCATCCTCGGTGTCTATGCAAACCTCATGACGCGTGCCAACGTTCTCGAGATATTGAAGGTTGGAAAAGAGGCGAGGTGGCAGACCATCGTCGGCGGCCCGGAACCGGGCGCGTACGCGGCCGAATATCTGGCGGCAGGAGCAGACGTGGTGGTAATCGGAGAGGGCGAAATCACGGCGGAGGAATTGGTTCGCGCGCTCCGTACGGTGCGGGCGGGGTCCTGCGATATTGCGCAAGCGCTCGAGGGCATTCCCGGAATCGCCTTTCGCGGTGAAGACGGCTCGGTGCACCGAACTTTCTCGCGACGGCAGATTGCTGACCTTGAAGCCCAACCCTGGCCTGCGCGCGAGGCAGTTGACCTGGAGCGCTACGTCAAGGTCTGGCGCGAACAACATGGGATGGGCTCGGTCTCATTAATAACCGCGCGCGGATGCCCCTATCGCTGCCGTTGGTGCAGCCATGAAGTTTTTGGAAAGACGCATCGACGCAGAAAACCTGCTTCTGTAGTAGACGAGTTGGAGTGGCTGCTCGAACGCTATCAACCCGACATGGCTTGGCTGGCCGATGACGTTTTCACTATCCATCATGGGTGGTTGTTTCAGTATGCGGCGGAGATGAAGCGCCGTAGCCTGAAGATTCCGTTCGAGTGCATCTCGCGAGCCGACCGGCTAAACGCACAGGTCATCGACACCCTGGCTGAACTCGGCTGCTTCCGTGTCTGGATCGGCTCGGAAAGCGGTTCGCAACGAATCCTCGACGCGATGGAACGCGATGTGACGGTGGAACAGGTCCGGAAGGCTGTGTCGCTCGCCAAGTCGCGTGGCATCAAAGCGGGGATGTTTCTGATGTGGGGCTACCTGGACGAGGAAATCGAAGACATCGAGGCGACCATTGAGCACGTCAAGGTGACAAGCCCGGATGTCTTCTTCACTACGGTCTCCTATCCTATCAAGGGGACGCCCTACTTCGACGACGTTGCGCGGCGCGTGGCGCCCTCGAAATCCTGGGCCGAGGGATCGGACAGGGATTGTCGGATTCGCGGCCGGCACTCGCGCCGTTTCTACCAGTGCGCTGACCAATTGCTCCGCAACGAAGTTGAATTGAGCCGTCTCTTGAATGGAAACCAGGCGCCCCTAGATCCCGGTGTGATAGCTGAGCTTCAAGGCAAAATCGCTCAAGCCCGCGAAGGGTTACTCGCCTCAGGCATGGAGGTGGAGGCATGATTTCGATGCCGGTCGCCCTTGACTCCCCCGCCTGTGTGGCGCCCTTCGACCACGTGGCGGACACCTACGACGCGGTCTTCACCAATTCGCTCATCGGCCGCGCACAACGCGATTCGGTGTGGAAGGAACTAGATCGCTGTTTCTATCCCGGCCAGCGCATCCTCGAACTCAACTGCGGTACTGGCGTAGACGCTGTTCACCTGGCAAAGCGGGGAGTCGAGGTGCTGGCTTGCGACATCGCTCCCCGCATGATCCAAATTGCCTTCCAGCGGTGGCGCACGCTGAGGGACGCGAGGAGAGTTGATTTTCGTGTCATGGCAACGGAGCAAATCGCCGGCTTGGCTGGCCAAGGCCCGTTTGATGGCGCCTTCTCCAACTTCGGGGGGCTGAATTGCGTGCGAGACCTTTCCAGCGTTGCTCGCGACTTGGCCAGGCTCTTGAAGCCTGGAGCCACCGCCCTCCTGTGCATGGGCGGGCGATCTGTGGCCTGGGAAATAATATGGTACCTGGGACAAAGGAACCCGCGCAAGGCGCTGCGGCGTTTTCAGCGTGGGGGGACAGTTGGATGCCTTGCCGAGGGTGTCATGGTTGAGGTCCACTACCCGTCGGCACGCGCCATGGCTCGGATGTTCTCTCCCGAGTTTTGTCTGTTACGGCTTAAAGGAGTTGGCGTCGCTGTGCCGCCGTCTTACTTGGAGCCGCTGGCGCGACGCTTTCCAAGGGTACTGAAAACGCTGGCAGGCATTGATCGCATGCTAGGGAGCCTGCCGGTGGTCCGCGCCCTGGCTGATCATATCTTGTTGGAATTTCACCGGGCCAGGTAGGACAGTGCGGCGAGGCCGCAACCGAAGTGGGTCCTCTCTGTGTCCTCCGTGCTTCCAAAGACTCAACACGGAGAGCGCGGAGCGCTTTGTGGCCTCTGTGTTGAGTCTTTTTGGGCACGGAGAGCACGGAGAAGAACCTTCGCACGACACGCATGGGTTAAAAGCTATCGCAGGGGCTATTTGGAGATAGTATGATCGTCCTTTACAACCCGCTGGCCACGAAGCCACGCAACAGACGCTTTCCGCTTTCGGTGCTTTCTATCGCCGCGATGTTGGAAGGCCGCGAAGAGTATGCGATAGTCGACGGTAACCTCGACCCTAACCCCAAAAAGACGCTGATTGCACTGATGGAGGAAAAGCCCGTCGAGTTGCTGGCGGTCACGGTCATGCCCGGCCCCCAGACAAAGAGTGTAGTCCAGACTCTGCCGGAACTTCGCCAACGCTTCCCACAGATTCCCACTGTTTGGGGCGGATACTTCCCGACCAATTATACTGAGGCGGCGCTGAATGCGTCCTACGTCGATTTCGTCGTGCGCGGCCAGGGTGAAGATACCTTTTGCGAGCTTTTAAGCGCCATTCGCGGAGAGCGCAGCCTGGACAGCATCGCGGGGCTTTCCTACAAAGACCGGGACGGCAAGCACTTCCACAATCCCGAACGCCCCCTGAAAAGCCCCGGGCTGTTTCCCTGGTTTCCCTACCACCGGCTTGCCGTGGGGAAGTACCTCCTACCTACTTATCTCGGCAAACGCACCGCCGTCCACCAAGCAAGCATCGGTTGTCCATACAGTTGCAACTTCTGTGGCGTGACGACATTTTCCGGAAGCCGCGAGAAGGTGGAACCGCCCGAGCGAACGGCAGCCATACTTCGGCATTTGGTGGAGAAATACCAGGTGGACGCGATGCAGTTTTATGACAACAACTTTTTCCTTAGAGAGGATGACGCACGGGAATTGGCGGAACGCCTGGCTCCACTAAAGCTGCGCTGGTGGTGTGAGGCACGGATCGATGCTTTGCTTCGATATTCCGATGCAACGCTCCGGGCGATCCGTCGCGCGGGATTGGTGATGGTTTACGTCGGCGCTGAATCCGGCTCCGATTGGGTGCTCAAGGAAATGAAGAAGCAACTCAGGGCGGAGCAGATCCTTGACTTCGCAGCCCGCATTCGCGAGTTCGACATCATCCCGGAACTCTCTTTTTGTCTGGGCAATCCCAAGGCTCCTAAGGAGGACACCGAAGAATGCCTGGCCTTCATCCGCAAGGCCAAGCGGCTGAACCCGGAAGCGGAAATCATCGTCAACACCTATACGCCCGTGCCGCAACGGGATGGAATGTATGGGGGTGTGGAAGATCAAGTCCAATTTCCCACCACGCCGGAAGAATGGGCAACTGATCGTTGGCAGAGATTTACGACTCAAAAAGATCCTGGCGCGCCCTGGTTAATGCCCCGTACCAAATGCCTGATCGACAACTTCGACATGGTCATAACCTCGCGCTGGCCGACCGTGCAGGACATTAGGCTTCCCCGCTGGGGGCGCTGGTTGCTGAAGCTGCTGAGCGACTGGCGATACCGGTTCCGGGTTTACTCGTTCCCAATCGAATTGCGATGGATGCAGCGGTACTTCAAGCTTCGCAAGCCCAAAGAGGAAAGCCTGTGAAACGGGAGTCCGTCCTAGCCAGCCAGGGACGACAGGCCGAGTCAAACAGAATGCCAGACCGCCAACCCTTAGGTCGCACGCAGGAGCCCCAAGCCGGGCTTGAAACGGTACGCGTTTCCGTCCGAGAAGGGTACAAGCTTTGGGCCGCGACCTACGACGACAATCCCAATCCGCTACTGGCGCTCGAAGAGCGTGGGCTGTGCCCCATGCTACCTGACTTACGGTGCAAGGACGCCCTCGATATTGGCTGCGGGACGGGCCGTTGGCTCCGTGCGCTCCTTGACCGCGGCGCCCGATCCGTGGTGGGGGTAGATTCCTGCGCCGAGATGATCGGCCGCGCCTCCAAGAAGGCTTTTCTTCGAAACCGCCTCATCCTGGCAGATGGCCTTGCACTTCCGCTTCGTTCCCGAGTGGCGGATGTTATTGTTTGCTCTTTTACTGTCGGTCATGTCCTTAACACGCGGGTTCTGGCGAGCGAACTGGCACGGGTGGTGCGACCACGCGCTGATGTTTTCGTCACGGACATGCACCCCGAGGCGCAGGCGAGGGGATGGCGGTGCGCCTTTAGCCGCACCGATCAGACCGTCGAAATCAGGACTTTCGCCCATGCCCTGGAAGATCTCCGCAGCTCGTTTGATTGCGAGGGTTTTAAGCTTGTGAAGTCAGGCGAATTCTGCCTGGGGGAACCAGAACGGCGGATCTTCTGGGTGGCGGGAAAGGAGAACATCTTCGAGACGGCCCGCTTGGTACGAGCCGTTCTTGTCCTCCATTTCCGCTTGGTTCAGTCGAGAACTGGGTAGCGTCGAAACCCGTTTTTGGGGTCCGCGGCTTTGTGTTAGGCCGTGAACAGGCCACGGACGCCAAAACCGGGGATCCGCGTTACCCAATCAAGCGCGGGGGACGTGGCGAGACGAAGCAGAAGGAGATAGCTCGCTGCGCCCAGAATCACGATGGCTGATGCGTTGTGTGGTAGGTTAACAGTGCCCGATCCAGAGGCAATTTCGAGCTCCGTCATAGGCATCGCGCCAGGCCGTGATCATCGTATCCGCACGCTGCCCGTTGTGGTTCTGTTCCCCCACAATCGCTGCAATTGCCGTTGTGTGATGTGCGACATATGGCGGATTGGCCAAGCCCGGGAGATATCGGCCGAAGACCTTGAACCACACATCGAGTCTTTTCGAGAGCTTCGGGTTCGGTGGATTGTTTTCTCGGGGGGCGAGCCGCAGATGCACACAGATCTCAGCACCCTCAGCCATCTGCTACGCGCTGAAGGTATCAGGCTCACCCTGCTTACTTCCGGCTTGTTGCTGGAAGCACAAGCCCCTTCGATTGCGGAGACGATTGATGATGTAATTGTCTCCGTTGATGGCCCCCCGGAGATACACGATCAGATTCGAAGAGTCCACAAGGCATTCAACAGGCTAGCGCGAGGCGTGCAGGCCTTGCGCAAGGTTAGGCCCGACATGGTAATTCGAGGGCGCTCGACCGTGCAAAAAGCGAATTTCACCTACCTGCGCCGCACCATCGCAGCAGCACGACAGTTAAGCTTGAATTCCATCTCCTTCCTTGCAGCCGACGTTGCGTCGGAAGCGTTTAACCGCTCAGGGGGCTGGCCGGTGAAGCGCCAGAGCGCGGTGGCGCTCGGGCCCGATGAAATTGCCCTGCTCGAGCAAGAGGTCGAGTTCCTTATTCAGGAGCACCCGGACGATCTTGCCAGTGGCTTTGTGGTGGAAAGTGCAGAGAAACTGCGTCGCATCGTGCGCCATTTCCGAGCGCAACTCGGTGAGCTTCCCCCCGTGGCCCCGACTTGCAACGCGCCATGGGTTTCCGCCGTCATCGAAGCGGACGGCACCGTGCGCCCCTGCTTCTTCCATCGGTCCCTTGGCAATGTCCATGAGAAGACCTTGATTGAGATCCTCAACGGCGACATTGCGGTTGACTTTCGTCAGCGACTCGACATCCTCAATAACCCGGTTTGCCAGAAGTGCGTTTGCTCGTTGCACCTTTCGGAAGCCTTGTAGGGACGGTTCGCGAACCGCCCCAACGAGGCCCGCCATTTCACCCGCCCTTATAAGCCACGAGGTCGTATCCCGGCCAGAATTCCCAGCAACCCACCAGACCGTCATTCCCGCGAAAGCGGGAATCCACCCCGCAAACCTCCGGGAATGCGTTGTCTAGGCACTGGATTCCCGCTTTCGCGGGAATGACTGCGTATGCCAAGGGGCGCTAACTGCAAATGACGCCACTGCCCGAAAGCAGCATCCTGAAGGACGCCCTCCTCCGTATACGACGAGTATCCTGGTTCAGGCCCATTGGCAGCTCCATGCTCAAGTTACCCGGAGTTGGTTGTGTGTTATGTCGATTCATCCACCGAGTTTTGCCGAGAGGGAGCCGGATCTGGTTCCAGATTCCCGCCGGGCCGGGACGAGGCCTATGGTTAAAGGCTGAGCCTTACCTGGAACATACGTATTTCAGCGGTTGTCCAGAGCCCGGTGTCCAGAAAGAGATCATGCGGCACCTGCGTCCTGCCGGCTGCTTCTACGATGGCGGCGCACATATCGGTTACTATTCTCTTCTTGCCTCGCGCCTCGTAGGCGAAACAGGGCGCGTCGTGGCGTTTGAGCCGGATCCGGCCAATGTGGACGTGCTTCGCGGAAACCTGTCGCGCAACGGCGTGTCGAATTTCGAGGTGATTCCCGCCGCCTTGTGAGCCATTGTGGGATTGTAGCCTTCCAGCGAAGCGCGTCAGATCAGGGCACCGCCCGGACTCGACACAGCGCTGTCATGCCCAGTCCCCGCCCACAATCTGTGGCGTAAACCAAAGTCTTCGAGTCGCCAAACCAAGCCGGAGCAATGGAATTACAATCACCTACTGTAAGGCGGCGCTTTTCTCCCGTCGGAAAGCTCATCACCCAGAGTTGCCAACTGCCCTTTTCGTTCTGGCTGTAAGCCAGCCATTGGCCATCGGGAGAAACGGCGGGATAACGAGTTGGCTGCGAGGAGATTGAGAGAGGCGAAATACGCCGGGTTATTAGATCAAGCGCAAAAAGCGCCGCCAAGGAGTTGACCTGGGCGGCAAAGACGATTCGATCGTCCGGAAAGAAGGCCGCTTCAAGGACATCGCACTTCTCGTCCCCCGCCTGCCATTCGACAGCATCAGCACTGGCAGTGTTCGCCTTCGGCAAAAGCTCCTTGAACCAAAGCCCTCCGCGGCCCCGCGTCTCGCGGATGAACGCGAGCCATTTCCCATCCAGCGACACTACGGGCTGCTCTGCGTCTTCTGCCTCTACGGCGGCCCCATCCGGCCCAACAATTGTTCCCCTCCCCAGTTGGGGAGCGGCGTAACGGATGTGGGTTCCGCTCCCCATCCGGGGAGGGGAAGAAGGCTCAAGGCTGGACTCGAATGGCAAATCGCGGAGCGTAAACCGCGCCACCCGAGAACTAGCGGAGGCCAACTCCACCCAGGCTTCGCCCGCCTCGGAAGCGGTTAGATGGAAGGCATCTGATCCTAAGGGGATGTCGGTTACCGAACCGCGGTCCAGCGAGGCGATCGAATATCCGGAGCGAACCATTGTCGTGAAGAAGACCTGCTCGCCGGCAACAGAAGGTTCAGTGGCGATGGTCGAGTCTTTTCTCACCACGAGCCGGTTGGCATAGTTCGCAAACAGGCCATTCATGTGAAGCAGGTTGGCTGATGCGCCGGCAGCCATGAGGGCGAGCAGCAGAATTCCAAAGGCCGCAGCCTCACGTGACTTCAATCGAACGCGGTGCCCTTCCGGCTGCCGACTTGTGAGCGCCCAGAGGAGTACGAGCCACAGAGCCGTCAGGGCACCAAGGCGAAGATAAACCTGGAAGGTCTGCCACGCCGTGAGGGGTCCCGGCCAGGCGTGGTGCACAGGAAGGCAGACCAGACCATAGAGTACCAGCAGAAAGTACGCTTGGGCCCTCTGAGTACTCTCCAGGAGGTAATTTGTTGCCAAGACGCCGGCCACGATCAAGGCGCAGAAGTGGTACGGCGCAGGATTGGTGGAGAGAATCAGGAGCAGAACAATGTAAGTTCCCCATTCCAATTCTTCTTTGGAGGGCGCGCCGCGCGAAGAAGAGACGAGCCACAGGGTTGGCACGAACAGCAGGGCTTGACACATCGGCTGAAGGACTGCGAAGGCGAGCGGCAGGTGAACCAGAGGATGAGGGTTCAACTCCGGCTCCAGAATGAACAGTCGCCGGAGTAAAGCGGTAAACGAGCTCCAATGAATATTATAGGGATCGATGACTTCACCAGCTAAGGATCGCGGAAGTAACTCGATCGTGTAATATCGCAGTGTTCCAAACCCGAAGAGTGCAAGCGAGACCAAGCCCAGAGCAAGCGCGCACAGCAGCAATCCGGAAATCGCTCGCCACTGCTTCTTGCGCAGAAAATAGAACAGAAAAAGGGCGGGATAAATCTTGAGCGCCGCACCACACGCTAAAGTTGCGCCGGCACTCGCCGTCGAGCCCCTAAAATAGAAGAACGTCGCGAGGGCGAGCAGAAAAGCTACCAGGCAATGTTCCTGCCCGAACATGAAATTGGTCCGCAAGGCATCTATTGCGAGAAAGACAATAATCACAACCCGGCGCGGCCCAAGCTGAACGATCGAGTTCAGCAGGGAGACAGCTCCACCCAGCAGCAGGAGATTAAAGACCATCCACCATCGTTTCGCTACCAGGGGAGGCAGCGACGAAAGCGGCAAGAACGGTAAGATGCTAGGAGGAGGCCAAGGTATAAAGGCGACGTGCGGCTGCTCCACACCCGCGTGGTCCTTTTGCCGCTGGAACCAGACATAGTCATAGAAATGCTTGACTGGATAACCTTGGCGATAGAGCCGCGAAGCCAAGTAGTAGTTTGAAAAGTCGGTGTTGAGCGAGCGCCATCCCGGGATAAGCCCCTGCCACACAAAGCCTGCCAGCAAGACCATGAGCAACAAGTACTCAGCCCCTACCTGAATTGTCCTGTTCTTTTCCATGTTGGTGGAGTGGCGTGGCGCCGCACTTTTAAGATGTAAGAACCTTGCGTTCGATGCGCTTCACGTTACAATATCGGTATGATTTAATAAATGGCGTGGCCATGAGAGGGCGTTTGATGGGAGCCCCTCAATACAAGCGCAAGGGTTGAGCGTGACGCGGACCAGAGCGAATTCAGTTTCGGTTGTGGTTGTCGCGACCGTTGTGCTAATGCTCCGAGCCGAGCGGGCACCTGGCCAAGCGGGGATAACACATTACGTGCGCTTTTCCCAAACCTCCGATGCTGTGCAGGCGGAATCGGCCTTCCGTCGGGTCTATGAAGAAGGCCAGCGGGCTCTCGGTGAGAACCGGCTGGTGGATGCGGAAAGGGCATTCCGACAAGTTCTGGCTATGGATCCCAAAAATGCCGGAGCGTACGCGAATCTTGGAGTTATCGCCATGCGGCGCAAACAATGGGCGCTTGCGCTTCGAGACCTGGAGCAGAGCGGGCGGCTGGCGCCTGGAGTTCCCGGCGTGCGCTTAAACATCGGACTGACTTACTATGCGGAAGGTGAGTATAAGGCCGCCTCCAGCGCCTTCGAGAGCGTGGTCCGCGATGACCCCGGGTCCGCCCAGGCCCACTATTTACTCGGCATGTGTTATTTTTTCAGAGGCATGTATGCCGGGACTGTTGAGCAGTTCGAACCGCTCTGGAACGCGCAGTCCCATAATCTTGGCTACTTGTACGTCTTGGCCGTGGCTGCCGACGAAATAGGCCGGCACGAGACCGAAGCGCGCGCCACCCGTCAACTTTTCGAAGTCGGGGAAAGCACTCCAGTGCTGCACCTCCTGATCGGGAGGGCTGACCTTCACAGATTCAGGGATGACGAAGCTTTGGATGAACTTAAGCAAGCGACACACATCAATCCGAGACTTCCATTCGTGCATTTCTATCTTGGCATTGCGTACAGGCGCCACAGCCAATTT
>Ga0326728_10015000_pt1 | contig 16251 bp, 11 predicted proteins | sample MB3enrmetagenome_FD_207602 | JGI IMG/M metagenome (GOLD analysis project Ga0326728, IMG submission 207602) | Lab enriched peat soil microbial communities from McLean, Ithaca, NY, United States - MB31MN | ecosystem: Environmental > Terrestrial > Soil > Wetlands > Peat | place: USA: New York...
TCGGGTCCATCCATGGGTTGCAGGAAGAAATGCCGAAAAGGGAGCAAAGAAAAAACCTCGGGATCGACGCCCGCCTGGGGAAAGACCAGCTTCAGCTCGTCGCCCGAGCGCTGCCGCAGATCCGCTCCGGCCTTGGGACTGATGCACAGCCAATCCAGCCCGTCCGGCGCGGGGATGGTTCCGTTGCTTTCCACGGCAATGGCGAAGTGCTGCGCATGCAGCGCCTCGATCAGCGACCGGTCCAGTTGCAGCAGCGGCTCCCCGCCGGTGCAGACGACAAAGCGCTGGCCAGTGGGATCCGTCTGCGGCCACTGCGCCGCAACCGCCGCGGCCAGTTCGCTGGCGCTCTCGAACTTGCCGCCGCCGGGGCCGTCCACGCCCACAAAATCCGTGTCGCAGAAGGTGCACACCGCCATCGCCCGGTCTTCTGCCCGTCCCGACCAGAGATTGCAGCCGGCAAAGCGGCAGAAGACCGCCGCCCGCCCTGCCTGCGCCCCTTCGCCCTGGAGGGTATAGAAGATCTCTTTGACGGCGTAGCTCATCTGCGATCAACCTCGATTAGCTAACAGCTAACAGTTAACAGCAAACAGCAGACAGTGAACAGCAGTAGGAAACTTTCGGCTGTTGGCTGTCCGCTGTCTACTATTCGTACGCCAATGCGTCGATGGGGTCCTTGCGGGCCGCCATCCAGGCGGGATAAAGAGCGCCGCACAGGGCACCCAGGAAGGCAATGACCGCGCCCTTGCCGATCCAGGCGGCGGTAATCTCGAAGTCCAGGGTGGAGTAGGTGTGGGCCAGGAGCAGCTTGACGCTGTAGGTGCCGGCCACGCCCAGCAGCACGCCCACCACCGCCATCAGCGCCGTCTCGCGCAGCACCATGCCCACGATGGCCGCCTTGGATGCGCCCATGGACTTGAGAATGCCGATCTCCCGCGTCCGTTCCAGCACCGCCGTGTACATCGACTGGAAGATCACCAGGAAGCCGACAATCACGGCAATCCCCGTGACCACGCCGAGGGCGATGTTGAAGCCGGGAATCTTCTGGGGGGTCATCATGGAGAGCCACTCCTCCATGGTCTGCACCTGGTTGCCCTCCAGGCCGCGCACGGCGTGGATCTCGTCGATGACCAGATTGGCGTTTTCCGTCCTGTCGCACTTGACATAGAAGATGGAGGCCTTGCCGTCGGCGCCCATCATCTGCGCCATGGTCTCGATGGGCAGCAGCTTGCGTCCGCCGCGGCCGGCTTCCACGATGCCGGAGATGCGGAAAGGCCGGTTCATGATGGTGATGGTGTCGCCCACCTTGTAGCCGTGATCGGAGCGGGCGAAGACGTCGTCCACCAAGGCGTCGTTGGGGCCCTGAAACGGTCCCCCCTCGAGGAAGACAAAGGGCTTCATCTTGTTGAATGTGGCGTAGTCGATGCCGTAGATGACCTCGACCTTGCCGGCAGTCGACAGGTTCTGGATCACCGGCGTGGCTACGGCCACATGGGGCAGGTTGCGGATAGCCTCGATGTTTTTGACCGGCATGGGAGCGCCGCCCACGCCGTTCATGATGCTGGCGTTGGAGGGGCGCACCGTCATATCGGCGCCGATGCCGTTGGTGCGCTGCTTTTGCGAGTTCAGCATCCCCATGAAGATGGCGACAATGGAGAGAATCATGATGACTTCGATGGCCACCGCCAGCACGCTGATGATGGTGCGCACGGGGCGGTGCAGCAGATTGGCGACGATCAGCTTGTTCATACCTTAATCCTGCTCCGGGGGCGGAGAACCGCCCGCAATCCTACACTTCAGGGTAACAGCCGCGCGCGGCGGTGCCATGCCCGTCGCGCCCGCCGCCACGCAGATCCTGCCAGTAAATAGTTGGTAAATATAGTCCCGTATCGAGACATGTTTCAGAATGATGAAAGCAAAGGGAAAAGGCGTCGCAACGCTTTGACGGATCGGGCGTCCGGGTTTATTGTGAAAGGGAAATCCCAGAGGATTTCTCGCCCGTTTACCGGTCTACGATGGGAAGTTTTGGAGAAGACCTGCGCATGGAGCGGCTGGCCCGCGGCATCGCGCTGGAGCACATCACGGCGGTCACCAAGATCTCGCAGCGCCACTTGCTGGCGCTGGAGCAGGGGAAGTTTCGCCTGCTTCCTGGCGGCATCCTCAGCAAGGGCATCGTGCGCGGCTACACCGGGGCCATCGGTCTGGATCAGCAGGACTGGACGGAGCGTTTTTTACAGGCATCCAACGCTTCCGGGCGGGATGAGAACAGCGATGCTGGCTGGACGGCCTTCGCCGCCAATGTCGGCAAAGCCCGCATGCAGCGCCGCGACGCCATCGAGGTGCGGCTGCGCTGGCTGGGCGCCCTCCTGCTGGTGTTGGCGGTGGCCGCGGCTGGGTTTCTGACGGTACGCTACTTTGGCCAGCGCGCCGGCTGGTGGCACACCCTGCTGCCCATCGACCACCCCGCGCTCAAGGCCCAGGCCGCGCTCTCCTCGCTGCACTCCCTGGTCTCCCGTGCACTGACCTGGGTGGGCAGGTAATCAGCCGCGCTCCGGCGGCTACCTGCCGGATTTTCCTTTCAATAGCTTGCAATCTCCATTGGGGCGCCTCTGTGCCCCGTTCACTGCACCCTTTTGTCCTAGGCCGCTCCCGGCGATTAACATGGATGCATGCATCCCAAGGCGAAAGCCTGACGTTGCTGGCGTGTTCTGTGCGGGAGTGGGTCCGATGGGAGAGAAAGAGCATTTGCTCTCCGCGACGGTGATCCAGCATGAACCGGTCCTCGCTTCAGACCGCCCAAATTGAAATCCCTGCAATGGGAGGAGAGTTAAGTTGAGTGACCGTTTCTTATTTACCTCCGAGTCGGTAACCGAAGGCCATCCCGACAAGATTGCCGATCAGGTCTCCGACGCTATTCTGGACGCATGCCTGGAGCAAGACCCCTATAGCCGCGTCGCCGCCGAAACCCTTACCGCTACCGGCCTGGTGGTCATCGCCGGCGAAATCACCACCAAGGCCTATGTCGATTTCCAGGGCCTGGTGCGCGGCGTCATTGCCTCGATCGGCTACGACAACGCCCTTTACGGCTTTGACTCCAACACCTGCGCCGTGATCTCGACCATCAACAAGCAGTCGGGCGACATCGCCCAGGGCGTGGACACCGGCGGCGCCGGCGACCAGGGCATGATGTTTGGCTACGCCAGCAACGAGACCCCCGAGCTGATGCCCGCGGCCATCTCGCTGGCCCACAAACTGACCCACCGCCTCACCGAAGTGCGCAAGAACGGCAAGCTGCCCTACCTGCGCCCCGACGGCAAGAGTCAGGTGACAGTTGAATACGATGAGAACGGCAAGCCCGCCCGCATCGACGCCGTGGTCATCAGCAGCCAGCACGCCGAGACCGTTAGCAACGAGGAGTTGCACGCCGACATTCTCAAGTACGTCATCCAGGCCGTGCTCCCCGCCGAGTGGCTCGACGAGCACACCAAGTACCACATCAACCCCACCGGCCGCTTTGTCATCGGCGGACCCATGGGCGACACCGGCTTGACCGGCCGCAAGATCATCGTCGATACCTACGGAGGCGCGGGCCGTCACGGCGGTGGAGCTTTTTCCGGCAAGGACCCGACCAAGGTGGACCGCAGCGCGGCCTACATGGCGCGCTATATCGCCAAAAACATCGTCGCCGCCGGCTTGGCCGACAAGGCCGAAGTGCAGTTGGCCTACGCCATCGGCGTGGCCAATCCCGTCAGCGTGCTGGTGGAGACCTTCGGCACCGGCAAGGTCAGCGAAGCCAAGCTCACCGAACTGGTGCGCAAGAACTTCGCCTTGACCCCCAAGGGCATCATTGAAAGCCTCAACCTGCGTCGGCCCATCTACCAGAAGACCGCTGCCTACGGCCACTTCGGCCGCAACGATGCGGACTTCACCTGGGAAGCGACCGACAAGGCCGCCACCCTGGCCGAACAAGCCGGCCTGCTCGCCGCAGCCAAGTAAAGGGTGATCGCTGCCCAAGCCAGGGATCTCTCCACGGAGAGGTTCCTGGCTTTTTTACGCCCATTGGGAAGCCCGCGGAGCGCTCTTCCCATGCGGGGTGAAGGGAACGACCGGCAAGCTGGCTGCAAACGGCTCTGCGGAATTCCCCCGGATGCACTACAATCGGCCTATGATCCTAGCGGTTTTTGCCATTCGCCTGCTCATCGGGATGTTTTTCATCGGCCTCGCGGGTTCCACCGTGGTCGTCCTGATCAGTTTCTTCGAGGACGGCCAGGAGCTTTTCGGCAAGGACGAGCCCACGCCCACCCGTGGCGAAAGCGCGTGAACGGAAACGGCGTGCAATTTACGTTGACGCAATGCGATTTCGGACCTAGAATCACCGCAGAGCGCACCATGATTTCGCACTCCGGGACGAGATCTAGGGCAGCCGATCAGGCAAACTTTTGATGGCAACTACCCGCACGACCGCTGCTCCTATGTCCAACCGCGTCCGCCTGATCGTGGCGTCTTCGGTGATGCTGACGTTCATCTCCTTCTGGCGCGCCGCGGCCATTGTGCTCTGCGATTTGGGCTCTTCCGCCTTTTACGCCGGTGGCATTGCCGAACACGCCGTAGGCGCAGCCGCCCCCTGGTTCATCCTCGGCATCATGCTCTTCAGCTTCGCGGTGCGGGCGGTCTACGTCGAGAGCTGTTCGATGTTCACCCGCGGCGGCGTCTATCGCGTCGTCAAAGAGGCCCTGGGCGGCACCTTCGCCAAGCTGAGCGTCTCCGCACTGATGTTCGACTACATCCTGACGGGCCCGATTTCGGGCGTGTCGGCAGGGCAATATATCACCGGCTTGATGAACGAGCTGATGGTGGTGGCCAACAACAGCCACTGGCTGCCGCCGGCGCTGATGGATGCGCAGAACAATCCCTTCCAGTTCAATATGGATCACACCTCGGCGCTCTTTGCCGCGGCGGTGACGATCTATTATTGGTGGCAAAACATTCTGGGCATTGAGGAATCCAGCGGCAAGGCGCTGCGGGTCATGCAGGTTACCACGATTATGGTGGTCATTCTGCTGGTGTGGGGCGTTTTTTCGGTTCTGGTGGGGCCGCAGGGCATCCACTTCCCACCGCCGCCCACCCCCTCGCATCTCAAGTTCAGCGACGAGGCCTTGGGCTTCCTGCAAGGCACAGGCCTGCCCATCTTTGGGCTGTTCGGCATTCTGATGGCCTTTGGCCACTCGGTGCTGGCCATGAGCGGCGAGGAGAGCCTGGCCCAGGTCAACCGCGAGATCCAGCATCCCAAGCTGAAGAATCTCAAGCGCGCGGCCATCGTCATCGCCATCTACAGTCTGATCTTTACCGGCGGCGCGACGCTGTTGGCTTCGATGTTGATTCCGGACTACGAACGGACCCACATCTACCCCGACAACCTGATCGCCGGACTGGCCATGTACATGGTCGGGCCCATGTTCTGGCGTATCGCCTTCCGCATCTTTGTGGTGCTGGTGGGCTTCCTGATTCTCTCCGGCGCCATCAATACCTCGATGATCGGATCCACCGGCGTGCTCATGCGGGTGGCCGAAGACGGGGTGCTGACCGACTGGTTCCGCAAGCCTCACTCCAAGTTCGGCACCAGCCATCGCATCGTGAATCTGGTCTTCATTCTGCAAATGGTCACCATCATCGCCTCCAGGGGCAACATCATCACCCTGGGTGAGGCCTACGCCTTCGGCGTGATCTGGTCGTTCACCTTCAACAGCCTGGCCATGCTGGTGCTGCGCTGGAAGTACAAAGGCGAGCGGGGCTGGAAGGTTCCGCCCAATATCACCATTGCCGGGCGCGAGATCCCGGTGGGTCTGATCTCGGTCTTCCTGGTGCTGTTGTGTGTCGCTATTGTCAATCTGTTTACCAAGTCGGTGGCCACGGTCAGCGGTATCGTCTTTGCCGCGGCCTTCTTTATCATCTTCTCCGTCTCCGAGCGGGAGAACCTGCGCAAGCACGCGCTGACCGCGCGGCAGATGAGGGACCACTTTCAGCTGGAGCACCAGGACACCATCAGCCGCGAGTCGGCGGCCATCCGCCCCGGCGGCACCATGGTCACCATGCGCGACATCGACAATCCCCTGGCGTTGAAGTGGACGCTCTCCCGCACCAGCACCGAGGAGCAGGACGTGGTGGTGCTGAGCGTGCGCATGATGGGCGTGGGCGGGCCGGAGTTCCTCAGCGCCGAGCAGCAAAGCTTCAGCGAGCACGAACAGATGCTCTTCACCAAGGCCATCAGCGTGGCCGAGAGCTTCGGCAAAAAGGTCTCCCTGCTGGTGGTCCCGGCGGGCGACGTCTTTGCCGCCCTGGTGCAGGGCGCCAACAGCCTGGAGATGGATTCCATCGTCTCGGGCGTTTCCACCAAGATGACCGCCGAGGAGCAGGCCTTCCGCATGGGCCAGGCCTGGGAGGCACTGCCCGAGCCCAAGCGCCAGTTTAATTTCTACGTCATCGATGACAAGGGGACGGCCAAGGTCTTCTACATCGGTCCGCATGCCCCCAAACTCACCCCCGACGATGTGCAGCTGGTGCACCGCCTGTGGCTGAACATGCGCCGCGATCCCACCGTGACCGGCCTGCACCACAGCGACATCATCACCTATGCGTTGACCCGCCTGGCCGGCCAGTATGCCCGCGACAAGCAGGAGATCCTGCGCGAACTGCGCAATTACCGCGCCGCCGAGGCCGACGGCACGCGCAAGCTCACCAGCCCCGACCTGTCCGGCAACACCACCTTGACCGGACTGTCTCCGCGCTCGCCCAAGCCGCCGCATTCTCTGTAAAGCGGCGGAGTTCAGCGGCTATTTTCCATATGATCGAAGCGGGAAGATCGAGGATATTTTTGTTCCGAAATATTTTTACCGGTGCAAGCGACGAAAATGCTTGTATAGACAGACGAAATGCCTAAAAAGAGAGCGTAGATCAGGACTGCGTACACCGCGTTTGCGAGCAGGGAAGAGACCATCGGGACTGGATTGGCTATGTTTTTGTCGAAATACTTTGCACAGTACGCAAGATAGCCTTCTCGCCCATATTGGGGCAACTGTTCCAGCCTGTTCTGTCGATACAAAGTGTAAAGGATGCCCATGGTGATGGCTGAAAATAGATCGATAATGCCTTTCATTTTCATGCTAACCAGTCTATCGAGACATTGCGGACTGCGGAACGTAATACTCATAAAAAATCTTCCTCGCTGCATCGTCGCGAATTGTCTCGCATCTAAGAACCATGATCCGAGCTGCACTCGCCTGAAGGGCGCGGCCGGTGGGAGATCCCATGAGCGCATCGATTTATGAGATTCCGGTGAAGAAAATTACGGGCGAAGAGGCCTCGCTGGCCGAGTACAAGGGCAAGGTTCTGCTGGTGGTCAACGTGGCCTCCAAGTGCGGGCTGACCAAGCAGTACGAGGGGCTGGAGAAGCTCTACAAGGAGTACAAGGACAAGGGCCTGGTGGTGGCCGGTTTCCCGGCCAACGACTTCAATGCCCAGGAACCGGGCTCCGACGACGAGATCAAGACCTTCTGCACCATGAACTTCGGTGTCGATTTCCCCATGTACGCCAAGATCGGCGTGGTGGGCGCGGAGAAGCATCCGCTCTACGCGGCCCTGATCGCGGCACAACCCACGGCTACCAGCCTCAGCGAGGTTCCCTTTGGCGAGTTCCTCAAGGGTCACGGCATTACTCCCAACGAGGCTCCCGAGGTGCTATGGAACTTCGAGAAGTTTGTTGTGAGCCGTCAGGGCGAGGTCGTGGCGCGCTTTGCTCCCAACACAGATCCCGACGCCCCGGCGCTGCTGGCGGTGATCGAAGCGGAACTGGCGAAAAAGTAGTCAGTGGCAATCCCAGCGAGGGCCGTGCGGAGTGAGGAGGGCACTCTGTGCATTTTCTTCCCGCACGGCCTTCTTCTGCGCCCAGCGCAGCGGTCAACATAGTGTTAGGACCGCATGAATTGGTAATTCCTCTAGACAAGCGCGGACGAGGGCGTCCGCACTACAGCCGGCCATGAGGCCAGCGCTACAACCATGCGATTACCAGATCACGCGACCACGATACTAATCCGCGACCATGGACTCACCAGGCAAGATAGGCCGGGTGCGGTGCAGAAGTCCGCGTTGCGCGGCCAGGCCCATGGCCGCTAGGGCCAGCACGAAGGCGCTCAGTTTGAGCAGGCTGGCAGTGTGGGTCTGGGGAAGTATCTTCCAAAGCACCAGGAGCAGCGTCTGGGCCACGGTTACAGCCCACACCGAGCCGTAGAAGTAGCGCCGCTCGCTGCCTTCGCCCTTGGTTGAGCTCCGCACCCGCGGGAGCACACCTAGCGCCCCCAGCAGCAGGATCGCCAAGCACAGGGGCGGGTAGGCGTAGCGATAGATCTGCTGCATATACCAGACGCCGGTTACGGCGGCAATGGTCAGGGCGCTGAGATTGAGCAGGGCAAAGCTGAGCACCGCGTTCCAGGCGAAGGTATAACAGACGCGGCGATAAAGGGGGTTGGGCTTGTTCTCGTCGAAGCGCAAAATATAGGGGCGCGGCTCGACGCCGGGTAACTGGCCGCGCAAGCCAGCCATGCCGGTTCCCGCCAGCACCAATAGCAGCCAGATCAGATTGCCCCGTCCAAAGCCATGGGCGAAGAGCGAGAAGACCAGCGGGCCGGGAGCTAGAAAAAAGACCCAGATCCAGATGGGCCAGTGCGCGAGCCTGTAAAGAGGGGTATTGCGCGCGCGCATCTTGCGCTCCCGTGCATATTCGACTTTGCCGTTATAGGACATATGCATGATCCTCGTTAGGCGATGGTTTGCGGGCCAAGCGTGCCATCCGCGATTAGCTGCCGATACTGCCGCGCAGGATTGCGACTGCGGAAATGCCTTGATCCCGGCGGGCCGGATCGATAACTTGGTTGGTGCGCGGGAGCAGCCGCCTCTCTTCGCCATTCCGGATTCTAAGCCGCCGGCGGCAGCCAGGCAACCTATAAATACGCCTTTTTCCGAGACCCATGGGGGCCAGTGCAAACCTGCTGCCTCCGAGCATGACGGAGGTGTCGGCGCCGTGCGCAGTTATAAGACAAAGGACGGCGCCGGAGGTTTTTTTCTTCCTCTCATGGATGACTAGGCGGGTTCGAAACAGGAACGCACGGCAATATTCTATTTTCCCTCGATTTACAAAACAGATAATTATTGCGTATGGTAGTAAAGGAGCCAGCGAATGATCCCGCGCGTCAGGGCGACTTAGCGCCGCGGGAGCAGGGAATCGCCCCGAATGCATCAGGGAGGAATTATGGGAGTAGCACAAATCCTATCGGAGATCGACCGCGAGATCGCGCAACTTACCAAGGCACGCGCCTTGCTCATGGGCGACGTGGCGCCGAAAAAGTCCGCGGGCCGGCCGAAGAAGGCAATCGTTGCCGCCGCTGCACCGGCGGCCAAGAAGGTGGCAAAAAAGAAGCGCAACCTTTCCCCGGAAGGCCGGCAACGCATCGCCGAGGCCGTCAAGAAGCGCTGGGCAAAACAGAAGAAGGCCGAGACCGCGGCGGCGAAGTAAGCTGTATAACCTTCTTTGTACCTTGGCTGGCGCAGGCTCCCCACCGCGCCAGTTGGGCTCGATCTTGCAGTTAGAGCGGAACCAGAGTCAGCGTGACCTGTCGAGTTTGCTGCAAGATCGCAGCTCCCTGTTGGTCGCGTCGACTTGAAGGTTGTGATTTCTGGATACATGGACTCTGGTTACGCTGTTGCCGGCGTGCCCACCGCCGCGGCTATCAGATCCCTTAATTGGGATCGCAGCATGAATATAGCGCTCTGCAAGCAGATCCCTGGCGGCGCCAGGGATGGGAGTGCTTTATCCTGGATGCGGTAGTCAGGCTCCGGTCCGGAACCCTGTACTGTCATTTAACATGCATAGTTTGAAGCACTTGCCATCCTGAGCGAAGCGAAGGATCTGTGTTAATCGAGTCGCCCGATGGGAGAACGCAAAACGCAGATCCTTCGCTTCGCTCAGGATGACAGGTTGTTGTTATTAAATCCCTTATACATACCGAAGACCGGAATCGGAAACCAACTGCTGTTTCTAGCTTTATTCGCCTAACGAAGGACGGAAGCGGAAACGAACTGGCGGATTTAGGATAATCCTTAAAACGGCGGCTGACCTCCGGGACTGAATGCCGATAACTCAATGGAGTCCCCGGTAAATACTTTGGTGAGTGTTGGGCATCCAGGACCGCAACCGAACTGCCTTTTCCAGGTTGATGGGGCCATTATCGCGGCGAGTGGTTGGCGCTCTCGGCCAGTTGCGGAATGAGGCCCTCGAACTCCCGCAGCGGCAGGGGCGCGCTGAAGAGATAGCCCTGGAATGCATAGCAGCCGAGATGGGCGAGATAGTCGCGCTGCTCGGTGGTCTCCACGCCCTCGGCGATTACCGCCAGGCCGATCGCCTGGCCCAGGGCGACGATGGTCTGCACGATGGCGCCGCTGCTGGCCTCGATGAGGATGTCGCGGATAAAGGATCGGTCGATCTTCAACTGGTCCAGTGGCAGGCGTTTGAGGTAAGAGAGCGAGGAGTAGCCGGTGCCGAAGTCGTCCAGGGCAAAGGTGACTCCGCGCACCCTGAGTTCGGCGATCTTGAAGATGGTCTCGTCCACGCTATGCAGCAGGGTGCTCTCGGTCAGTTCCAGACAGAGGTTGCGTGGATCGGCGCCGGAGCGCTCCAACTCCGAGACCACCTGCTCGACAAAGCCCGCCTGGCGAAACTGCAGGGCGCTTATATTGATGGCGATGGTCAAATGCTCCGTTTCCCGGTTTTTGCTCCAGCGCGCGAGCTGTTCGCAGCCGGCTTCGAGCACCCAGTTGCCGAGAGCCAGAATCTGCCCGGTCTCCTCGGCCAGAGGGATGAATGCGTCGGGAGAGAGGAGGCCGCGGGTGGGGTGATTCCAGCGTAGCAACGCCTCACAGGCCACGATGCGGGTACGATCCATCTGCGGTTGATAGTAGAGCTCGAACTGGTGCAGTGCGATGGCCTGGCGCAGGTCTTCGACCAGCGCGGCGCGGGCGTTGACGGCAATTTGCAGGGCGGGAGCAAAGAAATGCAGATTGCTCCGTCCCTTGGACTTGGCCTGGTACATGGCAATGTCGGCTTGGCGCAGGATCTCATCCGCGGCTTGGTGGGAGTTGCCGAAGACGGAGATGCCGATGCTGGCGGTGCACGTGTAGGGATGGCCGGCCAGGTGAAAGGGCTCCTCGATGGCGGCGAGAATCTTTTCCGCAACCAGTCTAGCCTGCGTGGCGGCGCTCTCCGCGGTGGGGCTCAACTCTTCCAGAATGAGCACGAACTCGTCGCCGCCCAAGCGGCCCACGGTGTCGGATTTGCGGATACAACCAACCATGCGCCGCGCCACTTCAATCAGCAGCAGATCGCCGCAATGGTGGCCGAGGGAGTCGTTGACGACCTTGAAGTTGTCCAGATCGACAAAGAGCAAGGCACTAAAGCGGCCGTTACGGATGCTCAACGCCTCGGATTGCTGCAGGCGGTCGAGCAGCAGGCGGCGATTGGGCAAGTGGGTGAGAGGATCGTAGAAGGCGAGATTCTTGATCTCTTCGGCCGCGGCCTTGGCGGCGGAGTTGTCGCGGATCACCGCTAACAGGGCGGGTACGCCGTCCACATCCATGGGCGAGGCCGAGATCAACACCCAGAAGATCTGCCCGTTCTTTCTGCGCAGCTCGAACTCCAGATCGCGGCAGGGAACGCCTTTCTCCATGGCGCGGACCAGCTTGAGGCGGTCTTGGGGATTTTTCCACATGCCAAGTTCGATGGAACTGCGCCCGATGATCTCCTCCCGCTCGTACCCCAGCATCTCCAGATAGGCCTGGTTGACATCCAAATAAAGGCCGTTCTCCAGGTGGGAGAGAGTGAAGGCGTCGAGGCTGGTCTGGAAGGCGGTGCGGTAGCGCTCCTCGCTGGCGCGCAACGCCGCGGCTGCCGCCGCGCGCTCGGCTTCGATGGCCCTGTTCTCCGAGATGTCCCGTACCATGTTGATATTGCACAGATCGCCGCCCACATCGATGCAGGTTCCCGACATTCGGCCCCAGTAGATCTCGCCGTTCTTCTTGCGGAATCGCGCCTCCAGGTTCTTTATGTGGCCAGTCTCGTGTAACTCGGTCTGCATCTGCTTGCGGTCTTCCAGATCGGCCCAGGCGCTGACGTCAAAGACCGTCCTGCCAACAATATCCTCCGCCCGGTAACCGCTGATTTCGGTAAAGGCGGGATTGATGTCGAGGAACCGTCCGTCTTCGATGCGGACGATGGAAAAGGCGTCATGGCAGGTATGGAAGACAGAGCGGTAGCGCTCCTCGCTGGCTTTGAGGGCCAAGGCGGTGGCAGCCATGCGCTCGGCGTCTGCCTTTTTTTCGGAGATATCGCGCAGAACGCAAAGAACGCAGGGGATGCCGTCCAGTTCGATGCGCGTTGCGGAAACCTGCGCCCAGAACTTATCCCCATTGTTGCGCCTGAACTGGAACTCCATATCCCGGCAGGTGGAGTTCTCGCTCATCGCCGCGACAAACTCCCTGCGGGACTCCGCGTCTGGCCAAACATGGACATCCACGGAGGTTCGCCCGACGATGGCGGTGCGTTCGAAGCCATAGACATCGAGATACGCCTGATTGACGTCCAAAATCTTGCCATCTTCGAGGCGGGAGATGGAGATGGCGTCCAGACTGGTCTGGAAGGCGGTGCGGTAGCGCGCCTCAGTGGCTTTCAATGCTTCGGCTGCTTCGTCCAGCCTTTGCGCGGCTGCCTTCTGCTCGTCGATCTGCTCGACGAAGCTGATGTGGTGCAGCGGCTTTCCCTCCGAGTCCCGCTCTACGGAAGTAGAGATCTTCACCCAGGTCAGGGTTCCATCTTTGCGCAGGTATTGCTTCTCCCGATGGATGGTCCCGCTCTTATTGCGGGCTATGGTCTCGATGGTCCGGATCGATTCCTCTCGGCCTTGGGGCGGGGTCATCTGCAAGACGCTCATGCCGGGGATTTCCTCGACGCGGTAGCCGAGGATCTCGGCGAAGCGGGCGTTCGAGCGCAGAAACACGCCTTCAAATGAAACATGAACGATGCCGATGGCCGCCTGTTCAAAGGTAGCGCGGAAGGCCGCTTCGCTGTCGCGCAACAGCTTTTCGGTGCGGCTGCGATCGGTTACATCGTGCACGATGGAGAAGAGCACCGGTTTGCCGTCCACTGCAACCGGCGAGGAATAGACCTCGACGTCGCGCATCTCGCCCGAGGCCAGGCGATGAGGGAAGTGGAAGTAGGCGCGCTCTTCGCGCAGGGCGCGCTGCCGCTCCTCCGCCACCGCTTGCGCGGGCAGGGCGTTGATGCGATCGATATTCATGCCAATCAACTGCCGCTGCGTATAGCCATAAAAGGCCGCGGCGGCGTGGTTGGCATCGACGATCTCTCCGCTGTCGGGTTCGACCATGAGCATGATCGATCCATTTTGTTCAAAGACCGAGCGCAGGCGGCCCTCCCGCTCCTCCAAGGCCTCGATCGCGTGGCGGCGGTCGGTGATGTCCTCGACGAAGCCCTCGGTATACAGATGCCGGTCGTCGCGGTCATATACCCTGCGGCCGGTAATGGAAGCCCAGAAGATGGAGCCATCCTTGCGCTTCAGCCGGCACTCGAATCCCTTGGCCGCGCCCTGGACGCGGAAGGTTTCCATCAACTGCTCATATTCGCCGCTGCTGGCCCAGGCATCCTGCACCACGTCGGCGATGCGGGAGAGGCAATCCTCGGCCGAATCGTAGCCCAGCATCAGGGCCAGCGCGGGATTGACACTGAGGATCTTGCGCTCTGGCGTGATCTGAAAGATGCCGGCTACGGCGCCCTCGACGATGTCGCGGAACTTCCTCTCCGCCTCTTGCAGGGCTTCCAGCGCCAGCTTCTGCGGGGTTATGTCCCGGCCGCGGACGTTTACGCTGCCGGTCTCGCCGTCCCCGACGAGGGGATCGAAGGAGACTTCCAGAATGCGGTGGTCGGGCAATTCGTACTCCAGCTTGAAGGCGCCATCGCGCAGTGCACGCCGGTAAAGCGGTGGCCAAAGGGCGGCCTGCTCGGGAGGGAGAACCTCCTCGGGGCTCATGCCCACCGCCGCCTCGACGCAGGAATTGATCTCGAAGCGCCGTCGGGCCGCATCGTTGAACGAAAGCAGCCGGAAATCCTGGTCCACCGACCAGATCAGATCCGCACTACCGCTGTCTTCTGCCGGATGGCCGGTCTTTGCTCCCTCGCCCATGCGCTCTTTCCCGTAGCCATGTTTCAATGCTTTTGCAGGCTTACGCCGCTCCCGCGGCAGGCGGATGCAAAGCCTCTCCGATTGTATCGGCGGATTTGGCCGGAAGGATTAAGGGAAAGCTGGTTTTGGGAGCAGTACGTCCCAAAGCAGCCATGCACGGTTGCGGGAAGGAAAGCGGCGCGGAAGGGCGGCAGGCGCAAAATTAGCGGAAGGAAAAAGGGCGCGGCCCCCGATGGGAAACCGCGCCCTGTCGATCGCACTGGCAAGAAAGGCTTACGCCTTGACCAGGGGATGAGCCGCGTAGTGCAGCAGAACGGCCACCGCGCAACTGGTCAGGCGGGTCTCCGCCGAGTCGGCGCGGCTGGTGAGGATCGCCGGCACGCGGGCGCCCAGCACGATGCCGGCCAACTGCGCACCGCCCAGGTATTCGAGCTGCTTGGCCAGCATGTTGCCGCTCTCCAGATCGGGAACCACCAGGATGTCGGCCTGGCCGGTGACCGGCGAGACCAGACCCTTGATCTGCGCCGCCTTGGGGCTGATGGCGGTGTCGAAGGAAAGCGGGCCGTCGAGGATGCCGCCGGTGATCTGGCCGCGGTCGGCCATCTTGCACAGCGCCGCCGACTCCATGGTCGACTTGATCTTGGGATTGACGGTCTCCACTGCCGAGAGCAGCGCCACCTTAGGCTCGGGAATCCCCAGCGCGTGCGCCAGATCGATGGCGTTCTGCACGATGTGGATCTTGTCCTCGAACTCCGGCGTGATATTGATGGCCGCGTCGGTGATCAGCAGGGTGCGGTTGTAGGCCGGCGTATCCATCACGAAGACGTGGCTGATGCGCTTGGAGGTGCGCAGCCCGGTTTCGCGCTGCATGGCTGCCTTCATCAACTCGTCGGTGTGCAGGCTGCCCTTCATCATCGCTTGTGCCTGCCCGTTGCGGCACATGATGCAGCCGGTCTCGGCGGCCTTGTACTCGGTGGCGGCGTGGACGATGGGGTAAGCGCCGATGTCAACGCCCAGCTTGGCGGCCAGGGCCTTGATCTCGGCCTCGTCGCCGATCAGCGTGGGGGCGATCAAACCGGCTTCGGCAGCCTCGATGGCGCCCCTCAGAGCTACGTCGCTCTGCGGCCAGATGACCACCGTGGTGATGGCCGGCAGTTCCTTGCAACGCTCGATGAACTGGTGAAAGACATGGTAATCGGCGGGATGACCCACCAAAGGGTCGACCGTAACGGATTCAGCCAAAGGGGCGAGATCGCTCATGTAGTGTTTTCTCCTGGCCGGCGCAGCGGAGGAGCTGGCGGGCCACACCCTTTTATTCTCACCCGCCCAGATGAACGCGGGGTGTGCGATGGATCACACTCCGGTGTGCTGTACCGCATAAAGGTATAATCTGCCGGAGTGGGATGCTCGTTTCCCAATTCTGATAGAACGCCGCGGCCTGACTTCATCTTCCTTTGCCAATAGTTGCAGCCGCGCTGCTTGGCGCCGATAAAAAGCAAAGGGCGGGGTGGCAAAGCGAGTTTGGGGGACAGCTTCCCATTCAACCTGCTTATGCCGCGGGATGTTCTCCTGCCTGGCTGAAATCGCCGTCCCCATGAACGACAAGAAAGGATTCTCCGCAATGTCTTTTATGACTTGGAACGACAAACTGAGCGTGGGCGTCGAAGCCGTCGATGAGGACCACAAGAAGCTGGTCGCCATGATCAACGAGCTCTACGACGGCATCATCGCCGGAGAAGGCAAAGAGGTCGTCGGCGACATCCTTGACCGGCTGGTGCACTATACGAGCTTTCATTTTGCCCGCGAGGAGGCTCTCTTTGCGCAGACAGGCTATAGCGAAGCCGCCGCGCACAAGGCCGAACACGACGAAATGGTCGAATGGGCCTTGCAGGCGGCTTTGGATTTTCATGAAAACGCTCTTTCTGCTCCCTCGCTGAAGGTGATGAACCGCCTCAAG
>Ga0326728_10015001_pt1 | contig 16249 bp, 13 predicted proteins | sample MB3enrmetagenome_FD_207602 | JGI IMG/M metagenome (GOLD analysis project Ga0326728, IMG submission 207602) | Lab enriched peat soil microbial communities from McLean, Ithaca, NY, United States - MB31MN | ecosystem: Environmental > Terrestrial > Soil > Wetlands > Peat | place: USA: New York...
ACGCATAGTCGATGGCTTGGACGAGGTATCTGGGCAGCCGCTTCCTCAGGTCCCCTGCCGTCAGCTTTCCATCCTTGTGCTTGGCCCGGAGCCGCTCCGCCAAATACTGCGCGGCGACCGCCTTCGAGACCCCGTCCCTCGCGAACCTGGCGTAGATGAAAGATGCCAGAAGCTCTTCTGGTGCGCAATTACTCTGTCCGACCGCTTTCGCCTTGATCTCAGCGAATTCTGTTATCGCTTCCTCCTCGACCTCGTGGCCGGTTGTCTTCTTCTGGTTGATGTCATCGTCCCTGTCCGCGAGAGAGGCCGCCACAAACACATCCTCGGCCAAGCCGCCGGAAAAGTGATCCCCTTCGTCTCTCGGGCCGAGCGCTAAATCGTACTCCAGGGTCCATTCGTCGGAGACAAAAGTCCTGACACACTGGTCGGAGGCCTTCGCGAGTATTCCGCAACGGTGTGCCGCCAGCGCCTCTTCACCGTCGAGGTCTCTCTTCGCGCGCCAACGACGGTTATGCGTGGCGGGCCACTCGCCGCCTGGCGTAACCTTTCCAAGAATCGAAGGTGCGCAATCCGGCATAACATCCAAGTCAGCTACGCACGCAACTGGGATATCAAGCTGCCCATCCTTCTCCACGTCCTTGCGTTGGAAAATGCGGGCGTACCTGCGCAGGCCGACTCCGCCAACGTTCACGACAGACACGCCGTGCTCCGCGAAATCACGCCCCAAAAGGCTCGCCAGGGTGGGGAGCAAAATGTTCTCCGCGTCACCCTCAACGATCACAACGCCTCGCGCAAAGAACAGGTTCGCCTTAGTAACGTCCAGGAAGCGTTCCAGGAAGCGGTAATCGGAGCAGTCCATCTGTGTTTGATGCTGGCCCAGTGGAAAGGCTCTGGCATTCTGGATCATTACCATGTTATCGAGCTTGATGACCGACGCGAGGTTGGGGCTGTGAGTTGTGACGACGATCTGGATACCCATCTGTTCGGCTTGGTCCTGCATGTACCTCATCACCCGCAATTGCCGCTGCGGATGCAAGTGGGCCTCCGGTTCCTCGATCAGCAGCAGCTTATTCCCTTCACCTTGCTGGGCGAGCAGCAGGAGCTCGCAAGCTATAAAAAGCAGATTGTCCGAGCCCAATCCCAGTTTGCCCAGTTTGCCTTTCCCGCCGACCATGAGGTCGAGCTTTTCCAGCAATTGTCGGAGTCGGACTTCGTCCGCCGCTGTGCTGCCACCCACCTTGATGCTGCTAGCCATGGCTTCGCTAGCTAGAGAAAGCTTTTCGAGATGGCCGTCAACCTTCTTGCGTGCATCAGAAATGCCCGATTGTTTTTCCAGTAAGGCATTTGCAAAGTCGCCGATGCCGAGGACGTTCAGCTTATACGGATCTACGGTACCCTTGGGGTTGTAGGGAACTCCTGAATTCTTTACCTGTTCGGTGTATTGCAGGACCTGAGAGAGGCGCGAGCCACGACCAGCGGAGAGGGCTGCCTCGGCGTCACGTAGAGGCCGAAGGTAGGTAGCGCGCAAAAGTTCGCGGACTTCGGCTGGGATTGCCGGCCCGTCCCCGCTCTTGCCCGAGTGCGCTGTAACTTCCCGATAGGGCCGCCTCTTGTGACCCTCTCCTAAATCCTTTGCGGTCCAGTTCACGTAAAGAACTGGCGGCTCTTTCTCCCCCTCTCCATAGGTCAGAAACTCGACTAGGGCCCGCTGGTCCGCCCCGCTCAAACTCGCGAATCTACACACAACCCTGATTTCTCTCCTGGTGTCACCCTCTCGGAAATCCCTATCTTCCAGGGAATACCACTGCTGGTCCCTTGTTCCGAGCGCGAAACGGAGAGCATCAATTACGGCGGTCTTACCTGCGTCGTTCTCACCGACCAGGGCGGTCAATCCGGGCCGCAAGGTCAGTTCAAAGCAACTCTGCCCTTCGCCAAAGCAACGAAAATTCTCAATTGTGATTTTGCTCAGGTACATGGCGCGCCCCCGAATCCCGACTTCGACGCATTTTGATGAGCCGCGCGGCGTGGGGCCTAAATGGGAGCCGCCCACGGTGGTCGCGACCGCAAACAGCATTGTAATCCAAGGTTCGCAACTAGAAACTAGGTTTCCTACAGCGAAGCCCAACGCGGTTCTAACTGAGGTGCTGAGTTCCGCCTGCAAGGAACCCCTCGCGTAAAACCTGGGCCACTCATTGCGGACCTGTAACACTCTTCCCGTCGAATTCATTCGAGAGCGTTCGCTCCACCCGGACGCTGGACCGTTCCTGGACGCCGACTCAAGAAGCAAGGTGCCGCAGACCGCGCTTCTGGGCCTGCGGCTTTTCCCTTCAAATTCTCGCGACTTCATCGGCGGGCAATAGCACTCGATCAATGACCAGTCCGCACCGTTTCTCCTGCTTCCGCGCCCTCACGCCGACCTCGCTACCCGCGGACCCTTTCCCCGGCAACGTAGCGCTTCACGGCGATCGACCTTTCCTCGCTGCGGGCCTGGGCTAGATCGCGGGCAAGCTTCATCCGCATCAGGTGCTCCATCTTCGGCCCGAATGCCTTTTCGACGCGCAGAGCCATATCGGGGGTGAGAGCCACCCTCTCATTAAGCAAGGCGGAAAGCGCCTGCCTCCCGACGTGAAGCACCTTCGCTGCTTCGGTCACGGTCAACCCCAGCGGTTCGGTCACCTCGCGGCGGATCAGGCCGCCCACGTGCGGGGAATTCTTCATCGGCACGGTTCCAACACAACCCACTGGGCCTTTCGAGGGCGCGGGCGGTCAATCTCCAGCCGGCATCGAGGCCGAGGCGAAGACGTGAGCCCGAGTACAATCGACGTACATATTTTACTTGACACCTCCGACCGTAGGCGTATAATAGTTCTTTCATGGCGGTACATGCCGGTAGATGGCGGTACATGCCGGTACATGATGGGCGGGCGGCAGAAGCACGGTGCGATTGCCGATTGCGGGTCGGAACTCGCCATGGGCAGACGGTAGACGGCATGAGGAATAAGGGGAAGAGCTCCCCGCAAGAAGGAGAAGCCGAGTTTCAGAGAAGTATCGCTGGGTTTCTTCATTGACGATTGTCGATTGCCGATTGACGATTGAAAGGCAGGCCTTTCCTGGGCTGGCGCCCAACCGGGGCGGCCTTGCATCGCAGCAGGGTGGCGGAGCTGCTAGCCATTGAAGAATTGAAGTTCACAGGGACCGGACGCTTGGAGGGAGGAATTCGGAGCTCCCCTGCGAGTCTGAGGAGGGGGGCGGCGCTTCGAGAGCGCCCTATTGGACTTAAGTCATCTATTGTCAGCAGGTTATGTTTGGACCGGAAACGAAGCCACGGCGATGAAGTTGCTTCAAATCAGTCGGTTACAGAGGTTTTGAGGTCACGTTTTGAAAACGAAGCCAAGCGAAGCCAGTGGAGCTAAGTCGCTGTTTATCAGTAGCTTATGCGCAAAACGAGGAAAACGAAGCCACGGAGGGTATTCACCTTTAAATCAGCCGGTTACGGCGATTTTGACCCTGTTTTTCGCAAAATGGCCCATTTCTCTCTACCAGGAATTCGGGAATGGGCGTGGAATTCGACTACACATTCAGGCTCCGGCAACCCGACAGAGGGGGAGGGAAAGGCGGGATTCGCGAACAAACCCAGGATGTCCTTTACAATCAGAGTATCGGAAAATATCCGTACGATCAGGAATTCCGATTGCCCTGAATCCACGGATTGCGCAGATTTCCGCAACCTTGTGGTAAGTAGGCAGAAGGAACCGAAGGAACCATCGTGGAACCGGTGATTATTGCGGGTGGTGGACTCGCGGGCAGCGAGGCGGCGTGGCAGCTTGCGGAGCGCCGTGTGCCCGTGGCGCTTTACGAGATGCGGCCGGCGCGTCGCACGCCGGCACACAAAACGGATCGGCTGGCCGAGTTGGTGTGCAGCAATTCGCTGAAGTCGAACGCGCCGGGATCGGCCTCGTGGCTGCTGAAGGAGGAGATGCGCCGGGCCGGGTCGCTCCTCCTGCGCCAAGCGGACGCGGCGGCGGTGCCGGGCGGCTCCGCCCTCGCCGTCGACCGTGAGAAGTTCTCGGAGGCGGTGACGGATGCCGTCGCGTGCCACCCGCTCATCGACTTGCGCCGCGAAGAACTGCGCGAGATTGTGGTGACGGGGGTCGCGCCACGCGAAGCCGGCTCTCGACTCCCGACTGCCGACTCCCGACTCCCGATTCCCGACTCCCTTCTTCTCATCGCCACCGGCCCGCTGACTTCGGACCCGCTCGCTTCGCGCCTCCAGGAACTTACCGGCTCCGAGAATCTCGCTTTCTACGATTCCATCAGCCCCATCGTCGACGCGGAAACGCTCAATATGGAGCGGATCTTTCGGGCGTCGCGCTACGGCAAGGGCGGTGAAGACTACTTGAATTGCCCGATGAACGAGGAGGAGTACCGGACGTTCTTCGAAGCGCTGCGCGGCGCCGAGACGGTTGAGGCGCACGAGTTCGAGGACTTGAACTATTTCGAGGGTTGCCTGCCCATTGAGGAGCTGGCGCGACGAGGTTTCGACACGCTGCGCTTCGGCCCCATGAAACCGGTCGGCCTTGTGGACCCGCGCACCGGGCGCCGGCCCTACGCTGTGGTCCAGTTGCGCGCGGAGAACCTCCGCTTTTCCAGTTACAACCTGGTGGGCTTCCAGAATCACCTGAAGTTTCCGGAGCAGAAGAGGATTCTGCGATTGATCCCGGGCTTGGAGAACGCGGAGTTCGTGCGCTTCGGTCAGATCCATCGCAATACGTACATTAACGCCCCTAAAGTCCTGTCACCTGACCTGAGCCTGCGCGCCGCTCCGAACGTGTTTATTGCCGGGCAGCTCTCGGGCGTGGAGGGTTACGTGGAGTCGATCGCCACGGGCTTGCTGGCGGGCCTGGCGATGGCACATCGCGCCAGGGGAGAGAACTTCGCGCCGCCGCCGCGCACCACGGCGCTGGGGTCGCTCGTCCATTACATCACCCACGCTGACGCGAACAACTATCAGCCGGCCAACATCTCGTTTGACCTGCTGGCGCCTATCGACGGATTGCCGCGCCCCGTCGAGCGCAACCGCAAGGCTCGGCGCGAGAGGCAGTGCGAACGAGCCCTGACTGATCTTGGACGGTGGCTGGTTTCCGGTTCTCAGTTTTCAGTCTCAGCCGTCAGCCATCAGCGCTCAGCTATCGGCAAGAGAACCGTTCTTGCTGATAGCTGAGGGCTGAAGGCTGATAGCTACTGAAAACTGAGAACTGCTTGGTAGTTTTCGATAAACTGACCACGGACGTTCTTATGGATGATTTGATCGACCGCTACGCCAACTACCTGCAATACGAGCGGAACGCCTCGCCTCACACCATCCGTAACTATCGCAGCGATCTGCGTCAATTCCGCGACTTCCTGAAATCCGGCGACCCGGGCGCCGTCGTCGACGTCAATTCCGTAGACGCTCTGCGCATTCGCGCCTTTCTGGCCTTTCTCCTGGAGCGCGAAAGGAAGAAGACCTCCATTGCCCGCAAGCTGGCCGCGGTTCGCGCCTTTTTCAAGTTTCTGGTTCGCGAGCGCGTGCTGACCGCGAACGTTGCGGCTTCCGTCTCGACGCCGAAGCTGGCCAAGACGCTGCCGCGCATCATGACCGAGGAGGAGATGAACACCTTCCTCGATCGTGTCGCCGAGGCCGCGGCCACCGCGGGCGATGCGGCCGTGCTGCGCGACCGCGCCATCCTGGAGCTGCTTTACGCCTCCGGCCTCCGCGTCAGCGAGTTGGTCGGCCTCGATCTCCGCAGCGTCAACTTGGGAGACGGCATGCTCGTCGCCTGGGGCAAGGGACGCAAAGAGCGCATGGTGCCCTTCGGCTCAAAAGCGAAGCAAGCCCTGACCGATTACCTGCCCGCGCGGGAAAAAGTCCTGCAAGAGTGGAAGACCGCGAGCCCTGCCCTGTTCCTCAACGCGCGCGGCCGTCGGCTTACCACGCGCTCCGTCGACAGGCTGGTGAAGCAGTACGTTCGCCAATGGGGTCCTAACGTAAGGACAAGCCCGCACTCGCTGCGTCACGCCTTCGCCTCGCACCTCCTCACCGAGGGCGCCGACTTGCGGTCCATCCAGGAGATGCTAGGCCACACCAGCCTCTCGACCACGCAGAAATACACTCAGGTCTCCATCAAGCAGCTCATCGAGGTTTACGACAAGACGCATCCGAAGGCGTAAAAAAAGTCGACAGGGGACGCCACTCATCCCCTGCTTTTTCCGTGTCTTGGTGGTAAGTTAATATTTCGGCATCGATGTCAGGAGTGGAGGGTGACATGAAATCTGCGACGAGATCTTCCCGACGAGTGGGCTACGCCGTGGTGGGACTGGGCAGTCTTGCCGAGCGGGCCATCCTGCCGGCTTTTCGGCAGAGCCGGAAGTCGAAGCTGATCGCGGTGGTGAGTCACGATGGGGATAGAGCCCTCCACATGGCGAGGAGATTCGTCGCGGCTGAGTGCTATACCTACGACGACTATGATTCCTGCCTCAGCCATCCGCAAGTCGAGGCCGTCTATATCGCCAGCGTTAACGGCGCCCATGCCGAGCAGGCGGTTCGCGCCGCGGCGGCCCGCAAGCACGTGCTGTGCGAAAAGCCTATGGCCAACACGGTGGAAGAATGCCAGCGGATGGTCGAGGCCTGCCGGGCTCACGGCGTGCTGTTGATGATCGCCTACCGCAAGTATTTTGAGCCTGCCAGCCTGGCGCTGAAGCGGATGGTGGCGAAGGGCGAACTGGGACGCTTGAAGCTGATCCACTCGGCCTTCACCCTTAACCTTCCCGCGGACAAAGCCTCGGCGTGGCACCTCAGCCAAAGCCTGGCGGGCGGCGGGTCGCTCGTGGACCTGGGCGTGTATCCGGTCAGTACGGTACGATGGATCCTGGGCACCGAACCCCTTGAAGCCGCGGCCGTTGCCTGGACGGTGGACCCCAAGCGGTTCTCGGAAGTGGACGAGAACGTGGCCTTCTGGTTGACCTTTCCCGACGGCGTTGTGCTCCAGGGTAGCTCGAGTTTTGGCGCGGCACAGACCTCCTTCCTGCGCGTCCACGGCGAGCGCGGTTGGTTGGCGCTGGATCCGGCGTACGCGTATATGTACGAACGTCGCCTGTTTGGGGAGATCGATGGGCAACGGGTCCAAAGGTACTACCCGGCCATGGAGGAGTTCTCGATGGAGTTGGACGCGTTCGCCGACTGCATTCGACGCGGCCGGAGACCGGAGCCTGACGGCTGGCAAGGGCTCCGGGACGTTGCCGTGATGCAGGCTATCTACCGCGCGGCACAGGAGAAGCATCCGGTCCCCGTCCCGAACAACCTCGTCGGATCAGAGACAGGATGAGCAACCCGAGGAAGTCGTCGGGGAATTGCCGATTGCCGATTGCCGATTGGAAGAAGCCGTCAGCATTCAGCAATCAGCAGTCAGCAAGAAAAAGATCGGGCCGTTAGGTCCCCGCTGGCTGAAGGCTGAGCGCTGATGGCTGATGGCTTCTTTTTCAATCGGCAATCGTAAATCAGCAACCTGTGGCTCTAGACACCTGTCGGGTAATCGCTGAGAATAGAGTTGAGCAAATTGCAGCTTGGGGGCTCTCCATTGAACGGCCAATCGACTTCCCGGCGTGAATCCATCCCGGTTTCGGAATACATCCGCGAACCGCATATCCCTGTCTCGCATCTCGCCCACGACTGGGAGATGCACTCGGACGTAATGCTGACGCCGGCCGAGGAGCGCACGATGGTGCGCGAGCCGGCGCAGTGCGTGCCCGCGGCCATCGCCCAGCGCGTCGGCAAAGTGCGCGTGCTGCTGGTGCCTTATGTGGCCTGCCTTGAGAGCGGCGACGTGGTGTCGTTCACGAAGCCCAACGGCGAAACTCATTCGGCGGTGTGGCTGGAGCAGGAGGGCTGGACTCACCTCGTGCTGGCCTGCCGCGAGCTCGACCCGCACGATACCGGCTTCGAGTTCCTGGCCAGCGTTTCAGAGCTGCTGCGTCCCAAGCTCACGCCGGAGGAGATCGAGCGCTACACCCAACTGATCGAGGAGGAGCTGCGGGAGGGCGTGCAAGGTGAAATCGACGAGGACGCTGCCGCCGCGAAGCACCCCTTGCTGAAAACCCGCACGGCCCACCGGCGGGCAAGCCAGTTCGAGAACTACCGCAACGTCTCCTTTGTCAGCACTGTCGCTGAGTACATGCACGGGCTCTGGCACGACGTGCAGATCCGCGTCGGGCCCGAACATCTGCCAGTCGCCCAATTGCGCCGCCGTATGAACCTGCTCGCCGAAATGTTTCCGCCCAACCCGGGGTTCAAAGTGTTCGCCGAAGGACTGGAGCAGGAGGAGTAAGCAGCGGGCAGCACCCTCTCGTCCGTTGAGAAGGAATGAGCATCGAAGAGAGCCTTCAGCTTTTTATGATGAAGGGGAGCATGCAGCGAAAGTTCTCGAGGACGCTTCTGACCGCAGTTTTGACGTTCGCGGTGGTCCCAGCGGGGGCCGGGCAGCAAGTCCAGACGGTCACGGATCGGACGACCTACAACGTGGGCTCTGAAGTCCGCCTTAAGATCGTACTCCCCCAGGGCGCCAGCGCTCCTCCGGCTTCCAAGCTCCTGGTGACGGTCCGCTACGCGGGAGAATCGAAACCGGTGGCGGAACGGGTTCCGCTCTCTTCTTCACTGGCTGCCGGCCACGAGACCTTGGCTGAATATCACGACATCTGGAAGATTCCTTCGACTGCGCGAACCGGCCGTTATGAGATCGACCTGGCCGCGAAAGACCCGGAATCCGGCGAAGCCATTTTCAGTCAGACGGGCGCCACGTCGTTTGCCATCTATCGCAAGCTTGTTCAGATTGAGCGGATTGAGCTCGGCAACACTTTCTACACGCCCGGCGACCACCTCCACTGCAAAGTCGATCTGAAAAACCTTACCAGCCGCCCGTTGAGCGGGCTGCGCGTGGAGTTCTCGGACCGCTACTGGCCCTGGATTGCCGCGCCCTCCGCCGAGGCGGCAAAGTCTATCGTCGTGCTCGCCGCAAGCCTCGCTTTGCCCGCGAAAGGTCAGCAGGAACTGCGCTCCGCGCGGGCAGCCGTGGCGGGCGCAGTCAAGCAGCCCACGTTTCATCAGTACGGCGTTGTGGTGTGGGACCACGCGCGCAAGACGGTTCTGGACATCGCCTTCAGCCCGCTGGTCATCATCCACCCGCCCGGCGTCGATTCGCCCCGGCCGTATCCCGGCCAGTACGTTTATCCCGACCTCAGCGCGGTAAACAACTTCGCTTACCGCCATTTCTATTCAACTGAGATGGAGTCGCCGGCGATTGCCTTCGATCACGATCACACACTGTGGCCTCCCGGCTCGAACGCCACCGTACATTTCACGCTGACGAACCCAACGCGTTCGGCGTGGAACGGGGTCACGGTGCTCGCGCGCCTCGTGAGCCCGGCCGGCTCGGAACTAGCGAGGCAAGTGACGGACAAGCTGGTGGACCTGCCTTCCGACGGCTCCTCAGTCCGTCGTAGCGCCACGTTTACGCTACCTGCGCACGACGCCGGCGTCTACCGCGTTGCGGTCGAGGTCCGCGATGCCTCCGACAGGATCCTCGCTTCGAACTTGCTGGAGCTGGGCGTGAACCCGCTGCCCAAATCCATTCTGATTTTCTGCGCGCACGAGGACGATGAGGGCGCTTACTCCGGCCTCGCGCGGGCTGCGATTGAGAATGGGATTCCCGTCCATTACGTCTACTTCACCAGCGGCGACGCGGGCTCCTGCGACCGCTACTACCAGCATTCCTGCGGACCGGCCGATGCTTTGAACTTCGGAGGAATCCGCATGGACGAGGCTCGAGCGGCGCTCGGCCACCTCGGCGTGCCGCGGGAGTGCATCCAGTTCCTTGGCCTGCCGGACGGCGCCTCGGGCATGATCTGGTACGGTCACGCCAAGCGGTCAGGCCCGTTCCTCGACCCGCTGCTGGCGACGGACCATGCGCCTTACGAGGGCCTCGTTGAGCCGAACCTCTCGTACGATTGGATCTCTGTAGTCGATGCGGCGAAGAAACTCATTGAGAGGTATCAGCCCGACGTTATCGCGACGGCGCATCCGGGCAGCGCGGGACACATCGACCACATCGTGACCAACTACTTCGTCGTCAGGGCGCTCCAGGAACTGACCGCCCAGGGCCACATTCCGGCCAACCTCACGTTGCTCGTCGACCACGCCTACAAGGACCAGCCTCCCACGCCGTACCACTACCAGCCGGTGAAGTTCTTTATCTCCGGCGAGGTGGCGGCCCTGGCGCAGGAAGCCTTTTGGTTCTATGAATCGCAAAACGGCAATATGAGTGAAGGCCACTTGCAAAGTTTCTCTCAACTTCCGCGCAGCGAAGAACTTCGCCAAGTGATAGACTGGAACGAGCACCAAGGATGGAATGAGAAGCGCTGAGCGGGCGTCGTCTCGGAAGTGACCGAGTGAAGGAACCTCTCAAGGGCCGGAAGAGCCTCGCCGAAACCGTGCAAGAAGCCGCGGACGCGGCGATGGAACGCCACCGTCGAGCAGTGGAAGAAAGCGAGACGGCAGAACTCCAAAACGGCGGTGACCGCCGCGCTTCGCAACCTGCCTTTCCGGACGAGCCGTTTCCCTGTCCGGCGTGCGGCCAGATGCTGGCTGCGTCGTGCCGGTTTTGCGTAGCTTGCAAGCAGCCCATTGATCCGGCCCATATCAATTCAGCGATAGAGGCGCAGAGACTGCCCCAGCTCCGGGCGCCGTCGGTTCCCGTCGTGGGCGCTCCGTTTTCGTGGACCATCTTCTTTGTGGTGCTTCTGGTTTGGTTGATCCTGGCGGGGGCGAGCGAGAAACTGTTGGGACCGACGAGGGCGCAATGGTTGATGCTTGGTGTAGTTCTTGTGTCATCTCTCTGGGTCTTGCAGGACGCTCACGCGAAGTCGATCGCCAAGCCTTTTCGCTGGGCCATCGGCTCGTTTTTGCTCTGGATCGTTTTCTTTCCGTGGTATCTGTCGCGCCGAAAAGTGCCGGCTGCCCCTTGCCGGCTGGTCGAGGCGGAATTCAGCCCCTTGGTCCGTGCCTTGCTCTTCGGACTGCTGGTCTTGTTCCTGTTCGCTGCCGCGCTGACCTTGTCTCAATGGAAGCGGTGAGGCCATCCGTCTGGCGCTAGCCTAGTAAGGAACCGATTGAAACCCATTCGCGAAGGGTGGGATCAGGTCCGGTTTTCGCGGGAAGCGCGCATCGCGAAGATCCCCATCAACAATCCGAACGCGAGCATGCCGGCTCCCCACCAAACGTCGATGTTCATGCCCAGTGAGGATTCGAACATCTCGGGGTTGGCCGTGGCCCCAAAGATGAGGAGGATCACACCATAGAGGGTGAAAATGAAGCCGATCGGCCAGCGAATATCCAAGCCACCCATAAGCTTTACCAGAAAATGATATTGAGAATCACCATCAACCCCAGCACGCTGACGGCGATGACGGCGGGACGCTTGTACCAGGGAAGGTCCGCATGCCGGTTTACCGGCGTCATCGAGTAGACCAGCCCCACCAGTTCCTCCTCCTTCTTGGGCGCCGTGAAACCGGTCACCACCACCGTGACCACGAAGCAGACTGACCATGCGACCATCGCCTGGTAGAAGTTCGCCGCCATGGGGCTCCGATAGTGGATGTAACCGAAGTGGTACAGCAGATAGTGTCCTGCCGCGCTCAGGATGCCGGACAGCAGTCCGGTGAAGGCGGCGTGGGACGTGGTGCGCTTCCAGAACATCCCCAGCACAAACGTGGCGAAGAGCGGCGCATTAAAGAACGAGAAGAGAAGCTGGAGATAGTCCATGAGGTTGTTGAACCGGAGCACGATGAAGGCGGTCATAACCCCCACCGTCACGGCAGCCACCGTGGCGATGCGGCCCATCAGCAGATAATGGCTGTCGTGCTTGCCGGGGTTGACATGCGTCTGATAGATGTCGTAGGTCCAGACGGTGTTGAACGCGGTCACGTTGCCCGCCATGCCGGACATAAAGCTCGCCAGCAAGCCTGTCAACCCTATGCCGAGCAATCCCGACGGGTAGAGTCGGCCCAGAAGCATGGGCAGGGCGTAGTTATAGTTGGGCGGGTCGCCGAACGAGTTCTTCGTCGCGGGCCAAGCGATCGCCACCAGGCCCGGCAGAATCACCAGGAGCGGGAAGAACATTTTCGGGACTGCCGCGATCAACGGCGTTCGTTGGGCCGCGATCATGTCCCGCGCCGCGAGGCCCCGCTGGACAACGAGGAAGTCCGTACACCAGTAGCCGAACGACAGCACGAAACCGAGGCCGAAAATCAGTCCGAACCAGTTCACGCCGAGCGGATTCTCGCTGGCGTGCATGACGTACTTCCAGGTGTGCGCGTAACCGGGGTTGGGCAGGCTGCGTTCGAGTCCGGCAAAGCCTCCCACTGCTTTCAATCCCAGGAGGGCAAGCGGCAGGAATCCGAACACGATCAGGAAGAACTGCAGCACTTCGTTGTAAATCGACGAGGTCAGACCACCGAGAAGGATGTACACCATCACCACGGCGGCGGCGGCAATGACGCTGGCTCCGAACGGCCAATGGAGCAACTGCTGAAAGAGGATGGCCATCGCGTAGAGGTCGATGCCTGAAACCAGCAGGGTCATGACGGCGAAGGAAAGCGCGTTGAGCGTCCGCGTCTTCTCGTCGTAGCGCAAGCGCAGATACTCGGGAACGCTCCTCGCCCTGCTGCCGTAATAGAACGGCATCATGAACACGCCGACGAAGCACATCGCCGGGATGGCGCCCAGCCAGTAGAAATGGTTGATGAGCATGCCGTACTTGGCGCTGTTGGCGGCCATGCCCATCACCTCGAGCGCGCCGAGGTTGGCGGACATGAAGGCTAGTCCCGTAATCCATCCCGGAATCGACCGCCCGGAGAGGAAAAAGTCCTCGCTGGTCTTCATCTGGCCCCGCAACCAGAAGCCGATGCCCACCACGAAGGCGAAATAGATTGCGATGATGAGGTAATCGACAAAACTAAGGTGCATTGATGTTCACCGCCAAGGCGCGACTTGTACCATATCCCAAAAGGAAAGTGAACCCAAGACCATGGCAGGTAGCGGGTCAGTTTGAATATGTTGGCATCAGTGCCGCTTGGATGTGGGCTCTCCCACAAACACCAAGCACCCGTTTGGATCTTCAATGTGGAACTCAGTCATCCCGTATTCCCTGTCAAACAAGTCTCGAATTCTGTAGCGGTCCTTGAAGGTTTTCACGTGCTCCCACAAAACTTGAATGCCAGAAACCTCAACGTATATTTCGGCATGCCCGCGGACATACTTCATAACCTCCTCGGATGCGGCCTTCTGAAAGTGGATGGTTTGGCCATCCCGTTCCACTATCGAGTACTCCGGCGATTTCATGGTTGGTGTGAATCCAAGTACGCTTTGGTAACACAAAATGGTCTCCTCCATGTCGGCAGTCGCCAGCATGGGACTGATTCGTTTCGCTCTATATGTGCTTGTCGTGATGGAGCCTCCATAGCCTGACAGCTTTTTTGTCGACGCATGATGGCGCACCAGCAGAGCTAATGCGTCTGCATTTCAAACTGACCCGCTACCCCATGGCAGTGTCCTAATTTGATCTGTAGCGCCGCCCTTCAGGGCGGCAAATGCCGGGCTAAAGCCCGCCGCTACGAGCAACCGGGGTCGGCACGGTTCCGCCTCGGAGTAGGTTTTCCGTCCGCCCTTTCCCAGGTTTTCCGCCGCGAACACCAGGCACCCCCGCTAATTCAGAAAATAAGTCCGGTAGAGCGTGTCGCGCTTGTGGGGACGGAAGCCGGCCTCGGCGATCAGGCGCCGCAAGCCTTCCTCGGTCGACTTGTTGTGGCAGCCGGCGGCGCCCACCACGTTCTCCTCGATGAGGATGCTACCCACGTCGTTGGCGCCGAAGCGCAGGGCGATCTGGCAGATCTTGTGGCCCGGGGTCAGCCACGAAGCCTGAACGTTCAGGATGTTGTCGAGGGTTAAGCGAGATACGGCTAGCGTCTTTAAGTAGTCGACGGCGCTGACTTCCTCCTTCACGAAATTTCCCAGCGACGTGTTCTCGCGCTGGAAAAACCAGGGTATGAAGGCGGTGAAACCGCCCGTCTCCTCCTGCAACTGCCAAATGCGCTCCAGGTGATTCACGCGCTGCTCGAGCGTCTCGCCGCAGCCGAACATCATCGTCGCCGTGGTCCGCAGGCCGAGCTGATGGGCGGTGCGATGGACTTCCAGCCACTCGTCGCTGCGGCACTTCAGCCGCGCGATGCGGAAGCGCACCTCGTCGTCCAGGATCTCCGCGCCGGCGCCGGGAATGGAATCCAGACCCGCGTCCATGAGGCGGGCGATCACGTCGCGGATGGTCATCCCGCAGATCTCGGCGATATTCAGGATTTCCGGGGCCGAGAGGCAATGCAGGTGTACCTGGGGATAACGCCGCTTGATGCTGGCAAGCAGGTTCTGGTAATAGTCCAGTTTGAGGTCCGGGTGCAACCCGCCCTGCATCAGGACCCCGGTGCCGCCGAGAGCCAGCGTCTCCTCGATCTTCTGGAAAATAGACTCGAGCGGCTGAACGTAACCCTCGGGCGAGCCTACGGGCCGGTAGAAAGCGCAGAACGTGCAGTACTCGGTGCAGACGTTGGTGTAGTTGATGTTGCGGTCGATCTGGTAGGTAATGACGTTCCCGGGGTGCAGGCGCTGGCGCACCGCGTCCGCCTCCATGCCGAGGCCGATCAGGTCGTCAGACCGGAGCAAATCGAGAGCTTGGTATCGGGTCAGTGCCATAACAACTGCCGATTTGACGATTGTCGATTGACGGTTGTGAAGACAGCCCTCAGCAGTCAGCTATCAGCATTCAGCTTTGAAGAACGAACCACCTTATGCTCTTGGCTGATGCCTGACGGCTGATGGCTGACCGCTTCTTCCACAACCTGGGAAACAAACCGCAGCTCCTTCACTGCCGGAATAAGTCCCTCTTCGGCCGCCAGCTTGTAAAAGAGGCGCAGGCCCTTGAGGTTGTCCTCATCCAAAGCATAGTTGATGTTTTCGGCGAGGTAAAGCTTCACCGCCGATTCCGGGATTCCCAGGCGGGGCGCCCACTCCGCCGCAATGGCATCCAGGTGGCGCAACCCCTCGTCGCGCGAATCCCGCAAATCCCTCGCGAACGCCGCCAACCCCGCTTCCCGTCGGCCCACCCAGAGCGCAAACACAAACGGCAGCCCGGTGAACTTTTTCCACTCCGCGGCCAGGTCGTAAACGAGAAGAGTTGAGGCGCGGCTGACAAAGAGGGATTCTCCGCGAAGTTTACCCTTGAGCGCAGCGAAGGGCTCAGAAGGACATGCTGGAGCCGAGTTTTCGAATCGAATTTCGAGTTTCGAATTTCCAGTTTCATCACTTTTCGCGCTTGAACCTTCAACCTTCAACTGGTACGTCAGTGCCGGATCGCCGATCACGAGTGCAGCGTCCGCCCGCTCGAGCAGCATCTCCAGCGGCTGCGGGTCGGCCGGCTCCGACAGAAACTCGCGCCCATAGAACCGGCGTAGAAGAATCGTCACCAAAGCCACCGAGGTGCGCGACGAGTTGTCGAGCGCCACCGAGCGAACCTCCTCAATCGGTACCTTGCTAAAGAGCACCACGCTCTTCACCATCCCTTTGGAGGCAATCGAAACGCCCGGCACGATCTCCGCCCCCTCGATTCGCTGGTACTCGATGGAAGGAATGATCCCGAGATCAGCCCGCCCTTGCTTGACCGCGTCCGCGCATCGCGCCGGCACGGTGAACTCCAGGTCGAACTTGCCGCGAGCGGCGCCGTAGAGCATCCCCCAGACGAGCGGCGCCGTGTTGAGGTACTGAACAACGGAAATTCGGGGCTTGATCATAGTGAGAGGAGCCAGGAGTCAGGAGCCAGGAGTCAGAACGAAGGGAAGATGCTGCTCTTCATTCTGAGAAGCTGTGAGTATATTGAAAAACGCGCGTTTTTCCGCCTGTAAGTAACCGAAAACAGGTGGGCGAAAAACGCCAAATCCAATATCTTCACACGTTCTGACTCTTCACTCCCGACTTCTTGATCCTTTCGACGCTCCGTCGAAAATCACCGAGCAAGTCACGCGTTTGCAGTGGCTGGCGGTGTGGGCACGATCACCACGTCATAGCCCAGTTTGCGCAAGGCTCGTGCCAGGGCTTGAGCGCGCTGCTTCTTAGCCT
>Ga0326728_10015002_pt1 | contig 16248 bp, 13 predicted proteins | sample MB3enrmetagenome_FD_207602 | JGI IMG/M metagenome (GOLD analysis project Ga0326728, IMG submission 207602) | Lab enriched peat soil microbial communities from McLean, Ithaca, NY, United States - MB31MN | ecosystem: Environmental > Terrestrial > Soil > Wetlands > Peat | place: USA: New York...
GGGCGTAGGAGATTTGAGGGGGCCTGCTCTTAGTACGAGAGGACCGGAGTGGACGAACCTCTTGTGATCCAGTTGTCCCGCCAGGGGCATAGCTGGGTAGCGAAGTTCGGTCAGGATAAACGCTGAATGCATATAAGCGTGAAACCTTCCCCAAGATGAGATCTCCCAAGCGTAAGCTAATAAGGGCACAGGAAGACTACCTGTTTGATAGGACGGATGTGGAAGCCGGGTAACCGGTTGAGCTTACCGTTACTAATCGCCCGTTCGGCTTGACCATAAAATTTACTGCGCACACAACGGTGTGGCGCTACTTTCCGAACGCGCCCGTCAATATTCGGTCAAAGAGCCAGCGATGGCTCATGTCGCCAGTTTCTGGGTGACCATAGCGAGAGGGACCCACCCGTTCCCATCCCGAACACGGCAGTTAAGCCTCTCAGCCCCGATGGTACTGCACGCGCAAGTGTGTGGGAGAGTAGGAAGTTGCCCGGATTATCATAGAAGCCCGATCGCGAGATCGGGCTTTTTTTATTCCGCGCCGTGCTTCCGGCGCGATTCTTCAAGCGCGCGGCGGAGGAGCGGCAGGGCGGCCAGATCCTTTTCTTGACCGGTTTCTTCTTTCACGGCGATCTGCGTCTCCAGATTCAGAACGCGAATCAGGCGCGCGATGTTGGCCGGCTTCATGGAATGCACGATGTCCAAATCGAATCCACTCAGAGAAGCGCCCTGAAGGATAGCGCTGACTCCTCCGACGACGAGGAAGTCCACGCGGTGTTCTACGAGGATTCGGAGCAGGCAAACGAAATCAGGTTTCGTCATCCAAGCCTCGAGCTTTCCATGTGGCATCGACGAACGACTGCAGAACTTGAAGGCGCTCAGCCGGAGTCATGTCCAGCATCCAGCGGATGAGCGTCAAATCGACACCGCTGCTCTCGTAAGGGTATTCCGGCGGTTCCGTCGGCTCGTCCATGCTCCTTACAGTATAGGGCGCTAAAATTGTTTGTCGAGGCCATGAAGACATTCACAATCGCAGTGATCGCCGGCGACGGGGTCGGGACCGAGGTCGTTCCCCAGGCCAGGCGCGTGCTGGAGAAGATTGCCAGGAGACATGACGTGACCTTCGCGTTTCAGGATTTCGAGTGGGGCGCGGAGCATTTCTTCCGCTGGGGGCGCATGATGCCGGCCGGGGCCATCGACCTGCTGCAACCTTGCGACGCCATCCTGCTGGGCGCTGTGGGGCATCCGGAAATCCCCGACCACACCACGCTCAACGGGCTGCTGCTGCCCATCCGGCGGGCCTTCGACCAGTACGCCAATGTACGGCCGGCGTATTTGTATCCGGGTGTCCAATCGCCGCTGGCGGGGGTGAAGGGCGGCGATATCGATTTCGTGGTGGTGCGTGAGAACACCGAGGGCGAGTATGCGCAGGTGGGCGGGTTCGTCTACCAGCACCAGCCGGAAGAGGTCGCCATTCAGACCTCGGTGTTTACGCGGCGGGGCATCGAGCGCGTGGTGCGGTTCGCGTTCGAACTGGCGGTGAAGCGCAATAAGAAGAGGCGCGTCACATCGGTCACCAAATCCAACGCGCAGGGCTACAGCATGGTGCTGTGGGACCGGACGTTTCAGGAAGTGGCGGCGCAGTTTCCGGGGGTTGAGACCGAATCGCTGCTGGTGGATGCGGCGGCCATGAATTTCATCCGGCGGCCGCAGAGCTTCGACGTGGTGGTGGGGTCGAACCTGTTCTGCGACATCCTGAGCGACATTTCCGCCATCATCGTGGGGAGCATGGGGCTGGCGGCTTCGGCCAACCTCGATCCGCAGTGGCGGTTCCCGTCGATGTTCGAGCCGGTGCATGGCTCGGCGCCGGACATCGCCGGGAAGGGTCTAGTCAATCCGCTGGCGACCATTCTGAGCGCGGCCATGATGCTCGACCACCTGGAGATGACGGACGCGGCGCGCGCGGTGGAAGCGGCGGTGGCGGCGGTGCTGGCGGAGGGCAAGGTGCGCACGCCCGATCTCGGTGGGAAAAGCAGCACGGAAGAAGTGGCCACCGCCGTGCTTGAGAAGTTGGGTTAGTGGAGAAGACAAGTCAGCGTGAAGCCACCGGCCGGCATGCGTTTCTGGTAGCCGCGGGCATTCTGGCGAGCCGCATCGCGGGGCTGGTGCGGCAGCGCGTCTTCGGGTACTACTTCGGGCTATCGGACGCGGCGGACGCCTTCAACGCAGCCTTCCGGATCCCGAATTTCCTGCAAAACCTGTTCGGCGAAGGAGTGCTTTCGGCGTCCTTCATTCCGGTGTACGCGCGCCTCGTGGCGGAAGGCGACGAGGAGGAATCCGGCCGCGTGGCGGGGGCGGTGGGTGCGATTCTGGCGCTGGCTACGTCGGTGTTGGTGCTGGTGGGCGTGCTGGCCGCGCCGTACCTGATCTACGCCATTGCGCCGGGCTTTCATGGAGCGAAACGCGAGCTGACCATCCGGCTGGTGCGCATCCTGTTTCCGGGCGCGGGGCTGCTGGTTTGCTCGGCGTGGTGCCTGGGAATTCTGAACAGCCATCGCAAGTTTTTCCTTTCCTACACCGCGCCGGTGATCTGGAACGCGGCCATGATCGCCACGCTGGCAATCTACGGAGGCCTGGAGCAGAGCGCGCTGGCGGTCAACCTGGCGTGGGGCTCGGTGATCGGCAGCGGGCTGCAGTTCGGGGTGCAGTTGCCGACGGTGCTGCGGCTGGCGCGACACGTTCGTGTGCGCCTCGACACGCGCGCGGGGCACGTGCGCGAGGTGATGCGCAACTTCGTTCCGGTGTTCTTCAGCCGGGGCGTGGTGCAGATTAGCGGATACGTGGACCAGTTGCTGGCCAGCAAGCTGGGCGAGGGCGCGGTAGCGGGGCTGACCAATGCGCAGTCCATCAACGGGCTGCCGGTGAGCCTGTTCGGGATGGCGGTTTCGGCGGCGGAGTTGCCGGCCATGTCGAGCGCCCTGGGCGACCAGGCGGAGGTGGGCGCGCAGCTTCGGAAGCGGCTGGATGCGGGGCTGCGGCAGATCGCGTTTTTCGTGGTGCCCTCGGCGATGGCGCTGCTGGCGCTGGGCGACGTGGTGACGGCGGCGCTGTATCAGACGGGGAAGTTTACGCACCACGACTCGGTCTACGTGTGGGCAATTCTGGCCGGGTCGGCGGTGGGCCTGTTGGCGTCGACGCTGGGAAGGCTGTATTCGTCGACCTACTATGCGCTCCGCGATACACGCACGCCGCTGCGGTACGCGGTGGTGCGGGTGGCGCTCACCACCGGGCTGGGCTACCTGTGCTCAATTCCGCTGCCCATATGGATCGGGATCGATCCGCGCTGGGGCGCTGCGGGCTTGACGGCTTCGGCGGGCGTGGCGGGATGGGTGGAGTTCCTGCTGCTGCGCAGAACGTTGAATGGGCGCATCGGGCGGACCGGCCTACCGGTGGCGCTGATGGCGAAGCTATGGGTATCGGCAGCGGTGGCGGCGGGGGCAGCGTGGGCGGTGAAACTCGGCATCGGGCACGGGGACCATCCGATCAAGGCGGCGATCGCAATTCTGGGGACGTACGGGGTGGTGTACTTCGCCGCGTCGTATGCGATGCGAGTGGAGGAGTGCGCGAAAGCGCTGAAAAGAGTTATCCCTTCAAATCTTTGAAGGCCTCCTCAATTTCCTTCTTGGCTTCCGGCGTGGGCACCACCAGCGGCAGGCGCGGCGGGCCACCGTAGTAGCCGTTCAAATCCATGGCGGACTTCAGGCCGGGGATGCCGTACTTGGTGGTCACCAGCGCTGCGGGGCGGCCGATGCGGTTCTGCCAGTCGAGACCTGCCGCCTCTTCGCGCGTCCGGTACGCCTCCCAGATGGCAATCACCGAATAGGGCGCGGCGTTGGCATAGGCCAGGATGGCGCCCGATGCGCCCATCAGCAGCGAGGGCCACAGCGTCGGCGCGGAGCCTACCAGCACCTGGAAGCCGTGCTTCACTTCGCGGATCATCTGCATCACCTTTTCCAGGTTGCCGGAGCTTTCCTTGATGGCGATGACGTTGGGATGCTCGGAGAGCGCCGCCACGGCCTCCACCGGAATATCCACGCCGGTGGCCTGCGGCCAGTTGTAAATGATGAGCGGGATGCGCGATTGATCGGCCACCGCGCGGAAGTAGAGCGCCTGGGCGTCGGCGCGGTTGATGAGGTTCTTGTAGTAATGCGGCGTCCGCACCATGGCGGCCTTGTAACCCATCTCGGCGGCGCGATTGGTGAGAGCCACCGTCTCGCGCACGCCTTCCATGCCGGTGCCGGCGATGAGCAGCTTTTCCGGCGCGGCGTGCTTGGCCACCAACTCCCACATGGTGTACTTCTCGTCGGCGGTGATCATGACACTTTCGCCGGTGGACCCCATGACGACGTAGCCGGAGAGCGCGGTGCGGTTCCACTTCTCCACGTTGTGCCGCACTTTGGCGGGGTAAATATCGCCGTTATGATCGAAGGGCGTGGTGATTGGTGGGAAAATACCTTGTAGCTTCATTTCCGAGTGTCATTCCACGATAACAATGTTCTCTCTCGAAATCGAATGCGATGCGGACGACCGCGACCTGCTGATCGCCGAGCTGTGGGAGCAAGGGTCGGCCGGCGTTATCGAACTGGATGCCCGGCGCGTGCGCGCGTTCTTCGACGACGGCGCCGAGCGTGACGCGCTGTTCGAACTTTTTCCCGGTGCGACCTACCGCGTGGAGGAGCGGCGCGACTGGGTGCAACGGGCGCGCGACCTGCTGCAGCCGATGAAGGTGGGCGCGCGGTTCTTTCTGGTGCCCGAATGGCGCGACGACGCCGCGCCGCCGGGACGGTTCCGCATCGCCGTCAATCCGGGGATGGCGTTCGGCACGGGTGTTCATGAAACTACGCAACTGTGCATGGAGGCGCTGGAGAAGTTTTTGAAGCCAGGCATGAGCGTGCTGGACGTAGGCACCGGCTCGGGAATTCTGGCGCGGGCGGCCAAGCTGCTGGGGGCGGGGAAGGTCTATGCCTGCGACACGGACCCGGTGGCGGTCCGGATTGCGGGCGATGGATTTGTGGGATCGGTGGACGCCGTGGCTGCCGGCTCGTGCGACCTGGTGGTGGCGAACATCAGCCCGGAGGCAATCATCGAGCTTGCTCCGGACCTGGTGCGCGTGCTGCGCCCCGGCGGCGTGCTGTTGGCGAGCGGCTTCGAGCATCACGAAGTAGACCAGGTGAAGGCAGCCCTGCCCCCCGCCCGCGAGGTCCGCCAAAAAAGAACCTGGGCGCTGGTGATTTGTGCTGTTTAGTTGTGGGGCAGATTTGTAATCTGCGGCCGATTGGCAATCGGCCTGCCGACTTTACAGAGAATATTCTCCCTCACCGCCCACTCTCTCTTCGTGCCCACTTTCCACAGTCGCCGGCTGCCGCACTATCACTCCATCGGACAGCCCGTCTTCCTCACCTGGCGCCTGCATGGCAGCCTCCCGGCGAACCGCAACTTCCCCGCGGCAACCACCTCCGGCCAAGCCTTCTTGGCCATGGACCGCCTTCTCGATGCTGCCTGCACTGGTCCGCTGTACCTTCGCCGGCCGGAGTTCGCCAAGATGGTAGTCAATGCCATCCACTATGAAGAACGGGACCTGCGGCACTGCCAACTACATTCCTATGTCGTGATGCCGAATCACGTTCATCTCCTGATGACTCCGCTGGTGGACGTTTCCAAGGTGACGCAATCCCTGAAGAGATTCACGGCTCGGGAGGGCAACCGAATCCCGGGACTCACCGGGCAGCCGTTCTGGCAGGACGAGAGTTATGATCGGCTGGTCCGCAGTGAGGCCGAGTTTCAGCGGATTGTCGGCTACATCGAGATGAATCCGGTGAAGTGCGGACTGGTGGCGGCGCCAGAGGAGTTTCTATGGTCCAGCGCCAGGCCGATTGAAAATCGGCCGCAGATTACAAATCTGCCCCACAAAGCACTTATTTGCCCGCGTTGAAGCGGTCTTCAATGGCTTTCCAGTTCACCACGTTCCACCACGCGGAAATGTAGTCCGGGCGGCGGTTCTGATACCTCAGGTAGTAGGCGTGCTCCCACACGTCCAGGCCCATGACGGCGCACTTGCCCTCCATCACGGGGCTGTCCTGGTTGGCGGTGGAAGAGATCTCGAGTTTCCCGCCGGATCTCAGCAGCCACGCCCAGCCGGAGCCGAAGCGCGTGGCGGCGGCCTGGTTGAACTTTTCCTTGAAACTCTCGAAACTGCCGAAGGTCCCGACGATGGCTTGGGCCACGTTGCCCACCGGCACCCCTCCGGACCCTGGCCCCATGATCTTCCAGAACATGGAGTGGTTGATGTGGCCGCCGCCGTTGTTGCGCACCGCGGTGCGGATGTTTTCGGGAACGATGGCGCAGTTCGAGGCCAGCAGTTCCTCGATGGTCTTGCCCGCCAGGGCGGGGGCCGATTCCAGCGCTTTGTTCAGGTTGGTGACATACGCGTTATGGTGTTTGCCGTGATGGATCTCCATCGTCATTTTGTCGATGTAAGGCTCCAGCGCATCGAAGGCATACCCCAACTGTGGAAGTGTGAAAGACATAGCGATCTCCTTTTATCCCCTCTGAGCTTGTTCAAAGGCATCGGCGAGCCGGAACATGGTGGTCTCGTCGAAATGCCTGGTCAAAATCTGCATTCCTACCGGCAACCCCCCGGCGGTATTTCCGCACGGCACGCTCATGCACGGAATGCCCGCCAAACTGCCGGTGATGGTGTAAATATCCGAGAGGTACATGGCCAGCGGGTCGTCGACTTTCTCGCCCAGCTTGAATGCCGGGAACGGGGAAACCGGCGCCACGATGGCATCCACCTCCTGAAACGCATTCGCAAAATCGCGCGCGACGAGCGCACGCACTTTCTGCGCCTTCAAATAATACGCGTCGTAATAGCCCGAGCTGAGCACGTAAGTTCCCAGCATGATGCGGCGTTTGCACTCGGCGCCAAACCCCTCGCCGCGGGTGTTGCGATACATGTCCGAAAGCGTGTCCGACATCTCCGAGCGGAAGGTGTAGCGCACTCCGTCGTACCGCGCCAGGTTGGAGCTGGCCTCGGCCGTGCAGATGATGTAATAGCACGCGATGGCGTAATCGGTCGAGGGCAAACTGATTTCACGGACCTGGCAGCCCAGATTTTGAAGCGTGTCCACGCCGCGCGAGATCAGGTCGCCGGTTTCGCCCATCAATTCTTTTAGATACTCGCGGGGCAGTCCAAGCTTCAAGCCTTTTACGTTTCCGTCGAGCAGGGCGGTGTAATCCGGCACGGGGGCGTCGGCCGAGGTGGAGTCTCGGAAATCGCGGCCGGCGATCACGCGCAGAAGTGTCGCGGAATCTTTCACCGAGCGGCTGAAGGGGCCGATGTGGTCGAGCGAGCTGGCGAACGCCGTGAGGCCGTAGCGCGAGACGCGGCCGTAGGTGGGGGTCACGCCCACCACCCCGCAGAACGAGGCCGGCTGGCGGATGGAGCCGCCGGTATCGGAGCCGAGCGCCACCACCGCCGTGCCTTGCGCGACTACCGCAGCGGAGCCGCCGCTCGAACCGCCGGGCACGCGGTCGGGCGCCACCGGGTTGCGCACCGGGCCGAAGGCCGAGTTCTCGGTGGAGGATCCCATGGCGAACTCGTCGCAGTTGGTCTTGCCGATGATGATGCCGCCGGCCTGCTCCAGCCGCACCACCGCGGTGGCATCATACGGCGGAATGTAGTTGGCCAGGAGCTTCGAGCCGCAAGTGGTGCGGACGCCCTGGGTGAGGATGACGTCCTTGACCGCCACGGGGACGCCGGCCAGCGGTCCGGGATCTTGGCCGCGCGCGATTTGCTCATCCACGCGTTTCGCTGCGGCGAGCGCGCGCTCGGGCGAAAAGTGGAGGTACGCATTGGTCTTGGGGTTCTCGGCCTGGGCGTAGCGCAGGGCTTCGGCGGCCAGTTCGGCGGCGGTGAAGCGGCGCGAGAGCAGGCCTTCTCTCACGCGGCCGATGGTCAGAGAGGGGATATGCATGGGTCAGCGTTCGATCACTTTGGGCACCTTGAAATAGCCGGCGCCGGGTTGAGGAGCGTTGGCCAAGGCCGCCTGGCTGCCCAGCGGCGTCGCCGGTACGTCCGCCCGCAAAGTGGCCGTCTCTTCGGCGTCGTAGAGCACCTGCGCCATCGGCTCGACGTTGCTGGTATCGATTTCGTTGAGCTTGCCGATGTGCTCGAGGATGCCGTCCAGGTCCGCCTGAAACCGGCTCACTTCGGCGTCGGTCAGCTTCAGGTTGGCCAGACCGGCCACGTAGCGGACTTCCTGTTCCGTGATCTTCACGCCAGCGCCTTCTTCCGGGATGCTTTATAGATGCCGCGCAGGACCGGGTCCGCGATGCCGTCGGCCTCGTCGGGGAAGAGGGCGGGAACCGCTTGCGCGGCGCGCTGCGGCTCGCGCCGCCGCGGCACGATGCGAAACTCGAGGTCTTCCACCAAGCCGGGGCCGAAGCTCTTTTTCAGGTTGTTGAGGATGTGGGGCGTCAGGGCGAACAACTGGCGCTGCCAGATGTGATCTTCCACCTCGACGATGAGGCGCGCGCGCACCATGCGGCAGGCGCGCGTATGCGCGGCGATCCTCTGGCCGACAGCCTGGGGCCAGGCGGCGCAGGCCAGTTCCCCGGCGCTGAGGACATCCTCGGACAGTCTCAATCCCCGGATGAGTTTGCTGGCGCGTTCCATGTGGTTCGGCTGGACTATTTTATCATGGCTACGCGCGGGGACTGCCGCACGGTTTCCAGTAGGATGGAAGAATGCTCGTGCTGGCTTCCCAGTCTCCGCGGCGCAGCGAGATTCTTCGCCAGGCGGGGATTCCGTTCACCGTCCGGGTGGCCGCGGTGGATGAAACCCCGCTCCAGGGCGAGAAGCCCGCACACTATGTCGTGCGACTGGCGGAACTGAAGGCGGCGGCTGTGCCCGCGGGTCCGGACGAGACCGTGCTGGGCGCCGACACCACCGTCGTGATCGATGGCGAAATGCTGGGCAAGCCCACCGATGCCGCCGGCGCGCGGCGCATGCTCGAGCGGCTTTCCGGGCGCCAGCACGAAGTCATCACCGGAATTTGCCTGAAGCGCGGCGTGGAAGTGGTTCGAGACTGTGCCGCGACGAAGGTGTGGTTCGCGCCCATGAGCGCGCGCGAGATCGAGGAGTACGTCGCGAGCGGCGAGCCCATGGACAAAGCCGGCGCCTACGCCATTCAGGGTCTGGCGTCGAAGTTCATCCAAAGAATCGACGGCTGCTACTTCAATGTGGTGGGCCTGCCGGTGGCCCTGGTGTTCCGGAATCTGCATCCGCAGATCCCTGTGGATTTTCACGACATCAAGGTCTTATAATAGACCTTAAGCAATTGAATCCCATACTTGTAAGGAGGGGAGAGTTGACAAGCTCATCCACCGCCACTCGTCCGAAGGTGACCATCGACGGCAACGAGGCAGCCGCATACGTAGCGCATCAGATTAACGAAGTCATTGCCATTTATCCCATCACGCCATCGTCCAACATGGGGGAGTGGGCGGACCAGTGGTCCGCCGAGGGGAAGACCAACATCTGGGGCACCGTGCCTACGGTGATCGAGATGCAGAGCGAAGGAGGCGCGGTTGCCGCGCTCCATGGCGCTTTGCAGGCCGGTGCGCTTTGCACCACATTCACAGCGGCACAGGGGCTGCTGCTGATGATCCCGAGCATGTACAAGATTGCCGGCGAGCTGACTCCCACGGTGTTCCACATCGCCGCGCGGTCGCTGGCCGTCCAGGCGCTGTCCATTTTCGGCGACCACAGCGACGTCATGGCGACCCGCTCCACCGGGTTCGGCATGATGTCCTCCAACTCGGTGCAGGAAGTGATGGACCTGGCGCTCATCGCGCAGGCCGCCAGCATGGAATCGCGCGTCCCCTTTCTGCACTTCTTCGACGGCTTCCGCACGTCCCACGAAGTCGCCAAGGTGGAACAACTCACGGTGGACGACCTGCGCGCCATGATCGACGAAGACCTGGTGCACGCGCACCGCGAGCGGGCCATGTCCCCCGACCACCCCATCCTGCGCGGCTCCTCGCAGAATCCCGACGTCTACTTCCAGGCGCGCGAATCGGTCAACTCGTTCTACCTGGCCACACCCACCATCGTGCAGAACGTCATGGACAAATTCGCCAGGCTGGTGGGACGGCAGTATCGTCTGTTCGACTACGTGGGCGCGCCGGATGCCGAGCGTGTCATCGTCATGATGGGTTCGGGCGCCGATGTGGCCCACGAGACGGTGGAGGCCATGCTGGCGGCCGGCGAGAAAGTCGGGCTCCTCAAGGTCCGCTTGTACCGGCCGTTTTCGATCGAAGCCTTCGTGGCCGCGCTGCCCGCCAGCGCCAAGTCGATCGCGGTTCTCGACCGCACCAAGGAGCCGGGCGCCACCGGCGAGCCGCTCTACTGCGACGTCATCACCGCACTGGCGGAAATGGGCGTCTCCAAGAAGGTGATCGGCGGCCGCTACGGCCTCTCTTCCAAGGAATTCACGCCCGCCATGGTGAAGGGCGTCTATGACGAGATGAAGAAGACCTCGCCCAAGAATCACTTCACCATCGGGATCAACGACGACGTCACCCACACCAGCCTGGATTACGATCCCGCGTACTCCGCCGAAATCCCCGGCACGGTGCGCGCGCTGTTCTTCGGCCTGGGCGCCGATGGCACGGTAGGCGCCAACAAGAACTCCATCAAGATCATCGGGGAAGAGACCGAGAACTTCGCGCAGGGCTACTTCGTGTACGACTCCAAGAAGTCCGGCGCCATCACCACTTCCCACTTGCGCTTCGGGCCCCACCCGCTGCGCTCCAGCTACCTGATCACCCAGGCCAGTTTCGTGGCGTGCCACCAGTTCTCGTTCCTGGAGCGCATCGACATGCTGAGAGCCGCGGAAAACGGCGCCACCTTCCTGTTGAACAGCATCTACGGCCCCGACGAGGTTTGGGACCACCTGCCCCGCCTGGTGCAGAAGCAGATCATCGACAAGAAGCTGAAGTTCTACGTCATCGACGGTTACGATGTGGCCAAACAGACCGGTATGGGCGGCCGCATCAACACCATTATGCAGACGTGTTTCTTCGCCATCAGCGGAGTGTTGCCGCGCGAGGAAGCCATTGACGCCATCAAGCACACCATCGAGAAGACTTACGGCAAGCGCGGCGTGAGCGTGGTGCAGAAGAACTTCGCCGCCGTGGACGCGGCCCTGAGCCACCTGCACGAAGTCCAGGTGCCCGGCAAGGTCACCTCTTTGTTCGACATCCGCCCGGCGGTTCCCGCCGCGGCGCCCGAGTTCGTGCAGAAGTTTACCGCCAGGATCATCGAAGGCAACGGCGACGACCTGCCGGTGAGCGCCATGCCCGTCGACGGCACTTTCCCGACCGCCACGACGCAATGGGAGAGGCGCAACATCGCGCTCGAGATCCCCGAATGGGACCAGGAGCTTTGCATCCAGTGCGGCAAGTGCGTGCTGGTGTGCCCGCATGCCGTGATCCGCGCCAAGGTGTACGACGAAGCGCACCTGGCCGGCGCGCCGCCCACCTTCAAGGCCGTGCCCGCGCGCTGGAAGGACATGAAAGACCGGAAATACACCCTGCAAGTGGCGCCCGAGGATTGCACCGGCTGCACGCTGTGCGTGGAGTTCTGCCCGGTGAAAGACAAGCGGGAAGTGAAGCGCCGCGCCATCAACATGGTGCCGCAGCCGCCCATCCGCGAATCCGAAGCGGCCAACTGGGAGTTCTTCCTGAAGATTCCCGAAACCGATCGCAAGATCCTCTCCATGAGCCAGGTCAAGGACGTCCAGTTGCTGCGGCCGCTGTTCGAGTTCTCCGGGGCCTGCTCCGGCTGCGGCGAAACCCCTTACGTGAAGTTGATGACGCAGCTCTTCGGCGACCGCATGCTGATCGGCAACGCCACCGGCTGCTCCTCCATCTACGGCGGCAACCTCCCGACCACGCCCTACTGCGTGAACGCGGAGGGCCTCGGGCCGACGTGGAACAACTCGCTGTTCGAAGATTGCGCGGAGTTCGCGTTAGGCCTGCGGCTCGCCGTCGACAAGCAGAACGAGTATGCCCGCGAGCTGGTCGCTCGGCTCGGCGCCGTGATTGGTGAGAACCTGGCTCAAGCTATCCTGAACGCCGATCAGAAAACCGAGCAGGGCGTCTTCGAGCAGCGCGAGCGCGTCAAGCTGCTCAAGGAGAAGCTGGCCGGCGCCGGCGGGGCGCCGGGCCCAGAGGGCGCCCCGCCCGAAGCGCGCGACCTGCTGGCGGTGGCCGACAATCTGGTGAGGAAGAGTATCTGGGGGGTGGGCGGCGACGGTTGGGCCTATGACATTGGCTACGGCGGCCTGGACCATGTGCTCGCCTCCGGGCGCAACGTGAACATCCTGGTGCTCGACACCGAAGTCTATTCCAACACCGGCGGCCAGGCGTCCAAAGCCACGCCGCGCGGCGCGGTGGCCAAGTTTGCCGCCGGCGGCAAGCCCGTGCGCAAGAAAGACCTGGCCCTGATGGCCATGAGCTATGGCAGCGTCTACGTGGCCAAGGTGGCCATGGGCGCGGGCGACATGCACACCGTCAAGGCATTCCTGGAAGCCGAAGCTTACGAAGGGCCGTCGCTCATCATCGCGTACAGCCATTGCATCGCACACGGCTACGACCTCTCCTTCGGCATGGAACAGCAGAAGGTGGCGGTGAGTTCCGGCTACTGGCCGCTGATGCGCTACAACCCCGAACTGACGGCGCAGGGCAAGAACCCCTTCCAGCTCGATTCGCGCACGCCCAGCACATCGTTCCAAGACTACGCCTATAAGGAAACGCGGTACACCATGCTGGTCAAGAGCAATCCCGAGGAAGCCAAGCGGCTGTTGGGGCTGGCGGAGGGCGACGTGGCCAGCCGCTGGCGGCTCTACGATTACATGGCCCACGAGCCTGCGAACGGGGGTGACAAGAAATGATCGACCTGACCAAGACCATTGATCTTTCCACGACTTATCTCGGACTGAAGCTGAATAATCCGCTGGTGGCCTCGTCCTCGCCGATGTGCGCGGACGTGGGTAACGTCCGCCGCATGGAAGACGCCGGCGCCGCCGCGGTGGTGCTCGATTCGCTGTTCGAGGAGCAGATCGAGCTGGAAAGCGCCGACCTGGACCGCTTCCTCACCGAGGGCTCGGAGATTTCCGCCGAGTCCGTCTCGCACTTCCCCGAACTGACGCATCAGGTGGTGGGGCCGGAGACCTACCTCAAGCACATCCGGAAGTGTAAGGAGGCGGTCCACATTCCCATCGTCGGCAGCCTCAACGGCAGCACCAATGGCGGCTGGCTGCACTACGCCAAGCAGATGCAGGAAGCCGGCGCGGACGCGCTCGAGCTGAACATTTACTACATCCCGGTGGACCCCAAGGTCACCGGCGAGCAGGTGGAGGAGCAGTACGTCGAGCTGGTGAAGGCCGTCAAGGCCGAAGTCAAGATCCCCGTGGCCGTGAAGCTGGGGCCGTATTTCAGCTCGATGGCCAATGTGGCCCAGAGGCTCGACGCGGCGGGCGCCGACGCCCTGGTGCTCTTCAACCGCTTCTACCAGCCGGATTTCGACCTGGAATCGCTGGAGGTGGTGCCCAACCTGATTCTGAGCAACTCGCACGAGCTGCTGCTGCGCCTGCACTGGATCGCGGTGTTGTACGGCAGCGTGAAAGCGGACCTGGCGCTGACCGGCGGCGTGCACAGCGCCACCGATGTGGTGAAAGCCATGATGGCCGGCGCCAAGGTGGCCATGATGACCTCGGCGCTGCTGAAACGCGGCATCACCTTCCTGGACACCATCTCCACCGAGCTGCTGATCTGGATGGGCGAGCACGAGTACGAATCGATCCAACAGATGCAGGGCAGCATGAGCCGCAACGCGGTGCCGCAGCCCGGCGCCTTCGAGCGCGCCAACTACATGAAGGTGCTGAACTCCTACGCCATGCGGTAGTGGGTGGCGGGCGTCTAAATGCGTTCATTTCGTACTATTCGCCTCCTTTTCCTGCTCCCGTGCGCTCTCGTGGCGCAGCCAGACCGCATCACCGCGCCAATTGACGCCCGCCGGACGGTAGTCCTCAAGGGCAACGTCCATCCCATGGCCCAGCCGCGGTTCGACCTGGGACCGGTGGAACCCGCTTTCCGGATCGGCTATATCACCTTGATGTTGAAGAAAACGGACGCCCAGCAGGCGGCGCTGGAGCAGTTGCTTCAACAGCAGCAAGATCCGGCATCGCCGAACTACCACGACTGGCTCACGCCGGAGCAGTACGCGGATCGCTTTGGTCTGAGCCAGAGCGACCTGGACAAGATCTCCGCCTGGTTGCGTTCCGAAGGTTTCACCGTGGAATACACGGCGCGCGGGCGCGACTGGCTGGCTTTCAGCGGCACGGCCGGGCAAGTGCTGGCAACGTTCCATACCCAGGTCCATCGCTACCGCGTGGACGGCGAAATGCACTTCGCCAATGCCACGGCGCCCTCCGTTCCGGCGTCGCTCGCGCCGCTTGTGGCGGGTTTCATGGGGCTCGACGACTTCTATCCGAAACCGCCCAGGCACCCGGTGCCGGCCAATACGTCGGGCACCGGAGAGCACACCCTGGCCCCGGGCGATCTGGCCACCATTTACGACATCACCAAGCTGGGTTTGGACGGCACCGGGCAGACCATCGTAATTGTAGGCCAGAGCGACGTCGATCCCACGGACATTCAGGGGTTCCGCGCCAAGTACAACCTGCCGGCCCCTAACTTGAAAACCGTCCTTTATGGTACCGACCCTGGAACCAACGGTTCTCTGGCGGAGGCGGACATCGACTTGGAGTGGGCCGGCGCCGTGGCGCCGAATGCGGCCCTCATCTACGTCTACGGGTTCAACGTGGGTCCTGCGGAGATCTACGCCATCGACAACAACCTTGCGCCGGTCATCAGTGCGAGTTTTGGAGGATGCGAATCGGCGAACACATCCGCATTGTCGTCGTACCAATCATATGCTCAGCAGGCGAATTCGCAGGGCATTACCTTGCTGGCTTCGTCGGGCGATAGCGGGGCGGCGGCTTGCGACGTTGATGTCAGCATCGCTACCCAGGGTTTGGCCGTGAACTTTCCCGCCAGCATTCCGGAGGTCACCGCCGTGGGCGGTACCGAGTTCAACGAGGGAGGCGGGACGTATTGGAACACCAGCAACGGTTCCACCGGAGGGTCCGCGTTATCTTACATTCCGGAAATGGCCTGGAACGACACAACCTCGGGAGGGAAGTTCTATGCTACCGGCGGTGGCGCCAGCTCTTTCTTCCCCAAGCCCGCCTGGCAGACCGGTTTAGGCGTGCCGAGCGATAACGTCCGCGATCTGCCGGACATCTCGCTCGACGCGGCGAACAACCACGATCCCTATAACGTCATGACCGGGGGCAGTATGGTGCTTGAGGGGGGGACCTCGGTCTCCACGCCGGTGTTCGCCGGTATCGTCGCGTTGCTCAATCAATACCTCGTCGCGAACAAGGTGCAGCCCAACCCGGGCGTGGGTAATATCAATCCGACGCTGTATCGCCTCGCGCAGAGCGCTCCCAGCGCTTTTCACCAGATTACCGTCGGGAACAATATTGTTCCATGCGTGCTGGGAACGCCGGATTGCGGCGCCAGCCTGGAGTTCGGCTACAGCGCTGGTCTGGGATATAACCTGGCGACGGGACTGGGTTCGGTGGACGTGTACAACCTGGTGACACAGTGGAACGGCACCTCAGCCATCGGTACCACAACCACGGTGACGGCTAACCCCACGAGCATCTTGACAAGCGGCAGCACGACACTGATGGCCACGGTGAGTGCCAGCACCGGCAGCGCTGCGCCCACCGGCTCGGTGTTCTTCACGCTCGGCAGCACCCTGCTAGGGTCGCAGAACCTCAGCGGCTCCGGCGCCGCCACGGCATCGCTCAAGGTCAATGGCAGCCAATTGGCGCTTGGAAACAACAGCATTGCGGCTTCCTATGGTTACGGCGGCGCCACCGGTTTTGGCGCCTCCTGGGGATCGGTGACGGTGAGCGTCAGTGTCCCAGCCACCTCGACTACCACCACGGTCACCGCCAATCCCAGCAGCATTTCGGCCGGCGGCAGCACCGCGCTGACGGCCACGGTGAAGGCCGCCAGCGGCAGCACGGCGCCCACCGGCTCGGTTGCCTTTAC
>Ga0326728_10015006_pt1 | contig 16243 bp, 15 predicted proteins | sample MB3enrmetagenome_FD_207602 | JGI IMG/M metagenome (GOLD analysis project Ga0326728, IMG submission 207602) | Lab enriched peat soil microbial communities from McLean, Ithaca, NY, United States - MB31MN | ecosystem: Environmental > Terrestrial > Soil > Wetlands > Peat | place: USA: New York...
TAATTTTCAGATCCGAAACAGGGCCCGACGGCGCAACGTTGGCAAAGGTCTGGACCCCGTTTTCATCGGTGTAGGAATAAAGAGCCTGGGCGAAGGTATTGCTTTCGAAAGCAAAAACGGCAGTGGCTGCAACCAGCAGAGACAAAAAAAACTTCATACCAGACATACTCCCCTTTTTTAACCAAACGAATAGATATCAAGGGAGAGAAAAAAGTCTAACAAAACTGAATTCAGAATTCAGAATACAGAATTCAGAATTCATGATGCGAAAATTTTTTCCTGAAATTGGGTCATTCCGGGATATCTCAATATTTGCGTCAGCGTGAAAATGCTTGCAGCTCATTCAGACTCCTGAATTCCGAATTCCTCTTACGAATGCAGCAATCCTTCGACTACAGAGTAGCTATGATTGATAGCATCGGCCAATTTTGAGGAATCTTTACCACCGGCTTCAGCCAGTTCCGGTTTTCCTCCCCCCGCACCTCCGACCATGGGCGCGATCTGTTTGATGATTTGGCCGGCCGAAATGCGTTTAGAGATATCGCTGGTCACCATAACCACCAGCGCCGCCTTGCCGTCCTGGGGCGTTCCAAGAATTACGACTCCCGATCCAAGTTTCTGTTTGAGCTCGTCGGCCAGGTTTCGGAGACTGGCGCGGTCTGTAGAAGGGAGTACGTCGGCAAGTACTTTGATTCCCTGGACTTCCCTTGTTTTTGCCAACATGGTTCCCATGTTGGTACGGGCGGCTTGAGCCTTCAAGTCCTGAATTTGATGCTGCAGATCCCGAACCTGTCCCTGCAGTTTTTCCAGCAACGACGGGATTTCCTGGTGGGCTACCTTGTTTTCGGTTTGGATTAGGTCCAGGATGTTTTCGTCTGACCGGAAGCGCGCAAGGGATGCCGGGCCCGACAATGCTTCAATTCGCCGAATTCCTGCGGCAATGCCGCTTTCGCCCACAATCTTGAAAAGCCCAATGGCACCGGTGGCAGGGACATGAGTCCCGCCGCACAGCTCTTTGCTGAATCCCGGGACTTCGACAACTCTGACTTTCTCCTGGTACTTCTCTCCGAAAAGTGCCATGGCACCGGATTTCATGGCGCTATCCAAATCCATGACTGTGGTTTCCACTCTTGCATTGCGCCAGATCTGTTCGTTTACGAGGTCCTCGATCTTTTGGATTTCGGCCCTGGTTAGGGGAGCATAATGTGTGAAATCAAAGCGCAGACGGTCTGGAGCAACCAGCGAGCCCGCCTGTTTCACTTGAGGCCCGAGCACCTTCTGCAGAGCCGCTTGGAGCAAATGAGTGGCGGTGTGATTCTTCATGGTCAGGCGCCGTTTGTCGAGGTCTACGACGGCTTCGATTTCGTCTCCAACTTGAAGGGATCCTGTTTCCATTTGAACCTGGTGAGCAATAGTAGTTCCCCGATAAAGAGTATTGAGGACGTGTGCGCGGTTTGTTCCTTTGGTTAGATAGCCGGTATCGCCGACCTGTCCACCGGATTCTGCATAGAATGGAGTGGACTCGAGCACAAGCTCGCCACTCTGCCCCGCCTCGATGCTTTCAGCGCGCTCCCCATCTACAAGAATGGCGCGGACGGGGACGCTCATGGAGCCCTCGATCCCATAGCCCACAAAAGTTGTTTTTCCCTCGAAGACGACCTGGGCCACCTGTTCTCTTATTTTTCCGGAAACGTAATCCTGCCTTGATCTTTCACGTTGCATTTCAAAAGCCTTTGCGAACCCGGCTTCGTCGACGACCAAGTCATTCTCCTGTGCAAGGTCCTCAATTATTTCGAGAGGCAGGCCGCGGGTATCATAAAGGAAAAATGCCTCCTCGCCGGGCAGTGCCCTGATGCCGGACGCTTTCAGCTTTTTCGCCCGCTCGTTGAAATCCTTCAAGCCTTCTCCGAGAGTGCCCGCGAAGGAATCCTCCTCCTGCTTGATCACGCGCGCGATGGTCTCTCTGGTTTGAACGAGTTCGGGATAGGCACTCTTCATCGATTCCACGACCGTTCCCGCGACTCGATAAATGAAAGGCTTGTCGATCCCGAGTCTTTTGCCATGAACCATGGCGCGCCGCATTATTTTGCGCAGGACATATCCTCTTTTGTCATTCCCGGGATACTGGCCGTCGCCGATGACGAAGGTAGCTGCGCGGGCATGATCGGCGATGATTCTCATCGAGACATCATCATTCGGATCCGCCCCGTATTCGGTGTTGGAGATTCGGGAGACCTCGTCCAGAAGAGGGGTAAAAAGATCGGTATCGTAATTTGATGTCTTTTGCTGGAGGACAGTGGTGATGCGCTCGAATCCCATTCCCGTATCGATCGAAGGTGAAGGCAGAGGATTCATCACGCCGCTCGTGTCGCGGTTGTATTGCATGAAGACCAGGTTCCAGACCTCCACCCATCGGCCGCAAGAGCATGTGAGATCGCAATCCCCGTGATTTGGGATCGGGCTTTTGCCGAAATCGTAATGCAGCTCAGAGCATGGACCGCAGGGGCCAGTATCTCCCATTGCCCAGAAATTGTCTTCTTCCCCCAGACGCAGGATTTTGTGTTCGGGGATCCCTTCCTGTGTGTGCCAGATATTCCAGGCATCATCGTCATCACGATATACCGTAACCCAGAGCCTGTGCGGATCCAATCCGAGGCTCTTCGTCATCAGTTCCCATGCAAAATGGATTGCGTCCTTCTTGAAGTAGTCACCGAAGGAGAAGTTCCCCAGCATTTCAAAAAACGTGTGATGTCGGAAGGAATGGCCTACATCCTTGAAGTCGTTGTGCTTTCCGCTTACCCGCATGCATTTCTGGCTGGACGTGGCCCGTTTATAGGGCCGTGTTTCGTTTCCCAGGAAAATATCCTTGAATTGGTTCATACCGGCGTTGGTGAAAAGGAGCGTGGGGTCGTTGAAGGGAATCAGGGACGAGCTGGGCACAACCTTGTGGCCGTTTTGTTCGAAGTACTTCAAAAAGCGTTCACGAATTTGATAGTTGCTAGTCAATTCACTCTCCTGTCTCAAATCGCCGCCAGGTGGTCACGGGAATCGTTCGCCGCAAAACACGAAAAACGCTTTCTTCGTCGAAACCGCGGTGGAGCAAATGCAAGATCAATTTTCTTACGCCCTTCGGGTCCGTCGGAACGCCTTTTGTACGGCAGAATTTCCTCACGTATTCCGCCAGGGCTGGTTCGCTGCCGAGTTCACTCAGAACCCGGTCGAGAGCGTTTTGAACCGTTGTCTCCGCGACTTGCCGGCGAAGCAGCGAGCTCTGCACCTTTGCAGGACCCCAGCCGTCACGCTGAATCCGGCAAAGAGCGAAATTATACGCATAATCGGCGTCATTGAGAAGATTCACCTGCTCCAGGCGGTCGAGGACAGGTTCCACAACCGAGATTTCCGCAATTTGCGCAAGCCTGTCTCGCAGTTCACCCCGGCTGTAAGAGCGGCGCGCGAGCAGGTCCCCCGCTTTTTTTAGGAGGAATTTATAGCTTTTGTCGTCCATTGAAAAGGGCAGAGAAAATGCAAAAAAACGCTGCAATTTAGACCCGGCTAGGGCAAGGCAGTGTACCTTACAGAGGCGGTTCACGTCCACGGGTACGTCCAACGCCGACCTTAACGTGCTCGTAGGGGTGGACGGCTTTGATGGGTTTTCGCCCCATGTGACCAAACGGGGCTCACGGATTCACTGATTTTCGATTTACCAAGGAATAATCTGTGGCGTTTTCCGGAGGCTATTTTGCCATTTCCTTCTCCATGGCTTCAATAGCCGCATCTTTCGTCGTATAAATGCCTTGGACGCGCAGCTTAAACTCCTCGGGATTTGTAGAATAGCTCAGGGCGTCTTCGAGAGTGATTCGGCCTGCCTCGTAGTGATCGTAGATAGATTGATCGAATGTTTGCATTCCGTACTGAGATGTCCCTGCGGCAATGGCTTCGCGCAGCAAGCGGGTTTTATCGGGATCCACTATGCAGCTCTTGATAAAATCGGTTGTTCTCAAAATTTCAATGGCAGGGATGCGGCCGGCAGTGTCCGACCGGCGCATCAAGCGCATCGAAATGACGGCGCGCAAAACCATCGAGAGCTGCAGGCGGATCTGTCTCTGCTGGTGAATCGGGAACACGGCCGTAATCCGGTTGACGGTTTCAACTGCGTCTAGAGTGTGGAGAGTAGAGAAGACCAGGTGTCCGGTCTCGGCAGCGATCAGCGCAGTTTCAATGGTTTCCAAATCGCGCATTTCTCCAACGAGGATAACGTCCGGATCCTGGCGGAGGGCGCTGCGCAATGCACCCGCAAAGCTGTTGGCGTCGACACCGATTTGGCGCTGGCTGACGATGCTCATCCTGTCCGTATAGAGGAATTCGATAGGATCTTCCACCGTGATGATATGCCGCATCGTATGTTCGTTGATGTAATTGAGCATTGAAGCGATCGTTGTCGATTTACCGGATCCCGTGGTCCCGGTAACCAGAACCAGTCCTCTCGGCTCATTTGTGATCGTTTCGAGAATGGCGGGAAGATACAGATCCTCAAACCCCATGATATTGTTCGGAATGGAACGGATTGCGATCGAAACAGTGCCACGTTGCTGGAAGACATTCACGCGGAATCGCCCCAAGCCCTTGACCCCGTAGCCGATATCCACCTCGGCCGCATCCCGGAAACGCTCCTTTTGTTTATTGTTCATGATGGAGAAGGCCATCATGAGCGCCCCTTCCTTGTCCAGTTTGCCCTGATCGGCTAAAGGAACCAGTTCTCCGTGAACACGGACATGGGGAAAGCAGTTCACCTTCAGGTGCAAATCAGATGCACCCTTGGAAACCATGACTCTTAGCAGGGTATCCAGGTTCATATGTATCCTTCGGCAAAGCCATAGATGAATCGGTTCCGGTACACTTCCATCGCTGCCGACAGAGGTGCTTCTGGTATCGCTATCGGCTATCTTGGGGCTGAACAATAGTTTTCGTCCGGCGGGGAGACGGTCAGGGTATCAGGAAGGACCGCTTTGCTGGCGGCGAATTCATTGCAGCGAAAGGGCTTTCACCTTGACTGCCTCAACTCCATCTCGTAATATGACGTACCTATGGAAACGCGACCCATTTCTAATGCGGCACCCGAAACAGGGCAAGTCGAACCCCAGGCAGGTGTATTTAGGACAACCGTCGCCTGCGTTGCAGGAGCATTGATACCGGGATTCGGGCATGCCTTGCTTCGCAAGTGGGATCGCGCGATCGTCTTTTTCGGCAGCATTGCGATCATGGTGTATTTTGGGATCCGCTTGCAGGGTACCCTCTATAATCCTGCGTTCCCGGACTTTTCCGATTTCTTTACTACGGGGTTTGCGAGTTTGAAGTTTCTTGCGGATGCGGGTTCAGGGTTGCTGTACTGGATTCCTTGGATGCGCGGCTTGGGAACGGGAGATCCGACGGCTTATACGTATGACTATGCCAATGTCTTCCTCTATGTGGCCGGACTCCTGAACATGCTAGTAATCGTAGACGCCTTTGATATTGCGATGGGCAGAAAGCGATGAAGATTCATTTCACGTTATTGCTTATTTTCAGCATTTTGACTTCGCTTGTTCTGGCGTTCATCACCAAGAACGAGGCGCGGGATCGCATCAAGTACTTCGTGCTGCTTTTCTGTTCGTTTGTAGTCCTCTCTATTCTGGCCGGCTGGCTGATGTATCCTTTCCCATTTTAGCGGCCGGTCGGCCCGGATCGGCCGTCCTGAAATGATGAACCGCTGCCGGACCCGCCCTATTGCTGCTGTCATCTTTCATCTCTTGTCGTTTTCGGTTTGTCCCTACTTTTTTTGAGAGGGAGTCATGACACGTATTGCTGTAATTCCAGGTGATGGGATAGGAACTGAGGTAATTGCTGAAGCCCTCAAACTGCTGAAAACGGTTGCGGAACTGAGCGGAAAGGAAATGGAAACAGTCGAGTTCGACTACGGGGCCGAACGCTATCTCAGAGACGGCACGTCGCTGCCTACGGATGCTCTGGACCGTTTTCGCTCCGAGTTCGATGCGATACTCCTGGGCGCCCTGGGTGATCCGCGCATTCCGGACATGAAGCATGCAACCGATATTCTGTTCGGCATCCGGTTCGGGCTCGACCTGTATGCCAATATCCGGCCCGTGAAACTTCTCGACCGGCGTCTCACCCCGCTCAAAGGCGCCGTCGAGCACGATATAGACTTTACTGTTTTCCGCGAAAACACGGAGGATTTGTATGTGGGGATCGGGGGCATCTTCAAACGGGACACGCCTGATGAAATTGCCATCCAGGAGAGTGTGTCGACGCGGAAAGGCGTGCAGCGCATTCTTGAGGCAGGATTTAGTTTTGCGGTTAAGCATGAGCTGAAGAGATTAACCATGTCCGATAAGAGCAATGCCCTTCACTACTCCGGCGACCTGTGGCAGCGCGTGTTTGTTGAAGTGTCCCGGCGATATCCGCAGATAGAGGCGGAACATATGTACATCGATGCTTTGGCCATGATGCTGGTCAAAGAGCCCTCCAGGTTTGACGTCATCGTTACAAGCAATATGTTTGGCGATATCATTTCGGATTTGGGAGCACAGCTTCAAGGAGGATTGGGCATTGCGGCTTCCGCCAATATAAACCCTGAAAGTACCTGTATGTTCGAGCCGGTTCACGGGTCCGCCCCCAAGTTTGCAGGGAGGAACATTGCAAATCCATTCGCAGCTATCCTCTCCGTACAGATGATGCTCGAGCATTTGGGGTTCAGGAATGAAGCGTCCCTGATCGAAGCCACAATCCGAGAATGCATCCGCGAAAATGAGTGCACTCCGGATATTGGAGGCAAACTGGGAACGCGGGAGGCGGGCGACGCTGTCTGCCGGCGAATCCAGGAATTAGCATGACAAAGAAATGTGCAAAGAGGGGCCGGTGACTTTCGAAAATCAGACCGCAATTGTGACAGGTGCAAGCCGGGGAATTGGACGCTCGATTTGTCTCGAGCTGGCCCGGCGCGGCTGCAATATCGCTTTCAGCTACCTGAAGAGTGCGGGCCAAGCCGAGCAACTGCTCGCCGAAATGAAAAAAATGGGGCGAGAGGCCCTTGCTTTCCGGGCAGGCGTCGACGATTTTGCTGCTGCGGATGCTATGGTGCGGGAGGTGAAAGATCGTTTCGGGTCGATCAATTACCTTGTAAATAATGCGGGGATCACCCGGGATAAACTGATTCTGCGAATGAGTGAAAACGACTGGGATGAAGTGCTTGATACAAACTTGAAGGGCGCGTTTAATTTTTCCAAGGCAGTCGCCTCGGTTATGGTGAGGGCAAGATCCGGATCCATTCTGAATATCACTTCCGTGAGCGGAATCATCGGGATGCCCGGGCAGGTCAATTACTCAGCTTCAAAAGCCGGGATGATCGGAATGACAAAAGCTCTGGCCAGGGAACTGGCCGGGCGCAATATTACCGTGAATGCGCTCGCTTTGGGCGTCATTGATACGGCGATGACTCAAGCACTACCCGACGATTACAAATCAACCATGCTGCGGAACATTCCTCTTGGAAGATTCGGTACCTGCGAGGAAGCCGCGAAAATAGCCGCGTTTCTCCTTTCCGATGAAGCCCGCTACATTACCGGCCAGGTTATTCAGGTTAATGGCGGGCTATCCATGTAGAAACGAATGACGGATTGCGGATGGAAGCATTCGTTTTCGTGGATAGTTTTTATTGGCACTTCTTCCCACCCCATCGTTAGATTTTTTGAGCACAGGCATGTTCACGAGGCATGCTTTCAATTTGTAATCCGTCATTCGTAATTTACAGAAGCAATGGCTACGGAAATCTTTGATTTACTCGCAGACATTCTTGGCAGGGGCAAGGGCAGTCAATCGGCTCATGCCGCATCGCGTCGACTCCTGCAATACTTTGGTTCGGCTCAAGCTCTCGCACAGGCAACTCTCGAGGAGATGCGCCGCGCCGGGAGACTTTCCAGGCGCCAAGCTGCTTCGCTTTATTCGGCACTCCAGCTGGGGCGACAAGTGTGTTCCACACCGCTTCGCGCTGGAGAGCGATTCTGCAATAGCCGGGAACTTTACAACCGCTACCGGGCGCGGTTCTTCTGCGCAAAAAAAGAGCATTTCTTTTCCCTGCACCTGAATTCGAAGAACCAGTTGATCCGCGAAGTCTTGATCTCAATTGGAAGCTTGAGTACGTCGGTGGTTCATCCTCGGGAGGTTTTTGCGCCGGCCGTGCGGGACAGCACGGCTGCTTTGATCTTCATGCACAACCATCCGTCGGGAGATCCTGCTCCAAGCCGTGAAGACAGGGATTGCACGCAAAGACTCATCCATGCCGGTCAGATCCTTGGCATTCGCGTACTCGACCATATTGTTTTGGGTCACGACGATTATTACAGCTTTGCCGATGCCGGACTCCTGAATGGCGATCAGCAGCGTGAGGATTGGAAGCAATAGCGGATGAAGGTGACCGGCTACTCAATCCCCGATCTCTTGTCCGAAATTGGTCATCCAAAATCTCACTGGAAATTTGGGATTGAGTAGCCTGTCGCCTTCATTCTGCATTATCATTGCTTGATGAAAATCAAGCAGCTGGAAAGCCCATCCGATACTTTTGACCTTCACTTTCCAGAGGGAAAGCCGTTTGATGTGGTCGGCTATGGCACCAATTCCGTTGATTACCTTTGCATTGTGCCTGAGTATCCTCCACTGGGTTCCAAGACCGAAATTCTTCATTATGAACAGCTGGCAGGAGGTCAGGTTGCGACCACCATCGCGTTCTTGTCTCGCATGGGATTAAGAACAAAATACATCGGCAAAGTCGGAGAGGATGAACTCGGACGCTTTTCCCTGAGCAGTTTCGATTCCGAACTTGTAGACACCGCATCGGTTCTGGTCGAACGGGGCGTAAGCAGTCAGGTGGCGTTCATCATCGTCGACGGAAAGAGCGGCGAGCGTACGGTCCTTTCTCAAAGAGGAATCGAGCTGGATTTCCGCTACCCGGAGCTTGCCCAGGATCAGGTTTGCTCTGGCCGGATGCTTCATCTTGACGGCTACGATGCTGCCGGATCCCTCAGAGCCGCCACCTGGTGTCGGGAAAAGGGAATTCCGGTCAGTATCGATCTGGACAGGGTCGTCCAAGACTGCAGTGAGCTGATCAACAAAGTCGATTTTTTGATTGTGAGTTCAAATTTTCCGGTGGAGTTTAGTGGTATTTCGGATCCTGTGAAAGCCTTTCAGGAGCTTCGAAATCATTGCGATGGTTTTCTGGCAGTGACGCTCGGCGCGGCGGGGGCGATGGCTTGGGTAGGGGGCCGGTGCTTGACCTTCCCGGGTTTGCAGATCAAAGCGGTCGATACGACGGGTGCCGGCGATGTATTCCATGGTGCCTTTATCTATGGCTTGTTACAAAACTGGTCTCTGGAAAGAATCATGAAATTTGGCAATGCTGCGGCGGGCCTCAGCTGCCGCCGCATTGGTGCGCGGGCAGGGATCCGGCCTTTATCCGAGATTCTGCAACATACAAGTAGTCTTTGAGGTTTACGCCCTCTCGAGTCGGCAGAGCCGGAAAGAAGTTGTATAATGTTGAGTGGTGGAGCGGGATGAGGAATATTTTCTTTTTTGATGTCGACACACAGCGGGATTTCATGCTGTCGACAGGAGCCCTCTACGTGGCCGGCGCTGAACGAATCATACCCAAGCTGCGCTGCCTGTTCGACTTCGCGAAAAAGAATGAGATCTCCATCCTTTCCTCCATGGATGCCCATGTGCCGAATGATCCGGAATTTCAGCAATTTCCGGCACACTGTGTGCAGGGAACCGAAGGACAGCGAAAACTGGATGAAACTTTACTTCCTCGTCCCCTGATCTTCCCGAACAAACCGGTCGATCGCAACCTGATGGAGGCTGTGCGAAAGCATCAGCAAGTCATTGTGGAAAAACAGTCGCTCGATCCGTTCGGCAACCCGGTATTGGAGCGTCTCCTACGCGTTTTGCCTCCGCATGCGATTGTATTTGGCGTTGCGACCGAGTACTGCGTCAAATTGGCTTGCCTGGGAGCCCGTCGTATGGGAGTGCCGGTTGCACTCGTGACCGACGCAATCCGGGCGCTTGCACCCAAAACTGAGAAGGAGTCGCTTCAGGAAATGCGTGAGGCAGGGGTTGAGCTCATTACTTTGGAAACCCTCTGGGGAGCTAGTTTGGTCTAGGTGGCATTTCCTGTGCTCCTTTCCCCTCGAAGGAGTATGTGGGGCTTGCTGAATACCGGAGAAACGGATACCCGATAGTGACGCTAGGGATCTACATTCACATCCCATTTTGCCAAGCCAAATGTAATTATTGCCACTTTATCAGCATGCCCTTTTCCTGTGTGACCGAGGATCGGTATCACAAGGCGCTGCTGCGCGAAATGCAATCCTCGGCCACATCATGCGGGGATAAGGGTCAGGTTGACTCGATTTATTTCGGTGGCGGGACTCCAAGCTTAATCCCGGCGGAACACGTCTCCGACCTCCTCGCTTCGTGCCGGAGCCTGCTTCCCGTGGCCGATGATTGCGAAATATCGCTGGAAGCAAACCCGGGCACCTTGTCGGCAGAAAAGCTTGATGCTTATCGCCGGTCGGGGGTGAACCGAATCTCTCTTGGGGTGCAATCCTTCGATGATCAGGAATTATCATCAATCGGCCGACTGCACACCAGCGAAACGGCCGTGAAGGCCATCTGGCAGCTGGGTGACCGCGGAATCACTAACGTCAATTTGGACCTGATGCTCGGTTTGCCCGGACAGACCCAGGCGACATGGAGGCGGAATTTGGAGGTTGTGGAGCGGCTCTCGATTTCCCATGTCTCCGTATACATGCTGGAGCTTGATGAAAAATCTCCACTGCATGGGCGTGTTGCTTCCGGGTCCCTCCGATTGCCGGAAGACGATCTGGTATCCGATCTTTACCTGGAAACCATTGATTTCCTGTCGCACTGTGGATGCCCGCAGTACGAAATCAGCAATTTTGCCCGCCCCGGGTTTGCCTCCCGTCACAACCTGAAATACTGGCGCCGCGAACCGGTTCACGGTTTAGGGTTGGGAAGCCATTCCTTTGACGGGAATTCGAGGTATGCGAACTGCTCAGAATTCGGTGGCTATATTCAAGCCGTCAATGAGGACCGGAGTCCGGTAGATTGGCGGGAACCGGTCTCGGCCACACAGTCTCTGGCGGAATCGTTGTTCCTTGGCTTGCGATTGACTCAGGGCGTTGATTGGAAGCTATTGCAGGCCAGCTACGGAGCCGATTGTTTAGCTCAATGTGAACCCGGCATGCGGGAATTCTGCGGGAAGGGGCTGGTCGAGTGGAAAGGCTCGATTGTGCGCCTCACAGCTCCCGGCATGCTGCTTTCCAACGAAATCTTTCAACTATTCATTTGAAACCCCCTATGAACAATTTTATAGATTTGAGAAGCGACACTGTCACCAAACCGACCCTGGAAATGCGAGCGGCCATGGCGTCCGCGGACGTCGGGGATGACGTTTTTTTGGATGACCCTACGGTCAACCACCTGCAGGAGAGAGCCGCAGAGATCTTTCAAAAACAAGCGGCGCTTTTCGTTCCTTCCGGGACGATGGGCAATCAAATCGCGATTAACGTCCACACGCATCCGGGACAGGAGGTCATCACGGAGGGGCACGCTCACATTTTCGAGTTCGAGATGGCTGCGATGGCCGCGATCAGCGGAGTCCTGGCCCGGCCGATCCCCGCCCCGGAAGGAATCCTGGATTGGGAGCGGATTCGGACGGCCATTCGTCCGAAGATCTACTACAGGGCGCAGACCGGCCTGATCGCCCTAGAAAACACCCACAACATGGCGGGTGGAACTCTCTACAGCAAAGAACAAATCGATGATATCTGCGCTCATGCTCACAGTGCTGGTCTGCCCGTGCACCTGGACGGTGCGCGAATTTTTAACGCCTCGGCCGCATTGAATACTGACGTGGCCAGCCTCACCCAAAACTGCGACTCAGTCATGTTTTGCCTGTCCAAGGGGCTCGCAGCCCCCGTCGGGTCCATGTTGGCGGGATCGAGGGAGTTTATTGATCGAGCTCGGAGCGTCCGGAAAATGCTGGGCGGAGGGATGCGGCAGGTCGGAGTCCTCGCCGCAGCCGGACTGATCGCTCTCGAGAAAATGCCGCCCCGCCTGCCCGAAGATCACCAAAATGCCCGGCTGATGGCAGATTTGCTCAATGAAATCCCCAGTTTGGATGTCGAGCCGGAGAAGGTCCGCACTAATATCTTGATGGTTGGCGTTGTCCGCACGGGGCTCGACAGCGAGCGGATGGCCGCGGCACTAAAGGAAAAGGGAGTTTTAGTATCGTTGTTGGATTCGGCGAGGATAAGGCTCGTGACTCACAATGACGTAAGTCGCGATCAGATCCGGCAGGCCGCCAGCATTGTCAAACGAGTGCTCGGAGAAATTTGCCGATGATTTCGGATGCAAGCGATGAAAACAGGATTTTGCGCGAGGCGGTCCGTGATTTTGCGGAAAAGGAAATTGCTCCCAACGTGATGCGCTGGGATGAGGCCCAGCATTTTCCGATGGAAATCGTGCCCAGGATGGCGGAACTCGGCATGCTGGGCGCAATCCTCCCGCCGGAGTTCGGCGGCGCGGGCTTGTCCTATCCGGAGTACGTCGTGCTTATTGAGGAGTTGTCACGGGTTGACGGATCTGTGGGGCTTTTCGTCGCTGCCCATAATTCTCTGTGCACAAATCACATTTACCGATTCGGATCTGAGGAACAAAAACGGCAGTATCTCTCTGATTTGGCTTCAGGCAGAAAAATCGGGGCGTGGGGAATCACGGAGGCCGGCTCTGGAAGCGACGCGGGTGGCATGCGGACCACTGCGGTCAGGGACGGGAACCAGTACGTCCTGAATGGTTCGAAGCACTTCACCACCAATGCTTCGGTTGCAGGTACTTATGTAGTTATGGCGATGACGGATCCCCAGAAAAAGGGAATATCCGCATTCCTAATTGAGCGCGAGACTCCGGGCCTTTCTATCGGGAAAAAAGAAAACAAGCTGGGCATGCGCGCCAGCGATACCGCCAGCGTGATTCTTCAAGATTGTCGAATTCCGGTTGAGAATCTTCTGGGCAAGGAGGGATCGGCCTTTCGCGATTGCATGCAAATTCTGGACGGGGGCCGAATTTCGATTGCGGCACTTAGCGTTGGCATGGCCCAGGGTGCCTACGAGCATGCACTGAGATACGCGAAGGAAAGAACGCAGTTTGACAAAGCGATCTCGGAATTCCAGGCAACCCGATTCAAACTGGCAGATATGGCAACTGAAATCGAGGCTGCGCGGCTATTGACGTCACGGGCGGCTGAATTGAAGCAGGAAGGTAAAAAGACAACCAAGGAATCTTCGATGGCCAAGCTCTATGCGAGCGAGGCCGCCGTTCGTGTGGCCAATGAGGCCGTCCAGATTCACGGCGGATACGGATTCATAAAGGACTTTCCTGTCGAGAAATATTATCGGGACGTGAAGCTGGGCACGATCGGGGAAGGAACGAGTGAAATCCAGCGCATGATCATCGCACGAGAAATACTTCGTTAATTTGCCATGCTCGATACCGGTGTGATTGACCCTCAAAAACGACGGGAGTTCGTGAGCCAGGTCCTTGCCTGTGATTTCCGGGCCGTGGCGAGGCTTTTAACTATGGTAGAAAACCGATCTCGCGATGCGATTCCGTATTTGCAGGAGTTGTTTGGCCACACGGGGCGCTGCTTCACGGTGGGAATCACAGGGTCTCCCGGCGCAGGAAAAAGCACTCTGGTCGACAAGCTTGCGGAACTGTACCGCCGTACCAACGACCTGGTCGGGATTATTGCGGTGGATCCAACGAGCCCGTTTACCGGGGGAGCAATCCTCGGTGACCGGATCCGTATGCATTCTCGGAGCCTTGATCCAGGCACATTCATCCGGAGCATGGCAACCCGCGGACACATCGGTGGGCTCACGAGCGCGACCGCGGACGCGCTGACCGTCATGGACGCTGCAGGCTTCGACATCGTGCTCCTAGAGACGGTTGGGGTAGGGCAGGGCGAGGTGGAGGTCGCCAAAATGGCCGACGCCACGGTCGTGCTGCTGGTTCCCGGAATGGGGGATGATATCCAAGCGATGAAGGCGGGAATCATGGAGATTGCCGACATTTTTGTAATCAACAAATGCGATCACCCCGGGGCGGATCGTACGGAAACTGAGCTGAAAGGACTTCTCTCCATGAGCTCGAGGCCCGACGGATGGACGCCCGCAATCGTCCGCGCGATTGCTTCCGGAGGGAACGGCGTCGCTGAATGCAGTCAGGCAATCGAAGAATACCGGTCATTCCTGTCGCGGTCCGAGGCGAAACGGGATCAGAGGATTGAGGTTCAGAAGGAACGATTACTGGAACTGGCTTGTGCACAGGCTCGCGAAGATCTCTTAAACCATAGCGCCACCGCGGCTCGGATACAGGAGCTTGCCGCTTTGATCGCAGATCACAAGCTGGATCCATTTTCCGCAGCGGAAGAAGTGATTCAGCTGCACACTGAGCGGCGTCACGCCTAATGACCCATGGTTTTTTGCACAAGGATTCGCCGCCCGCGGGTTTTCGCGGTTGGGCGCGGATTTATCCGCGTAGATCCACGAAAATCCGCGGTTTCAAAATCTATTTTGGGCTGCTAAGATGCGCGAGATCCTGTCAATGCACGGGATGTAATTGCAGCAGGTTATATTTGGAGGGATTATGCGTACCCGGCAATGGATACAATGCATGCTTAGCTTGTTGCTTTTAGCGATGACATTCGCCATTTTTGGACACGGAGCTGATCCGGCGCCGCAAAGCGGCGCCAACGCTCAACCTCCTTCTCAGTCGGCCATTCAGCAGGCCACCCAAGAGGATTATCAGCGCACATTGGATCTCCTGCACATCAAATCTTTGCGGCAGGGGGCGAACGGAAGTAATCCCAAAGCAGAAAATTTTGCGAATTACGATGAGTCAAAAGCAAATCCCTATCCGAACCTGCCGGATCCGCTGCTCTTGAAAAATGGGAAAAGGGTCACCACGGCCAAGGACTGGTGGAAGCGCCGCCGTCCGGAAATCGTTGAGGATTTCGACCGGGAAATTTATGGCCGCGTTCCGAAGGTTACACCCAAAGTGCGCTGGGAAGTGACAAGCACGACACAAGAGACGAAAGGCGACATTCCTGTCATTACAAAACAACTTGTAGGTCACGTGGATAATTCGTCATATCCCGCCATCACCGTTGGCATCCAGGCTTCGCTAACTACTCCTGTGGACGCCATCAAGCCGGTTCCGGTTTTGCTGGAGTTCGGTTTTATCGGTCCGTTTCCCAGCGGGGCGCGCGGCCCAGCAGGAGCGGCGCCCAAAGCTCCTGCTGTCGGTGCGCCAAACGGCGCCGGGCGCCAAACGGCGCCTCCACCCAACATGAACGTGGGGCTCAACTGGCAAGAGTTGGTTCTCGCCAAAGGGTGGGGATATGCGATCCTCAGCCCCAATAGCGTTCAAGCCGATAACGGCGCCGGTTTGACGCAGGGCATCATCGGGCTGGTCAACAAAGGGCAGCCACGAAAGCTGGATGATTGGGGCGCACTGCGTGCATGGGCTTGGGGAGCCGGCCGGCTTCTCGACTATTTGGAAACCGATAAAGCCGTGGATGCCAAACAGGTTGCTGTTGAAGGAATGTCGAGGTATGGCAAGGCGACCATCGTGGCAATGGCTTATGACCAGCGCTTTGCGATCGCTTTCGTCGGCTCCTCGGGGGCAGGTGGCGTAAAGCTGCACCGGCGCAACTGGGGCGAACTGGTGGAGAATGTTGCCGCCCCAACCGAATATCACTGGATGGCCGGCAACTACTTGAAATATGCGGGACCACTGACGTGGAATGACATGCCCGTTGACTCGCACGAACTCGTTGCGCTTTGCGCCCCGCGCCCGGTGTTTGTCAGCGGCGGGGCCACTAACGGTGACGGCTGGGTGGACGCAAAGGGCATGTTCCTGGCTGAGGTTGGAGCAGGGCCAGTGTATCGGCTCTTGGGCAGGAAAGATCTGGGCACGTCCGAGTTCCCGCCTATCGAGACAGCCTTGATCAGTGGGGACTTGGGTTTCCGCCAGCACACTGGAGGACACACGTCGGGGCCGAATTGGCCGACTTTTTTGACTTTTGCGGATCGTTACATAGTGGGTTCGCCCCTGC
>Ga0326728_10015008_pt1 | contig 16240 bp, 11 predicted proteins | sample MB3enrmetagenome_FD_207602 | JGI IMG/M metagenome (GOLD analysis project Ga0326728, IMG submission 207602) | Lab enriched peat soil microbial communities from McLean, Ithaca, NY, United States - MB31MN | ecosystem: Environmental > Terrestrial > Soil > Wetlands > Peat | place: USA: New York...
CCAAGCTTGCAAAAGTTGTCTTTGTTCCGACGGCAAATCAAGAGCGGCGGCTGGGTTCCACATGATGCGTACAATAGCACAGCCCAGTCGCATTGTAAAGCTAATTGTGAGACACTACACTAGCGAATACACGGCTAAACCGTAAGATTTACACATTTTCCGTCGTGGAATAAATGCTCAGGTAGAAGCGGCGCCATGTAACAGCCAGCCGCGGGTCGCCCCTACGCCCCGTCACCCATCTGATCCCTGTTCAGCTCACTCGTCACTGGTCACTCATCCCGCCACGGCGGGTCACTTCTCACTCGTCACTGCGCTATGCGCAGCTTTCGAGCAGGCCCCGGATGGCGGCGGGGATGCCGTCCTTAGACTCAAGAACCGCCGTCCCGACCACCAACACGTCAGCACCAGCCTCCACCACCAACCGCGCGGTCTGGCGATTGATGCCGCCGTCCACTTCGACTTCGCAATCGAGGCCACGTTCCTGGATGGCGTTGCGGACCTGGCGGATTTTGCCGAGCGTTTCGGGGATGAAATCCTGGCCGCCGAATCCCGGATTGACCGTCATGACCAGGACCAGTTGCAAGCTCCCCAGGATTTCAGAGAGCGTGCTCGGCGGAGTGGAGGGGGTGATGGCCACGCCGGCCTTCTTTCCCAAGTGGTGGATTTGCTGGATGGCGCGGTGCAGGTGCGGCGTTGCCTCCTGGTGGACGATGATGGTATCCGCGCCGGCCTTGGCAATCCACTCGATGAAATCTTCGGGAGGCTGGAGCATGAGGTGGGCCTCGATGGTCAGGTGGGTTAGCGGGCGCAGGCTTTCGATGGCCAAGGCGCCGAAACTGATATTGGGAACAAAGCGTCCGTCCATCACGTCGACCTGGAATCGGTCGACGCCGGCGGCCTCGACGGCCAGGACCTGCTCGCCCAGTCGCGTAAAATCCGCAGAGAGTATGGAAGGCGCTATTTTGGTCACCGCCCACCTCTCAGGGCGGGACTGAGCTTCCTGGCCGCCGCTTCGTCCAGGAACCAGCTCAAGCTCCCATCGAGCGGCTGGATCCTCTGAGCCGGCAACTGCCCCGGAGGTCCTTCCAGCACCTTGCGCAAGCCTTCCGCCTTATCGGCTCCCGCCACCAGGAAAATCACATGTGCGGCGGCATTCAGCAATGGAAGGGTCATAGTCAGGCGGCGCATTCCGAGTCGCTCGACGTTATTGGGCCGAATCCACACGGTCTGCTCCTCCAGTGCCGCGGTCCCTGGAAATAGCGAGGCGGTGTGTCCATCCGGCCCCATGCCCAGGAATACCATATCCAATCGGGGCCTGTCGCCGTTTTCGGGTTGGAGGACGCGGGCAAGTTCATAAGCGTAGTCTCGGGCGGCCTGCTCGAGGTCCGCCTGCTCAGCCTGCATGCGATGAAAGTTCTCCGCTGGAATATCGGCGTTATCAAGGAGAGATTCACGGATCATGCGATAGTTGCTGTCCGGGTGATCGGGTGGAACACACCGTTCATCCACCTGGAAAAGTTGAATATTCTTCCATTGAATGCGTCCGGCGAGGGCCAGGCTTCCAAGAATCTGGTACAGCAACCGGGGCGTGAGCCCCCCGGAAAGCGCGGCGGAGAACGTTTTGTTCTCGATGGCCTTGAGGCGCGACAGGTCTTCAAAAGCACACGCTGCCGCCCAGCTCATTTCCTCCAGACCGGAAAAGACCTTCACATCTTGCTTGAACATGGGGGACTGCTCCTTTGTCGATTGTCGATTGCCGATTGCCGATTGTCGATTGAAAAAGGCGTGGGGTGAATTGCCCCTCTGTCAATCAGCAATCGACAATCGAAAATCGGCAATTCTCCCTGGCCTCACGATGCGATCATTCGGGCGACTACACTCAGGGCCTCTTCGTAACCCCGGTCCCGAACTCCGAATTTCAGTTCTTCATTCAATATCTCAGCTTCATTCAGAACTTCCAAACGCACCGAGCGTCCAATGGGCGGCAAGCCCGGCGCTTCGGCCGACGTCTTCACTACTTTCCCATCCGGCCCGCGCGAGAAAGAGAATCTGGCAACAGAAGGCCCTTCAGATCTCAACTCGATGGTGAAACAAACACCACAAGCGTTGTCGACTGTTTTCAGGTTTCGCTCAACTTTCACTAAGCCGCCTGCGGACTTGAAATAGAAAGCGCGAGGCTGGGCTTCTTCCCGCCTTTCGGACATCAGAAATTCCCATCCCAAGCGGCTGGCCAGCCAGCCCGTCAGCAACAGGGCCTGCGCGCGCTGCGTTACCAGGCGCGCAGAATCCTGCTCGTATTCAATCCTCACCTCCGAGAGGCGGTCCAGGAAGGGCCGTCTATCGGGCGAATCAAAACATTGGGCAATGAGCTCGCGCCAGGGAGTGATGCGGCTCCAGTTGAGGTCAGTCAACTGAATCCTCCCCGCGAACTTATGAAGCCAGGCGGCCAGTTCCTGCAAGTGCGTCCCGCTGGGCGAAAACCGGGCCGTGTCCACGATAACGTGCTGCGTAAGGCGGAGGATCTGGTCGAAATAGGGAGGCGGCGAAAAATCGCCGGCTCGCCACCAAAGGAAAATCGGCAATCCGGAGACCGTCAAAGGCAGAACCACGCTGCCCAACCCCTGCACCGCCTCACCCCGGGCGCGAAAGGTAATCTGCTCGCTGCACACCTGTTTTTCGCCTGCCACGGGCAGATGACAATGTGCGCAAATCCAGGCCTCGAGCCCCGAGGGAGAGCCCTCCGGTTCCAACATCATGATAATCGCCCGGCAAGGGTTCTGGCGCGTCACTTCGACAAGCAGGTTATTCACTTCGTCCGCCGCCTCATCGCTCTCCACGTAAATGAGCAGAGTCAACGTGCAGGCACGGCTCACGACATTCTTGACCGCGGGATCTTCCGCAGCCGACCGCCACAGAGCCGAGAGCTCGGCTTCCAGGTCGGCCATCCCGCCTTGCGGGACCGCCCGGGGCTCGCCCAACCCGATCGGTTCGATTGTTCCTGCCATTTTCTGCCTTCTACTTTCTGCTTTCTGCCTACTGCTCTTCACAGCCTGTGCCACTGGCGGCCGTCGCGCTCGATCAAGGCATCAGCTTCGGCCGGGCCCCATGACCCGGCCTGGTAGGGGGCAAGTCCCTTAGCTCCTTGCTCTCGCCAATGGCTGAGGATCGGGTCCACCAATTCCCAGGAAAGCATCACAGCATCGCTACGGTTGAACAGCGTAGCATCACCCAACATGCAGTCCAGCAGCAGGGTCTCGTAGGCAGTTGGTGGCGGCGCGCCAAATGATTCACCGTAACGAAACTCCATCTGGACGGGGCGGATTTGCATCGTAGCGCCGGGGACTTTCGCGCAGAATGTCAGTGCAATCCCCTCGTTGGGCTGAATGCGAATCGAAAGCACGTTGGGCTCGATGCCGTCCGCTCCAACGCCCTTGAAAAGCAGGTGCGGCACGCGGCGGAACTGGATGGAAATCTCGGAAACGCGCTTCGCCAGCCGCTTGCCGGACCTCAGATAGAAGGGAACATCCGCCCAGCGCCAGTTGTCAATGAAAAACTTGAAGGCGGCATAAGTCTCCGTGGTCGAGGTGGGAGAAACCTTCGGCTCCGCGCGGTAAGCCGGAACCTTCGTTCCATCCACCCAGCCCTCCCCATACTGGCCCCGCGCGCTGAACTCGTCGATTCGGTCAATCGGCAGAGGCCGTATGGAGCGCAGCAGCTTCGCTTTCTCATCGCGCACGGAGGTGGCATCGAAGGTGGCCGGAGGTTCCATGGCTACCAAACTGAGGAGTTGCAGGACATGGTTCTGAATCATATCGCGCACCAGGCCCGCTTCTTCGTAATAAGAACCACGGTTCTCGACTCCCAGATCTTCGGCCACCGCGAGCTGGACGTGGTCAATGTAGCGCCGGTTCCAGAACGGCTCGAAAATCCCGTTGGCATAGTGAAACACTAACAGGTTCTGGACGGTTTCCTTCCCCAGATAGTGGTCGATGCGGTAAACCTGCTCTTCCTTGAAAACCTCCGTCACCACTTGGTTCAATTCCCTGGCGCTCGAAAGGTCCCGCCCGAAAGGCTTTTCGATAATGATTCGCGTCCAGGATTCTTGGGGGAACTTCGGAGTGGCCAGCCCCGCTGCCCCAAGCTGCTTCACGATGACAGGGAAAAAACTGGGCGGGGTGGCAAGGTAGAAGAGACGGTTGCCGGAGGCGCCCCTTTCCCGGTCAAGCCGATCCAGCAAGGTCTTCAGTCGGTCGTAAGCCGCAGGGTTGCTGAAGTCATCGGCGGTGTAGTAGATGCCTTTGCCGAAGCTCTCCACAAATGCATCGCTCTCGCTGGAGAGCTTCAAATACCTCTTAACCGCCTCTCCCATTTCCTGGCGAAAGCTCTCGTCCGTGGCTGGGGTCCGAGCACACCCAATGACGGAAAACCCGGCAGGCAACATGCGCTCGCGCGCCAGGTAGAAGAGCGCGGGGATCAGCTTTCTTTCCGTCAGGTCGCCGGAAGCGCCGAAGATTACCATGGCGCACGGTTCGGGAGTGTGATGAATTCGAATCCCCTCCCGCAGAGGATTTTGGATTTTCGATTTTAGATTTTGGATTGATTCTTGATCCACTTCACCTACCGCCTTCCGCCCTTCCTTTCGGACTCCGACATGCAGCCCTCTCCCCTGGAGTCTGTGTGAAAACTCGGCCCTCGCCCGTGGAGCGCGCACTGGAACTCAGCCCTCTCCCTTGGGGAGAGGGCCGAGTTATCACACAAACTCCAGGGAAAACGACGGTTTCCCCGGCTCACTTAGAAGCAACCAATTCTTCCAGCCGCGCTAATTGGGCCGGCACATCCTTCCCAAGATGCAGCCGAACGACGCGCCGCTGCTTGCTCTCGAGTGAACGCAGGTCACCGAGAGCTTGAGCCTGCTTCAAGATGGAGAAACTATAAGGTTCTCCGGGGATCGGCAAATCCTGGGCATCGTCGGCGGTAATTTGGATGAACAACCCCTTGTTGGGGCCGCCCTTGTGGAGTTGGCCCGTGGAGTGCAAAAAGCGCGGCCCGTAACCGAGCGTCGTCGCCAGGCGCAGGGAGTCGCGCAGGCGCGCACGCACGGACTGGAGCGCGGCCGTGTGCTCAGCACTGGGCTCGAGATAGGCCATCAGCGCCACGTAATCGCCGGGCCGCGCCTGGCTCAGGAAGGCTGCCAGGAATCCCTCCGGCAAAGGCCATTTCCCACCCGGCGCGCCTTGTGCCATGCCCAAGCTGGCGCGAATCTCCGGACTGCAATAAAACTGGAGGCCCTCGGCTTCGAGCGCCGGCCCCTCCTCGCCGAACTTCCCCTGTGACAAGAATTGTTGCAGCAGGCGGTTTGTGTTGTCTTTGCTCTCCTGGACGTTGGGTTGATCGAAGGGATCAATGCCCAGCAGCGCGCCGGCGGTCGCCGTCGCCACTTCCCAGCGGAAGAACTCTTGACCCAAATCGAACTTGTCACGCAGGCTGATTCTGATGACGGGATGACCCGCCGCTTCGAGCGCCCCGAGCGCCTGCTCGACGCTGCCCTCGGCTTCCGTTTCCAACTCGAGGTGAACGAAGATTCGGTCATTGCCATAGACCCCTGGATCACCCAGGGGTTCTCCCGCCACCGGCAACAAACCTTTGCCCTCCTTACCGGTGCTTTCCGCGATGAGCTGCTCCACCCAGTCCGCGAAGGACTCGATGCCGCGGGAAATCACAAACGTGATCTTGTCGCGCCCACCCCGCGCCGCTTCCGCCAGGGTCGCCCCCAGAACCATGCCTGGATTCTCTTTCGCCGGCACGCACGCTCCGCTGGCGTGAACCATGCGTTCCGCGCGCTCGAGCAGGGTCTGCACATCCACGCCGGCCAAAGCTGCCGGCACCATGCCGAAATTCGACAGAGCTGAATAACGCCCTCCGATGTCAGGAACGCCGGGAAAAACGCGCCGGAATTTCTTCTCGCTCGCCAGCTTTTCGAGGGCCGTCCCCGGATCGGTGATGGCCACGAAGTTTTCACCCGCCCGCTCGCCCTTCAAGGCTCGAACGCGCTCGTAGAAGTACTTGAAGAAGCTGTTAGGCTCGACCGTTCCCCCGGATTTGCTGGAGACAATGAAAAGTGTATGCGCAAGATCGACGGACTCGGCGATCCCTGCGACGCTGGCGGGGACTGTCGAATCCAGCACGTGGAGCTGGAGAAACCCCGGAGCCGTCCCAAACGTGGCGCGGCAGACATCCGGGCAGAGGCTGCTGCCTCCCATGCCCAGGACCACCGCTTGGGTAAAACCTGCCGCCCTGACTTCCTGAACGAAACTTGCAATTGCGTCGAAATGCCCTAGCATCGCATGAGAAACCCGGAGCCAACCCAGCGCGTTGCGGATCACGCCCTGATGCACGGGATCATTCTTCCACAACGAGGGGTCGCGCTCCCAGAGGCGTTGCGGGAACTTCTGCTCCTCGAGCCTGGCAAGCGTGGCGTCCACGGCGGAGCGAAGGCTGCCCGCTTCAGGGACGGCACTCGACTTGGGCGCCGAGACCAGGACTTGCGCGCGTTTCTCGGCAATGCTGTCGAGGAGCTTCTGATAGTCTCTCGCAAAAGCCTCGACCCCTTGCTCCTCGAGCTTGCGGGTAGCCGCAGCGAAATCGATACCCACCTCCGCAAGCTGGGCCATGACCTGGCGGGACGCGGCCAGGTCCTCCTCGATCGTGACGCGCACTTTGCCGTGATCGCGGAAGGCCTCCAGGGTGGAAGCGGGCATCGTATCGACGGTATCGGGACCAATCAGTTCCTCGGCATAGAGGACGTCACGATACTTGGGATTCTTGGTGCTCGTGGACGCCCACAACATCCGCTGCACTCGCGCCCCCTTTTGCCCCAGCGACTGAAATCGCGGGCCGGCAAAAATCTCCTTGAAGCGCTGGTAGGCGAGCTTGGCATTGGCAATGGCGGCCTTGCCAAAGAGCGCCGATATCCTCTCGCGCTCCGCATCCGTCTTGGCTTGGGGCAGCCGGGCCGCCAGTTGGTCGTCAACCAGCGTATCAATGCGGCTCACGAAGAAGCTCGCCACCGAGGCCACGCGCTCGAGTGGCTTGCCTTCACCAGCCAACCTCTCGAGCGCTGCAATATAGGCGTTGGCTACCTGCTCGTACCTGTCAATGGCAAAGAGCAGCGTGATGTTGATGTTGATCCCCTCGCCCAACAGTTGCTGAATGGCAGGCAGCCCCTCCACCGTTCCCGGCACTTTCACCAGCACATTGGGACGATTCACCGCGCCATACAAGCGGCGGGCTTCCCGGATCGTGCTCGCGGTGTCGTGCGCCAGAACCGGAGAAACCTCGATGCTCACGTAGCCATCCCTGGCTTCCGTCGCTTGGTAAGTGGGCAGAAACAAGTCAGCGGCCATCTGGATATCTTCAACCGCCAAAGTCTCGAAGATCTCCGCCGCTTCCCTTCCCTCAGACGCCAGCTTCTGTATGACCTCGTCATAATCCTTGCTGCCGGCGATGGCCTTTTCAAAAATGCTGGGATTGGATGTGACTCCCGAGAGCCCGTCCTCATCGATCAAATGCTTCAAATGACCGGAGACCATCTCCCACCGGCGGATATAGTCGAACCAAACACTCTGGCCAGCTCGGTTAAGTTGCCTCAATGGATTCTCAGCCATAGAATTCCCCCCTCTATAAGGGCTGGGGGCTAGGGACTAGGGACTCGGGGCTAGGGACTAGGGACTCGGGGCTAGGGACTAGGGACTCGGGGCTCGGGACTAGGGGCTCGGGATTCGGGCCTAAGCCCATCTTGAATCTTGAATTCTGAATTATGATTGTCGAGCTCCCCCAGCCCTGAGCACCCAGCCCCTTGCCCAAATCTTCTGCCAACTGTCCACATTTTCTCGAACTGCCCCAGTCCCCAGCCCCCAGTCCCCAGCCCCGAGTCCCTAGCCCCCAGCGCGGCCCAGCAACTCATGGGCGCGCGACACAATATTTGCCGCGGTGAATCCAAATTTCTCCGCCAGCACCTTGGCCGGAGCAGACGCCCCGAACCGCTTCATGCCGATCACATCGCCCTTGGTTCCCACATAGCGCTCCCAACCGAAGGGGGCCGCAGCCTCAATGGCCAGCCGCGCCGTCACGTCCGGCGGCAGAACCTCGTCGCGATAAGATTGCGGCTGTTTCTCGAAAAGGTCCCACGAGGGCATGCTCACCAGCCGCGCAGCAACTCCCTCTCCTGTCAGCTTCTGGTAAGCCTCAAGAGCCGGGGCCACTTCGGAGCCGGAAGCAATCAGAATGACCTGTGGAGTCTTCCCTTGGGCATCCGCCAGCACATAAGCGCCTCGAGCCAGGCCTTCGGCCGCTCCATATTTGCTGCGATCGATGATGGGCAAACCTTGACGCGTCAGGCACAGCGCCACCGGCCCGCCCCGATGCTCAATCGCCACCCGCCACGCCACTACCGTCTCATTCGCGTCGGCAGGCCGAATCAGGCTCAGATTAGGGATGGCCCGCAACGCCGGCAAGTGCTCAATGGGCTGGTGAGTAGGCCCGTCCTCGCCCAGGAAAATACTGTCGTGCGTGAAGACGAAGATGGAATGAGCTTCCATCAGTGCTGCCAGACGCAAGGCGGGCCTGAGATAATCCGAGAAGATGAAGAATGTCGCGCCATAAGGGATAAGCCCGCTCAGCGCCATGCCGTTGATGATTGCGCCCATGCCATGCTCGCGCACCCCAAAGTGGAAATTGCGCGCGCCATAGTTACCTCTGCTGAAGTCACCCTCCCCTTTGATCAGCGTATCTGTCGAGGGCGCCAGGTCTGCCGATCCGCCCAAAAGCGTGGGCAGGACAGGCGAGATGGCATTCAGGACTTTCCCGGAGGCCTGTCGGGTCGCCATGGGTTTTTCAGCAGCACTGAAGGTGGGAAGCTTGGCCGTCCAACCCTCGGGGAGCTCGCCGTTGACCAAGCGGTCCCATTCCGCCGCGAGCTCCGGATAAGCCTTGCGGTATTCGGCGAGTCGCGTCTGCCATTCCGCTTCCGCTTTTTCACCGCGCCCGATGGCTTTGCGGAAGTGGGCCAGCGCTTCCTCGGGGATGTAGAACTTCGGCTCGAGAGGCCAACCCAAATTCTCCTTGGTCAGCTTCACTTCTTCTTCACCCAACGGACTGCCATGCGCCTCCGCCGTATCCTGCTTGTTGGGACTGCCGTAACCAATGTGCGTTCGGACCATGATGATGGAGGGCCGCTCCGGCTCTTCCTGCGCCGCGCGAATCGCGCCCTCAATCGCCTCCAGATCGTTGCCGTCCGCTAACTTCTGCACGAACCACCCGTAAGCCTCGAAGCGCGCACCGCGGTCCTCCGTGAACGCCAGGTGCGTCGAGCCTTCAATCGAGATGTGGTTGTCATCATAGAAGTAGATGAGGTTGTTGAGCCCCAGGTGGCCGGCCAGTGACGCCGCCTCCGAGGCAACCCCCTCCATCAAATCACCGTCGCTGACGATGGCATAGATCTTGCAATTCACGATTTCGTGCTTAGTGCGGTTAAAATGCGCCGCGAGGTACTTTTGCGCGATGGCCATGCCTACAGCGGTCCCGAATCCCTGACCCAAAGGTCCGGTAGTGGTTTCAATGCCGTCTGCCAGTCGGTATTCAGGATGCCCGGGAGTCTTGCTTCCCCATTGGCGGAATTGCTGAAGCTCCGAAAGCGGCAGGTCATATCCGGTCAAATGAAGAAGGCTGTACAAAAGCATCGAGCCGTGCCCGGCGGAAAGGACGAACCGGTCTCGATTGGGCCAATGAGGTTTGAGGGGATCGTATTGCATGAAACGCGTCCAGAGCACGTAGGCCATGGGCGCCGCGCCCATCGGCATTCCGGGATGACCTGAATTTGCCTTCTGAACTCCATCTACGGCAAGAAACCGGATGGTGTTAATACACAGTTGGTCGAGTTGCGTTTGATCGAGAGACTTGCTTTGCGCACTTGCTGCATCATGACTCTCCAAGGGATTAGTCCTCCTGAACATGAATGAAGCCGAGTCCAACCCCGCCCCGGAACAATCTAATTACCAGGGCCTGTTCGTCGCCCTGTAAGATATTTTAGATGCGAGGATCATTGGGTTGGACTCAGAACAAACCGCCATTATATAACTTTGCGATGTGGCTGGACACCCTGAACAGAATCCCTGAACAGAATCTCTGAACAGATTCTCGCTACTGGAGTCACTTGCTGGACATGGGCGCCGCAAGTCGCAGTCATTCCCGTCCCGCCAAGGCGGGAGGAATCCACTGCGCAAACCTTCGGAAATGCGCTGCCTGCGGACTGGATTCCCGCCTTCGCGGGAATGACCGGCGTTTCGTAACGGATGCCATTCGATATGACACCACCAGGTTTTGACCTTCGACTCTCGACTTAGCTCAACCATGCCGCGCTTGAAGGCATAGGTTCTGGTATTCTTGATTCTTGATTCTTGATTCTTGGTTCTTACAGCTTGCATTTCAGGAGGAGACCGTGGACCAACGACATCTTGGGATTATCGGACTTGGCGTGATGGGAAAAAACCTGGGGCTCAATGCCCATAGCAAAGGCTTTTCGGTGGCGGGTTTCGACCTTGACATCGACAAATCGCAGAAAGTCGGTGAAGAAACCGGGGGCAAGATTCTGACCACCCGCTCCTGGCAGGAATTCGTAGAGGTGCTGGAAACGCCCCGCCGCATCTGGATGATGGTTCCGGCCGGCAAGCCGGTCGATTCCGTCATCGAGACATTGAAGCCTTACTTGACCCCGGAGGACATCCTCATCGACGGCGGCAACTCTTACTTCAAGGACACCGAGCGGCGGGGGCGCGAACTGGAAGCCTCCGGCCTGCGCTTTTTTGGCATGGGCGTGAGCGGTGGGGAAGAAGGCGCCTTGCACGGGCCGTCCCTGATGCCCGGTGGGTTCGAAGAGTCTTACCGCCACCTCGAGCCTCTTCTGACAAGCATGGCCGCGCAGACCAGCGATGGCCCTTGCTGCACTTATCTCGGGCCCGGCGGCGCGGGCCACTACGTGAAGATGGTCCACAACGGCATTGAGTATGGCATCATGCAAACCATCTGCGAAGCCTATGACATTCTCAAGAATGTGCTGGGGCTATCGGGGCCGGAGATTCGCGACATCTTCGCGGAGTGGAACAGCGGCGACCTGGGCTCCTTCCTCCTCGAGATCAGTATCGTCGTCCTCGGGAAGATCGACCCGGATACCAACCAACCGCTCGTGGACCTCGTTCTCGATACCGCCGAGCAGAAGGGCACCGGCAAATGGACTGCGCAGGATGCCCTGGACCTGGGCGCACCCGTCCCGACCCTGACGGCTGCCGTGATCGCGCGAATCATCTCAGGCGCTAAAGAAGAGCGCGTTGCCGCGTCCGAGATTCTGCGCGGGCCGAGCAAGAAGTTTGCCGGCGACAAGAAGCAGTTCATGGCCCGCCTGCGCGAGGCCTATAAGATCACGGTCATCGGCTGCTACGCGCAAGGTTTTGCGCAACTGCGGGCGGCCTCGCAGGAGTACAAGTACAACTTGAAGTTTGAGGAAATCGCGCGCATCTGGAAGGGTGGGTGCATCATTCGCGCCAAGCTGCTCGATCCCATCCGCGCGGCTTTCCAGGCCCAGCCTGACTTGAAGAACCTGATGCTGGCCCCGTATTTCCGCAAAGTGCTCAACAGAACCGGCGGCAGTCTGCGCCGGGTGGTGAGGACGGCGACCGAATTGGGGACGCCCATCCCGGCATTCAGCAACACCCTTGCGTATCTCGACGCCTACCGCTCCAGGCGCCTGCCTGCCAACCTCCTCCAGGCTCAACGCGACTACTTCGGCGCACATACCTACCGCCGCATCGACAAGGAAGGAAAGTTCCACACGGAGTGGGACAAGTGAAGAGCGGGGCTGGGGGCTAGGGACTGGGGGCTGGGGACCGGGGGCTGGGGGCTGGGGCAATTTTGAATTTTGAACCTGAATTCAAGTTGGAGTCATCTGTCATCCTGAGTCCGCCGCTTTTTGGCGGGCGAAGGATCTCTGCAGTTGTTTTTTCTGACAGGTCGCGCTCTCAAGAGTGATGGTAGACTCCTCTGCGATGGCCGATCAGGTGGACTGTGATCAGTCTGTTACCATTCTAACCCTAGGCGGCGGGCAACCTCGGCGGCAGAGACGGTCTGGCGAGATTCTTTGGGTTGGTTCAAGCTCTTGACCAGTCGTTCTTGAATGTCAGGGCGTAGGGCCAAGCCTTCGTCAGGGTCTCCTGACATTTCACGGACCTTCTCCTCTACAACCTCTTCAATAAAAGCCTTAAGTTCCTCGATGGAAAGTTCCCTAACCGTCGACATTGGTTTCAACTCCGGAGCTATTGTACACTAGCCGCAAGCAGGCAGGATGGAAAAGGGGACACCCGATGAAATACCTTGTGGTCATTGAGAAAGCGAACAGGAATTATGCCGCCTACGTTCCGGACCTGCCCGGGTGCATAGCCGCCGCCCCTACGCTCGACGAGCTGCACCAGAATATTCGTAGCGCGGTCGCCATGCATCTTGAAGGTCTCAGGGAAGATGGCCTGCCGGTGCCGGAGCCGCAGACGCACGCCGAGTTTGTAGAAGCCTAGAGGTCGTCCAGTCACAATCAACCCTTTCGGCCCGCGCCACTACTCACACCAAAGCATTTCGGTTAAGATATTGGGTCATTATGTGGACTACCCTGTCGCAGTGAGCCACCGTATGTCCATCCATTTTTCGGAGGTTTGCCCATGGTCTTGAAACTTCGTTCCACAACGGATTGCCAACTGGACGTGCTGAGCTTTGGCGAGTGTATGATTCGCCTCAGCCCTCCAGGTCACCAGCGAATTGAGCTTACGCCCATTTTCGAGGCCTGGGCGGGCGGTGGAGAGTACAACGTCAGTTATGCCCTCAGCCGGTTGGGTTTGCGAACCGCTTGGGTTTCGCGCCTGGTCGATAATCCCCTGGGTTGGTTCATTCGCAACCACGCGCGGACTTCCGGCATGGACCTCAGCCACGTAGTCTGGGCGCCCTATGACGGCGTCGGTAAGGCGGACCGCATCGGGTTGAACTTCACGGAAGTCGGCATCGGGGTTCGGGGGAGCGTGACCATGTACGACCGCGGCCACTCCGCTGCGGCCCATATCAAGCCCGGCGATGTGGATTGGAAAAAGCTCTTCAGCGGACGCGGTGTGCGGTGGTTTCATACCGGGGGAATCTGCACCGCCCTCAGCGATTCTTCCGCAGCGGTCGTAAAGGAAGCCATGCAGGCCGCTCACGAAGCCGGCACGGTGGTCAGTTACGACCTGAACTTTCGCAGCAAACTCTGGTCCAGTGAGAAAGCCATTGACGTCACCAGCGAGTTGGTTCCCTTCATCGATGTCTTGATCGGAAATGAGGAAGACTTCCAAAAGGTGTTGGGCTTCCAGGTGGAAGGCGTGGACGAAGCGCTCAAAAAGCTTCCCGTGGAAGGCTACAAAAGGATGGTCTCACGGGTGGTGGAGAAGCATCCGCACATTCAGGCGGTGGGGACGACTCTGCGCGAGGTGGTCAGCGGGCTGGTCAACAACTGGTCGGCGATTCTTTACTATGATGGAGGCTTTTATCAGTCCACGCGCTATGAAGGGCTCGAGATCGAGGACCGGGTGGGTGGCGGCGACGGCTTTTGCAGCGGGGTTATCTATGGCTTTCTGGCGGGCATGCCGCCGCAGGATGCCGTGAATCTGGGCGCCGCCCATGGAGCCCTGTTGCAAAGCACGCGCGGCGACACCAGCATGGTGACGTGGGATGAAGTGAAGCACGTCATGAAGGGGGGCTCGGCAAGGATTAAACGCTGATGATTATGAAAACATTACTGAGGTTGGGTGTGATTCTGTTTCTGGTCTTAGGGGGCAATGTGGCCAATGCAAAACGTCCAATAACTTTCGACGATTTGATGAAGGTGCAAAGAATTTCCGATCCACAGGTTTCTCCTGACGGGCGCTGGGTCGCCTACGTGCAGGGCGCGGTTGATTTCGAGGCCAACAAAATGGTCAAACACCTCTGGCTGATTCGCGCCGAGGGCGGTGACCCGAAGCAACTGACCACCGGCGAAGGGTCCGATTCGCGGCCGCGCTGGTCGCCGGATGGCGAATCCATCGCGTTTATTTCGACTCGCGGCGGCAAGTCGCAGATCTGGATCATTCCCGTCCATGGCGGCGAGGCGCGCCAGCTCACCAGCCTCTCGACTGAAGCCGACGGTGTGACCTGGGCGCGCAAAGGCGATGCGCTGCTCTTCACCTCCCAGGTGTATCCCGACTGCGCCGACGAGGCGTGCAACAAGAAGCGCTTGGAAGAAGCCGAAAAGAGCAAAGTGAAAGCGCGCCTCATTGACGAGCTTCTGTTCCGGCACTGGGATGCCTGGCGGGACGGCAAGTACACTCACTTATTCACCGTCTCCGCCCAGGGCGGCACACCGCTCGATTTGACTCCGGGCGCGGTGGACTCGCCTACCTGGTTCCTGGGCGCACCGGACGGTTACGATATCTCGCCAGATGGCACGGAGGCCTGCTTCACCTCCAACCACATGGGCGGCTCGCGCGTCGCCTGGAGCACCAACGACGATCTCTTCCTCGTCAGTACGAAAGGTGGTGAAGCAAGGAACATCACCAAAGATAATCCCGGCTCCGATGCTTCGCCACAATACTCGCCTGATGGGCGCTACATCGCTTACACCTCGCAGGCGCGCGATGGCTATGAATCCGACCTGTTCCGCTTGCGCGTTTACGACCGCCAAACGCGGAGCATCAAGGAGCTAACCACAGGCTTCGATCAGTGGGTATCGAGTTTTGCCTGGGCGCCGGACAGCGACACCATCTATTTCAGCGCCCCCGAACACGGCCGGCAACCGGTGTTCAAAACCTCTGTCAGCCAACCCAGGGTCGAGAAAGTTCTGGGTGGAATGAACGATGACCTGGAGGTCACGGCGGACGGCCAATCCCTGGTGCTGACCCGCAGCAGCCTGACGCAGCCGACGGAGGTCTATCGCGCGGCTGCCTCGGGAGGGACACCAACACAACTGACGCACGCCAATGACGCATTGATGGCGGAACTCGACATGAATCCCCTCGAATCGGTGATGACCCCGGGTGCACTGGGTGCCCAGATTCAGAGCCTGCTGGTGAAGCCGCCCGCCTTCGACGCGAGCCGGAAATATCCCGCCATCGTCCTGGTCCATGGCGGCCCGCAAAGCGCCTGGGACGACGCCTGGAGCTACCGCTGGAATGCCCAGATGTTCGCCTCCCACGGCTACGTGGTGATGATGACGAATTTCCACGGCTCGACCGGATACGGCCAGAAGTTCGTCGAGGAGATTTCGGGCGACTGGGGCGGGGCCTGCTACCAGGACATCATGATGGCGACGGATTACCTGGAGAACTTGCCTTACGTTGATAAGAACCACGTGGGCGCAGCGGGCGCCTCCTTCGGCGGGTACATGATCGATTGGATCGCCGGACATACAAACCGCTTCAAAGCGCTGGTCTCGCACGACGGCGTCTACGACTCGCGCAGCATGTACGGTGAAACTGAGGAAATCTGGTTCGATGAGTGGGAACACCAAGGCCCACCCTGGACAAGGCGGGAAGCCTACGAGAAATCGTCGCCATCAAACCACGTGCAGAACATTCAGACGCCCATGCTGCTGGTCCAGGGCGCGCTCGACTTCCGCGTGCCCGACAGCCAGGCCATTCAACTCTTCACCTCGTTGCAGCGGCGCGGCGTGCCCTCGCGCCTCCTCTACTTCCCCGACGAAGGCCACTGGGTCCTGAAGCCGCAGAACAGTCAGCTTTGGTATAAGACGGTGCTGGAGTGGCTGGATAAGTATGTGAAGTGAGTGAGAGTCGACAGTTGTCAGTTGTCAGTCGTCAGTTGTCAGTCGTCAGTTGTCCGTTGTCAGTCGTCGCGGAGATTAGCCGGGTGAATCTCAAAGCCAGCCATTGGTTGGCGTCTTTGGTCGCACAGGCATGTGGTTTGAACTTCTCGGCTCGATTACAGACATTGAAACCATTGCGGCGGGAAACTCTATCCGCGAAGTTGACCGCCTCAGAAAACGCTACGGCGCAGGCCGCTGGCGAAAACGAAAAGGATTCGGGAAAATCCGCCTCGCCGATGGTACGATATGTGAAGCTGAGCTCCACTGGTACGAAGCGCATGGAATTGGGAGAAGGGAGATCAGGGTCAAGCACCTGTGGGA
>Ga0326728_10015009_pt1 | contig 16235 bp, 14 predicted proteins | sample MB3enrmetagenome_FD_207602 | JGI IMG/M metagenome (GOLD analysis project Ga0326728, IMG submission 207602) | Lab enriched peat soil microbial communities from McLean, Ithaca, NY, United States - MB31MN | ecosystem: Environmental > Terrestrial > Soil > Wetlands > Peat | place: USA: New York...
TGTCCCGGCCCGCGAAAGGGCGTCCAGTCGCGCAGGCGTTCGAACTGCGAAAACAGCAGGGCCCAGTTGTCCCAAAAATCATCGCTGATGCGCCACATGTTGGCCTGCCTGCTGATGTGTTCGCCTTCGCTGACCGGCGTCGCCCCCGGCGACGTGCTGAAAACAATCGCCCGGCCAGTGTGGTCAATCGCTTTGCGGATGGCTTGTATTTCCGCCGTGTGATACGGCCTGGAAAGATCGTCCACCTTCACGAAGTCCAAACCCCACGACGCGAACTGGTCGAAAATCGAATCATAATACTCCTGTGCGCCGGGCTTGGACATATCCACGCCATACATATCGCTGTTCCAAAGACATTTACTATTGGTGTCGGCGATGTCGGCGGCGGTGTGGCTCGCGCCTTTGATTGGAGTTTTCGCGGCCACCGCCTGACGCGGAATGCCGCGCATGAGATGCACACCGAATTTGAGGCCAAGGCCGTGAACGTAATCGGCCAGCGGCTTGAATCCTTCGCCGTCAATCGCGGACGGAAATTTATTTGTCGCCGGCACAAGCCGTCCCCACCGGTCCATTTCCAGTTTTGCGTCTTTGCGATACTCGAAGCCGTTCGCCCGCGGCTCATACCATTGGATGTCCACAACGATGTATTCCCAGCCGTGGCGATGCAGATTCGCCGCCATGAAATCGGCCTGCGCGCGGGTCTGTGCCTCGGTCACAGTCGTGGCGAAACCGTCCCAACTGTTCCAGCCCATCGGTGGCGTCTGTGCCCAGGCCCAGTAGTCGGGATCGGACGCGCGTGCCGCAGCCAACCCGCCAAACAGCCCGATGGAAACGAACATGAGGATGAGGTTACGTTTCAGGTTCATAGTTGTGTTTCAGCAGTGGATTTTTAAACAAAAAAGTTTCAGGTTGCAATGCTCCACCTTGGTTTTTTCCCCGCCAGCAACTTTAACCACAAAGAACATGGACCACAAAGAAAACTCCTTTCTTTTGGCCGCTCCTGTCCGCCGGAGGCGCGCCTTTGTTTGTGCAGACGCGGATGGCCATCAGCGAACGAGCGAAGAAAAAAGCGCTCATTCATTCTTCCCCTTCTTCTGGCAAAGCCCTGCCAATTTGGCAGGCAATGGCTTCAATAGGATCATCGCTGCCACAGGATGTGAGCGGCTTCCAGAGGAACCGCAACGCCGTCGCAGTGCGGTATCACTCGCGCCGTATAGTCCGCTGGTGGGCGGGCCGCAGACACAACCGCGCTGTAAACGTAGCCGCCTGAGGCGCCGGCCAGTTGGCGAACGCTCTTCATTTCCTGCCGCACGGGAGCGCCGCCCATGACTCCTTCGGCGCAAAGTTCCACCCGCACCGCCTTGGGGTCGAGGTCATTGAGAAAGACCTGGACCTCAAATACGTGCTGCCCGCCACGAGTTTCCGCTTTGACTTCGCCGAAGCGCAACGCGGGCCATTTCTTTTCCAGACTGTGCCGCCAATCGGCCATTTGCCTGCCGAGCGCGCCTTTATTGGCCGCGCGCAACTGGTAGGCGGCGGCAACCGGGAGATAGTGTTGCTCGGTGTATTCGCGCACCGTGCGGTTGGCAGAGAAGCGCGGTGTCAGCCGCGCCATGCTTTCCCGCATCCGCGCCACCCAGGCCGTGGAAATGCCCTGTTCGTTGCGGGCATAAAACTCCGGGATCACCTCCCGTTCCAGCCGCTCGTAAAGCGCCACGGCTTCGGCCGCGTCCCAGGCCGGATCGTCGTCGTGCTCCTGGCCGTCCCCCAACGCCCAGCCCAACTCAGGCGCGTAAGCTTCCGCCCACCAGCCGTCCAACTCCGAAAGATTGATGCCTCCATTGACGAGCACTTTCATGCCGCTGGTTCCACACGCCTCCCAAGGCCGGCGAGGAGTGTTGAGCCAGACATCCACACCCTGCACCAAGCGTTCGGTCAATTGCATGTCATAGTCACTGAGAAAGATCGCATGAGGACGGACCTCGGGTCGGCGAATGAATTGTATCCATTTCTGGATCAGGGCCTGTCCCGCTTGGTCTGCCGGGTGGGCCTTGCCAGCGAGGATGAGTTGCACCGGGCGCTGAGGATTGGATAACAAGCGCAGCAGTCGCTCGGGATCGTGCAGCAGCAGGTTCGGTCGCTTGTAAGTGGCGAAGCGGCGCGCAAAGCCCAGTGTCAACACGTTGGGATCGAAAAGATGCTTCATCTCTTCAACCGTCTCGGGCGGTGCGCCGGCGGCGGCAAAGTACCGGGCCAGACGATGGCGGGCGTAGTCAATCAGCGACTTTCTGGAAGCCGTGCGAAATTGCCAAAGGCTGGCGTCGGAGACGCAACGAATGTCCTGTTCCAGGGTTTCCATCGTCCCCAGCCAGCGGCCTTTTCCACAGGCCTTCGTCCAAAGATCGTCCGCTGCCGCCGAGTCCCAGGTCGGCATGTGAACTCCGTTGGTCACATGTCCGACGGGCACTTCGTCCACCGGCCAGCGGGGAAAAAGAGGCTCGAAGAGATGCCGGCTGACTTTCCCATGCAAGCGACTCACGCCATTGACCGCCCCGCTGCCGCGGATGGCCAGATAGGCCATGTTGAAACTCTCCGACGAGTCGTTCGGATTCTGGCGGCCCAAGGCCAGCAAATCGTGGACTGTAATGCCAAGCTTTTCCCCGGCGTATCGGCCGAGGTATTGCTCGATCAGAGCCGGAGTGAAACGGTCAAAGCCGGCGGCCACTGCCGTGTGGGTGGTGAAGAGGTTTCCCGCCCGCGTGACGGCCAGCGCGACGTCAAAGGACTGCGCATTCTCTTGCATGAAATCGCGGGCGCGTTCCAACACGGCGAAGGCCGCATGTCCTTCGTTCAGGTGACAGACTTCGGGTTTGAGGCCCAGTGCGGCCAGCAGCCGCCATCCGCCAATACCGAGGAGCAGCTCTTGCACGAGGCGCAACTCCGGCCCGCCCCCATATAACTCGCTCGTGATGCCTCGATGAGCGGGAAAGTTCGCCAGGTCATTGCTGTCCAGGAGATAAAGCTTCACTCTGCCGACCTGGACCTGCCAGGCACGCAGCCAGACCGCATAACCGGGCAAGGCGATCTCCAACCGCAACCACTCGCCGTTGGGCTGGCGCACCGGCGCGATCGGCAACTGTCCGGGGTCGTTATAAGGATAGAGGGCCTGTTGCGCTCCCTCCTTGTCAATCACCTGGCGAAAATAGCCTTGTTGGTAGAGCAACCCCACTCCGACCACCGGCACGCCCAGGTTGCTGGCGGTTTTGAGCTGATCACCGGCCACATTGCCAAGACCGCCAGAGTAAATGGGCAGCGCTTCGCTCAACATGAATTCCATGCTGAAGTACGCCACGCAGGTCAGGGGCGCCTGTGGATGATGTTGCTGAAACCACGCCGGCGTCTCCTCCTCCGCCTGATGCTTCATACGCAGCAAGTCATCAACGTTCTTGCGGAAGGCAGGATCGGCCAGCGCGCGCTCGAGTTTGTCCCGCGAGACTGTTTGCAGGACAACCCAAGGGTTCTGCGTCAGTTCCCACAGCTCAGGATCAAGCAGTTGCCACACCTTGTCGGCGCAATGATTCCACGTCCAGCGCATGTCCAGGGCCAGTTCCGCCAGGGAACCGAAGCCCTCCACTTCCGTGGGCAGAAGGCTGTATATCGGGTGGCTGACTCGTGTTTCTTTGCTCATAATTTCTCCTTCAAAGCATCGCTGACTATTGTCTGGGCCTCCTCCAGGATGCGGCGCAGATGATTCGCTCCCCGGAAGCTCTCCGCATAAATCTTGTAGATATTTTCGGTCCCTGACGGACGCGCGGCGAACCATCCGCTCCCGGCCGCCACTTTCAAGCCGCCGAGGGGAGCGCCGTTGCCCGGCGCCCGGGTAAGGACTGTCCGGATTTTTTCGCCCGCCAGCTCGGTGATCTTAACTTGCCGGGGTGAGAGTTTGGCCAGCAGTTTCTTTTGATCCGGAGTGGCCGGCGCCTCAACCCGGTCATAGGAAGGCTCGCCGAACTCGCGCGTGAGTTCATGGTAAATTTCGCCGGGATCGCGGCCCATCCGGGCTGTGATCTCCCCCGCCAGCAAAGCCGGGACAATTCCATCTTTGTCCGTCGTCCAAACGGCGCCATCCAGGCGGGCGAACGTGGCTCCTGCGCTTTCTTCGCCGCCGAAGCCAAGCGAACCATCGAGCAAACCATCCACGAACCACTTGAAGCCCACCGGCACCTCAAATAGCTCACGGCCAAGCTTCGCGGTGACGCGATCAATCATCTGGCTGCTCACCACCGTTTTGCCGACGGCCGCATCCTTGCGCCACTTGGGCCGGTGTTGAAAAAGGTGGAAGATGGCGGCGGAAAGGTAATGGTTCGGCGGCAGCAATCCCGCGCTTCGGGTGACGATTCCGTGCCGGTCATGGTCTGTGTCGCACGCGAAGGAAAGGTCAAAACGGTCCTTCATCCCTATCAATCGCTGCATCGCATAGGCCGAGGAAGGATCCATCCGTATCTGACCATCCCAATCCACGGTCATAAAGCGGAAGGTGGGATCAACTTCTTCGTTGACCACGGTAAGATTCAGACCATAGCGCTCGGCGATTCGTCCCCAGTAATGGACGCCGGCGCCGCCAAGGGGATCAACACCAAGCCTGAGCTTCGAATCGCGGATGACCTCCATTTCAACCACATTGCCGAGATCGGCAATGTAGGCGCTGAGATAGTCGCGCCGGTGCGTCGTCGAAGCGCGCAAAGCCTGCTCGTGGGGAATTCGTTTCACCCCTTTGAGCCGGGCTTCGAGCAGCCCATTCGCCTGCGCCTCAATCCAATCGGTGACGACATTGTCCGCCGGCCCGCCATTCGGGGGATTATATTTGAAGCCGCCGTCATGCGGCGGATTGTGCGAGGGTGTGATGACAATCCCGTCGGCGAGTCCGCTTTTCCGCCCGCAATTGTAAGTCAGGATGGCATGAGAAATCACCGGGGTCGGTGTGTATTCGTCCCCTTCGGCGATCATCACCTCGACTCCATTGGCCGCCAGCACCTCGAGCGCGGTGGCGCAGGCCGGAACGGAAAGCGCGTGCGTATCGATGCCAAGAAACAGCGGGCCAGCGGTTTTCTGCCGCTTTCGATACAGGCAAATGGCCTGGGTAATGGCCAGAATGTGCCATTCGTTGAACGCCCGCTTGAACGATGAACCTCGATGCCCGGAGGTGCCAAACGCGACGCGTTGCGCCGGCACCGTGGGATCGGGCACTTCGGCATAGTAGGCGGTGATGAGCCGCGGCACATCAACCAGAATTCCGGGTGGCGCCGGCTTTCCGGCAAGGGGACTTGTTTTCATGGTGTTTCAGGTGTGTTTTCGAGTTTCGCCACTTTGGCCAGACGGCGGCGATGACGCTCCGCGCCGCTGAATCGCGCATCGAGAAATGTTTGAACCAATTCCCAGGCGAGTGCGGGACCGACTACGCGACCTCCGAGGCAAATCATGTTCAGGTCATCGTCCTCGACACCTTGGTGTGCCGAAAAATTTTCATGAATCAGGCAGGCTCGCGCCCCCGGCACCTTGTTGGCGGCGACGCACGCGCCGACGCCGCTGCCGCAGATGGCCACGCCACGCTCCACTTCTCCGCGGGCAACCGCGCGGGCCAGCGGCACGACAAAATCCGGATAATCATCGTCCAATTTCGGGTGCAAGTCGCCAAAATCAACCACTTCATAACCGGCCGCGCGCAATTTCCCGGTGAGTAGTTCCTTCAATTCAAATCCGCCATGATCGGCAGCGACACCGATGCGGTGGATAGTTCCCGCCACACCCTTCAGCGGCTCCGTTCCATTCATAATGCAAAAATAATCACGGTAACGATACGGACACTATGGGGTAAAACCCTATCATGCACGATGGAAACCTCAAGTTTTTTACCATGCGTCAGTGACGGCTGGGCGCATCCGTACACTGCTACCGTGCGATCTGTCGATTCCCTCGCACCGCGAAGCGAGGAGAGGATCAGGAAGTGGCAGAGGCGTCCACGTCTCTGTTGAGATTCCCTCGCCACACGAAGTGGGGAGAGGGTTAGGGAGAGGGGTTCGTTCGGTCAATGGTAGCAGTGTACGGATGCGCCCTTTACCATGCGCCCCAAGCTCTTAACGGGGCGGTTACTGACCAGTTTGCGGCATAGACGACATTCGGAACCGACAGAATCGCCGCGAAAAAGCACAAAAGTCGCAAAATGAACCGCCGGAATGAACAGGATTTATAGATGCAGAATCATCCGCTGTCGCTGAAGCTTTGGTGGACGGGGAATCCATTCCCCACCCTGTCGATTTTTTTTGTGCTTCTTGCGCTTTTTCGCGGCAGCATCTTTGTATTCTATCCTGCGGCCCTCTCAGTAAGCTGCGTTTACGGCTCCAAGATGACCGCTCCGGCGTTGGTCTTGTTCAGAAAATAACCGCCGCCATTGGTTCCATTGAGCAAAATCACGCCATACCGGGCCTCTGCCAAACATTCCTGCCATCTTGATTTTTCGAGCATGGGAAAAAAGGCCTTTGCCCGCAGAACATGCAGATGGACGCAGATGAAGAATTCTTATTCCGTATCTGCGTTAATCGGCGTGTTCTGCGGGCAAGTCCAGATTCGTTGCGGCTGGCCGCGCAGGGGTCTTTGTGGCAAAATGATTCCGTGGTTTCCCCGGTTTTCCATAATCTTTCCGGGCACCCATGAAAAAGGCAGAAGGAAGAATTAAGCGTAGCGGCGCCTCGGCAGAGCGCCGCACTCACCGGCTGTCTGCCGACAGCCGCTACGCGCTTCGACTTTTGGCTGTTTTTCAGATTTCTTAATTCTTAATTCTTACTTCTTAATTCACTTCAGAATCCGGCTTTATCGTTAACGTAACGGGCTTGTTGCTGGTCTGTTGCCGATTTTGTTGCCACTTAAGTCATTGACTATCAACGATGTAGCCGATGTTGCCGATTTTTCAGACCTACATATCAATCTTGCGTTTTGTGCGCCTCTTCGCGGCAATTTTATCTTTTTGCCCCCGTTATTGCCGTTCCCCTTTAAGATGGCTATTTTTATACAGCTTCTGAGGCAACGAAAGACCAAAAGCAGTAACATGTTACCGCTCTGTTACCTTTCGTGTTACCGGCTAAGTCGTTGATTATCAACACCTGTCACCGTGTTACCGATTTTTTGGACCTATCTATCAATCTTTCGCTTCAGGCTGCTTTCTCTATGCGATTCTGAGGCGGTTGAATACGGGCACTTTGGCAAAGTCTAAGATGAATCCAAAAACCACTGCCGCCACGAGTATTCCTCCCACAACAAATAGGGGCAGAGGAGTCATGGCGATCCCGCAAATCGCCAGCGTTGAGGCGATCAGCACATCAACGACAGAGGACCCAAGGAGCCATAGGCTGGGACGAGCGGACCCCAGGCGACGGCGTTCACGATTCGTATAGGTCGTTGCTTGATTGCCAAAAACGATGACCACGAAGGCCAGAGTTCTTAACGCTTCGATTCCAAGTTCCAGGCGGAATTTGGCGAAAGCCAGAACACCGGTGCAAAAGACCAGCTCGGAGACTCCCATGAAGACACCCGCAATCGTCAATGCGCCGATTCGCCAGGCATTGGGCATCTCGAGCACAATCGCAGCCTTGAGCATCCATGGAACCGGCGCCCAGAACTTGGTCAGCGCCCTGCGCAATGGATGCAGAGCCGTGTCCGGCACTGCGTTTGGGCCGAACTTCTCCAGCCGGCGGCGGGCTTCATCGCTCGTGAGGCCGGTCGAGACCGGGAAATCCTTCACATTGGTGTTACGTCTGGTTGTGAAACCCATGAACCCGGGTGCGGTGGCGTTCCGCCAGCAATTGCGCCTCGGCTTCCAGCCAGTGTTGCACATCTCGCCCTTGCGGCGAACCCTGGTTCACATAACTGAAGTATGCCCTTCTGGCCACTTCGTCCGCTGACGGGGTAAAATCAATTTCGTTTCGGTTTAAGTCCGCAGCCGCAGTTGGCGGTGATGCACTGGCCGGATTAATGCTTTGCAACATAGACTTTTATTTTCTGTAAATTGCGCTGGCCGCCGCCCGGGAAAATAGTTTTCCCGGCATTCGAATTCGACTCCCGAGCCTTGCCGCCGACGGAACACCGCCCCATCCCCTTCAAATTCTGCCCAGCAAAAGCAGGACAACCAGAATCACCAAAAGCAAGCCCGCTCCGCCGCTCGGGTAATACCCCCAATTCCGGCTGTGTGGCCACGCCGGGAATGCGCCGATCAACATCAGAATGAGTGCCACCAATAGAATAGTTCCTAACATAATTTTCCTTTCAATGTGCGAATGCGATTCGCTTGTTTATCTTTCGTTATTTTCCCCCCAAGCTCGTCGCGCTTGTCGTCCTTCTGCATGGAGTAAGAATAATCCAAAACCATGCGGGCGCTATGGGGTGTTACCCTACCCAACATTTCAGCGGCTTAGTCGGATTTGGGCGGCGGCAGATTTCAAACCCGCCAGCGCTCCCAATCTCGATTTGATGGCGTCGAATTTCAGTTGTTTTGACTGCTCCTTCCCTCCAATGGATTTGGATTCCGGTTCGAATCGACTCTAGCGGCGGCGGTTGTGTCGCGGCTGACCGCTGGGTGTGGAAATCGTTGAGCAGGGTGTTCATGTCTGTGCTTCCAAGTTGAAGCCTTCAAGAAATGGCAAAACGTTGTTGTCCGCGAAACTCAATCAGGTGCGACTTGATGGCGAGCCGAATAATTCCGATGGCCCGGCGTTGGCCCCAGGCGCGGCAACCACCTGCCACAAAATCACCGAAGGTCAATGGCTCTTTTCTGGGATGGGCTTTCATAGGCAGAGGCCAGGAAGAGGAATGGGTTGCGCTCATAGTTTCGGCGATGGTTCCTGCGGGGCGGATGTTTCCATCTCCGCCTGGAGTTCGTCCAGTTGGATGAGGTCTTTGACGTATAAGCTGGCGGATGTGGAAGGCATTTTGCCGTCTTTCTTGGTAAATTGCTCTCCGGCGGCAATGACGGTTATTCCATTTTCACCGATTACCTTAATGGGAATGACGGAGCCTACGGCCGAGACGTGAGTGCCATCGGCGGTGATGATGTACCTGCCAACGCCGCTGCCTTCCACCACTGAGCGACCGGCCGCATTCCTGATTTCCAATGTGCTGCCGGCCACCACAGAACGGACAACGGTGAAAATCCTTCCCGTGCGAAGGTCCAGTAAGGTATGCTCGATAGGAAGGCCGTCCTTGATGGTTGCCGCCATTTTCTCGAGTTTTATTTCGGTGCCGGCCTGGAGGCGGACGGTGGTTCCAGTGCGCCGGAAAAAGAGATCTGTCCGCGCATTTTCGCCGGTACGGACGATGGCGCCTTGCTCAAAAATATGGCCGCGTTCAAAATTGGTGAACGCAACGCCATCTTCGGAGTAGTCGCACTTTCCGACGACCTTAAAAACCACAGCAGTGGGTCGATCAGCGCTGTCCGGACGTTGGAGCCGCGATTCCGGGGCTTGTTTAGCCTCCTGGGCATAGATTGCCACGGGCAGACATAACTGCAACATGACTATGAAAACGGTCCCGCACAGGACGTTTTTCACCGTTCCCAAAAACTCCACGACGGTATAGGGCTTGAGCAGCGTGGCGGCGGGTTGGAGCCAGGGGTACAGGGTAAATTCCTCTTTTGGCGATGATCCGGTGGCCAGGATGACCGGCAGGGCCACGCGGGCGGCATGCAGTTTCATGATCAACTCAACGCCTGACATCTTCGGCATGTTGTTGTCGGTGACCAGGAGGTCATAGCTGTTCACTTGAAGAGCGTCCCAGGCGACAGCCCCATCTTCGGCGGCGTCCGCATGGTAGCCGGAGTCAATCAACACTCTGGTGTTGAGATGGCGGATGGACGGCTCGTCATCCACCACGAGAATGCGATGGGGCGGACTCGCGTGGCATCGGAGTCCTGCGCCCTCTAACTGGCCCGTTTGCCGGATTTCATCCTTCTTCATGGCATAATAATAAGCCGGGAAACCTGGCGGGCGCTATGGGGTGTTCACCCCATAGGGGATTTTTGTGAAGCCAAATAGCCTCCATATCAGCCCATGCTTTCAGGGTCAATTACACTGCCCTCAAGCGCCGGGTACGGTTCTTCGCTGTTTTCGGTGGAATTGAGTTTCATTAAAAGCCTTCTTTGGCACCAAATTGGAGCGGCCAGCCGGAGCGAAGTAGCGCAGCGCACGGCTGAAGTGACTGGGATTCTGTACCCCCCCACCCCCCCGCTACAGTGCTACAAACGTTGATTATCACCTGTAGCACCCTGGCATCACACCCATCGCGTCCGCTCATGGCAACGGCGGCGTGGAGGCCAGAATCCAGGCGACACTTGCCGCGTTTCTATTCCACCGAAAACGGCGAAGAACCCCGGGTACTGTTCAACCCGTTGGCAACACCCGCCCGCACTGGCGACTCTGTGCGTCTTTAGCAAGATCAATTGCTGCCAGATTTGCTGAATCCATCCTGGCGATTTCCGGTCCATTTGCCGCCCGGTGGGCGAACCAAAGCCTCTTCTTCCTGGATACGGGAGGAGGGGGTTTGTGGATGAGGAAAACCGGAACGACGCGGAAAACCAGAAGGGTTTGCAGCGTCAGACGATGGTCAATTGGACGCTGCTCTCGATGATGCCCGCGCCGATGGCGTAGCGGCTGAGTCCGGCGGTGTCGTGAATGGGCAAGCCTGGACAGAAATAATGGAGGCAACGGTGAGATTTCACATGCGGAACTTTCTTAAAGCATAGAGAGTGGCAGGGGATGTTAGTATTTCACCCCATATACAAAGCCGCGCTTAAAACGCAAGCTCGGCGTTGGTTAGTGGTGAACTGCAGTCGATTAAAAGCGAAACAACGAAAAACCTGAATCAATAATAAAGGGAAAACCTGCCATGAAAAATACTTTTTTACTAACGGCTGTGCAGAACGGCGCGAAGAGAATTCCCATGGGCCTCGGCATTGTCCTTGCGGTGATTTTCCTGCACCTCAATGCCACCGCGCAAGTTGACCTTGGGACGGCCAACAGTTTTGCGGTTCTGGCTGGCTCCGCGGTCTCAGACACCGGTGCTACCGTCATTGACGGGGGATACGTTGGGCTGTCCCCAGGTACTTTGAGTTCGGTGACTGGCTTTCCGCCAGGAATAGTAAACTCACCCTACTCAATTCAGGCTGCCAATGCGGTTACCCTCCAAGCCCAAAACGACCTGGGTACTGCGTTTAGCACCGCAGCCGGGCTCGCGCCGACCGGGGGTGATCTCACGGGCCAGAATCTCGGGGGGCTGACTCTGTTGCCTGGGGTTTACAAGTTTGATTCCTCTGCATTTCTCACGGGAACCCTGACGCTCAACGACTTGGGCAACCCCGATGCAGTCTTCGTTTTCCAAATCGGATCAACCCTCATCACGGCATCGGGCAGTTCAGTAACAACGATCAACGACCCCGACATCGGCGCTGTTCCCGGGGTCAGTGTTTTTTGGCAGGTCGGCAGTTCGGCAACGCTCGGAACAGGCACTGATTTCGAGGGGAACATAATGGCTTACGCATCCATCACGGACGACGGCGGCTCAACGGTGGATGGCCGGCTGTTGGCAGAGAGTGCCGCGGTTACCTTGAACGACACTACCATTTATACACCGCTACCGGAGGAGCTGGAGAACAGTGCGCTGCTGGCCGAACTGGGCGAACTGCCGGGCGGGTTGAATGTGAGTGCGCCGGATACTGGAAGCACGCTTCTGCTGCTCGGCTCCGCACTGGTTGCTCTGATTGCCTTTGAACGCCGGTTCTCTGTGTTGTTCGGCAAGCCTGAATGACGCCGCTGCAAGTTGGTCATTAGTCTTTGCGGCAGGTTATGCCGACGAAAACAGCAACGAGATCCAACCCGTCTTTTGCGGCCGCCTTGGCGCAAGTGCAACCTGACTTGGCCGCCTGGCGCCAGCGGCGCAAACGCCGGGAGCCCATCCCGGAGCTTTTGGTGGCATGACAATGGCGCAATGGCGCGATCACATGGACTGAGCCCTGTAGCCCATGCTTTCAGGGTCAATTACACTGCCCTCAAGCGCCGGGTACTGTTCAACCTGTTGGCAACACCCGCCCGGAGTGGCGACTCTGTGCGTCTTTAGCAAGATTAATTGCTGCCAGATTGGCCGAATCCATCCTGGCGATTTCCGGTCCATCTGCGGGCCGATGGGCGAACCAAAGCCTCTTCTTCCTGGATACGGGAGGAGGGGGTTTGTTGATGAGGAAAACCGGAACGACGCGGAAAACCAGAAGGGTTTGCAGCGTCAGATGATGGTCAATTGGACGCTGCTCTCGATGATGCCCGCACCGATGGCGTAGCGGGTAAGTCCGGCGGTGTCGTGGATGTTGAGCTTCTGCATGAGATGCTCGCGATGCTTCTCGACGGTCTTGATGCCGATGCCCAGTTCCGCCGCGGTTTCCTTGTTGGCCTTGCCTTCGGCGATCAGTTGCAGCACTTCCACCTCGCGCGAAGTCAACTGGACAGCTTTCTTATTCAACACTCCCGCGCGCGCAGATGATTGCGGATTGAGGTGATTGAGCCGCTTGGAAATCGAGGGACTGAAAAACGTGTTGCCCCTTTGGACTTCCCGAATGGCCCGGCACACGTCCTGGGCGGAGGTTTGTTTGAGCAGGAATCCCACCGCGCCGGACTCAGTGGCGTTTTTGACATACGCGTCATCACTGTGCGCGGAGAGAATGAGCACTTTGGTGGAGGGGAGAGCTTTGAGCACCTGGCGGGTGGCCTCCAATCCATTGAGCAGGGGCATCGCGATGTCCATCAACACCACGTCGGGACGAAGCTTTTTGGCCAGCGCCACCGCCTGGCGGCCCTCTTGCGCTTCGCCGACCACTTCGAGGTCGTCTTCGAGTTCGAGCATCTTGCGAAATCCTTCGCGCACAATCGTATGGTCTTCGGCCAGCAAAACGGTGATTTTTTTCATGGGTTTTTGGCCGCGGCTTCCAGGGCTTCGCTATCCGAAACAGGCAGGCGGCGTTGTAAGTTGGAGGCAAGGTTTGTCATGAGAATAGGATTGGTCGAAGCGGCGTTGGTCAAACCCGGTGCTGCGCGAGTCGCGCCGTAACCGGCCGCGAGAAGCGCCAGCAGTGAAAGTTGGAGTTTCATAAACTTTCAAGTTTGTTGTCCGCGGACCCCATCAACGATTCCTCCTCCCCCCGGCGGTCTTGCCGGGCGAAATTCGCGCAATGATGGTGGTGCCTTCGCCTGGGACAGAATCGACATCAAAATGGCCGCCAACCATCTCCAACCGTTCCCTCATGCCGAGCAACCCCAACCGTTTGCTTCCTTTGCCGCGCAATACGCTTTCCACTTGAAAGGATTTGCCGTCGTCTTTTATTTTCATGCAAATGCCGTCCGGCAGTTTCTGGATGCTCACTTCCACACGGCTGGCTTGCGCATGGCGGGCCACATTGGTTAGCGCTTCCTGGGCAATGCGAAAGAGAACCGTGCGCTGGGCCGCGTCCAATTGTTCCACTGCCGCAAAGGCTGTCAAATGAGCGCGGACGCCGGTTCGCGTGGCAAAGTTTTTCATGTAGGAATGCAGGGCGGGGATCAGTCCGAGGTCATCCAACACCGCCGGGCGCAATTCGCGGGCGAACTGATGCACGATGTCCACCGATTTTTCCACCAGCCGTTGCGTCCGGGCGATGTTGCGGTCCAGGCCCTTGGTGTTGACCGCAGCCTCCTTTTTCAAGGCCGCCAGCTGGACGTTGATGCCCGTCAAAGTCTGGGCGATGACATCATGCAATTCGCGGCTGATTGCCCTGCGCTCCTCCTCCTGGGTCGAGATAATCTGGCGGGATAATTGCCGCAACTGTGCCTGCAAGTGCTGCGACTGTTCCAGCAATTCCGAGTAATGGCGCTGGCTTTTTTTGAGCGCCTCCTCCACCGCCTTGCGTTGGGCGATTTCCTGTTCCAAAACCAAGTTGGAGGCGGCCAGTTCCACGGTGCGCTGGCTCAGCATCTCGACGATTTGATTCAGGTGGACGGCGGCCTCCCGCGTGCCCCGATGAATTTTCTCGAGCGGGGTAATTGCCTCGGTAAAGAATGCCCCCGCCCGCTTGATGAGCGTGGCGCGTTTGCCGGCCGGGCGGCCTGGCAACACTTGGGTCACCAGGATTTGCTCATGGAGCCTGGCCATGTCCAACGTCCGCAGACCGGCGCTCAGCGCCTGCTGGCCCATGCCGCACGCCGGTTCCAGGCGCCCCCCCGGGCTTTGCTTTAGATAAGCCAGCAGCGCCGCCTGATAGCGTCTTGCAAATTTGTGCTTCATAACCTGCCGTATTCACGGGCAGCCCGGCGCACGGATTTGGCCGATTTTGCCACCAATCGTTGCGTGCTGGCGATTTCATTCTTGAGGCCCTGGGTGTTGCTCCGGGCCTCTTGTTTTAATGAAACCAGCCGGACATTGATGCCCAACAAAGTCTGGGCGATTTCATCCTGAAGTTCAATACTGATCTTCTTGCGTTCCTCCTCCTGCGCCACCAGCACCTGGTGTGTCAGTTGCCGCAAACTTTCCTGCAGTTGCAGGGAATCCTTCAAAAGTTTGGTGTAGTGTTCGCCGCTTTTCTTGAGAGCGGCTTCCACCCTCTTGCGGCGGACAATGCCCCGCTGCAACTGACGGTGGGTGGCGGCCAGCTCCAGCGTGCGCCGGCTCAGCGTCTCGTTCAGCCGGTTCAAGTCAATTCTGCCCTGCCGCGCGGCGCGATGCGTCTCCACGATCGGAGTGAGCGCTTCGGTAAAAAATATCTCCGCCCGCTTGATAAGCCCATTTTTGCTGCCGGATAATTCCAGTGCGGCGACTGCCCGTTCGTGAATCCGGGCCAAGTCCAGCGTCTCCACCCTGAGGGCCACGGCCCGGCGCCCCAGTCTCAGCGCCGGCAACAAGCGCGCGCGCGGTCCCTGCTTCAGGTGTCTTCGCAACACCGTCACATAGCGATCGGCTAGTTGAATCCACTGGCGTTTCATTGGCATATTGAATGCAGGCGTGACGGTCCGGGATGCTCGTTCCCCGGACCCTTGGCCAACAATCCACCGTCAGTATGGCGCGTCTGCCTCAATCTGCATATAAGGTGTACACCCCACAGGGTTACACCCCATAGCGAAGAATCGGCGCATCGCTTACAGTCACTGGAATGTGAGAAACAAACACAGCAACAATTGAAAGTAAAATTGAAAGTAAAAGAATTATGAAAATGAAAACAAACGGCTTGCTCTCGCTCTTCGTGGCCATGAGCGCCATCTCAATCACCAGCACACCACTGCAGGCATCCGACACGGACTCCCGCATTGAGTCGTCCGCTGCAAAGTCCTACGTGTTCAAAACCTACCTCAAGGACGATTCGATTAAAACCGAGTCCAAGGATGGGGTGGTCACTTTGACCGGAACGGTCTCTGAACCGTCCCATAAGAGGTTGGCCGAGGATACAGTGGGAAGCCTGCCCGGGGTCATAAGCGTGGACAATCAACTGAAAGTCAGCGGCGAACAACCCGCCGAACATTCAGACACTTGGATCAGCATGAAGGTAAAATCCACCCTCCTGTTCCATCGCAACGTGAGCGCCACCGGAACCACCGTGTATGTCAAAGACGGCATCGTCACCTTGCAAGGTGAAGCGAGCAGTCTGGCGCAAAAAGAACTCACCACCGAATACGCCAAGGACGTTGACAATGTCAAAGGGGTCAAGAACGAGATGACGATTGCCAAAACTCCGGCAGCGCCCGACTCAACCATCGGCGACAAAATTGATGACGCCTCCATCACCGCCCAGGTCAAGTCGTCGTTGCTGTCGCACCGTTCGACCAGCGCTTTGCATACCTCCGTTTCCACATCGGACGGCGTCGTCACCTTGGGCGGCATAGCCAAAAATGCCGCCGAAAAGACCCTCGTCACCAAGCTCGCCACCGACATCAACGGTGTGAACAGCGTGATCAACAACATGACCATCGCCGTGCCTGTGGCGGCCAACTAATCTGACACATTTTGCTGTTGGCTGGCGCAAAAACGCGCCAGCCGGCAGTGAACAAAACAAACGGAAAGGAAAATTATATGTTATACACACTTGCAATAGTTCTGATCGTTCTGTGGTTGCTCGGTCTGGTGACCAGTTACACCATGGGCGGCTTTATTCACATCCTGTTGGTGGTTGCCATCGTCATGGT
>Ga0326728_10015010_pt1 | contig 16235 bp, 12 predicted proteins | sample MB3enrmetagenome_FD_207602 | JGI IMG/M metagenome (GOLD analysis project Ga0326728, IMG submission 207602) | Lab enriched peat soil microbial communities from McLean, Ithaca, NY, United States - MB31MN | ecosystem: Environmental > Terrestrial > Soil > Wetlands > Peat | place: USA: New York...
GCTCAAACTGTAGGTGCCGCCTGTCAGCGTCCCAGCGGCCAGTGAGGCGAGATAGGCAGGGCCAGTCGCTGTGGCGACCGCGCCCAGCGCTGACCCCGCCGCCAGATTGGGACCCGCTAGGGGCAGTTTCGCTCCGGCATCCAGCTCTCGATCCGGGCTGCCCGGGTCCTTGCCGCCCACTGCATAGCTTCGATCGTAGACTCGGCAATCGCCGAATAGCGGTCCCGAATTGAGCGTAATCCACTCCGCGGGGCTGAAGCTGAACACGGAGCCGCTGGCCGTTTCCTGCGTTACGCTTGCGGCGATCTTCGCGGTCGCGAACGACGCCAGGATAATGTTGGAGCCGGCGTCCAGTTTGCCGAGCGCCTCCGCCGGTGTGCTGGCATCCGAGCAGGCCTGCGCTCCCGCCGCCGCGATCGGAATATTGACCGCGTTGCTCAGGTTGCCGCCCGCGCTCACCTGGGCCGTGGCAAAGCAATCCGGAGCTATTTCGGGCGGCAACTGGAAGTTGATCTGCCACAGCCCGGGATAGCCTGACGAAGCGCCTGCGTACTCCGGCGTGATCTGCTGTCCACCGATCGTCACCTGGAAATTCCCGGCAGCCGTCTGGTCGCCCGACGTGCCGCCGGCGTCATTGGCCGCATCGGCGCCACCGCCGGTACCCCAGAGCACGATGGTGTCGCCCGGATGCGCGGGAGTCAGCACCCAGTTGTATCCCCCGAATGCCGTGCTGCCCGAGGTGAAACGCGTCAGGCTAAGTCCGCCATTGATGTTCCCGATGGTAGCCTGCGCCGTCCCCGAGCCCGCGCTGTTACTAGTAGCGATGCCGAAGCTGCGGGCCACCACCGTCACCGTCTGCGGCGCGCTGGTGAGGGTCTGGTACGTCACCTCAACGTTATAATCGCCCGGCGTAATCGACGACGGCAGCAGTCCCGCCACCTGGCTCGCGACGGTATAGACCATCTTGGCGGAAATGGCCGCGCCGCCGCCCGTGGGAGTGAACGTGATGGAAGTGCCGCCCAGGCTGGTCTGATAGTTTGGCGTGCCGGCCACCAGCGCCGAAGGTCCCAGATTGTTCCCGAATATTACGAACACGGTATCGGGCGCCAGGGTGGTTTGATACCCGAGGCCGTTCACGATACCGCCTGTCGTAATCACCGGCGCACCCGCCCCGGTAACCGTGAGCGTCACGCTGTAGGCGAGCGGCGAATTCCCGCTGCCGCCCGGCGTCAGCGTGATAGTGCCTTGATAAGTCCCGCCCGCGAGCCCGGCGACCGCCACCGACACACTCAAGTTGGCGGGCGTCGCTCCGGCCGTGGGGGTGACCGAAAGCCAGTTGCTGCCCGAAGTCGTAGTTACCGCAGCAGTGTAGCTTATTGTCGCGCCGGAACTCGTCAAGGCCACCGTTTGCGCCGTGGGGACCGCCCCCCCGATGGTATACGTAAACGATAAAGACGAAGGGCTCGCAACGAATCCCGCACCCGCGCCGGCAGCCACTTTGCGCACCCGCGATACGCCCGCCGCGCTGCCCCCGATGTAAAGATTCCCGCTGGAGTCCACCACTACGTCTTTCGGCACCCCGAGATAAGCGCTAGTGGCCGGCCCGCCATCGCCGATGGGAGTCGAAGCCGTGCCGGTGATTCCCGCATATGTCGTGATGGTGCCCGCCGCGTCGACTTTGCGGATCCGCCCGTTGGAATTGTCGGCGATGTACAGATTGCCGAAGGCGTCCACGGCCAGACCGCACGGTCCGGCGAGCGTCGCGGCCGTCGCCGGCCCGCCATCTCCCGAGAATCCGTTGGTCTTCTTGGTCTGGCCTGCGATCGTGGTGATGATACCGTTGGGACCGACTTTGCGAACGCGGCTGTCGCTGGTTTCCGAGATATACAAGTTCCCCTGGCTATCCACGGTGACACCCTCCGGCCGGTCGACCGCGGTGGCCGTTGCCGGCACATTGTCGCCCGAGTAGACCACGTTGCCGTTGCCTGCCACCGTGGTGATGATCCCCGCGGTGTTCACTTTCCGTACGCGGTTGTTGCTGGCATCTGCAATGTACAGATTGCCGGCGCTATCGACGGCGACGCCGGCCGGAAAGTTCAGGCCCGTGCTGGTAGCCGGCACATTATCGCCGAAATACCCGCCAGTGCCGTTGCCTGCCACCGTGGTGATGACGCCGGCGGAGTTCACCTTGCGGACCACGTGGTTGTTGCCGTCGCTGATATAGAGGTTGCCCGAGGAATCCACCGCCAGCCCCGTGACGCTTCCCACGGGAGAGAGTTCAGCGCTGGTCGCGGGGCCGCCATCCCCGGTGTACCCGGGCATCCCGCTGCCGGCCACCGTCGTGATAATCCCGCTGGGGCTGACCTTTCTGACCTTGCTGGATTGCGTTTCCCAGATGTAGAGGTTTCCCTGTTTGTCCATGGCGACGCCGGTAGCAGCGGTGAGCCAGATGCTGGTGGCCTGGACGCCGTCGCTGTCGGTACAGCAACTCCCACCTCCCGCCACCGTAGTAATGGTCCCTTGCCCCGAACACATCGCCGCCGTGAGAGCCAGTGCGATCGCCACCCATGAAAATCGAATGCCCATTTTTCTCCTCCAAAATGCTGCCACCTCCCTTTGCGCATTTTTTGGGAAAAAACGTCATCGAATTTCTTGGTTACCCGCGGTCTACTCGCTCCGCAGCGCTTCCACCGGATCGACCCGCGACACCCGCCGCGCCGGCAGGTCCCGTCCTGGTGTTGCGCGTTTCCAGCACCACCAGCCGCGCCGGATCGGCGTAGGGAAGGTCGGCCAGAAGCACGGCGCGCACGATGCTGAAAATCGCCGCGTTCGACCCGATTCCCGACGCCAGCGTCAGCACCGCCACCGCGCTGAAACCGGCACTGCGCCGCATCATGCGCAGGCCGTAGCGAACATCGCGCAGAAAATCCATACAGCCACCTGCGTATTCCTGGGGGGACGCGTTTCGGCTGGCATTGGCCGTGCTATAAAGGACCATCGTGAAGACGCTCGCCGTCATAGCAGGCATCCTGGCAATCGCTTTTCTTTGGCCGCGACCTGCCGATCCTCTGACCGGTTTTCCGAATGTTTTCTTATGGGCCTGGGAAGTTCCCGAGGACCTCCAATTCCTCGACCCGCACGCCGCCGGAGTGGCGTTTCTCGCCCGCACGGTGTGTCTGCGAGACGGCAGCGTGTCCGTCCGTCCGCGCCTGCAGCCTCTGCGCTACGCGCCCGGAACGGTATTGATGGCCGTAGTTCGCGTGGAACCGCAGGATTCCAAGTCCCCGCCGGTGGCCGCGGCGTCGGCCGCCATCGCCGAGGCAGCCGCCATCCCCCATGTGCGTGCTCTACAGGTCGATTTCGACGCCACGCTCTCGCAGCGCGCTTACTATCGCGAGCTCCTCGCGAATCTGCGCCGCCGCGTGCCGCCGTCAATGCCGATATCGATGACGGCGCTCACTTCGTGGTGCCAAGCGGACGGCTGGATCGCGGGACTGCCGGTGGTGGAAGCCGTCCCCATGCTGTTCCGCATGGGTCCGGGCGAACGGCCGGCGCGCAATTTCCGGCCGGCGCTGTGCCAGTCGAGCGCCGGAGTTTCGGTGGACGAGCCTTTGCGCGAGCCGCCTTCGGCCGCGCGTCTTTACATCTTCAATCCGCGGCCCTGGACGGAAGCGACGTATCGGGCCGCCCTTCGCGAGGTACGCAAATGGCACTGAGAATCGTGATCGCGCTGCTGATTCTGCCGCTGTTTCTGGCAATCCCGCTGGAACTGCCGGGATGCGGGCCGTTTTTGCCCGAAGCGGTATTTCATTTGCAAGTCGATCCCGAGGCGCCGAAGGACTTCGCGCGCGGCGAACTGGGTATTCTCCAGCCCACGTATGAGCGCCTCTACCAGGTGATCGCGTATCGGTACCTCGCGGGAGTGGGTCTGAACCAACCTGAGGCGCAGGCCATTTCTGCCGGACCGCCTCACCCAGACTCCTGGGACGGATCGGACAACCCCTGGCTCGCCGCGCGCAATAAAGTGCCCGGCGTTGCTCCCCTGCCACGCATCGACACCTACCGCCAGGTGCAAAAAGAGGGCTTCTACGGGATGTATCTAAACTGCAATGACGATGCCTTTCGCACGGCTGCATCCACCCTGGAGCGCCTGCGTGCCAAGCCCTACGCCGCCGACTGGATCGCCGGGCAAGACATGGTGTTCGCCGATTGCTCCAAGGGCGCCGCCATTCCAGCGCCCGCCTCCGACCCGCAACTGCGCGCCGACCGCGCCTATCAGATCGCCTCCGCCAAATTCTATTCCGAGCAATACGACGCCGCGCGTCAGGACTTTCAGGCCATCGCCGCCGACAGTTCTTCGCCCTGGCATGAGATCGCTCCCTACCTGGTGGCGCGCTGCCTCATTCGCGCCGGCAAGTTCGCCGACGCCGATACGGAGCTGCAACACATCGTCGCCGACCCCGTAACCGCGCGCTTGCATGCTTCTGCCGGCGGTCTTCGCGGATTCGTTCGTGCCCGTCTCCACCCCGCCGAACGCATGCACGAACTGGCGCTCGCGCTGGTGCAGCCCGATTCGCAAGCCACCATCGCGCAGGACCTCATCGATTACCGCGTACTCTTCGACCAGAACGTCAAGCCGAGCGAGGATGACGATCTCACCGCCTGGATTCTGAGCTTCCAGTCCGGCGGCAACGGCGCGCTTGAGAAATGGCGGGCGACGCACGCGCTGCCGTGGCTGGTCGGCGCGCTGCAAGCCGCCGGACCGAAGGATTCCGCCGTACCTGAACTGCTGGCGGCAGCATCCGCCGTCAAGCCCGATTCGCCTGCCTACGTCACCGTCAATTACCACCGTGTCCGCCTATTGCCGGCTGACGATGCCCGCACTCTGACCGGCCAACTTCTCAAGCTGGACATGCCGGTCTCCGCGCGCAATCAGTTGCGCGCCGAGCGCTTGCGCCTGGCCCGCAATTTCGAAGAGTTTTTGACCTACGCGCCGCGCACTCCCGTGGATGAAGACGCCAAGCCTGGCATCGACGTGCTCGACGACGATTCCGCTCTGGTTCTCGATCGCGCTGTTCCTCTCGCGCTGCTGAAACAGGCGTCCACCAGCGCGCTTCTGCCGGACGCGACCCGCAAGAATCTCCAGCGAGTAGTCTCCATTCGCTCGCTGGTGCTGGCGGAGTCGCCGGATTTCGATCGAGTCTTCCGCCTCCTGAATACGCCCGGGGATAGCCCGTTTGTCCGCGGCGGGTATGGGAGATTCACCGAGGACCCGGGGAAAATCGACAATTACCGTGACAATTGGTGGTGCCCGGTCTCCGGTAGAAACCGGGAACAGGCGGCGCCTGTGGCGAATTTCCTCTCGCCTCCCGACCGCCAGCAAGCCGCTGCCGAATGGACCAGGCTCGCCGCGCTGGCCGCCGGCCCTGCCTGGCTGGGCGCCCAGACGCTCGCCTTCGCGGAACGGCATCCGCAAGACTCCCGCATTCCCGAGGCCCTCTATCTGGTGGTGCGGGCTTCGCGCTATGGATGCAATGACGACAAGACCGGCGACGTCTCCAAACGCGCCTTCGATCTGCTGCATCGCCGCTATCGCAATACCGAATGGGCGACGAAGACGCCGTACTGGTACAACTAAGCGCCCTGACACCAACCGCTTGCTTGCCACGCGCGGCTCTTACCGAGCCGCCACCGCGAGGGAGCGGTGCCTTCCGTTCTCCTCTTGACAATCCGGATAAATACCACCGGATTGTCGAGAGGCGACCTCTATGGGCGAAAAACCCGGCAGCCCCGGGATCGCGGCGGGCATTGGACTATCCCTCGCCACCCCAGGCCTGTTGGGCGCGATGCTGTTCGGTATCGAGGCGCGCGATCCGGTCACGATGGCCATGGGCGGCGCGCTGCCGGCCGCGGTTTCGTTATCCGCCGGACTGGTGGCGGCTCGCCGCGCGACGAAAGTCGATCCCATGGTGGCGCTGCGGCAGGATTGAGGCGAGCTTAGCTCGCCGCTGAGTTACGCCTTTTTCGTGGGACATGCTTGTCAGGCGACCGGAGCTCGCCCTTAGCCGGTTTCCACACCGCCCGACAAATTTCTCTGGCTTCGCTGCGGCGTCCTTCGGGCATGAAGCCGAAGAAACTCCCCGTTGGGTCGACTGGCTGGTTCCGAGGCGGTCCGAAACCCGCCGCAGACTGATGGAGACGCGAGCTTTGCTCGCCGTGGCCGGGCTGTCGCCGGCTGTCGCCCGGCTGGGCAAGCTAAAGCTTACCCCACTTCTGACCGAACTGGCCGCGTCTCCCGAAACGAACGCAGGCACCCGAGGACCTTGCGCCTCTGCGGCATCCGCCACCTTTTTCTCTGTGTCTCCGCGTCTGTGCGGTGAATCTCTTTTCCCTACTGCACCAGCTCGAAGCGCCCATCGGGGAGCAGCCAATACCGCCGGCCGCGCCATTGAATGGTATTGCCGAAGAAGCCGGCGCACCACACCAGCAGAGTGAAGGCGTCCTGCAGCGGCACCAGCCACCATCGCCGGCGCGTTAGCGGATCGCGCAACACGTGGCCGGCAGTCGCCCAGATGGCAGCCGCACGAAGCGCCACGACGGCGGCTAATACCGGCCACCATGCAGGACTGACGGTGCACAACAGCAGCGCAATCGGCAGCGGATGGGTAAAGACCTGGCCAGCATAACCCCATGGCCGGGAGCGGCGCGCGCTGCGCATCCAACGGAGTCTGTGCCGCAAGTTCGCGGCGAACGACTGCGCACCGATATGGTGATCGATCACATAAGAAGAGAGGATCACGCCGAATCCGTGCTTGGCGGCCAGGTTCCCGAGCATGAAGTCTTCCGCCAGGTAATCCTTCACAGCGTCGAATCCACCGATCCGCCGGAGAGTCTCGCGCCGCGCCGCGATGGTCGGGCCAAGCGCGAACTTCATGCCATCCAGCATGCGCGCTACCAGCACTCCCGAGAGGAACTCGGTATTCAGACCGATCGCCTCGAGAGTCGACCAGAAGCTGCGGCCGGGCACCACCCGGTAGGGACACGTCGCCATCCCGACCCTTTCGTCCTCGAATTCGGCGGCGAGGGCGGCCAACATGTCCGGCATCACGCGGATGTCGCTGTCGGCCATCACCACCAGGTCGTGGCGGGCGGCGTCCAACATTATGTCAAGACTGTATACTTTGGCGTTGGCGTAACGGGGCTCGCCCGTCACGATCAACTGCGACGGCACCCCCGGATAAATCGCCTGCAGCCGTTCCACAATATCGATGGCCGGGTCGGCGGCGCTTCTCACGGCGAACAGGATTTCAAAAGCCGGGTAGCGCTGCTCGAAGAAAGACCGCAGGTTTTCCTCGAGACTGTCCTCCGCGCCGGCCAGCGGCTTGAGGATGCTGATAGGCGGTCCCGCACTCAATCCCGGCGGGCGCACACCGCGATAGCGAATCGCGGCGACAATGGTAAGCACCTGATAAATCAGGGCGCCGGCCGCAAGGACCAGCAACGTTACGACAAGCACTTTACTCTACTTTACACTGTAACAGTGTTATGAAGAACACCATTGTCGGTACCGCCGGCCATATCGACCATGGCAAAACAGCCTTGGTCAAAGCCCTCACCGGTATCGACGCCGACCGGCTGGAGGAGGAGAAACGGCGCGGAATCACGATAGACCTGGGGTTCGCTCACCTGCAGCTCACGCCCGATGTTCGGCTCGGCTTCGTCGACGTCCCCGGCCACGAGCGCTTCGTCAAGAACATGCTGGCGGGCGTGGGCGGCATCGACCTGGTACTGTTCGTAATCGCCGCCGACGAATCCATCAAACCGCAGACGCGCGAGCATTTCGATATCTGCCGCCTGCTCGGCATCCCGCGCGGCGTAATCGCGCTGACCAAGTCCGACCTCGTGGATGCCGACATCCTGGGACTCGTCCGGCTCGAGGTGGAAGAAATGGTGCAGGGCTCGTTTCTCGAAGGCGCGGCCATGGTGCCGGTCAGCTCTCTCACGGGAGCCGGCCTTGACGATTTGCGCGCCGAACTGGCGCGCGCGGCGGAAGCCGTCTCGGCAAAAAGCCCGGCCGGCCATTTCCGTCTGCCCATCGACCGCGTCTTTTCGGTGAAGGGGTTCGGAACGGTGGCCACCGGCACCCTGATCTCGGGATCGGTCGCCAGGGAACAGACCGTGGAGGTCTACCCGGGCGGCCGAGTTCTGCGCGTTCGCGGAGTGGAAGTGCATGGCGAACACGCCGAACGCGCCGTGGCCGGCCAGCGCACCGCGGTAAACCTGGCCGATATCGAGCCGGCCGAGCTTACCCGCGGGGATGTGCTTTCGGAACCGGGGCGATTTCGAGCGGTTATGAACGTGGATTGCCGGCTGCAACTGCTGCCTTCAGCCAAACCGCTGAAGCATCGCGCTCCGATCCACTTTCACGCCGGCACTGCGGAAATCGGAGCGGAAGTGCGGCTGCTCGGCGGATCGGCGATGCTCGAACCGGGGGCGTCGGCCCTGGCGCGGCTGGTGCTCCATCGGGCGGCGCTGCTGCTGCCGGGCGATCGCTTCATCATCCGCATGTTCTCTCCGGTAATCACCATTGGAGGGGGCGTGGTGCTCGATCTGCCCGCGAATCTTCGCACCGCGGGCGCGGCCGAGCGGCTCTCGAAGCTGGAGCGATCCGATGAAGCCGGGCGTATCGCTCTGCTCGTGCGGGAGGCCGAGTTCGGCGCCGGTGTCGATGAACTGGTGGCGCGAACAGGTTGGACCAGGGCGAGCGTCACTGCGGCCGCGGCAAAGGCGTCGCTCATGGCTATCGGCGAGTCGTGGTATGTCGACCCCGAGTGGTTCCAGTCGGCGCGCCGCAAACTGGTGGATGCGGTTGGCGTTTTTCATGGCGAGAATCCATTAGCCGCCGGCATCGCCAAACAGGATCTTCGCGCCCGTGAAATGCCGCGCGTTCCCCCGTTCGTGCTCGACGCACTACTCGCCGCCGCTGCGGAGATCGCGGTGGAGGGTGAGACGGTCCGCCTCAAGACGCACAAGGTGGTCCTGCAGGAGGACGAAGAAGCGGCTCGCGCCGCCATCGAACGGGCGTTCGAAACGGCGGGTCTGGCCGTCCCTTCGATGGGCGAAGTGCTGGCGGCATCGGGGCTGGAAATGAAGCGCGCCCGCACTCTGCTGGAACACCTGGTGCGCCGGAAGCGGCTTTTGCGGATCAATCGGGAACTGGTGTTTCACGCCGGCGCGATCGAGCGTTTGCGGCAGATTCTGTCGGCGAGAAAGTCGCAGCATTTCGGGGTCGGCGAATTTAAGGAGTGGACCGGAGTCTCCCGAAAATATGCCATTCCTCTGCTAGAATACCTGGATCGAGAGCACATCACCCGCCGCGAAGGCGATCGGCGCTTGATTCTATAGCTGGCAAACATGATGGGTCTTTTTAAACACTGGGTATTCGACCACCGCACCAACCCGCCGTTGTTGGGTCCGCTGGAACTCGCCGTGATGGAGATTCTTTGGGAGCGCGGCGAGAGCAACGTCCACGACGTGGTGGAGAAACTGGACCGTCCCCTGGCGTACACCACTGTGATGACCACGCTGGACCGCCTATACAAGAAGGGGCTGCTGAGCCGTCACAAGTCGGAGCGCGCTTTCCTCTATTCCACGCGCCAGACGCGCCTCGAATGGGAGCACAAGCGGGCCGGCGAGTTTGTGGCGGGATTCCTGAACGGGCCGGAAGCGGCCGGCGAACTGCTGATCTCCTGTCTGGTGGAAGCGGTCGGGCAAAAGGACGCCGCGCTGCTGGATGAGCTCGAGCGTAAGATCCGCATCAAGCGCAAGGAACTGGGTACGCGGAGGAAGCCGTGATTCTGCCTTATCTGGCGCGGCTCGTGTGCCTGTGTCTGGCGGCGTTTTTCCTGGTGCATGCCGCGCTCGGACTGGCGGTTTCCTTATTGACTCCTTGGGCGGTTCGCGCCGCCGGCCGGATGGCCCCGGTTCACGGTGCCCGGCTCCTTCTCGGTCTGCGGCTCTTTCCGCCGGCCTTGGCAATTTTCGTGGTAGCGGGACTCTGTACGCCGAGTTATCTGCTTCTCGAGCCGCAGGGCGCCCTCGAAGAGATGGGCGCCGCCTGTATGGCCGCGGCGCTGGCGGGTCTCGCTGTCTGGGGCTTTTCGGTCGCCCGCGCGTCGCGCGCCATGGTGCGTTCGGCGCGCCACATCCGCCAGTGCCGGGAGCGGAGCCGCGAAATACGATTGCCGGGCGAGCGCCACACCGCCTGGGTTATCGAGAGTGCCGCGCCGTGCGTGATGCTCATAGGAGTGTTCCGTCCGCGGATTGTCGTCTCCAGCGCCGTTTTGGCGGCGCTTTCGGCGGAACAGCTGTCGGCCGTGATCCGCCACGAGCGGGCGCATGGCGTGCACCGCGACAATCTCAACCGCCTGCTGCTGTTGCTCGCGCCCGGCATGCTGCCGTCGGTTTCCGGTTTTCGAAAGCTGGAGCTGGCGTGGGCAAGACTCGCGGAATGGGCCGCCGACGATCGCGCGGTAGCCGGCAATACGCGCCGTTCTCTGTCATTGGCGGCTGCCCTGGTGCGGGTGGCGCGCCTGGGTTCCGCGGCTCCCGCGCCGGCACTCGCTACCTCGTTGATGGCCGCTGGCGCGGATCTCTCCGAACGGGTCGACCGTCTGCTCGGCCCGGCGCACCGCGCCACCCCGCGCCGCCAGCGCGAACCGATCTTGATCGCCAGCGCGAGCCTCCTGCTGATGGGCGCGCTCATCGCCATGGTGGCGCATCCCGTCACGCTGCAATCGGCGCATGAGTGCCTGGAATTTCTGATTCAGTAAGTCCCCTCGGGACAGGATGTCCCCAAATCAAGCGCGCATCGTCGAAAACAAAAGGGTTAGCCGAGATCTCGGAGACCTCGATGTCTCCGCGCTCCTGAGGTCTACACCGTTTTGGAACCTGCGAGGAATGACACTTGAACAGAGCTCATCCCGATTCCACCACCTCACGAGTTCGGCCGAAACCGGCTTTGGTGACCCGCAGGCCAAGGCGGGGCTGTCGCCCGGCTGGGCAAGCTAAAGCTTACCCCACGTAGGACATGCTTCAGCTTGTCCAAGCGAGCGGAGCTCGCTCCGGCTCTTCGGGCCATGATGGATTCTCTCGGCCTGCACTACAAGTTCGCCGTTATTTTATTCAAGGTCCGCGGCCGGTCGGGATTGAGCCCTTTTTGCACGGCCAGGTAAGCCGCGAATAGCTGTGCCGGAACGATGTACGGGATGGGCGTCAGCGCCTCCTTCAGCTTTCGCGGCAAGCGAATCAGCTTGGTCGCGCAGCGCTCCACTTCGCGATTTCCGGAATCGGTGATGGCGACGATTTCCGCGCCCACCTTCCCGAGCTTCCCGAGTACCTCGCTGATCGAGCCCCAGGTGGCGCCCGGCGGCGCGAACGCAAACACCGGGAATCCCTGCTCGACCAGCGCGATCGGCCCATGAAGCAGGTCGGCCGGCGAAAACCGCTCGGCCACCACGTAACAGGTTTCCATCAGCTTGAGGGAGAATTCGAACGCGTTGGCGTAATTCAGCCCGCGCCCCACCACCACCGTCTGGCGCATAAAGCGGTACCGCTCGGAAAGCGCGGCAATATCGGATTCCAGGCGTAGCGCCGCGTTTACGGCGTCGGGCAGCCGCTCCAGATCGCCGCTCCGCAGGCTCCCGCCCAACACCGAGGCCAGGAGATAGAGCAGGAGCAATTGGCCGGTATACGTTTTGGTGGCGGCGACGCTCTTTTCCGCTCCGGCGCGCACCAGGAAGACGTGCTCCGCCAGGCCGGCGAGCGTGCTGGCACGCTCATTGGTGATCCCCAAGGTGAGCGCGCCCCGCTGGCGCGCCCGCTCCAGTACCGCATTGGTGTCGGTCGACTCGCCGGACTGCGAGAGCGCCACCACCAAAGTGTCGCGGTAATCCAGTGGCGCGCCGTATAGCGTGGTGATCGAGGGCGCTGCCAGAGAGGCGGGTATCCCGGTGGCGATTTCGATCAGATAACGGCCGAAAAGCGCCGCGTTGTCCGACGTGCCGCGCGCCACCAGGACGACCAGGCGCGGGCGCCGCTTCTCCAGAATTCGGCGAAGCGCCGCCACCGCCGGTGCAGCTCCCTTCAAGGTTCGCTCCAGTGCCTGCGGCTGTTGCCGGATTTCCGCTAACATGCGCGACATCGTCTCCACGATAACAGGCAGCGCAATTGTTTGGCCTTTTTCGTGGGACATGCTTCTTCAGCTTGTCCGGCGAGCGGAGCTCGCCTTTGGCCGGCTTCCACGCCGCCCGAGAAATTTCTCCCCGTTGGGCAAACGCATGCCATCGACGGCCAAAGCCGAGGGCGGCCTTCGCCCGCCTGGGCAAGCTGAAGCATGCCCCACGTCCACGGCGATCCGCCACAAGATTCACGGGGCGCCCTGTTTTGTTGGCATTCCACGATTTTCTACATGCCCACACGTAGCCACGTGCCCTATTTTGAACCAACGAGTTGCGCAAGATGGGGTGGAACTTCGGTCTAAAGCGGAGTGAGCGGCCGATTCTCCGATCCGGTGTAGAACGAGCGAAGGCCGACCGCTGGCGGAGGCGACAATAGCACGGGGCGCATCAGAATCAGCACCTGATCGCGCGAGCCGGTGTTCGTGTGGGTGTTGGTGAGCGGCCCCAGGAAGGGAACCCGATTGATGCCGGCCAAACCGGAAAGCGTGCGTGCTTCGTTGGTGGTGAGCAAACCCGCGATGATCGACCATTCGCCGAATTTCAGCCGCGTGGTATTTTTTAACGCCCGGTTGGAGATCACCGGCAAGCCGTTGATCGACGCTCCGGTCAGCACCTGGTACTGGGCCTCCACTTCGAGCGACACGTTCTCCATATCGTGTACCACCGGTGTCGCGGTCATGGTCAGCCCGAGATCCTGAAAAGCAAAGGAAGGCGCCACCGTCAGGCCGGCCGCTCCGGAAAGTCCCGTGTTGGGGATCGATGTTCCGTATCCCCCCGTCATGACCGGGTACTTCTCGCCGATATGGAGCGTGGCTTTCTGCCCGCTATTGGCGCGCAGCTGCGAAGCCAGCAGCAGGTTGGCGTCCGATTTCGTCAATTGCGCCACCAAGGCTGTGCTGGCGATGCCCAGACCGATGAGACTCTTGCCGCCGCCGAAAGTCAACACCCCCTGCACGCTCGTGGGGAGCGAGACGGTGTTATTCATAAAGTTGGTCAGCGCGTTCAGCGAAAAGATCGACTGGAAATTGATGCCGTAGGTGATGGAATCGTTGAGCGAGACCTCGACGAAACGCAGGTCGATCTGCACTTGCGCGCGCGCATGCATCAATTGTTGGAAGAGCGCGCGCGCGTACACAACTTTGGAAATCCGGTCGCGCATCACCACCGTATAGGCCGAGGCGTCGACGCCCAGTTTCTCGATCGCCATCGCCTGCTGCACGGCGCGAACCATTTGCTCGAGCTCCTGCGGAGCGAAGACATCCGGGAAATGCACCGCCATGGTAACCGTCGGCTCGATCTCCGTGCGCTTCTGCGCGGTATCCTTGGCCACCAGGAAAATCTTGCTGGTGATGGGCACGAGGAACGAACCGGTGGCGGCCTCCAGCCCATGCAGCGCGTCGCGGTAGTCCACGCCTTTCAACCGAAAGCGGAAAGGCGTGCCTGCCTGATAATCGGAGTCGTAGACGCAGTCCAAGCCGTAGGCCTTGGCGACGCTTTGAAACAACTTCTTAAAATCGCCGGAAAAATCCAGGTCGCGAACGCCCGGATCGGCGTCCAATTGAGTCGGCGGAAGCGGTTCGTTGGCGGCGGCCAGGTCTTCGGCGGTGGGTTTGTCGAAGTGAAACCCGGGCTCCTCGCCCAGTTCCTTATCCAGGTCCGCTACTGCGGGAATCCTGGGCTGCGGCTTGGCTTCCATGGCCGCCCGCGACTGCACCGCCTGGGTGCGATCCCAGTACGTCTTATTATGCGGATCTTTGGCGGCTGCCTGGGCGTAGAACAGGTAGGCTTCGGCCATGTGGCCGGCCTTTTCGGCGTCGCGCCCCCTCTCGTATAATTCCCAGGCGGAAGGATCGGAGGAATCCTGGGCCAGCAGGCGCAGACCCAACACCAACCCCAGGAGACCACGGGACCACCGCATAATAAAGTGACGCCGCCCCTGGCCGGAGTGTGCAAACGATTTAGAATCTGAGGGAGGGATCGAATGCGTTTGCGGCGGCTGCTGGTCGAAAATCCGGCCGAACTGATATGGCCGATTGTCATCTTCCTGCTCACCATGGGCATCGGGTGGGTGGTTCGCTGGCTGATTCTGAAAGCCTTGAGCGGCTGGGTAAAACGCACCCAGAGCCGCGGCGGGGCTGTCCTCATCGACGTGTTGGCCGGCCCTATGGTCATCTGGGCGGTGATTCTGGCGGCGCACATCGCCATCCAGTCCTCCGATCTGCCGGCGGGTTTCGCGGCCCGCGGGGCGGAAACCCTCTATTTCCTTTGGATGGTGTCCGTGACGTTGATGGGCATGCGCCTGGCGGGCAATCTGGTGCGCGACTTCGGCTACCAAGTCCCGGGGGCGCTGCCGGTCACCACTCTCAGTCAAAATCTGGCCCAGATCGGCGTGTTGATTCTCGGAATCGTGTTGGTGCTGGAGCACTACGACTATTCCATCAAGACCATCCTGACCGCACTGGGTATCGGCGGTTTGGCGGTTGCGCTGGCATTGCAGGACACGCTATCGAATCTTTTCGCGGGCTTCTATGTCGCCGTGGCGCGCCAGATCCGGCTGGGTGATTACGTAAAGTTAAACACCGGCGAGGAAGGCTATGTGAGCGATATCGGTTGGCGGAGCACCACCATACGTTCGCTCAACAGCAACATGATCATTGTGCCGAACGCGAAGCTGGCGCAGGCAATTGTTACAAACTATAACTTGCCGGAGAAGCGCATGTCGGCATCGTTTCAAGTGGGCGTAAGCTACCGCAGCGACCCTGACCAAGTGGAAAGGCTGCTGCTTGAGATCGTGCAAGCCGGCATCGCGGATATTCCCGGATTGCTTGCCGATCCGGCGCCCGCGGTAGCGTTCGACCCGGGTTTCGGCGAATCTTCCATCGGATTTACGGTGAGTTTTACGGTGGCCGAGTTTGCCGCTCAATTCGGCGTCCGCAACGAACTGAAAAGGCGGATTTTTCGGCGCTTCCGGCAGGACCGGATCGAAATTCCCTTTCCCACCCGCACCGTCCATTTGGAGAATCCGGCGGAATCGCCCGAAAAAAGGCCGCCACAACAGACTAAGTTGTAAACTAAGTCGGACTTTCCGGCACTGTACCGAAACATACACCCATCTAAAAGGGGGATTCCGCATTGACACGCACAAAGTAGGGTCGATACCGTTTGCCGCCGTTGAACTGCCCGTGTTATAGTTGGAGCGCGTTTGATAGCTTTCGCGAATCCGGCAGATCGTCTCCTTGAGCGACGGCACCGTCGTCCCGCTTGCGTTTCGTCACCGATGAGCCCGCTTTCAAATTGTCAGGAGAACATTCAGTGAAAAATATCTTTGTGGGCAACCTCGACTTCAACGTTACGGAAGAAGCCGTGCGCAGCCTGTTCGAGCGGTACGGGCAAGTCAACAGCGCACGCATCATGACGGATCGCGATACCGGCCGTTCTCGCGGGTTCGCATTTGTCGAAATGGAAAATGAAGGCGAAGCGGATCAGGCGATTTCCGCTCTGAACGGCTACACCATGGACGGGCGGGCGTTGAACGTCAACGAGGCGCGTCCCAAGCCGGATCGCGGATTCGGCGGCGGCGGCGGCCGCGGCGGATTTGGCGGTGGCGGCGGCAGGCCGGGTGGCGGTGGCGGTGGTGGCCGGCGACCCGGAGGCGGCGGTGGCGCCGGCGGACGCCGCGAGCCCCGCTGGTAAGTTTCCAAACATTTTCCTCAAATACTCCGGGACGCAGAAGGCCCAAGAGGATTTCTGCGTGTTCTCGACCTCCGTTCAAACGCGCGACTGCATCGTGGCCCGAAGGCCCAGAGCGAGCTTCGCTCGCTTGGACAAGCTGAAGCTTATCCCACAAAATCGCCGGCCTTTCCGATGTGGGGTAAGCTTTAGCTTGGATAGCCGGGCGAGAGCCCGGCCTTGGCGGTGTCGGCCGATTCTTGCCAGTGTAAAGTTGCAAGCGCCGCGATTGGAAGTTTGCAAGGATGGCGGTGACGGCGGGTTCTA
>Ga0326728_10015014_pt1 | contig 16229 bp, 13 predicted proteins | sample MB3enrmetagenome_FD_207602 | JGI IMG/M metagenome (GOLD analysis project Ga0326728, IMG submission 207602) | Lab enriched peat soil microbial communities from McLean, Ithaca, NY, United States - MB31MN | ecosystem: Environmental > Terrestrial > Soil > Wetlands > Peat | place: USA: New York...
AACTCTATGAACAACAGTGACAAGCACTTTTCCTGCTTTGAATATCTTTTTAGTTATTACATAAACTCGTTTTCTTGGAGATCTTTTTAAGCTAACTCTCGTGTTTTTTAATTTTTCCCTTATTCCCACAGGCTGTTCTTTTACGTCTCTTTTCATTGTTGCATCATAACCTTTTGATTTTGCTCCAAAATATCCTCTGCTTCTGTAAACTGCTTCAATTTTATCATATTAAATCTATCTGGGAATGATGAAGTGATTTAGTTGTTGTTTTGAATCTTCGGATCAGCTCATAATCCTTGTCTATATGGATATGACTTTTATATTCTAATTGTGACTCTGATCCTTTTTGTCTAGGTTTGGTCTCTGCTTCTCCTTGTTTTTGCTTCATCTCCTCAAGGTGAATCCTCTTTTGCATTTCCAGAATCTGAATGGATAAAAAGTAACTTTCAGAATCATTCTTTTTTTTATTTTCAAACCAAGGCAATTAAGTTGGCTTTGCAACTATCTCCATATTTCTTCTTCTTGATAGCTATATTTTGTTTTATTAGGTGAAGATATTAATATGAAAGATTAACATAGTTCCGAAGATTCACCGGTCAAATGGTTGTATCTATACCATAGGTTGAGTCATGTTTCTTTGTTATAATCAACGATTTCATTAATTTTGATAATTTTTTTGTCATTCTTCTGATTTGTAGAAATGGTTTCGGAACTGATGATATTCGGAACTATTGAATACATAACAAAATATATATAAAAAGGGTCCTTTCCTAGAAAGCAACCTGGTACGAAATCTGGCACAAAGCTGTACAAAAACTAGTGAGGTTTTGATGAACCTTTTAATTTTGTCATATGCTTCTAAATGGTATATAATCAACTTGTGAAAATAAGAGGTTTGTCGAAATCCTTTAAGTATAAATGCAGTTAATCACATTGAATCATTATTATCCAAGTTATTCCCACAAATATTCATTTTATCAGTTCTTGTGAGTTTCGTTTTTTCCAAGTAATTTCCAGGAAATTGGTAGAAAAAAAGGATTTTAAATGACAATCAAATGCAAAAAATGTAATCATGAATCTATTATTTTCCAGAAATACTCCGGAATGCACCTCTGCAAGAAACACTTTGTAGAGGATGTTGAGAGAAAGATCAAGCTGACAATTAGGAAAGAGTATAGCCTCCGGAAAAATGACACAATAGCAGTCGCTTTGAGTGGAGGTAAGGACAGTTCAGTAGCCCTTTATGTGATTCACAAAATTCTAGGAGATAGACTTGACATTAAAATTGTGGCGATTTCGGTCGATGAAGGAATATGCGGTTACCGTCATAATTCCCTTGAAGTTGCAAAGAATCTTACAGAAAAACTTGAGATCCGACATATCATTAGATCTTTCAAAGAAACACACGGAGTAACTATGGATGAATTGGCTTCAACTGACCGGGCAAAAGGCACATGCAGTTACTGTGGTGTCCTTCGAAAAAATATTCTCAATAGGATAGCTCTTGAAATTGGAGCAACAAAGTTAATCACGGGCCACAACTTGGATGATGAAGCTCAGACTATTCTACTCAACCACTTAAGGGGAGATATAAAACGTATGATACGGCTCGCTCCGCCTGCAGCTATAGAAGGCTTGGTATTGCGGGCAAAACCACTAAGAAATATTCCTGAAAAAGAAGTAGCTCTCTATGCTCTTGTAAATTCCCTCCCAGTTGACCTCAGCGAATGTAAGTATGCAGGAGAAGCCCTGCGAGAAGAAGTTAGGGAGATGCTGAACAATTTTGAGACAAGACATCCGGGGACCAAATATTCTCTGCTCCGGGGGTTTGACAAACTTGTAGGATCCCTCGCAAAAGAATTTCCTCCTGCAATAATAGAAAAATGTCGGATATGTGGCGAGACCTGTACTAAAGATGTATGTCAGGCTTGCAAATTGCTAGGCCGAGCTTAAGAGTGAATATACACATATAATAGAGGAGTTCGATAAATCTCAATATTTGGCTGGTTGTTTATTAGGCTTATATAAGCAATTTGTTGAAGTTGGAGGTTTATCAAAATTCTTAATAGACATATATTCAACTATTATAAAGCTTCTTTTCCCTTATCCGAATAGGAAAGCAGATAAGATGGATCATAAAGTTTATGTCCCTTTTTACTAATATAAATACGCGTCCAGATTACAGTTTTAAGAGGCTGTAGAATAACTATAGGGAGGAGGGATGTAAACCATGAGACCAGAATACTTCCAGGATTTGCATACTCACTTACAAGAATGTTGATTAAAGACAACACTGTAAAGATTATCCAGATTAAGAAAACATCCATTTTATTCCCCATAAAGAAGTGAAAACCTGTGCTTAAAGCTTTAAAAGTGTCAAGTCCATCGATTACAAGGGCATATAAGGTAGGTGAAAGCACTATATTTATAGCTAATATATATGTTCCCAATAAAGTTAAGCCTATAGTAATTATTCTCATTCCCTGCATCTGAGCTATTGGATTTTCGAGCAGAATACTTAGATCTCCCACTATAAGTACTCCAGGTACCATAAATATGATTCCTCCGAGCTCCAGCAGGGTTATTAACAAAGTTGTCAAAAAAAACCTGAAAGCATTTTTCGAACCTGAGATGAACATGTCAGAGAGGAGGGTGTCTCCAGTCTCAGATGCCTTCTTTGCCATCGCTATTGCACCTGCTGTGAAAAAGGACTGTATGAACATCTCAATAAGGAAAAATAAGAGAATTAAAAGTATAGACAATATAATATTTTCCGTAAATCCTTTCAATAATGTGGAAAAAATCTCCTTTTGGGAAAGGGCAGCAGGGTTAACTACATTTCCGGTATTTGAGGCAAAAAGCAAAATACTCAATAATACTAAGAATAAAACTAAAAGAATCAGATCAACAAAAAAATTGAGGATGAATGGGATACAGATGTTTAAATTTCTAACCCAGCTATAGAACCCTTTTCGAATTATTGTTTCTAAATCTTCATGCATGTGCTGTGACCTTCCAATTATAACGGCAGTACTCCTGCACTTATTTAGCAATTATAGCCTAACTGATCACAAAATTATAGCTCTTATGCAAGCTCATATGATACTATTTTCGGATACATATGCAGAAGACAGATATATAATCTTTTATTTTCGACGAAGAGAAAACAGGTAATAATATGTAAGAAAAATAGTAAATGATGATTCTTTTCAAGTTACTGAAAATCTGCGAAAAACGGTCATATAGGAGATTTAATGATTATGAGTCCCTGCCTACAAACAATCTTATAAGGCGATAAAAATACAACTATCTTTATCTAACTATACAATAAGAGCAAATTCAACCAATCTCTGATTATCCCAAGCCATGTTTTCCTAAATGAAGGGGCAGTCGATTATTAAAGAATATCATATTGAAATATCAAGATAACAAAATATAACTTTCTACAAAGCCGGGTTTTAAAATCCTTTCTTTGTCTGAAACTATTAAGACTATATTAGGCTTATCTGTTTTTAAAAATTAAACTTTTTTTCAATCCCATAATTCGTCTATCTTAGCTTTGAGTACTTGATTGATTAAAGTTCAATATTTCAATCCTAAAAAGGCATCAAATCGCTTAGTATCTAGGCCTTTCCATCCAATTTGTGGCCACCATTTCAAATATGCAACAGCTACTAAAATAAACACGGATAGGTCATTGATATGTTCAATGTAAGTTTTTTTCTTAAAACAAAGAATAATATTAGATTATGATACTTCACAAAAAATGAAAAATAATTATTAATATATATTTGTTTTTTGATTGCAAAAAATCTTATGCGAGATTATTTTTTGTTTAGAAGCAAATTTTCATAGAATTAATTTAAAATAACTATGCTGATAATTATGTATTGTACCAGAGTAGCAGAATAATAAGAGACTTAAAAGGATATAATATAAAGGGCATAATGGGACTAAATAACATAGTGGAGTTACTTGGAAGATGTTGGTCTTACTTCGAATTAAATATACTTGGAATGATATTTATTCAAAGTAACTGTATTTGGGTTTACAGTTAATACAACTCTTCCAAGAATTTCATCTATTCTTATTTTTACTCTTTCATTCAATATTCTTTTTTGATTATAATCTTATTAGGTATGAATGTAGATTTATTGAATTCTCTATAATTTAGTTTTGTTTAGAGTCTTTACTATTATTTTTTTCTGACATTTTCTATTTATAAATATAGTTTAGTCTAATTAGTTTCAGGTGTTCCATGAGCTCCATGAGTCATAGTTCATGACCTCTTCTTATTTCGTGTGGAACTTAGGAAATTCAGAAATTTTGGCACTAAAGCTCTGTATCAAGAAACAATCGCAAATATGGGTGTCTCTATGAAATTATATATTTTTAGATAATTAAATTGGTTATGATATTTGAACTGATAGTGCTTTTGTGCATGGCGGGTGGATTTTTTGTTTTAATGGTAGCGACTATATTAGCAAGTAACTTTCTATTCTCAGCATTGAGGGGAATATTCTAACCTAATGGGAATTCGTTAAAAACGAATGATACAGTGGTTTTAAAGTAAAATCTATGCATCTGTTTTTAGATAACTATGTTTCTCCTTACATTGTATCTTTTTTAGTTTATGTTGGAACTTAGGTTGTTTTTTTAGAATAGATGTTTTGCAAGGTAAACTGTCGTTCTTATGATTTTATCTTAAAAATTTTAGCCAGTTCATCACTGAATATTTACGTTAATTTATTTTGATAAGCTTTAATATATATTTTTTCTGTAAGAAAGTTTACTTTGTAGTGTGAAATATTATTTATTCGTATTATTTGTAGTTATTTTTTATCATTAATATCTAAACAAATTTTAGGAGACTTATAATGAAAAAAATAACATTTTATAAGGCAAATAGAAAGCATACAAACATAATGGTTTTAGGAATCACTAAACTGGTGCTTTTAATGCTAGTGAGTATCGCAGGCGCGGCGCAATCTACAAATATTTGGTTCCATAAAGGTAGCGAGCTAATGAGCTCAGAAAAGTACAATGAAGCCATAAAAGCATATGACAAAGCAATTGAAATGAATCCGCAAAATTCGAATGCTTGGAACAATAAAGGAGTAACTTTAACTAAACTAGGTGATTTCGATGAAGCAGTAAAAGCATATGACAAAGCGATTGAAACTAACCCAAAAAATGCAGATGCTTGGAACAACAAAGGAGATGCTCTAGGCCAATTAAATCAATCCGGTAAAGCAATAACAGCATATAACAAAGTAATTGAAATTAATCCGCTTGATTCAGAAGCTTGGTACAATAAAGCAGTTGCTCTAAATAGATTAAATAAATCCGATGAAGCAATAAAAGCATATGATAAAGTAATTGACATTAACCCGCAGGATTCAGAAGCTTGGTACAATAAAGCAGTTGCTCTAAATAGATTAAATAAATCCGATGAAGCAATAAAAGCATATGATAAAGTAATTGACATTAACCCGCAGGATTCAAAAGCTTGGTACAATAAAGGGATTGTTCTTGATAATTTAAACAGGTACGATGAAGCAATAATAGCATATAACAAAGCAAGTGAAATTGACCCACAGAATTCTGCAGTTTGGTACAATAAAGCAGTTACTTTAAGTAAATTAGGTGCTTCCGATGAAGCGATAAAAGCATATGCAAAAGCAATTGAAATTAACCCGTCGGAATCAGAAGCTTGGCACTCTATGCAATGACCCAATTAAAGTTTATGACAAAGCAATTGAGATTATTCTATAGAATTCAATAGCTTGGTAAATAAAGCAGTTAATCTGAATAAATTAAAGAAATTCGATTTGTAGGTTAATTAGTTACTAATTTTCATTTATTTTTTATCCTTTGCGAGATAAATATAGCAACTTTTTGGCGTTTTAATAGTATCTATATTTAATGAAACTATTTATTCTCTACACAATCATGTGAAAATATTCTATAATTTTGGCTGAATAATTAGGAAATACACAGGTTTTGATATAAAAAGGTGTATGTATTAATAGAATAGTAATTAAAAAAGACGATTAAAGGTTACAGAGCAGATTTTGCAGAAAATTATGCATTCTACCAAATCACGTGCATTAAAAACGATTGTATGAAAGCTTGGAAGAGTTGTCTCTACCGTCTGTCCAGATACAGTCACTTCAAATATATACCCACATAAGTATATTTAATTCGAAATAATATCAAACCCTTCCAAGCAATTTTACTCTACCGGTTATCTCTCAGGCTTTTAAAGTGTCTGTTCTTTCTGCGGTGCAATATACAATTATCCATCCAATTATTTTAAATTAATTATATAAAAAATATCTTCTAAATGAAAAACAATCCCATTTGATATTTTTCATAATCAAAAAACAATTAAATATTAATAATGATTTTTTTATTATTTCCGAAGTCTTTAGAATCTAACATTATGCTTTTACTAAAGAAGCAACATAGATTAATCTTCTAAGCTCTTTGCAATTTTAGGTTTAATCATGTTTTCATTTTCTAAATGGATGTGCAATATTAATAATCTTTCAAAAAATTTATTGTGAAAAAATCAAGTTTCTATTCTATGTTAATCTTTTTCGCATGGTCATTTTTCAATTGATAATTATTTTCAATCAACATGAAACTTCGAAAAACCAGATTTTTGCCTATATGTCTGTAAAACTCGATCATTCCATAGATCATAGGAATATATACGTTTTCATCGATTTATGCCCCAGTAAATTCAAAAGAAGTATTGAAAAATATGGAGGTAAATTTCAATAAATGTTCTGGCTATCGATTCTCAATTGCAGTGTACTAAAAGCCCTATAAATTCAGATTGCCTGTATAATCGTTTTCTTAACCACAAAAAATATGATTTATCTTTTCTCCGGATGCATAAGTTTAGTCACAAAAACTATGCATCAGTAAAAACGATGAAATCCTGTTTGTAATGACGAAAAAGAATTTACAGAGCTTTCGGTGCACTGTCGTTAAGTTTTGTAGGGTATATTGTAATTTAAAACGAACAGATCAAAAAGATTGAAGAATGATATTATATATAATGCGTAAAAATTTAACTTTTAATTTACAGCGAATTCGTGACATTGCTGATTATCTATAAGAGAATTTCGATAAATTCAGATGCATTTGAGTATTGGATACTTTAAATTTTTTATCATTTATATCTACTCATAAAAACTCTTACTAATTGTGATTAAAATCTACCTTAGATTTAAAAGTTTCAAGTCCTCTTTTGTGGAAACAAGTTCTCAACGTTTACCACAGTCCAATTAATTTAAGTGAATATAAACATATAATCCCTGATAGGATGTTGATTGCTACAAGTTGACCTTTTATTTTCTTCCATTTTTTTGATATAATATGATTTCCCCAATATGCCATAGAAGTCGCCAGCATTCCGGTCACAAAAGCAACAACTACATCAGGAAACCCAAAGATCCTACTGGCAATATACGCAATTCCTCCAACTGCACACACAGGACAGACCATATTACTTCTCCTCGTCTTTAGTCTTTATATCAGGCTTATTGAGTTTGATATTCTATTTCTACTGACATATCTCCTACGCTCAAGAGAATGATCCAGTTAGCCCAGCGTTTTGCCACTGTCCGGGTAATTAAACGAACTTCTAAGATTGCGCATCATGAAAAATTATATGAAATAAAAAGAATTCAAAATATAAATAAACATATCAAAGAGAGAGTAGAAGCAAAAATAAGTATTTAAAATACTGTTCTAAATATTTTAGAATTTTTCTGGGATCTCCAAATTTTGCTATTATATTACACTCCCATTTAACCGTAATAAATTAAAAGTCCCTAAAATAATAAAATATCTCTAAAATAATTGACAATTTAATAGCAGAATTCTTTACTTTATATTATGCAGCAATGAATGGGTTCTACTGGGAAGATCCTAGATTATTGAACAAACTTAGAAGTAGAGGTTTAATTTTGCTGACGATATCGGTTTTAATATTTCTGTTTATGCTGATGCACAACATGGGGTTCATGAGGAAAAGGGAACTGGAGAAGAAAATCGAAATTTCCAAAGTTTTGAATATATTCTCAACAAGAACAGATTTCTTTTCCAATTCAATTGAAGGAGAGAGACTTATCAGAGTTAGAAAGATAGAAATCTAATATACAATATTTATCTAAGTATAATACCTTATAACTCATTGCGTGGATAGAAACTGTCCTGAGAACCGTTATTAATTTAGTATTTATATTTTGCGCTACCTTCAAACTATGAAATGGAAGTACTTCATGCAAACTAGTGTGTCTATAAAATAAGATATCAAATAATTTTTTGTATTAAGTATAGTTATTTTTTTAGACAATGGTATCATCAACTATTTGAAATATATATGTTTTGAAATTGGTATAAATCTACATTCTAGAGAAGTGTACAAATATATAATTTATTTGTCTATTTACTCGCTATTTATCTATTAGAAGTTAGGGAACTATTTTGTTTGGAAAAACAACATCAATGGCCGTCATTGTGATTAGTATTATTATTGTTATTATCAACATTATAGTTTAATTGGAAAATTTCGATTGCCTGATTTTCTTCAACCATTGGTTATTGATTATGGTTTTTATTTTCCAGCAGTTAGTAACTAAAAGTGCCTATTGAATTAAAAAACATATAACTCAAATGATTTTTGGTAGGTTTAATAGTTACAAAATTAGATTAATTTTTAATCTACTGCCTATTAAAAAAATAGATGGGATTTTGTGTGAATTTGCAGGAAGTGGGGTAGAAGGTACTGTTTTGATTTTGATGCGATATGCACTGATGGTGATCATGTACATATCTTCGTTGTTAGTGAACCAAAATATTCTTTTTTACGAGTGATGAAGATCAGTGAGAAAATATCACAGAAAGGCAAATCTTTAAAGAGTACCCCTATATTAAAAACATTTGTGAAGTAGTGAACTACTGATTGATGGAAGCTACATTGGAATTGTTGATGATGTTACAACTTCCTACGTCATTAAAAAAAGTGTTTAATATCAGGAAAAAGACGAAAAAAAGCATATAAGCACATTAAAACATTTGATTTTGAATAATTTATTTATATCCAGAGCGGGGGTGTGAACATACCCAGTTGCTTACAAAGGTGTGAGCCACCTAAATTTTGATTATGTATCGTATACTTAAGGCTCTTGGCCGTGTAAACTTGCACCAACGACTATAAATTCAGCTATTTTCGATTTTAAGATAAGATTTTTATGAAAAACACCTACAAATTAGGATTAGCTGAAACGACAAAATCTTCATCAGGCGAGAAAAACTCATGGATCTATGTTTAATGAGTAATAATTATTCAATTAATAATGGAAAGAGTACCACTCATGCTCATTATATTTATAAATGTGGATCTATCCAGGCAGAAGAAGATCCCAACTATACAACTATGATCGAAATGCTCTGAAAGACTCACATCCTACGGTAACTGAGCTATATCAAATTTAATATATATATATATTATAATAATTGGCAACAAAATAAAAATGAATCCCTACATTGCATGAAAATTTGCTTTAGATAATCACTTAATTTCATACCCGAATTTATCATTTTAGAGTTATTTCCACTTATTTTACGCATGAGATGACACAACTTCAAATTTAGTATATATAGTTGTCGTCTTGAGGTAAACTCACAAAAAAATAAAAATAAGAATTTAGTAAAGGAAAAACGAAATTCGTAAAATTAAACTAATCATATTAAGGTGAAAGCTGCGGAACAAATAACCTTAAAGCTCGAAAAAAGATATATGATATTCAGGGTCTAAAAATAAAGAGCACAATGAAATTATTCAGTCTACCAAAAATCAGTTGATTGAGATCTATTTTGATGCAATAGATACTTCTGGAGACTAATTGATGGAAAAATAAAAACATAATCTATACCCAATAGTTGAAGAAAATAAGCTCATATAAATTTGTTTAGCGAATCTAGTAAAGATGGCTATTGATATTTTTTTCCCCGGCTAAATTATTATAGCACATTAATAATAAACTACAGATAACGAGGTATCACATTGGCAGACTTAAAGAAACCTACATCCAAAACCAAGTCTGAAATGGAAGAGACAGTTACAAGAGTACGCACACCGCATAGAGACAATAATGAAATCCTAGCGACAGTAGAAAGTCTTCTTGGCGCAAATCGATTGAGAATTCGTTGCATGGATGGGGTCGTTCGTATGGGAAGAATCCCTGGTTCAATGAAAAAGAAAACATGGATAAGAGAAGGAGATGTTGTCATCATTGTGCCCTGGGAATTTCAGAATGAAAAGGCAGATGTGATCTGGAAGTACACAAGGCCACAGGTAGAATGGCTTGAGAGAAAAGGGTATCTGAAAGGGTAACATAAGAATGGACCAGGAAGAAAAAATCAGGAGAATCGACACCTCTAGGGATAGATTACGCAGCAAGGAGAAAGACTCCGAGCGGCTGAAAGTGGAAGAAAATGTATTTGACGTACCTACCCTTAAGCTCCTTTATACCATTTCCAATAAGGGTATAATAAGGGCACTGGGTGGATCCATCAGTACTGGAAAAGAAGCAAATGTATTTTATGCGGAGGGCCCGGAAAAAGAACTGGCAGTTAAAATATATAGAATTGCCAGCAGCACTTTCAGGGCTATGGATGTCTATATTATGAAAGACCCTCGCTTCACAAACATCCGAAATAACAAGAGAGATATAATTTTTGCATGGACACGCAAGGAGTTTCAGAACCTTAAACGTGCAAAAAGCGCAGGAGTTAGGGTACCAGAGCCGATATTTGCCGAAAAAAATATTCTTGTCATGGAGTTTATGGGACAAAAAGAGATACCCTATTCCTCCCTTAAGAACACACCTCTTGAAAACGATGAATCAAAACTTGTTTTTGACACAATAGTCAAATACATGCGTCTCCTCTATAAAGAAGCAAACCTTGTACATGCAGATCTTAGCGAATACAACATTTTAATTGACCCAAAGAATTTGGCTCCTATATTCATTGATATGGGGCAATCTGTGACCCTGGGACATCCTAATGCTCGAGAATTTCTCTACAGGGACATACAAAATATACTTCGGTTCTTCAGACGCTATGGGATCAAAGACAAACCTGATGAACTATTTACAAAAATACAGGCGGAATAACATGACTCAGTATGTCAAAATACCCCACGAAAGAGTTGGAGTAATTATAGGCCCGAAAGGAGAAACTAAAAAATTTATTGAGGACAAAACTGTATGTCAATTGGACATTGACAGCGACAGTGGAAAAATAGATGTCACCTGTGAAGGAGATTCGTTGAAAGAATTCAGGATTCTAGAAACTCTCAAAGCGATAGGAAGAGGTTTTAGTCCCGGAAAAGCCTTTGAGCTTTTAGAAGATGAAATGCTTATGCTTGAGATCATTGACCTTTCAGATGTTGCTACTACTCCAAAAGAACTACAACGCATAAAGGGCCGAATTATAGGAAGGAATGGGAGAACCAGGGAGCTTGCAGAAACTCTAATAAACGTCAAGATCTCAGTATACGGGAAAACGGTATCAATTCTTGGCCACCCTGAACAAAATACTATAATAAGAACAGCCATAAAGATGCTACTTGATGGGGCTACCCACGGTGTAGTTTATAAGTTCCTGGAAAAAAAGCATCAAGAACTTTTGCAGTCCCAGCTAGATTCAATTGATCTTTATTGATTAGTAAAAACTACTCTCCAGAAACATACTTCGTTCTTCACTTAATAATTGAATTAAACGTTTTTATTAAATACTCTTCTTTTTTTGTTAAAAGGTTATCCTTTATCATTAAGACCAGTATTTATTCAGTTTCTTCGAAGTCTCCATCTGATTTTTTCCCCTTGCCTTCCAGGAAATTGCCCCTCCCAGGTCTTGCATTAATGGATTCCTCAATCCATATAACCTCACCTCTGGATAAAGTATACTTAGGGAAGACTGCATCCATGCCTTCAAAAGGTGTCCAACCAGCTTTACTATGTAGCATCTCAGCTTTGATAGGTTGAAGAGCACGAGGATCCACAATTATAAGATCCGCATCAAAACCTACTTCAAGCCTGCCTTTGGCATGACGATCAAGCCCGAAAAACTTTGCCGGATTCCAGCTTGTAACCATTATCATCTGTGCAAGGGGAAGGATATTTTTCCTGACCGCGGCAAGCATGAGAGGTATAAGAGTTTCAACTCCAGGCACACCGGAGGGAGCAAATCTTATATCAGTATCCTTTTCCGATTCCAGATGTGGAGCGTGATCTGAAGCTACCATATCAATAGTTCCATCATTTATCCCGTTTACCAGAGCTTTGGTACTGTGGCTCCCCCGAAGAGGTGGATTCATTTTGCCAAAAGATCTGAGTTTCTCATAGTCCCGTATAGAAAGAAAAAGGTGATGAGGAGTAACTTCACAAGTAGAAATAGGTATTTTGTTCTCCCTTCTTGCAAGATATTTTTCTTTTTTTATAATACCTATAGCTTCAAGGGTGCTTATATGGCAAAAATGTGCCTTAACTTTTAGTTTGGAAATTATTTCAAGGGCTTTTTGAACAGCAACTGCTTCGCATTCATTGGGGCGTACTTTTGAATGATAGTCATAAGAAATATCTCCTTTTAAAAGCTTCTCCAGCTCGAGAGTTATCTCTTCGTCTTCAGCATGGATGCTCGCAAGGGCTCCGAGTCTTTTAATTTCGGAAAGGGCTTCATTGAATGTCTTTTCATTGATATTTAACCCACCTGTAGACTCAGCCATGAAAATTTCTCCAAAGGCAGTAACTCCTGATCTCCAAAGCTTTTCTAAATTATTTATATTCCCCGTTACCCCACCATTGATCCCAAAATCAATAATGGACTTTCCTCTGGCAAGTTTAAGTTTTTGTTCAAAAGATCGCTTGTCTGTTGTAGGTGGAATAGTATTGGGCTGGTCTATGACAGTAGTAATTCCTCCAGCAGCTGCAGCACAAGAACCTGTATACCAGTTTTCCTTTGTTGTCATGCCGGGTTCTCTGAAATGAACATGCACGTCAATTCCTGCAGGTAGGGTAAGAGCACCATCAGCATCTATGATCATATCCGAACTCGATATTCTGAGGTCTTTTCCAATTTTTATAACCTTGCTTCCCTTAATAATGATTTCTGCAGGCTGAAGAGAATTATTATGATAGATCCTTGTATTTTTTATAAGAATATCAGGCATTTGCATCTATATGTTTAAAAATATACTTAAAACCAATAGTTACAAAACTACTATTATTAGTTTACTTAAAATTGGGAATAAAATTCTAGCGAAGTTCGCTTTTGGTAGAGATAATTAAGAGTCGTCAACTATTTAATATTTTTATTCTAACTGAACCTATCTTTAATAAAATGCTCTTATCTGTTTATTTCAGAATGTAGTACAATTGCAGCTGGGTTTACCAGAATCTCCACCATGGTTTCTTTGCCCGGGTGCTTCTATAGCTTTTTGATTGATCAATGTCTGCATCTGCATTCTGCAATTATTATGCATGTTTGTTCTATTTTCGAGTTCTTTCTCCAGGGTGCGATATGTTTATCTTTGTCTTCTATTTGTTTGTCTTTCCTTCTACTCTAGCTTGAAGCTTGGAATATTCTAGTTCATCTGGAGCACCTCGTAAGACATTTTGTAATCAATTTATTCCATCCTGGAAGTTTTGTCTTACGTTTTGTCTTATGATTAAAGGCTCTTGTTGTATATGACGTAGTAATTTTTCAAGTGTTTTCGTAATACAGCTTGTCTTATCCTTAAATTGATTTCTCGCAATTGCTTCAAGCATAGAATCATGCAGGCTGCCGTTTTATTGACATGTTTGAAATATTTCATCGAAAGGTAATTTTTAATCAGAGAGTATTTTTTGTATAAATAATTTTAATAATTATAAGTGTAATTTTCTATTTATACATAAATATGGGGATATTTTTGTATATGCATGTGAATGCACACAATGCCATCCCCCTTCACCTTGTTATCAAAAGCAAGAGATGATGCAGTTCAAAAGACTTTTTTAAACATACAAGATAGATACTATATATATTGTACCGCTAATATCTTATCTCTCTTGCTTTTAAAACTCACTAAAGTGAACTCTTGAAATATATTGGAACTTATATGCATGATTCTGTGTGCTAAGTAATTTTTTTTAATGATCTTCACTTTGTAAGCGCGAAGAGATTATACCACTTATAAGAATAAGACAAAATTTAGGAGCTTATCGAAATTCCCTATAGCCTATTTCAAGGATCTGGAAATAGAAATTATGATTCCAATAAATCCTATAACCTGTCTTTCAGGAAACGGGTAGATAAAAAGGAAGGAAAATTATGGAAAAGGATTATGATATTGTAGTTATCGGAACCGGGACGGCTGGTAGGGCCGTTGTGGATAAAATTGTGCCCTTGGGATTTAAAATAGCTATGGTTGACTCGAGAAAATATGGGGGCATTTCTCCTCCCGGAAGCTGTGATCTGAAAAAGATGTTCACAGATATCACCGAAGTCACTGACTGGAATAATCGACTGATTGGGAAAGGGGCAGGGACACAAAATCCTTTAAAAATTAACTGGCCTTCGCTTATCATATTCAAGAAGACATTGATGGAAGAATGTCCTAAGAAAACTGAGAGGCATTATAGTGAGATAGGAATTGATACATATCATGGAAAAGCTCACTTTGAGGATCAAAACACTATAGTGATCGGAGAGGACAAGCTTAGAGGGAAGTATATTTTTCTTGCTACAGGTTCAAAGCCGAGGAAACTCAACATTCCAGGGGAAGAGTATATCACTACAAGTGAGGAGTTTATGGAAGCTGAAAAGCTCCCCGAAAGAATTACTTTCATTGGTGGTGGTCATATATCCTTAGAGTTCGCTCATATTGCGCGAAGAGCCGGTTCTGAGGTTACAATTTTGCACAGAAGTGAACGTCTCCTGAGAGCTTTTGATTCAGATATGGTAAATTTACTTATAAAAGCATCTGAAGCTGTAGGGATCAAAATCCTTACAAATAGACAAGTGACTTCGGTCGAAAAAAAAAGTGATAGCTTTCTGGTCAGGGCTGAATTTAAATCCAAAACCCGATTCGAAACCCAGAGCTTCCAAGCTGATATGGTAGTGCATGGAGCAAGCCGTGTTCCGGATATAGAGGATTTATGCCTCGAAAAAGCTGGGGTTAAGACCAAAAAGGGAGCTATTATAGTCGATAAGCACATGCGAACCTCAAATACCTGCATCTATGCAGGAGGAGACTGTGCATTGGAGGGTATGCAACTTACTTCTGTTGCAAAACTTCAGGGAGAAATTGCCGCAGCTAATATCGTTGATGAAAATAGTGTTGAGGCTGATTATACAGGCATTCCAAGTGCAGTTCATACTATTCCTGTAATGGCTTCAGTAGGAATCAGTGACTCTAAATATAGCAATAATTATAAAGTAATTTTCCGGGATAGGAGCAGCTGGCAAACAACAAAGATAGCAGGAATCCAATTTGCGGCTTCAAAGGTAATTCTTGATGAAGCAAACGACCGTATAATAGGAGCTCATATACTGGGTCCTCATGCTGAAGAAGCCATCAATATTTTCGCTGCAGTGATGAGGCTTAGACTTAAAGCATCAGACATACAGAAGATGATTTTTACCTATCAAACTATATGTTCGGATATTCCATACATGCTCTAAATTCCCTGCAATGCTCAAACATGGACACTTAAACCTACTTTATGATACCTTATTTCAGAGAATGTAAATAGAAGAGAATTTCGAAAAACTTCCAATTTCAACAAATATATAGGATTTAGAAACAACCAGGCAATAAATGAAGTTTATCGAAATCCTCTTGAAAGTGTTCAACGTGTGCATGTGAACAAAATAATATATAATACTCAGGTCTGCATCCGGAAACTGGTAATATAATCCAGATAACTATCAATTAACTCGTAATGTGACCTTTCATATCTTGACAACATTTCAAAGAAATTTCTCTGAGCGTTGCCTTCGACTCGTTTCGCCAGTTCTGAGTAGAAATCCTCATTTTTTCTCTCATGCCTCATAGCTGCAAGAAGAATACCTGTATCTCCAAGAGTGATTTCACTCCCTTTTGTTAGGGCTGGATTGAACTCAGGAGTAAAAGACTGACCACTATGTACTTTTGTACTGAC
>Ga0326728_10015015_pt1 | contig 16229 bp, 12 predicted proteins | sample MB3enrmetagenome_FD_207602 | JGI IMG/M metagenome (GOLD analysis project Ga0326728, IMG submission 207602) | Lab enriched peat soil microbial communities from McLean, Ithaca, NY, United States - MB31MN | ecosystem: Environmental > Terrestrial > Soil > Wetlands > Peat | place: USA: New York...
GTAAGACACTGAAGTTGCTCGCATCGGGCTCGAAACAATATATTCGTTTGTACGTCAGTTTTTTATTCTCACAGGTTTTTGCGAAGGTGGCAGCCGATAACCCGTTGAACGAACCCCCATCTATGAGCGTCTCCCCTTCCTCTAAGCGAACAATGTCGTTGTTAAAGTAACCATAGTCTTCGGGGGAAACATAGAATGGAAAGGAATCACGCTCCTTTTCGTTCAATTCGGAATAATCGACTACATACTTAGAGAACTGAGAGAAATCCAATCTTGACGTAAAAAGTGATAGTCGTCCGACGAATAGGTCCTTCGATCTTTTGTCGGCGAGAAGATTATATGCATTAGTCAATACTTCCTCTTGATTTCGAAGATCTTTTATCGTCAAGGCATGTTGAGGATTTTGGGTGTAATAAGCACAGTGCTGGTAATAGCCGAGTAATTCGGGGTTGGTAATTGACGAAATAGATATTATTCTATCGGTTGCAAAGGCATTGTTCAACAGTTGCTGCCGAATTTCAGCCGCATATTTGCATGATGCGACAACAATCAGGTGATCACGGTGCGCATCCTTTAATTCAGCAAATGAAATGACAGGAATCCCGAAATACGAGGAGCCGATCTGAGAAGGATTATTGTCACAAAAGCAAACCGGTCGCACTCCATGTAACTGTAGTATCTGGCAAAGATCCTTACCTACCGCGCCAACGCCAAACAGGACAACCGGAATTGTTTCGTTAATGGCGGAACGTAAATAATCTCCAAAAAGCATGTCGAGGGTATCTTCTATTTCTCGTGATTTTGATATTTCAGAAATTCTTTCCAGCGCTTCGCTCATTAGATCCTCCAACTACGATCGAAAATGGTCGGTAAAACTTACAGCGACTCAGGGAGTCGCATACAAATCCGTGTCGCACAAGTGATACGTATTATGGCGCAGGGACAGTTTATAGTCCGGGCATATCTGATGAACCAGAAGCGGGATCTCGAACATGGATTCTACAGCGTGATAGGCGCCAAGAGCGAGTTTGGGCCTATGTCGCGCTATCGTGCTTGCGGCGCCCTGAATTGCCTGGGGAATAACATTGCCGCCCGGGTCCATCTTGATGAAAGACACTTTTTCGCCTCGGAGATAATCGTCCAGACTGACAACATCAATCTCAATGTTACCGGAATGGTCTATGGCGCCTGCCTGGTCATGTATACCATTTTCGGAGCTTTTGAAACGTAGGGTTTGAGATTTCGACCATACTCCTCTTTGCTGGCAGGAAATATTCACGTAACCTGCAGTGTTTTGCACTAAGGCGTTATAGCATTGGGGGTCAGGTTCGAATGCGTGAATCCATTTATAATCCATTCGGTTCCGTCGACAGGCGTCAATAAAGGTAAGGACCGTATCTCCGTCGTAGGCCCCCACATCGACATACACTTCATCAGGTGATATCGAAAGAACATCATTGTTAAAATAAAAATAATCCTCCGGCGTCCCGTCATAATTGCCGAAACCAAACTCCAGTATCGGCTGGCTGAACGATCGAATAAAATTACTGAACAATTCGAAATTATCCTCAGATGCCATGAGTGCCAGCTTAGAGATAAAGAGTTCCTTTGAGTGCCGATCCACAAGTAAATTGTAAGCATCTGACAAAGGACTCTCGTGATGGAGCAGAACATCGAGTACGGTTCCGGGTTCACATTGTTTTTTATAGCCCCCAAAAAGGCACCGGGTTCCGATCATTGAATACATAAACACGATAGGCGCACAGGCATCGGACGATTTACAAAGAACGCGATCCGGTCTAAATCCATTCCTCAGCAACTGATTGGTCAGGGGACTGATGTACTTATGGGAGGCAATTACGATTAGATTTTCTCGGTATGATTCTTTTAACTGCCGGAAGCTGATTACAGGAATACCGCAGTAAATGTCGCCTTCTCTGGAATCATTATTATCGCAAAAGCAGACCGGGTATACTCCATGCGAACGCAGAGTAGAACATAACTCCTCCCCCAATCCGCCTGCGCCAAACAATACGACCGATGTCCCCTGGAGCGCTTCCTGTTTATGTTTGCCGAAAAGCACTTCCAAAAATCCGGGCATTTCTCTGGTGGAATCTATTTGCTCAGTAATCTGTTTTAAAATATTGTTCATAGAAACCTTAATCTAACGCCCTTATTTTATAAGCTTTAGCACAGGTACAACGCCTTCTTCGGTTATATCAAATGCCGGAATCAAGACGTGACTCACCGATGGGTATTCACTATGAAGGGTAGCGCTAATGCCATCGACTCGACTCAGGGCAGTAACGACTACTGTTTTAATGTTTTTTTGTGAAATGATGTCCGGAGAATGAATTTCTTTTCCACAAACTGTCAAGCCATGTTGAGCCACGTTTGCATCAAGGAGCACAAACCGTTGCGACGTAAGCATTCCATATTTCTGAATGATTTTGTAATAAATGCCTCCAGCCCCCCAAAGGGCAATTACAGGATCAGCCGGTAGCTGTGAAAAGAACGCATCCTGCCGGTGTAATGCCTGCTGAAAAGGATCGATGAAGTTTGTGAGGCCACAGGAAGGACACCGAGTTTCCCTTCCAAACCAGAACCACACCTTAAGCTTGCTCAGTGAGCCACACTTACGGCAGGCGAATTCGACATCGCATTCGCCGGTGGGCTCGATTGATTCGATTCGAATTGATTTGGCCGGCACGTGTGGGTGCAGCCTGAGTTCAGTAATCTTTGACTTAAGTCCGCCATACTCATCGTCGGTAAGCTTGGATACGTTGACAAGAGGGCAACCGTCCCGAAGGAATTTCTCCTGGTCTTCAATGATGCCGGTATCACATGCATGCTTGTACAGAAAAGACCCCGGAAGCACCGAAATCATCGAAAGATTCAAATAATGCATATCATTATTCTGGCGCCAATAGTTCAATGTATTTGCCACTGTTTCTCCGGTCTCGTTGATATCGCCGAAAATGAATCCGCCTTCGATCATCAAATTCGCCTCGTACGTTAGTTTTAAGGCACGGCTTATTTGCTCGACGCATATTCCTTTCCGCATGCTCTTAAGAATGGTGTTGTCGGCGCTCTCTAGGCCAAAAACTACATTTACGCAACCAGCCGCTTTCATCAGCTGAAGCATTTCAGCGTCAACATCGCATACGCGAAGACAGCAACTCCACGAGATACCATAAGGTTTGATCCTATCGCAGAATTCTACCACTCTCCTTTTGGTGGTGGCAAATAGCTCGCTGGTTAATCCAAAACACCCGACCTGATATTTTTCTATCTGAAAATCGATCTCTCTAAAAATGCTGTCAAATGAGCGGTGGCGATACTTTTCTCCGGTTGGATGAAAGCAAAATGTACAGCGAAATGGACAGGACCTGTCGGTCAGCACGAGTCCGGAGCCGGAGGAAAGTACCCACTTCCCATAATCAAAGCCGTCAAAATCAGGTAATGGAATGCTGTCGATATCCTTAATTTCATTTCGAGATGCCGTGACAACCAAACCATTGTTCCCATTCTTGAAAATCAGGCCCGGAACATCACTGTATGATTGCCCCTCGTCCAGAGCATGAGCCAGTTCGCATGCAGTGATTTCTCCCTCACCTATCACCCCAATGTCTGCGTCCAGGGCACGCATGGCTGTCCGGGGGTCCGAACTAATAATCCCGCCGCCAACCACGGTGACAATTTGAGGGTTTACGCTTCGGGCCATTTCAATGACTTCCTTCAATTTATGATAATCGCGGCTGAGCCCGCCGGTGCAGATGACGTCAATGTGATTATCTGTAAGCAACTTCTTCAAGATTGAGTAGGTATCACCATCCAGATAATCCAAATTGGCGGTGGAAACGTTGTAACCCCGGCTCTTGAGACTCGCTGAAACATAGGCCAGCCCAATCGGGAAAATGTTGAAGTGCTCGATAGATGCAAGGCTCTTAGGCATGACCAGTAAATAATTCATGAATTTTCCCTTTGCTCTTTAAATCTGTCGCAAAATCGGTACTACTCCATTGCTGGTGATCTCAAACGAAGGGATGAAGACGGCTTCTACCGATGGATAGTTGCTACGCAAGTCTTTGATAATGTCATTTTTCCGGCTCAGGGCAGTGATGATTACGGTCCTGATGCTTTCGCGGGTTATGACATCGGGGGAGTACACTATCTTCCTACAGATGCTCAACCCATGTTGTTCCGTATTCGCATCCACTAATAGAAACCCTTCTGAAGCAAGTGCACTGTACTGGCGAATTAGTTTGTAGAAGATGCCGCCCGCACCCCATAATGCAATGGATGAATCATCCGGAAGGTTAGTAAAGAAAGTCTCTTGCGGACGACAAGCTCCGAGAAAGTTGTCCACTTCGTTTTTTACTCCACAGGATGAACAATAACAGGTTTCGGTAAACCAAAACTTTGAAGTGACCTGTCCTCTGGTTCCACATTTCCTGCAAACATATTCAACCCTGCAATTCCCGTTTTCCTCCATCTCAGTAATTTGCAAGGATTCTGCCGGCACATGAGGATGTAATCGCAATTCTGCGAGCAGGGAGGCAAGCTCATGAAATTCAACGCTGCTCAGCTTGGATACATTGACAATAGGGCAACCATCCCTTAGAAATTGTTCCTTATCGGTGATAATCCCATTCTTGCAGGCATACTCATATAAATATGTACCGGGATACGTCTGAATCAGGCTCAGATTAATATGGGTCTTCTTGTTGTATTGCCACCAGAAATTAATTGTATTCTCAAGCGTTTCCGCTGTTTCATTGACATCGCCAAAGATAAAATTGGAAGCTTCCGTAGAAATGCCAACCTCACAGCTCAGATCGAGTGCACGTTTAATTTGATCCACATTGATTCCTTTGCGCATGCTTTTGAGAATGGAGTTGTCAGCACTCTCCAGTCCGTAGCACACCAGATCGCATCCCGATTCTTTCATCCGCCGCAGCATGCTTTCATCGACGTCGGAAACACGCAGGCAACAGCTCCATGCTATGTTGTAATCCTTAATTCTGTCGCAAAATTCGAATACCCTTCCTTTGGTCGTTGCAAACAGCTCGCTTGATAAGCCAAGTCTTTTCAGATGATAATGCTGTAGCTGATAGTCAATCTCCTCGAAGATATTATCAAGAGAACGTTGACGATATCTTTCCCCTGTCGGGTGGAAGCAAAATGTGCAGCGAAAGGGACAAGATCTGTCAGACAAGAGTGCGCCGCCGCCGCCAAAAAAATCCACCCACCCTCCATAATTGAATCCATCAAAGTCAGGAAACGGGATGCTGTCGATATCGGTAATTTCTTCTCGCTTTCCTGTTCTGATAAAACCGTTACCGCCCTTCCGGTAAATTAGTCCTGAGACACTGCTGTATGTTTCTCCATTATCCAGGGCGCGGGCCAGTTCGCACATAGTGCGTTCCCCCTCGCCGATCACCCCGATATCCGGCTCAAGAACGCGCATCGCGGTTTCCGGGTCGGAACTTATGATGCCCCCTCCGACCACCGTAATGACGTTAGGGTTGATCTTTCGAGCGATATCGAGCACTTCCTTGATTTTGTGGCAATCAAGACTCAGCCCGCCGGTGCACACAACATCAATTTCATTAGTCAAGATCGCATCACTCAAAATAGTGCTGATATCTCCCTCGGGAAAATCCAGGTTTGTAGGAAAAACCCTGTACCCCTCCTGTTTCATTGCGGCTGAAACATAGGCGATACCGAGAGGAAATATAATTGATGTAGTATTCGCGCCTTTTGAAAGTTTTTTGGGCATCACAAGCAGGTAATTCATATTTTTTCCTTATTGCAGGCAGGAACAAGCTCAGCAATTTTTACGCCTATCGGAGCATTTCTTGAAATTGCGTCCAGGATATCGACGCGATGCTTCTCTGGTGAAGCGACTAGAATAACGTCCACTCCCACAGAGGGAATAGCTTCGTAGCTGTAGATTGACCGCCCTTCGATCATTTTCCCTTGTTGAATAGGATTGCGATCTACGAAGCCGATCCATTCCGCCTGTTGTATCTGTGGATCGGAGAGGAGTTCACGGGTACGCGGACAAGCCGGAGCCAATAGAATACGCTTTCCAGCAAGAGACCATCCTTTTGATGAACGGCCATTTGTTTTTAGTAGCAGGGGGTTGATCGAAAACTCATCGGGTTTGCTCGGGACCAGGGGCTCCCTGTTTCTGAAATCTTTGAAGACGAGGTCCGGGACGCCTAACTTCACTTTGACACTCTGTGTGTCGATAGCAGAAAGAACACGATCCATGATCTCTCTGCCCTCATGGCTAAAGGTTGCTATGGCCTCCCTGAAATAGTGAAAGGCTTCAATTCCATGTTTTTTAAGCAGCAAATACAATTTTGCATACGCCTCTATTTGTCTCGAGTAATCGCGGTTCTGCTCGTTCAAAAACATAGGGGAAAAGTCAAAGGTGAGCCACACCTTCTGAGGACGAAGCGCAAGCATGGCATAGGCAAAGCCCGAAACATCATCATCGCCGCAATTGGACTCACAGAAGATATACTTGACTGTAAGCATGCCCTTGCCTCTGCTCCCAGCGACAGCATAGCGGCTAAGGTTCTCCAGTACCTGCAGATAGCAATCCCGGCCTCTCAAAGCATTGAAGGTGGACGGCGTGCCCGAATCGAGCGAGGTCGTTACCCAGTATATAGACCCATCAGCAAGGCCGTCGTAGATTGCCTGATGAAATTTGACCGCATTGGTGAACATCAAAACGCGTATTCGGCGCGTAAGGAAAAACTCCAGGTATTCCTCGAGGTTTTCGAGGAGGGTGGGTTCGCCCCCGGCAAAATCAACGTGTGCGTTCCACTCCACATCATCCGGTGAAAATAGCTGCAAAACGGCAAGGGCATCATATTGAGACGGGTAGTGCATGTCATCACGAGTGTAAGCACAGTAGGTGCAGCGTAAATTACACATACTGTAATGTTGCAGATCGATATGTCCCAAACGGGAAAAGGATATTTCTCCATAAGGTTTATTCTCAACCATCAGACAACGCTTGCAGTCCATATGGCTCTGCTCATCGTTGAGCATGCCGATGTATTGCTTTCTCTTTTCGATTATAAAATCTTTGGTAACCACGCCCTTTGCTACTTCTTTCGCGCTGCAGAACAGGGGCGGCATCATGGCGCCGCGTGTGCAGGCGCGCAGACCTTGTATGCTCAAGTTCAAGCCGCTCACCAATTTGGGGCAGGTCTTGACAATATCGTCAGGTCTGAAGGGTTCGCAGGGCATAGTTTATCCTTATTGACCGTAATAAAATTTCGCCCTCTTTATCGCTTCCGGCAAACTGAGTCCAGCATAGTCCTGGGCGATGAACCAGCGGCCGTTTACATCTTCTTCCAGCAGGGCGCCAAGCAGGGCGCCCGGGATCACGCTTTCAACCGGATGCGGAGCATTTGGTCCACCCATGTCTGAGCGCACATGACCGGGGCAAACCAGAGAGATCATTACTCCAGTATTTTGCAAACTGGGTGCCATATCGTGCACGAACTTGCTCAGGGCTGCCTTGCTGCATGAATAGGCCATCTCGCCGGGCCTTTTCTGGATAGTGCTGGAGATATTGACAAGCCGGCCGAAACCGCGCTGCATCATTCCCGGAATCAGTCTGTAGCAAATGCGGATCGGCGCGACAGTATTCACCGCATAGTTTGCCAGAAAGTCGCGGGATGGAACACCCATGGGATCAGGGCCGCAGGGAAGGGAGATGCCGGCGTTGTTAAAAACCACATCTATCGGCGGAAAGTTGTTGTCCAGCTTGTCAAGCATCTCCTCAACTTCGGCCGGATTGCCGAGTTCGGCTTGAATGGATTCTGCACGCACTCCCAGTGCGCGGCATTCGTTCAGGAGTTCTTTGGTGTGGGAAATTTGACGGCTGTGAGCAATTGTGTTTGACCCGAGTTTTGCCATCGCCAGGGCGATTTGTCTGCCAATGCCGCGGGATGCGCCAGTCACCAGGGTCCATTTACCTTTCACCTGACTGTCAAAAGGACCTCCGTCGTTTGCCGATTTCTCTTTTCCAAGGTTCTTAATGCTGTGAACAACATCATAGCTACGATCGAAACAGGCGACGAAGATGTTTTTCAGACCCATGTCGCAAAGCTGTCGATGAATGTCCTCGTATTTCCTTACAGTTATGACGACGGTCGTATCCTCACCCAACTTGCCCAAGTCAGTGGGGGAAATGCATTTCTTGCCAAAGAACACCGTGCCCCATTTTTCAGGGTCATTATCGCACAGAAAATCCGGTTCACCGCCCAACGACAGCAACAGTTGACGATAGCAATCGTGGAACTGAACACCAAGGCCGAACAGGACCATGCGCTGTGTGTTGCTCAATCTGTTTACGTCATTTTGAATGGGGTCAGATTGCATGGCGAATCACTTCACCGGCAGACAGCTGAAGCGCCCTGCCATCCGCGGCTATTGGGATGCTGCCCGGAGGCGGATCGTAGGAAATACTTCGCGCGGCCAGGTTGCTGGCGGCATCAAAGTGTTTCAGGATTTCTATCTTCATCGATGAATCGGCCGTCCAGTATTTCTGCAGTTGTTTCCACGTCGGGTCGTCGGCGACTTGGGGGTCGATAGCCATCGCCAGGTGAAAATACCTCATGGCTAGTTGCTCGTCCTTTGCCAGGAGCGAACGCACACTGTAGCGGAGGCCCAGGCGGGCCAGCTTGTGAAGTGACTGAGGCAGGCGTGAGGTTACTTTCGTCAGATTGCGTACTGATGCTGTGTCCGCAAACTGATGGTTCAATACATACAACCCAAGGACCGGCAGCAGGCTGGCATCCGCTTGGTTCGTATCGCTCTGGGAATGAACGCGATGTAACAGCAAGGGTTCCTTTATGTATGCGATGTCAAAATCAATGCTGACGTTAAAGTCCAGAATGCGAGTTCCGTAGTACCTGGAAACGAGGGCGCCTGTGGCGGCTCTGCTATTGACGATGTTATTCCGGTACATGATTTGAGAAACACTCGGATTCACCCCGGCCATCATGTAGACTGCCGCTTGTTCTACACCCGGAATGATACAGGATTGGTTGTAAAATGGCGGTTCCTCAGTGCGTCGGCCGTTTTCATCAATTATTGCCCTGTTCACCAGTGCGAACCCAGCATTGGGATGCGCTTTCAGCGCGCTGACGCAACGCTCGACATACTCGGGCTCGAGAGCATCGTCAGAGCAGAAGTTGATAAAGTATTCCCCCTGCACGTTCCTTCGACAGTTGGCATAATTGGCATCCGGTCCGAAATTCTGCCGGTTGCGCGTTATACACATCTTCCCGGGATACTTTCTCGCGAATTCCAATGCGATTTGCCAGGAATCATCCGTTGACGCATTGTCGGAAAAGCACAGCTCGATGTTTTCGTAAGTTTGGGCGAACGCGCTTTCCAGGCTTTGCCTGAGATAGCGCCCATAGTTATAGTTGTAGCAAAGAATGCTCACCAGAGGTCTGTCCAGCACGCTTGGCAACGGTACAGTCGACTGCAGCGGCATCAGCACGCCCGGATCCTCAGTACGAAACACGGGTTGGAATCTTGCGTATGGATCGGACATCATTGTTTTGATGCAACTGTCAATATACTCCGGCAGGAAGGCCTGATCGCTCATGAGAGCAGTGCAGTATCTGCCTTTCGCGATGCCCAGGCATATATAAAAATTAGAGAGCGGACCAAGGACTTTCCTGTTACGCTGGATCGTGATTCTCCTCGGATACTGTTCCAGATACTCCAGCGATGTTTCCCATGAACCATCGGTTGTGGCGTCGTCAATCAGGACGATTTCATAGTTTTTTAAAATATTCTGCCGAAAGATGCCGTCCAGGCATTGCTTAAGGTACTGCCCGTCGTAATTGTAGATAAAAATGCTGACCAGGGGATCGTTGGGGTCGTTTTGTATGGGGTCCGTATTCATTTTTCTAATACCTACTGCTCCTTTTAAGAGCCTGGTTGTTGAGTCAAAATGTATCTGACCTCGTTCTTCAGCGTGTCCATTGAACTGAATTGCGGCACATAGCCTATCTGAGAGGCCCTATTGCAGCTCGAGTAGTAATTGTTTTTTACGCCGGTAGCGCTGGCATTCTCGGAAAAGCGGCGGCTTTCGTACTTCAATCCATATTCCGAGGCGAAGTAGTCCAGAATCTCCTGCTTTGAAACCGGGCAGGAACTGTTGACATCGATGGCCTGGTTGATTCTTCCGGCATGAATGCACTTGACGATCATTGAAAAGAGGTCTTCAGGGTGGAGGTAATCACGTACGATATTGGCGCTGTCAGTAATAAGCAATTTGTTTCCCAAAATAGCCTCAATCACATCCGTTATGAAATAGCCGTCCGACAGATTGATATATCTGCTGAAATAGGAAAAAATCCTCAGGTCAATTATTCTTAAGCTGTTGTGGGCGCGATGTTTAGCCTCGGCATTGATCCGGGCGATGCCATAATAATCTTCCGGAAGAATATGGTTCACCCGGATACTGTTCGCGGAATATTCGTCGGCAGGCGTCGAAAATCCACTACCGTAAACGGCGCCGCTGCTAAAGCTGAAATACAGGGCATCGGGATTCCGGTCTTGCAGATAGCCGATGGCAAGACCGTCAAATTCTTCGGTGACCGAGAAATACCTTGTGAAATCACAATTATGCTTGTTGCGCGTTTCCACTCCCACGCAATTGATTATGACGTCGTAAGAAAATGACGAAAAACCCCGATAATCATTGCAAATCGTATGATGACCGTTGGCAGACGTGCCGAGTGTGTCGAGAAAGCTTTGGGCCTTGTCGGCAGATCTCGAATAGAGATACATGTGGTCCTTTCCCCTGTGAACGAACCGGGCGATCAAGCCTTTTGCAATATGGGACGTGGCGCCCATCACGGCAATGTTCATTGATAGAGGCCTTTCAAGCGTTCTGCCCCCTCCTGCAAATCATCCTCGGGAAACAGACGGTACTGGATGAAATTGCATTGAGCGCAAACGTCGTTCACATTATCCCTACCATCAAGCATGGCGCGCCGGAAGCCAAGATAGGTCCCTCCGTTCCATATCTGCTGTATCGTCTGATGATTGGCGTCTCCCATGATTCCAGGGTAAGATATCTGGTAGCAGGGGACCACTTTACCGTCCGGGTTGATCTGCATGGTAAAGAAAGGCTGCGGACAGACTTGAATGGGTGAAACGGGCAGACCAAACTGGGTCGAACTCCCGCCTGGTTCTTTCAACACTTTTTCGTAGTCGACGCCCGGCATGATCGGCACTGCATTTTCGACAGCAATCGAGTCGCAGATATCGCCAAAAATATCATAGAACTTCTGCTCGCTACCCACATCATCCAGCGCATAATCGACTATCTTGACGTAGAGGTGCGTATTGGACTTATGGCTGTAAAAATATTCAATGTTTCGGACGAAGTTCTCGAAGTCGATCTCTACCTTGCTGATTTTACGGTATTTATCTTTGGATATTCCCTGAAGGGAGATAACCATGCGCGAAAGCCCGGCGTCGATCAGAGCGTCGGACATTTTCTTTGTCAACAGCGAACCGTTGGTCAGAAGTTCAACCCGGAGCGCGACATTTTTTGCGACTGCATAGGAGATCATTTCGGCTATGTTTTTATGCAGCAGAGGCTCGCCCATTCCGACAAAGCGCAGCACTTTGAGCCGATCGTCAAAAAGCGCCAGTTCGTCGATGCACTTCTTGTACAGATCATATTTCATGACCGGCCAGTCGGAGACAAATCCTCGATTCTCCCTCGGAACTGCATGAAAGCAATATTCACATGTAAAATTGCACGCATAGATTGGAAAAATCTGCACCACAAAAGGGGTTTTCAGCGGCAGCACATCAAGCAAAGGAGTTCTTGCTCCACCGGGAGCACGGCCGGTGATCATCTCTGCTCTCATAGATCTAACATCCCTCCGGTTTCAAAGGCTGCAACGCCAGATTGAACGGCGATTTCGTTTCATCCTCATCAGTAAAGACTTCATAGTGAGGGACCGGCTGCGGCTTCTTGTAGACGCGACCGGCGATATACTTATCAATAAAGTGGCGGTCGTGAGCTATAGGACAGACATCGAGGTGTTCACCGAACCATTTTATCTTCAAGCCCCTTTGAATAATCGTCGCCAGAGGCTCCTCGAAGATATTCCCAAGAGAGACAAAAATATACTGGCAGGGTAGAACATCTCCGTATTGTGTGACGCAGACCATTCCCTTGACGGCTGTACATCCCAGGTTGAGTCCGTAAGCCGGCGTCAAATGACTGAAAACCTTGTGCTGTGTCTGCAATTGCTCGACATACTTGAGGTCTTCGGGATCGACCAGCATGTCGTATTTCCCCTGCCAGGCGCCGACGGGCTTGGCAAAAGTCATGAAAACACCTATATCTCTACCATTAAAGTAGTTGACGAACTCGATGAATTCAGCGGAATACAAGCGCTGCTTGGTCACTACGGTACTCACAAACACGGCCATTCCGGCATTTCTCGAGGCTTCGACCGCCCGAAGCGCTCTGGCATGGGCGCCCTTGCACTGGCGGAAGTCGTCATGTTGTTCGGCGTTCAGGCTGTCCACACTGACTTGAATGCGGTCCACTCCGAGATCTTTAATGTGGCGGGCTCGGTTGTCATCCAACAACCATCCATTGGTCACACTGTTTATGTAGAACTTCTGAGGGTCAATCGCCGCGACCATCTCATCGTAGTCTCTGTTGACAAAAGGTTCTCCGCCGTTGATTTCGAAACGGGCAAGCCCCATTTCATCAGCCTGGCGGGCTAATTCCTTTACTGCTTCCGGGGTCATCTTGCGCCGGTTCCCATTTTTTTGCTCCTGCAGGCCCTTGATCGAACAATGCCGGCAAGTCATATTGCAGGCATAATTGTACTGAAGTTGAATAATTGCTATGCTCTCGCCACGCCTGACTTTTTCGTCAAAGCGCATGATCTTTTCGAAAGCATATGGTTTCTCTTTGCGGAGAAGAGTTCTTTTGCTTTCCTCATCTTTTGAATTAACGGTTTGCATAGTCTGGATCTCCGATATACTTCCTATAGATTTCATGCACATGGATAAGGTTTTGCGGGCAATGGTCGTGCCACGCGAGATATCCTGCATCATCCGGAGACAGCCCTTCGTTACGCGGTATGAATGCGCTCGAAAGAAAGCATCCGTACAACAGCGAAATGAAGTGACCCCGGATGTCACGCTTTTCATGGATCATCTGGTGAAGGGCAATCGGAGCGGGGGCGAAGCCAACGGTGGTTCCTATTTCGACTTCGGCCACTTTTTGCACTCGTGTTTCCAGTTTTTCTTTGAACCGGACGATTCCACCAGGCACATGCCAACCTTTTCCAGCGTACCGGTCATTTCGCCATGACAGAAGCGTCCGCCCGTTCTCATCTTTAATCAGTAGATCGACGTTCACGAGCGGCGTCGTTTGGCTGATGTAATAAAAGATAGTCTCCGGCAAACCCGCTGAAGGATCTGGAACAGCTTTGACAAGAGTTGCGATGGAGTCTTCGATACCTAGACTGCTGTTTTGTCCCATGACGACCACTCACCGGAACGTTTATTCAATTATCGGAATCATCATGTTTGCAGTAAATTCCCGACGATCCAAAAATGGCCACATATCCTCCAGGGGTCTGGAAGAAATCGTTCCGTCTTCTTTCCTGTAAGAAGAAATTCTCGGGGCCGTGGTCTGTGTCGATGAAATCATCACCTCGCAGACGACAGGGCCTTCAGTACTCATGATTTCTCTTACTTTTTCCCTAATATTGTCGTGGTTGACGATACTTGCAGCTTTCAGGCCAAACGCTCTGGCAACTTCAATAATATCGGGCAGTGTCATGCCGCTTTCCTCATTGCTGCCTACAAAAAAGCCGTCAAAGTAGTTTTTCTGAGTGGTTTGGATCGATCCATACCCTCGGTTGTTGAGAACAAAGAATTTAACAGGCAGGTTCAAACGCTTGACGGTCTCGAGTTCCTGCACATTCATCTGGAACCCTCCATCTCCATCTACACAGACCGTCCGTCTGCGGCCCGCAGCGAGACAGGCCCCAATGGCTGCCGGGATTCCAAACCCCATGGAACCGAGCCCCTGAGTGTTCAGTATCCGCATTCCCTGCTTTACTCGAAATGCCTGCATTGTCACTTCGCTGCATGTCCCGGAGCTGCCCGGAACAAGAAGGTCGCCGGGCGACATCTCATCAGAGAGCACATCGATCAGAACGTACGCGCTCACCCCATCGCGTTCGTTCCAGTATTCGGGGAGAACTACGGGGTACCTGGCTTTCCATTGCGCGCACCAGCGCCACCATGGCGAGCGATCTTTGGGATCGATCGAACCCGATTGGGCGATGAATTCCTCAATAGCGGCCCTGGCGTCCGCACAGACCGGGACGTCGATTTTCATATCCATTTTTGCGATTTCGGCAGGATCGACGTCGATCATCACCTTCGTCGCCGCTTTAGCGAAGTTGGAATGATCGTAGCCCGTTTGCCCCAGGTCGAGGCGCGCTCCGATGATGAGAATAAAATCCGAATTCTGCTGGGCGAAATTTGCCGCACGTTGTCCAATGGCGCCGGGTCTGCCGATATAGAAAGGATGGTCTTCAGAAACAATATCCGCCGTCTTCCACGTAGTAAGAACCGGTATCCGTAAGGCTTCGAGCAGCGAATGGAGTTCATCCAGGGCGTTTGCGAGCCTGACTCCATTGCCCAGAAGCATAATCGGCCTGTCCGCCCTGTTGAGAAGTTCTATAGCGATACTCACCCGTTTTCTCAGTTCTCCACGATCGGAGAGCCGGATATCCTCATCATCAGGGGGGATGTACCCCTCCAGTTCCGCTTCATCGACGACCGCAGATTGAACATCCAGAGGTATATCGATCCAAACCGGACCCGGCCTGCCGCTCCGGGCGAGGTGGAGGGCCCGGTCGATGTGGTATCTTATGGAAAGCGGGTCGGTGACGGTCACGGCGTACTTGGTGATGGATTCGACAATTTTCACGATATCGAGTTCCTGGAAACCCATTTGCCGGATACCCTTGCCGTACATAAGGTCCGCGCGTTTTACCTGACCCGAGATAAACAGGCAGGCAGTGGAGTCAAGCCACGCGCCGGCAAGCCCGGTAATGGCGTTTGTGCCTCCCGGACCGGTAGTCACAAGCGCAACTCCAAGGTTGTTCGTATACTGGCCGTAAGCTTCGGCCGCGATAGAGCAGGCCTGTTCGTGCAGATTACATACGTATTCGATTTCAGGGCGTCTTCCCACCGAGTCAACCAGGTGCATGCAGCCTCCACCAGCCAGAAGGAAGACATGCCTGACCCCGGCGTCTAGAATTCGCCGCGCGACATAGTCGGAGAGCTTAATCATCTGTGTCAGATCCTTGACAACAAAATCAGCCCCAATATGGAGCGGGCACGGCTTTACAGCGCCCATCGTTTCTACATCCGCCGAACCCTTGCCCGAAGGCCATGCACACTGCGTATGGCGGACACGGCGGCGCAGTACTCAAAAGATGAAGTTTCAACCTTCCACGAATCTCGTGACAGTCCGAAGCGTCTCAGCCAGTGTAAGCGCAGAGTTGTTCCAGGGCTTCGGAACAAGCACGGCTCGGATGCCCAGCGACATTACGCCGGCTACATTTTCCTCGTTATCGTCCAAAACCAGGTCGGCTTTGCCCCACCAGCGCAAAAAATCGGCTTTGGTCGCGCAGTATTGTCCAGGGCAGTCTCCAGGCCGTTTAGAAGGAACCAGATTAAAGGACTTGATCCAGCGCCCAAAATGCCGCATGACCCATTCAGCGGAAATATGGCCGGCACACAAGGGAGTGGCCGTGAGGGCCACGTTGTGGCATTTATTCCCATACAGACAAAACCAATTTAGAATCTCGGGCGAGGGAAGCAGGGCCGCTGCCTTGCCGCTCAATCGAAAACGGTCCAGCGACGCCAGATATTCACTGCGGCTGATTCCCAACAATTCGTGGGGAGGATTTCGGGTGAGCCTGTCATAAGGAAAGGCTTTCGCCTTCGATGACCAATCGTCCAGCCATGCCCGCATAAGGTCGTTTAGAACATCGTCCACATCCCAGATAACAGTTTTCATCGACCAAGCCAGCTACCTGTTAATTAAACCAGTAGGTCAGAAGAGTTTTTCTGTTTCCATTGCTCATGATGGTCGGGTCGATATAGAAGGAATC